>Ga0126307_10002148_pt1 | contig 13251 bp, 15 predicted proteins | sample Plot28_FD_89955 | JGI IMG/M metagenome (GOLD analysis project Ga0126307, IMG submission 89955) | Serpentine soil microbial communities from UC McLaughlin Reserve, CA, USA - Plot28 | ecosystem: Environmental > Terrestrial > Soil > Grasslands | place: USA: UC McLaughlin Reserve, Lake County...
GATAAAGCTTACCGATAAAGAGCTTCAGAAGGAGCTGAAATCGGAGCAGTTTTTGTCATTACTATCAAAGTATGCAGATTCTCTAGTTGAATTGCACTCTGCATACAGAGTGGCAGGATATCCAATTGATTATTTTGACCGACTTCTTGATTCTCTCAAACAAACTGCTAGGGTTCCTTTGTCCATTTCAAAGGATTTCAAACTAGCCCCCAATGATGTAGTGTACAAGAAAGGAAAAGTTAGGCTACTACATTACCACCAGAATAATCATGAAAGAAAGGGTAACGAAAGTCCATATCTACACCAACAACAACCACCGCAACCACTCCTCATAGTTTACGCTCCAATCAATCAATTCCACATTTTGGATTTGAATTCCAATAAAAGTGTAGTAAGAAATCTGCTCTCAAATGGTCTAGATGTATATCTCCTGGATTGGGGATACCCTGGTTTGGAAGACAGCAGATTGACATTGACTGAATATGTTGATAATGTTCATGAAGCTATTCAGGCCATAAAGCAGCAGGCCGGAGCAGAGAAGGTGTCCATTGTAGGGTATTGCTGGGGCGGAATATTTGCGCTCATTTACACTACCCTCAATAATGACAATGTACGAAATCTGGCTCTAATGGCTACTCCCGTTGATTTCAGCAAAGACCATAGCGTACTTGGGGCTTGGTCAAAGGCAATTGATACTGATTACATGATGGATGAATTTGGCCAGATGGATGGGCAAGTCTTGGACATGATTTTTTTGATGCGCAATCCCCCGCGTTATATATTCAACAAATATTTGAACTTCCTTGAAAGACTGCATGATACAGAATTTGTTAGTACGTTTATTGATACCGACAACTGGCTGTATAATACCCCTCCTGTTCCGGGAAATCTTCATCGCCACATCATAAACGACTGCTACAAGCACAATCTGCTAGCATTAAACAAGATGAGACTGAATGGCAGGGAGGGGCAGGAAATAGATCTGCGAAAAGTAACTGTTCCTCTGCTAACCATCATCGCAGAAAGAGATGATATTATTTCTTTAGAGTCAGCACTAGCAGTAAACGATTGCGTGTCAAGCAAGGACAAAGCAACCCTCAGAAACCCAGGAGGGCATGTTGCACTATGCATCAGCAATGAAGCACACAGGAAATTGTGGCCGGAGGTGGCAAAATGGATTCTTTCAAAATAAGATAAAGTGACTACATGACTATTTATTTGCCCAATATCGAAAAGATAGTCTTTAGATCATATCTCTTATAACGTAAATATTGAATATAGCATGTTCATTGCTATATTCATTGATAGTCCTCTTTTCAGGTCTACCCGGCGTTGGAAAGACCCTGCTGGCAAACGAATTGGCTCCATTGATTAAGGCTATAGTTTTATCTACAGATAAGATAAGAAAAGACCTAATCTCAAATCCCACATACACAGAGGAGGAAAAAGAGCTGATCTATGATGTAATGCTGATTCTAGCGAAATATCTTCATGAGGCAGCTGGCACAAATTGCATCCTTGATGCAACTTTTAACACAAAAGAATCACGAAGACACGCCAGAGAAAAATTGGAAGGTGTTTCGCCAGAACAGATTTACATAATAGAATGTGTCTGCCCCGAAGACATTGTTTTATCAAGATTAAAGGTAAGAAAAGGGGACTATTCAGATGCAGCTATTGACGTGTACAGAAAAATGAAACAAGTGTACGAGCCTGTAGAAGAAAAGGAGAGACATATAGTTGCAGATACAAGCCTAGACCCAAAGACAAACGCTGAGGAAATAAAGACTTGCATTTTTAGGAGCAGTAGAAATGAATAGCAATCAGATCAAATTAATATCACTTCTCTGTAAAAATAGAGACGCGTATTCTCATAAAGTATCAAAGGTTGTAATAGAACAAACTCATATCTCATGGATAATTCTTACTGGGCAATTTGCATACAAAATAAAGAAAGAGCTGAAATTTGGACGCATTCTTGACTTTTCAACACTCAGTTTGAGGAAAAAGTTCTGTCAAAATGAAGTTGATATAAACAGAGTTCTCTGCGGAGATATGTATAAGGGAGTCGTAAAAGTAGTAAAGCAAAAAAAGAAAAAGCTAGAGGATGAAGAAGATGGTGCAATAAAGCTAGTTGACTTAAAGAGCAAGGGAAAAGCCTTGGAATATGCTGTCAAGATGCTTGAAATCCCTCAAAAATTCCGTATGGATAATCTACTTCAGGAAGGTAAGGTAAATTCAGATACTATCGAGAAGTTAACATCCACACTTGTTAAATTTCATAGTACAACTCGTACTAGTAAAAAGATAAGGAGTTTCGGCCGGCCTGAATGCATGAAGAGAAAGGTTGACGAAAATTTTTCGACTATTTCCAAACTTACAACTCTTGATCCTAAATTTGAAAGAAGGTTGAATTTATTTATCAAAGACAAATACAATTTTTTCCTTGAACGTATCAGGGATGATAAAATCCGAGATATACATGGCGATTTGTATTTGAAAAATGTCTTCATTGTACCAGACAACAACTTCTATCTATATGATAGAATAGAATTCAATGATTCGTTAAGGTATGCCGATGTAGCTGAGGATGTTGCTCATTTAGCCATGGATCTTGACTTCCATGGAAGAGGTAACCTGAAAAAACACCTGATTGATGGATATATGCTTCAAAGCAAAGATCCTGGTATAGATAGTATCATAAATTTTTTGATGTGTTACAAAGCATGCGTCAGGTTAAAAGTTTCATCATTTCTCGCAAGGAATTTGGATAAAAATAATAATTCTAATGATAGAAAAAAAATTGAGCAAGCAGAGGAAGAGTCAAGAGCACACTTGCAACTAGCCGAATCATATTTGGAGCTATTGTAAAAGACTTATCATCAATAGTTAATCTTCTGTAATCCATGATATCTTCATTGCAAGTTAGAGAAATACAACAGACCCAAAGGCCAAAAGTTGAAGAAGAAAAATAATAACAAGTAGCAGCTACTGACGACTTATAGTATAGAACACATCAAAAGGCTAAAAGCAAACTATTTGTTTGCAGACCTTTCCTTTTGGGACTGCTGTAGTATCCTTTTTGCTTTCTCTAATTCATGTTTGCGCGAAGCAGGTAAGTCCTTGCCACCGCGGTTAATGAAATATTGTATCATCCGTATGCCCGAACCTATCCCTTTAGGGCTCACCTTCTTTGAAGCCATATGTCGTGCAATTGTCTCTGCATCTTTTGTGAATATGCCTTTCTCAGGAAAGGTTGACTCGGTAGTGACCTTTCTCACCCATCGCTCCTTGCTCTTGCCGCGCCTTCTGGATGATGATGGCATGAACATTATTAGGGTGCAAGAATATTAAAACTCTAGGAAGACATTAGGCATCAGCTAGCTGGTTATCTTATATATGAGCAAGGAACTTAAGAAAAGGTCCAAGGATAAGAATCTTTAAAAAGTAAAGTAATCTTCAAGAAAGACCTGAACCTCCGATTGACAAGCCCGATCCTGCAGAGCCTGTTAAAGTCGGTGAAGTTAAGGAAGAAAAGGAGCAGATACAGGAAGCAATCAGCGTTGGGACAAGCAGATACAGGACTATAAGCATAGTAAGTAATTTTGTAATAGTATTAAGGTGAAGCAGACGCGAAACTGTATATGAAGTCAAAGGTTCATAAGATCAACCAATACAATGGTTCATCCCCTGAAATGTAGAATACCTCAAAGTGGCATACGCGACACATTTTGATAGAAAGAAAAACCGCTCAGGTAATTACATCAGGTCAGGATTTATCTTAAAGTTCTAATTCGTCAGGCTTGAATGTGCTGCCAATTTCTCTCAAATTCCTTTCTTCTGGCGAGCCTGGAGCTGGCTGCGGTTCTGGTGTTGCTGTGGGCGTCGTAGTTTTCTCAGGCGGATGAGGGTTTGGCCCGCCACCACCTAGACGTCTACTACCTGCTGGCGCTCTTCTATCCTGACCTTTCTTACCAACTAAGCCCCTGGCACTCTTTTTTGACCGCTTAATTGATTTATTGCTGACAGATTTTGACCTTCTGCTCTTTGCCAACAGTGCTATAGGTGCACTCCATATAATATTAAGAGGCATCCATAAGTTTCTGGATTTGAGATTATTGCAAACTATGCTTGACTAAGCATATTTCCTATCTATTTTTGTAGCTCTGGCGGTATCTTGTTCATAATGATGTCACCGTGGCTGGCAGACGTGTCAAATGACGCCATGAGGATAGCAAAAGTCTGGTGCTTTAGGGGCATCACTCTTTATAGCTTATTGTAAAATATGAAAGTGTAATCATATCGCTCAAGTTTGATTCAAAACCCTCAGCACTATTTTTTGTCATGTAGCTGTCTATTCTTTTGTCAGTATCAGCTTCACGCCTGGGCGGTATACAGTGTCACCTGGCGGTCCATCTAATTTACGGTTGCTACAAATCTTATAGAGCTGCCACTTTCAGTATATGTGTTCGCAGATTTCATCTGGTGAAGACATTTATTAGTGTAGTATTCTTTCGTATTTAGCTAGAACATTTTTTTGACTCTTTATAACCCTGTAGGAAATGTCTCTGGCAGCTCTTCATCTGGAGATACTGGCATATGAAGTGGATGTAGTGCACGTGTTTCATCAATAAACAGAAATGCATCATATCTGATTGGTAGAATTGTTTCTACATAATTTCCGTACTTTTCATAAGAAGGGTTATAGACCACTCCAATTGCTCTCTGACCTTTTGGTTCAAGGAAAGAGCTACTAGCTTCGATCTTATCAATATCTGCAAATGTAAGTAGTTTATTCTGTCCCACGTTATTATTATCAAGATGGTGAAGGAAGCTATCCCAGCTTCCATCGATTGCAGCCGGAACGGACATTCTTTCCATAGGCTTGCCCCATTCTTTGGATGCTATGACACTTCCCTTATACGTACCAAGTCCGACGAGTACAACGTTATCGTGGCCTGCTTGTTCCCTAGCTAGCTGTCCCAAGTTTACCATTTTGGCTTGTCGCATGTCAGTGGCTCTTGCATCGCCAATGTGAGTATTATGAGCCCAGACAATTGATTTTGCATCACTGCCATGGAATTTCATCAAGCGCTCAAGTGTATTCACCATATGATGATCGCGAACATTCCAAGATGCCGCACCGCCATGCATCATCGTCCTGTAGTACAGCTCTGCATTTCTTGCCACAACAGCATTTTGTTCTGCGTTGAAATGAGCCTCCCGTCCGTCAGCTTTGAACCGTCCGTCATTGTCATCATCTTCACGACCTGCTTTACCCCTTAGTTCTATGAGCATATTAGCCACCTCGTCTTCACAAGACTCTGGAATGAACGCAGTCGCTTTAGCGTACTCTTCAACATCTCTGCCATATGGCTCAAAGCATCTATATGCTTTGATTGCGCTTTTCATAGCCCCTGGATAATTCTTATGCAAATACTGCATGATGACATCTAGCGATTCCCACAGGCTGTAGACATCCAGACCGTAGAATCCTACTTTCTTACCTGGATTTTCAACTCCTTTATTATGGGATCTGAGCCATTCAATAAGATCAACTATTTCCCTGTTTGCCCACATCCAAGTAGGCCATCGGCTAAATGCATGCAAAACTTCATAAGCAGATGAACCTGAATTTTCCATGCCCTTTGCATAGCGGTTGACTCTATAACAGTCTGGCCAATCCCCTTCTACTGCGATAAATGAAAAGCCTTTTTCAGTGACAAGCCGTTTTGTGATTTCTGCTCGCCACATATAGAACTCGGATGTCCCATGTGATGCTTCTCCTAGCAACACGTATTTGGCATCGCCAATGAGCTCCAGAAGCGGATCAGGGTCTTTTTTATCGAAATTTTCAAGCTTGTGAATCACATTTTTTTTCAATCTTTTTCCACCTCATTTAGCAGCTGAAGATTTCTCTGCTCTTCTTCTTCTGGTTTGGTATTTAAGAAAACATGCAAACCATCCACCTGCCAGCTGCGCTACCTGCTCAAGCTTGCCTGGTTCTTCAAACAGATGGGTTGCTCCCGGGACTATTGTAAGCCTTTTTTCATCTTCTTCTTTGAGCAGTTTCAGTTTATCGTATGCTTCTTGGTTCAATCCTATTACCGGCTCATCATTTCCTCCAACTAGAAGAAGAGTAGGTGCTCTAACATGATTCAGATACTCATCTCCTGCTAGATCAGGACGGCCACCACGTGACACAACCGCCTTAACAACATCTACCCTTTTTGCTGTGGCAATTAATGCTGCTGCAGCACCGGTACTGGCTCCAAAATAACCAATACTCGGAATGTCATCAGTATTAGGAGCATCAAACCGCTGTTGAAGCAACCAGTCTGTTGCTCGTATAAGCCTGTCAGCAAGCAATTCAATATCAAATCTAAGATGGCGGGTTTGTTCATCTATTATTTCCTCGTCTTCTGTGAGCAGATCAAAAAGTAAAGTACCAAGGCTGGCTTCCTGCAATACTTTAGCAACATATCTATTCCTTGGACTATGGCGTCCGCTTCCACTTCCATGTGCAAATAATACTACTCCTTTTGCACTAGCTGGGATATTCAAGTCGCCTGAAAGTGACATTGAACCAATGGGAATTTGAACAGGTTTCTCATTGCCATATGGCATTTTTTTACCCCCATTTCTGTGACTGATTCTTTTCTCCTGATGGTAGAAAGCCTTCCATTCCATCCATAACCATCAAATGGTTGCTCCTACTGCAGCAACTGCAACCAAGATTTACACAGTCCTTTGCCAAACTATGGTTGCACACCTTGCAGCTACATATGCTGTCCAAGGAGATCGTGTTCCTATCCTCGACAGTTGTGTCCATTTTCTTTATTCTTCTTCATAGGATATAAAAATTTGAGAATATGTTATTCTTCTAATTGTAGGAAGTGGATAGATTGTATGAACAAGCCGTATGTTAACAGTTGCATGAAAAATGGTAATAGAAGATTATGTACTGATATTGCGAATTCAGTCTTGCACATAGAACTCTATGCGATGATATGAATTTCTTTTGAGGCTTATAAGAAAACTCGCTGTCTGCACCCTCTGAAGACTTTGCCTAAATTCTCTAAATATCATGATGACGTATAAGATAACCAATGTCAGAGTCAACCGGTGGTATTAACTGTCCTGAATGTGGCATGTCGTTTGAGACTAGGGATGAGCTTGGACGTCACAGCAGGCAGCAGCACGCAACAATAACTAAAAGCCAAGTAGAATCAAAAGAAAATACTCGCGATCCATCCGTCAAAGAGAGAATACAAGCAAGAACAGAAGAGAAGGGAAAGGAAGAAACAGCATAATTAATGAGCCTTAAGAATATCTGAGGAATTAGAATTACCACTTTTCAGATATATTATCTATAATAGGCTCAGATTGTATAGAGTTGACCACTAATGACCTGAAATGAATAAGGGTTGAGTTCGGCAAGACTTATTCTGAGTAAAGTATACAACCTTTCTTGATTCTTCAACATTATTGAAGTCTCACCCTTCTTATCTCTTTGTGTCCATATTCACATTATGAGTGGAAATCCAGAAGAAAGAACAACAGACTCAAAGAAAGCCTCAAAGAGTAACATTGAGGAATCACCAGAACCAATTGGCAAACCCGACCCAACTGAGCCTGTGACTGTTAGCGGTGGAACTGGTGGGTCTAAAGGAGAAGCGAAGGGAACAGTAGTATAGATAAAGAAACAGGTTCTCTTACGCTTTCTTTTCTTTTTTGATCACATCTGAACGTCGCCAATAACGGTTACGGCATATCATGCAGATGCATCAGTAAATAATGCAGTAACCAAAAATTGTCCATTGTATTCAAAATAGTGGCAGAACATCATTTCTATTTTTAAAAATAGTTAAAGATAGAAAGAGAGCCGCCTTGCGCTAGCTAATCGTCCAATACTTTCTTTTAACCTTTCGGTCTGCTATTCTCATCAAACTTTACTTCTCTTTCCACCCTCTCTTCTACGTTTTCTTTATCTCTTCTTTCTCCTTGAGGCCTATTGTATTTATCAAACTTCTCTTCTCGCTCTCTTTCTGTCTCTTTCCTTATCTTCTCACCTTCTGGGACTCGCTGCTGGCTTGGTATTATAACACTTGACTCTCGCTGGTCAGGATATAATCCCAATGAAATGGCGTCAAGCCTAATCAGACTTCCATGAGATGCCAGCCATTCTATCTTGCCACTGACAGACTTTGCCATGTCTTCATTTTCTGTAACGAGATACACCCTATCAAGGCCGCTTCTTATCCCCCGAAAAGCAGCATCTTCTATCTTTCTTAGCGATAGCTGGTTGTCTTCTGTATCTTGGCTGCCTTCCTCCTCTTCTGCCCCCAGCGTTACAAATCCGCATTTGATATTTGGAAGGGCTGAATGCAGATTTATGTTCCAGACAACATCGATTGGACCTGCACCATAGTCGACATTTTGCTCTACCTTGAAGCCCTTTTCTTGTCCTGATTGAACTAATTTATTTAGATGATGCGTCATTTCTTCTCTATACAACCTCCCCTGTCTGTGCGCTTCTACGCTCGCGTGAGCCTTGTATACCGCTTTTTGATACAAGAGTTGAAGGCGTAAGTACTGTGACGTACTTCCGCAGTTGCAATATGCTTGTATCAGGCATTGACTCTATTGCATCTTTAACCTCTTTAGTCATGGTTTCAGTTGGTACTACAAAGACTAGCTTATCGATTAGGTTCAGCATGGCTCTTGCTATCCCTTCATTTATTGACGAGTTGGAAAACTCTGTAAGGCATATGAAACCAAGCCGCATGTCTGGGAGAGATTCAGAGCCGGGTTTGAAAACCCATGTTATGTGGACTGGCCCAGCGCCGAGGTCGTGATTCTCTATAACCTCATATCCCATGTCTCTTCCCAATTGGATGATGGGTGCCTTTAATGTTTCAATAAAGTGATGTCTCTCTTGTGCGCGTCGTTCAGGTTCCGAGTAAGAGTTTTCTCCTTGTTGACCCATGTTAGAAGTTATAATCACACTATTCTTATTTACAGTTACATGACATGTTGCTAAGCTGACATTGCCATAATCATCTATAATCTTTGCGCTGTCCATTTAAAGTATCTGCCCTTGTAGGACTTTGGTTGTTAAGCATTTACCAATTCCAACAATATCTTTCCTTCTGCGGGGGTCTTGTATTGCATTATTCTTAAATTCGGAAAGAAATTCTTCCAGGTAATATGGTATCTATAGTTCTCAAAGGTCAAATCCTATCGCTTCCATCAATTCAAAATAGAAGAACCGTAAAAACGATGTGCAAGTAAAGAATCTATATCTTAGGCCAATACATTATTAAAACAAGTTTATTCTTTTGGCGCAGCGGACATGGTAGCAGCGGGGTGATTTGCCACGTTTTTTATTATTGGAGATAGCGCCTCGATTTGCCGGTTGTATAGGTCGCTCCAACAGGTGACCTATGACGAGTGTTTGCTATTGAATATTAAAGATAATAATAAGGGTAATGATAAATTAGATTGCATTATGTTACAGTTGCATCTCTTTTTCCTCTTTGTTTTCTCCTAGATTTTGTAAAATACCATATGCCAAATGCTATAGCTCCTGCCACTGCTATACCAATACCCACCGAGGTAGGTTCCGCTGCCATATTTTTGATAATTGCTGTTTAGCAGACATTTGATTTATTGGTATCAAACATTCTTTTAAGCTTGATATAGCATAGCGAATTCATCGGTTGAAACATTGGAGGCCAGAGGCCAGTTGGCCCATGAAGTAGCCAGGCTATCGCAATTTTCTTTTTAGACCATTGCAGCAGGCCTGTCAACTATAGCAGTCAGCAAGCTTCTTTCAAAAATTACAACAAGAAGATAAAGGTAATAAAAATAGAGGCGCAGTTCTTATAGTATTTGACCTAGGGACTCTTCTACATCTGCCATGTTTTGGTATTTTCGGTCAGGAAGACTGTCTATTACACTTAGGATGCGTTGAGGATCTGCAACTTCCATGTCTGTCATGTTATTTTGCGCATGATCTTTAAGTTTACCTTTATTCTTTGGAAAGTCTACTCCTGAAAGAACCTTGGCAACTGTCGCGGCTGAAACTGATGATGTAGCTGCGGCCGCCCTTCCGCCCTTTGCACCTGGGGCTTCTGTCTTGGCGGCCTCTTCTGCACTCCTAATTCCTTGCTTCTGCTTGACCTCACCTAGGGCTATGGCAACTTCTGCTGAATCTCTATAAATGCGGCTTGGAAGGGAATTGACCATGTCCATAAGATCTTTGCCAGACGGTCGCTGAGACGCATAGTTGATAAGCTCCTCCTTTGTTCTCGGATATTGTATTGCAGACAATGCCTTTTCGATATCTGCTGCCGATGGTGCCCTTTTAGGGTGTGAAGTGGCCATATGCCTCTCAAAACGTGATTTTTGATCAAAGCCCTCGCCACATATGTTACATGAGAATTGCACCACCACTGCCTATCTTACCTCTGCAACAGCCTTTTCTACATCTACCATATTGTTGTAGGTTTTATCTGCAAGCTCTCTGATTACTTGGATTACTTCTTCAGCAGCCTCGACTTTTGACTTGTTAGTTTTTGCATATTCTATAAGCTCGTTCTTTTTCTTTGGAAAATCAATGCCGGAAAGTAGCTTTGCTATTGCCGCCGCTGAAGGCGCTCTTGCAGCAGCTACCTGCCCACCGATCCTGCCTCCCCGACCCAGTGCTTCTTCTTTTGATAGATGTTTGACTTCTGCAGCCATTGGCTGCTCTGCCTTGCTTGGAAACTCGCCTTTCATGAGGGATTTTAGAGGTGCTTGATCTTTTCTAATCGTTAATTCTTTGAATATCCCTGCGGTATTTGCTGTTTCCTTTTCTTCATTTAGGTCAATGCCAAGCTCCTCTTGGACATCTTTTTTTCTTGCACCTATTAACAGCATTTGAGTATTTTCGTAATTTAGCAGCTCTGGGTCTTCGACATTTATCCATCGCCTATCTCCAAATTCCTTCTTGATACGTTCAGGGTATTGCGGTTTTCTTTTCTCAAAAGCTTTGAATCCAGGGATCTGTATATCAGGATTCTTGACTGATACTATGTAACTGGCTTCTTTATTTATTTCAAATTCTTTCTGTGTCGGCCCTGGTTGTTCTGGTAGTTCTAGGACATATGCAAGCTCTGTGTGGTTGTCATGCTTTACAATGGAGTATTTGCCTTCTCCTGCAGGCGTAGCTGCTGCCATTCTTCTCTTGCCTCTTGTCTCTGTTTCATATTCAGCTGCAGTAAGCTCCTTGCGTATATCATCTGGATTATTTGTGGTAAGAGTGTTAAGGGCCCAGTTTCTTTCTTCCGAAGTCGATTTGCCTCCAACTATTTCGGGTAGTTGTTTTCTACCCAATACAAATAGCCTATATTTTCTATCTTTTGTTTCAGGCACAGTAACCATGTAAAAGCGTTGGATGTCTCCAATGTTGCTTACCTCCTCTGTTCCAACCTTTGGTCTATAGAAGAAGAATATATCTCCCTGTTCTACAATCTTCGATTTATCTTCTCTAGACATAAGTATAGTATAGCAATGATGTAAGATATAGATTTATGATGCCATAATACCATTAGACCATCTGACAATAATAAAATATATCATTCAGCAATATTGCCCTTTTTGTTATGGTCAATCTTTTTGTGTTCTATCAAATCCAATTCGCTTGGAAATGACATATTGCAATCCATACAGGTGTATTCGGGTCTTACTTTACTTGGCGGAGGAGTCTTGACTTTGACTTCATTTTTATCGACTTTGATTTTCCCTTCTGATCTTTTAGCAGTATTTTCCTTATCCACTGTCAGCAATTGGTATGTATGACTTGCTTCTAAATTTGTTGCGTGTGTATATATACATCCAAAAAGAGGTAATGAGAACGAAATCCTTGTCCTATATAGCCTATCTAGAGCTGGAGCATAGCAGGGCACTCACTCACCCAATGTGAGTCTTGGAGCATACACATGAGGATTAAGTCACTAAATATGATATTGCGCGTATTTATTTAATATCAAATGGTCTTATCTGATAAACCTCAAAAAAATAAGGAAAAGAAGAGTTGGATAGACCTTATCGATGAATCCGTGCACACAAGCGATGATGTTGATATTGGAGACGTTGACGCAGTCAGTCGCGACTTTATTGTAGTTAAAAGAGGAATCGTTAATGTTCATTATTATTATATTCCTATAGGAAAGGTTGAAGGCTGGGATGGTCATGCTCTGTGGTTAAAGGTGCCAGAAGAGTACATCAAAAAAATTATGAGAGAGATGTGCACCCTGACCCATCACGCTATTACATAAAGGACTTTCCTGGCTACACGACTGTCTATCCGGAAGTTGAGATAATTATGCCAAAATATTCAAGACCTGTATACACAACAAAGAATACTACCCCTGAAGAACTTCGTGTATATCTCTGTGAGCTATGTCGTACAGCATTTGATACAGAAGGTGATCTAAGCCAGCACGTTAGTACCAGTCATTGAACTGCAGATTTCAACATAGGAATCAATAATAATAATCTGATACTGACAGCAATTTCAGTAATGCATATGGTATATGTAGTCAAAACCAGCTTTACTGCAAAAAATTGGGCTCACTACCTTCAACAGTAAAACTTAATCCAAATTCGGCAGTGACTGAATCAGGTCTCTTCGGTAAATGCATTAGTGAATTTAAAATAGTTTCAGATAATGGATTTATCACTTTGAGTAGGTCATCTAGCTTATCTCGTATTTTATCAATCCCGCCAGCTTCTACAATATGTCCTTTTTCTTCACTTACTGAGCTTTCTATTAGAATACTATTACCACTTTCTGTTTCCATCTCGATTAACTTAGCCATGTGCCGAGGTTCTTAATAGCCACAGTATGAAAGTATATTAAGATTTCAAATTGACAACGAATAACTATCACCTATTGCAATAGGTAAATGAAAATTAAAATGGGCCCGTCGGGATTCGCACCCGAAACCATTTGTTTTGAATTACCTTTTTTTTGCAATTCTAAATCAAGTGCAAGTTTATCATAAGCCTACAAGAAAGGCAAGCCAGCCTTTTAATATTTTTTGACCCATTGGCGTAATTGAATATAAAGTTTTTTTTATAGGCTTTTTCTTTCCTTCTTGTGGTAGATCGACACCAGCTACATATCCAGCTCGTCTTAACCTATTCTCTAAGGAATCCTTAAGTGCCCCCGAAACTTTGAACAACTTACCTTTTGAGTTAACC
>Ga0126307_10002149_pt1 | contig 13248 bp, 13 predicted proteins | sample Plot28_FD_89955 | JGI IMG/M metagenome (GOLD analysis project Ga0126307, IMG submission 89955) | Serpentine soil microbial communities from UC McLaughlin Reserve, CA, USA - Plot28 | ecosystem: Environmental > Terrestrial > Soil > Grasslands | place: USA: UC McLaughlin Reserve, Lake County...
GCGAGCAGACGCGAAACCCCCCAATTTCGGGCGATTTTTGGGGGTGTTCGCGTCTGCTCGGCGGTTAGTACAGCGCGTTGGCGAGCTTGCGCCGGCCCGCGATCACCTCGGGGTCGGCCGGGTCGAACAAATCGAACAGTTCAATCAGCCGGGTGCGGACGTTGGTGCGCTCGTCGCCGGCGGTCCGCTTGATCAGCGCGATCAGCCGGTCGAATGCCCCCGCGACATTCTGCTGCAGGATCTCGACATCGGCAGCGGCGAACGCCAGCTCAATGTCATCGGGTTTGGCATCGGCGGCGACGATCGCGCCGGGGGCGCGGGAGGTCGCGCGTTGCAAGAAGCCGATCTGGCGCACCGCGCCCTTGGCTTCTGCGTGGTTCGGGTCGGCGTCGAGCAAGGCTCGGTACGCCGTCAGCGCGGCATCGAAGTCCCCGGCGTCCAGATGCGCTCGTGCCTGTGCGAGTTCGGGGTTGACCTGCTCGGGCTCCTCGGCATCGCCTGCGCTGCCGAGCTTGCCGGCGGTCGCACTCAGCAGCGAGTCAACCCAGCGGCGCAACTGCTCTGGCGGCTGCACGCCCTGGAAGCTCGACAGCGGCTGGCCGGCGGCCAACGCCACCACGGTGGGGACGGCCTGCACGCCGAACATCTGGGCCACGCGCGGCGCAGCATCTACGTTCACCGTCGCCAGCGACCACTTTCCGCCGTCGGCTGCGGCGAGTTCGGCGAGGACGTTGCCGAGCTGGGCACTGGCGTCGCTGCGCGGCGACCACAGCAGCACGACCACCGGCATCTGACTGGACCGAACCAGCACCTCGTCTTCGAGGTTGGCCTCGGTGATTTCCACGCCGTTCGGCTTGCCGCCGGCGCCGCCTTCGGCGGGGGCTGCTGGTCGCTGCTTGAGGGCCGACAGGTCAACCGCACCGGCCATGGACGCCGCGATAGGAGGTCGGGGACGAGTCACACCCACAAGTCTGTCACGTCGTTTCGGGTGCCGACCGTCCCGGTTGCGCTACTGCGGCGGCAGCGTTCGCAGGCCCCATCCGGCCGGTCTTATCGGCCCATATGAGGAAGATCACACTGCACAGGGGCACGATGCTCGCCAGCAACGCCAGCAACCATGTGCCGGCCGCCCATCTGAACGCGATGCCGACCAGCAGAGCGGCCACCACAAAGGCGATGAAGATCAGCCCGTGAGCCATGCCGAAGACCTTGACGCCGATCTCGGTTCGTGGTGTGCCGAGGTACTTGAAGTACATCCCAACCAGGAGACCGACCCAGCTGACGGATTCCGCCAAAGCGATCAGCCGGAACCAGCCAGCAACGGACCGAATGTCGAAAGCGGTTGTCATGGCCGCCATTGTGCCCGAAACCGGCGCCGATTATTACAAAGCGTCGTAGACGCTACCCGGCACGCAGGATCAGCGCGTCGCCCTGGCCGCCTGCGCCGCACAGCGCTGCCACGGCGTAGCCCGAACCGCGTCGTGCCAGCTCAAGCGCGGCGTGAAGAGTGATTCGCGCGCCGGACATGCCGATCGGATGACCGATCGCGATAGCTCCGCCGTTGACGTTGACCTTCTGCGGGTCGATGCCGAGCTCCTTCGTCGAGGCCAGCGCGACCGCCGAGAACGCCTCGTTGATCTCGATGACGTCGAGCTGATCGACCGAGATGCCTTCGCGGGCAATGGCTTTCTTGATGGCGTTCGCCGGCTGCGACTGCAGCGTGGAGTCGGGGCCCGCGACGACACCGTGGGCGCCGATCTCAGCCAGCCACGTCAGGCCCAACTCCTGCGCCTTGGCCTTGTTCATCACCACGACCGCGGCCGCGCCGTCGGAGATCTGGGACGCGGAACCGGCGGTGATGGTGCCGTCCTTGCGGAACGCGGGCTTCAGGCCAGCCAACGAGTCCGCCGTCGTATCGGCGCGGATGCCCTCGTCCTCGGTGAACTCGAGAGGGTCCCCCTTCCGCTGCGGGATCTTCACCGGCACCACCTCGTCGGCGAAGACGCCGTCTTTCCATGCCGCGGCGGCCTTTTGGTGCGATTGTGCGGCAAACTCGTCCTGCTCGGCGCGGGTGAACTGGTCGACGTCGTTGCGCTGCTCGGTCAGGGCGCCCATCGGCTGGTCGGTGAACGCGTCGTAGAGGCCGTCATAGGCCATGTGGTCGAGCACCGTGACGTCGCCGTACCTGTAGCCGGCGCGGCTGTCCATCAGCAGGTGTGGCGCCTTCGTCATCGATTCCTGCCCGCCCGCGACGACCACGTCGAACTCGCCGGCGCGAATCAGCTGGTCGGCCAGCGCGATCGAGTCGATGCCGGACAGACACATCTTGTTGATGGTCAGCGAAGGCACGTCCCAGCCGATGCCCCCTGCAACGGCGGCCTGCCGGGCGGGCATTTGCCCGGCTCCGGCGGTGAGCACCTGGCCCATGATCACGTACTCGACGAGACCCGCTGCGACCTGGGCTTTATCCAGCGCACCCGCGATAGCGACAGCCCCGAGGTCACTGCCCGAGAAGTCCTTCAGCGATCCCATCAGTTTGCCAACCGGCGTGCGTGCTCCAGCAACAATCACCGATGTCGTCATTTTTTCCTCCAGGGAGTCCTCTCGGCCAGTGTGACCGATCACGCATATGCAATCCGTTCTGGTAGACGTTACCGTTGCGTTATGACCGCCGAGCAAGTCGATGCCCGTCCGCTCCTTGCGACCGCGCTCGTGACAGCAATCGACCACGTCGGAATCGCCGTCCCTGACCTGGATATCGCAATCAAGTGGTACCACGACCACCTCGGCATGATCGTTCTGCACGAGGAGGTCAACGAAGACCAGGGCATCCGCGAGGCGATTCTGTCCGTGCGAGGCGCGCCCGTCGGCAGCGCTCAGATTCAACTGATGGCCCCCCTGGATGAGACCTCGACGATCGCGAAGTTCCTCGATAAGCGCGGTCCCGGTCTGCAGCAGCTTGCCTATAGTGTCAGTGATATCGATGCGTTGAGCGATCGGCTGCGCGAACAGGGAGTCCGGCTGATCTACGACGCTCCCCGGCGCGGCACCTCGAACTCCCGCATCAATTTCATCCATCCCAAGGATGGCGGCGGCGTGCTGATCGAGCTCGTCGAGCCTGCCGAAAACCACTAGGACCATCTGCGCGTCGGGCCACGCGTGGCCCGGTGCGTCCAGCACGGCGTGTGCCAATGGCGCCGGTCATCGGCTGCGCTGTCGCCCAGATCTGCGGGCCACACCACCAAATGCGCTGTGCCGATGACGATTTCGTGATCACATCCGGGGCAGCGGTAGGTCTTGGTCGCGCGCGAGGCCGCGATCGGCCTAACTTCGTACTCGTAGCCGTCTGGCCCGGTCTCGATCCGGCGGGCCACAGGCAACGGCGATACGGAGCGTTGCCGGCGAGGCGGGTTGCGGCGCCGGGGCATGCCGACCAGTCTCTCAGAACAGCCGGAACTCGTCGCTGTCCATGCCGCGCATCTGGTCATAGTCCAACGTCACGCAACGGATCCCGCGATCGGTGGCCAGCGTTCGGGCCTGCGGCTTGATCTGTTGTGCCGCAAAGACTCCCGCGACGGGCGCCAGCAAGGTGTCACGGTTGAGCAGCTCCAGGTAACGGGTCAGTTGTTCGACGCCATCGATCTCGCCGCGGCGCTTGATCTCCACGGCGACCGATCGACCGTTCTCGTCGCGGCACAGGAGGTCGACCGGCCCGATGGCGGTCATGTACTCGCGCCGCACCAGTGTGTACCCGGTGCCGAGCAGTTCGACGTGCTCGGCCAGCAGCGCCTGCAGGTGCGCCTCGACACCGTCCTTGACCAGTCCGGGATCGACACCGAGCTCGTGGCTGGAGTCGTGCTCGATGTCCTCGACCGTGATGCGCAGCTGTTCGCCGGCCTTGTTCTCAACGACCCACACCGGCACGGGTCCGTCGAGCTCTTCGATCAGCCAGCATGGCGGGCTCATCCAGTTCAGCGGCTTGTACGCCCGATCGTCGGCGTGCACGCTCACCGATCCGTCGGCCTTGAAGAGCAGCAGCCGGCACGCCGACGGTAGATGGGCGGTGAGCCGCCCGACGTACTCAACGGTGCACTGGGCGATCACGAGACGCACCCGAACACCCTATGTGCACAGACCGGCAAACTAGGCTTGGGCCACCATGAGCGCCAACAGGAGCGTCGCGCACCGGCTGGGCGGGGTTCTCGAGAAGGTCACCCGGCAGAGCGGTCGCCTGCCCGATACGCCGGAGTACGGCTCCTGGCTGCTGGGCAAGGCCTCAGAGGACCAGGTACGCCGGCGGGTCCGCATTCAGGTGATCCTGACCGTATTCATATTGAGCGCCAACGTTCTCGGAATCGGTGCGACGCTGCTATTGATCATCGTCGCGTTTCCGGTGCCTAGCGTCTTCAGCGACGCGCCATTTTGGATCACGTGGGTGGTGTGCCCGGTGTACATCTGCCTGGCACTGCTGATCGGAACGTTCTGGATCACCCGCCGAACAGTCAACTCGATGCGATGGGCGATTGAGGAGCGCACGCCAACACGCGAGGATCAGCTCAACACGTTTCTGGCTCCCTGGCGTGTGGCGATTGCGCATCTGATCCTGTGGGGTGTAGGGACCGCGCTCTTCACGACGCTGTACGGATTGCAGGACACCACATTCATTCCGCGGTTCCTGTTCACAATCAGCTTCGCCGGTGTCGTCGTCGCGACCGCCTGCTATCTGCTGACAGAGTTCGCGCTGCGTCCGGTGGCGGCACAGGCGCTCGAAGCGGGCCGACCGCCGCGTCGGCTGACCGCTGGAATCATGGGCCGACTGATGATCGTGTGGCTTCTCGGATCGCTGCCCGTGGTCGGCATTGCACTGCTTGCCGTGTTTGCGGTGACGTTGCAGAACCTCACCGAGACGCAATTTGCGTTTGCCGTATGGCTTTTGGCGATCGTCGCGCTACTCGCCGGCTTCATGTTGATGTGGATCGTGTCTTGGCTGACCGCGACCCCGGTACGGGTCGTGCGCGGCGCGCTAAAGCACGTCGAGCGCGGCGACTTCGACTGCAACGTGGTCGTGTTCGATGGCACCGAGCTCGGCGAGCTGCAGCGCGGCTTCAACTCGATGGTCGAGGGGCTGCGTGAGCGCGAACGGGTGCGAGACCTGTTCGGCCGCCACGTGGGACGTGAGGTGGCCGCGGCCGCCGAGCAACAGCGCCCCAAGCTTGGTGGCGAGGAGCGCCACGTCGCCGTGGTCTTCGTCGACATCATCGGCTCCACACAGCTGGTCACCGGCAGGCCTGCGACCGAAGTGGTCGAGGTGCTGAACCGGTTCTTCGCAGTGATCGTCGAAGAGGTCGACCGCCACCACGGGTTGGTGAACAAGTTCGAGGGCGATGCGGCGCTGGCGGTGTTCGGCGCCCCGAACCACCTCGACCACCCCGAGGACGCGGCGCTGGCGGCCAGCCGTGCCATCGCCCGGCGGATCCGCGACGAGGTGCCGCAATGCGAAGCGGGCATCGGCGTGGCGGCCGGAGAGGCGGTCGCAGGCAATGTGGGCGCCAAGGAACGTTTCGAGTACACCGTCATCGGTGAGCCGGTCAACGAGGCCGCACGGTTGTGCGAGCTGGCGAAATCAACACCCACCCATCTGGTGGCATCATCGGAGGCCGTCCAGAACGCAAACGAAAGTGAGCGCGGCCATTGGACTTTCGGTGACACCGTGATGTTGCGCGGTCACGACGAGCCCACGCGGCTGGCGCTACCGGTATAGCGACTTCCTCAATCCCGCTGATAGCAGGCGTTTGTCAATCTGTTACCGCTTGCACAGCCCGCCCACATCGCCAACACAGAGCCATACAATGTCGGTTCCTTAACGTCACTCCGCGTGTGGAAAGTACTGCCACATCCACGAGAAACGGAGTGAGGAAATGACTTTCAAGCGTGCCTTATCTGCATCGGCACTGGCAGGCGGTATCGGCATCGCAGGACTGTTCGGCATCGGCCTCGGAACCGCAAGCGCAGATCCCGGCCGGGTTGCGACCGCCCGGGCATCCCGTCGTGCGGCAACCATCGAGACGACCGTGGCCCCGGCCAGGTCGACTGGCACAATCGCGGCGTCGACCAGGGCCGCTCTGATCACCAGCCGTTCAACTGGAACGGTCAGCAGGTGACCCCGATGCCTGCCGGCGACGGACGCGGCTGGGGCTTCTGGTTCTTCGGCCAGTGGATTCCGCTGTAAACAAAGACAATTCGAGGCGGGTCGCTACACGTAGTGGCCCGCCTCAACTCGCTAGCTCGAGCAATGAGCTGCTACCGATAACCCCGCTTCAAGAGATACTGGGCACCGGCTTTCATGGCTGCGGGGCTCGCGAGGTCGAAGTCGAACGCATCGGCCAGCCGGTCGGTGATGTTGAAGGCCAGGCACACGGCCAGGGCGTCCTCGATCTGCGCAGGGGTAACGCCTTCGGCCAGCACGGCGCACATGTCGTCCGGATCAACGCTGTGCTCCTGCGTGAGCTTTCCGAGCATGCGAAGCGTCGCCCGCAGGGGCTCGTCGATCGGCGCCGTCTCCACATCCGCAAGCGTGGCAGCGACCTTCGCGTGATCGCCGTACCACAGGCCTGACGTGGCCGAGTGCGCGGCGATGCAGAACTGGGTCTCGTTGATCTTCGAGACGAACGCCGCCATCAGCTCGCGATCGCCGATCGACCAGGCTGACGGTCCGCGCATCGCCTCATGGGTGAGTTGACCGGCGCCGTAGAACTCTGGGCGGTACATCGCCAGCTTGACAGCGTCGACCACCGGCTGGCGCGAAACCAGCCGCACGAGCGCGAACAAGGCCTTCGTGCGCAGGCGGTGGCCCCGATCGAGGATGGTGAGCCTCATCGCTCATCCCTCTTCCGTTGCGCTGGTCAGCGCCGCCAATGCGTTCTCGTACTGTCGGCTCGCCTGGCCGATAGCGGCGCACACCACGATCTCGAATATCTGATCCTCAGTCAGGCCCGCGGTCCGCACGGCGGCGACGTCCTCGTCGGTCACCCGGTAGGCGTGGTGGGCCACCTTGTCGATCAGCGTGCGCGTTGGTTCTCCGAGCCCGGCATTGTCGAAGGCGGCTCGGCGCAGCTCGGTCGGCGCCTTTCCGTCGCCGTCGAGTACGCGAGCGATGAGCGCGCGATGCAGCTGGGTTATGTCAGACATGGCTGCCGGACTCTCCTCTCAGGTAGGGGTTCTAGGTCCAGCCGATGCGCTGCTGGAGTACGGCTTGTTCGGCGGGGTTGGCGGTCAGCTCGAGGGCGCGGCAGTCGGCGGCCCGGGCCTGGTCTGGGTGGCCGAGTTCGCGCGCGAGATCGGCGCGGGTGGCGTGGTACAGGTGATAGCAGTCCAGCACGCCGGCGAGGGTGTCCAGTTCGGTCATCGCCGCCTGTGGCCCCGACGTGTAACGCAGCGCGATGGCCCGGTGCAGTCGCGTGACGGGGGACGGCGCGAGGTGCAGCAGCATGTCGTAAAGGAGCACGATCTGCTCCCAGTCGGTGTCCTGCCAACGTTCGGCTTCGGCATGGCAGGCGACGATCGCGGATTGCAGCTGATACGGGCCGGGGCGCTGGTGTTTGGCGGCGCGGGCCAGCAGCCGACTCGCCTCCGCGATCGCCTCCCCGTCCCACAGGGACCGGTCCTGGTCTTGCAACAGCACAAGATGACCGTCGGGATCGAACCTGGCGGCGGCGCGGGCGCGGTGCAGCCGGATCAGCGCGAGCAGGCCCGCCACTTCCGGCTCGGTCGGCATCAGCTCATGGAGTAGGGACGCCAGCCACTCGGCGTCGTCGACGAGATCGCGCGACTGCGCCCGCTCGGCAGTGGACAGGTAGCCCTCGTTCAACAGCAGGTAAATCACCGCGAGGACCTCGGTCAGGCGGGCGCCGAGCTCGTCATCGGCTGGGATCCGGTACGGAATTCCCGCATCTGTGCTCTTTCGTTTCGCGCGGGTGATCCGTTGCGCCATAGTCGTTTCGTGCACCAGGAATGCTCGAGCGATCTGGGCTGTGGTCAGGCCGCAGACGACCCGCAGGGTGAGTGCGATCTGCGCATCCCGCGATAGTGCCGGGTGGCAGCATGTGAAAATCAGTCGCAGCCGATCGTCGGGCTCGGGTTGGACCGGCCACTGTAGTTGCGCCAGCTTGGTGCGGTAATTGTCTTCGCGCCGTTGTGCGTCCAGACCGCGGCGCCGGGCCACCGTGAACAGCCAGGCGTCGGGTCGCTGCGGGATGCCTTCGGATGGCCAGTGCCGCAGCGCAGCCAGCACAGCGTCCTGGACCAGGTCCTCTGCGGTAGCGAAATCGCCGGTCACGTGCATCAGCGACGCGGCCAGTCGGCCCGCGTGTTCTCGTACCACGCGGGCTAACTGGGCATGCAACGCATCAGCCACGTGGACTCATGACTGCAGCGGGCGGATCTCGACGACCGGGCAAGCCGGCCATGTCTTGACCATCTGCAGCGCCTCATCCAGATCGGCGACCTCGATCTCGGCGTACCCGCTCACGACCTCTTTGCCCTCGACGAACGGCCCGTCGATGATGACCGGTTCACCGCGGTCGAGTCGCACCGTCGTCGCCGTCTCGGGCGATTGCAGCTTGCTTCCACCCCGCAGCTTGTCCGCGTGGGTGGCGAACCATTCGTTGACCCGGTCGTACGCCCGCTCTCGCTCGGACGGGCTCATGCGCGCAAGATCGCTGGCGAACTGCTCAGTGTCGACGAACAACAGCACATACTTCACGCCTCACACCCCCTGCATCTCGGCCATCCGCCGTATCGGGTTGGCTTTGGTAGTCGATGCCATCGATGTGCCTCCTTGCTCGGGATCTCTTTCGTTCCTACTAGAAAGACGATCGGCGGCACGCGCGTTACGACAACGGCGGGCTTGCGGTGCGCCGTGCGTCACATCCGGCCCCAGTTTAGTGATACCGCCCGTAACGGTAATTACACTTGTGCTCATGCACGGTTCAACGCAAGGCGCGGTGGCCCAGAAAGGTCTCCTGCAGATCGAGGACTGTCTCGATGCAGATGGCGGCATCGTGTTGCCGCCAGGCACCACGCTGATATCTCTCATCGACCGCAACATCGCGAACGTGGGCGACGCTGTGGCCTATCGCTACCTGGACTTCACGCGTTGCGTTGACGGACAGGCCGTCGAACTGACCTGGACCCGACTGGGTCGCCGGATGCGGGCCATTGGCGCTCGCGTGCAGCGTGCCACCTCGCGCGGTGACCGGGTGGCGATCCTCGCCCCGCAGGGCCTCGATTACGTCGCCGGGTTCTTCGCAGCGATCAAGGCGGGGACGATTGCGGTGCCGTTGTTCGCGCCTGAACTCCAGGGACAGGCTGAACGACTCGAAACGGCGCTGCGCGATGCACGACCCACCGCGATCTTGACGACGGCCGCGGCGGCCGACGCCGTTCGAGCCTTTCTCGCCAAGCTCCCATTCGCGCACAAGATGCACGTCATCACGATCGACGAGATTCCGGACTCCGACGGGGACGCCTTCGTTCCGGTCGACATCAACGTCGATGATGTGTCGCACTTGCAGTACACCTCGGGTTCGACGCGGCCGCCCGTCGGCGTGGAGATCACCCACCGGGCGGTCGGCATCAACCTGCTGCAGATGATCCTGTCCATCGACCTCTTGGACCGAAACACCCACGGCGTCAGTTGGCTGCCGCTCTATCACGACATGGGGCTGTCGATGATCGGCTTTCCAGCCGTATACGGCGGTCACTCGACCCTGATGTCGCCAACGGCGTTCATTCGTCGGCCGCAGCGCTGGATTCACGCATTGGCAGCCGGCTCGCGCAGAGGCCGCGTGGTCACTGCAGCACCGAACTTCGCCTACGAGTACACCGTTCAGCGTGGCTTGCCAGCGCCCGGCGGGGATCTCGAGCTCAGCAACGTCGTGATGATCATCGGCTCGGAGCCAGTCAGCATGGATGCGATCACGACGTTCAACACTGCGTTCGCCCCGTATGGGTTGTCGCCTACGGCGATCAAACCTTCATATGGCATCGCCGAGGCGACCTTGTTCGTGTCGACCATCGCGCCCACCGCCCACGCCACGGTTGTCCACCTCGACCGTGAGCACCTTGCCGACGGCCAGGCACTACGCGTCGCAGCGGACGCGCCCGGCGCAGTCGCGCACGTGTCATGCGGTCAAATAGCCCGCAGCCAGTGGGCCGTCATCGTCGACCTCGATGCCCACGCCGAACTTGCCGACGGGCGGGTCGGCGAGATCTGGTTGTGCGGCAACAACATCGCCCATCGATATTGGGGATCGCCCGAGGAATCGCGGCAGACGTTCGACGCCACATTGCGGTCGCGGCTGGAGACGGGCAGCCACGCCGACGGCTCACCGGTCGGAGCAACGTGGCTGCGGACCGGAGATCTGGGGGTGTACCTCGACAGCGAGTTGTATGTCACCGGCCGGCGCGCGGATTTGGTGCCCATCAACGGCCGCCACCACTACCCGCAAGACATCGAGGCCACTACAGCGGCGGCCTCGACGATGGTACGGCGGGGATACGTTGCGGCATTCTCCACCGACGACGGCGTGGTGATCATCTCCGAACGCGCTTCGGGCACGCGCCGCGCCGATCCGGCGCCCGCGATGGAAGCCATCCGTGCGGCTGTCTCTCGCGTACACGGGCTCTCCGTCTCGGACATCCGCTTCGTGCCAGCCGGCGCCATCCCGCGTACCACGAGCGGCAAACTGGCCCGTCGAGCATGCCGCGCCGAGTACCTCCGCGGCGACCTTATGTAGGTTTTCGAACCGAGGCGGCCCGGGGCGGTGATCATCACTGGGGCACCATCCAGCCGAGGATGGGGGTGGACTGCAGGACGATGAGCAGTGTGATGATCGCCAGTAGTGCCAGGCTCCATCCCAGGAGGCGCCGGAACAGTGCGCTTTCCGATCCGACCACCCCGACGGCTGCCGCGGCCACCGCGAGGTTCTGTAGCGACAACATCTTTCCCATCACGCCTGCCGAGGAGTTGGCAGCGGCCATGAGGACCGCAGGCAGTCCGGTGTGCTCGGCGGCGGTCACCTGCAGCTGACCGAACAGCGAATTCGATGAGGTGTCAGATCCGGTGAGCGCTACTCCGAGCCAGCCGAGGACCGGTGAGATCGCGGCGAACACCCCACCCGCGGATGCCAACGCAAGCCCAAGGGTTGCGGTCTGCCCGGACAGGTTCATCACGAACGACAGACCCAGTACGGCCGTCACCGTCACGATCGTCCAACGCAGTTGTACGAGGGTGTCGGCGTAGAGCCGCACTGCCCGACGCGGTGAGATCCGGTATATCCCCATCGAGATGATGCCGGAGAGCAGCAGGAGTGTGCCGGCGGCCTTGAGGTGTTCGAGCTTGAACGTCTGCGCGCCCACTGCTTTACCCGAGGCGTCGACCACATCGAGGCCCGGCCAACGGAATGTCATGCTGCCGTGTGTGACGAGCCAGTCCTTCACCGCGGGTATCTGTGCTAACGAGAACACCGCGATGATCACCAGATATGGCGCCACCGCCATCCAGACCTGCGACGCGGCAGGGCGCGTTGTGGCTTGCTCGTCCACGACGGCGACAGCTGTGGCCGAGGAAGGGGCGCCCACAGTAACAGGCTGATCGATCCTCGCCGGGTGGGTGCCGTCGCCGTCGGGGTCTGCCCCGTCGGAATCATCATGAACCCCAACGATTTCGGCGGGCTTCCAGAAGCGCAGCATGAGCAGCACCGCGCACACGGTTGCGACCGAGGCCACCACGTCGGTCAGCTCGACGGCGACGAAGTTAGATGTGACGAACTGAGCGGCACCGAAGGTGAATCCGGCGACGAGGGCGATCGGCCACGTTTGGCGCAATCCGCGCCGACCATCGACGATGAACACCAACAGCAGCGGCACCAGCAGTGCGATCAGCGGTGTCTGGCGGCCGGCCATCGACGAAAGGTCTTGCAGCGGCAGACCGGTGACGCCATGGAGCGCAATGATGGGTGTGCCCATTGATCCGAACGCGACGGGTGCGGTGTTGGCGAGCAGACTGACCGCGGCGCTCTTGAGTGGCTTCATTCCCGCGGCCATCAGCATCGCCGCGGTGATCGCGACCGGAGCCCCGAACCCGGCGAGGCTTTCCAGCAGTGCGCCGAAGCAGAACGCGACGATGATCGCCAGGATGCGTAAGTCATTGGAGATGGATCGAATTGTTCGCCCCAGCACGTCGAACCAGGATGTCGCGACGGTCATCTTGTAGATCCACAGCGCGTTCACCAGGATCCACAAAATGGGGATCAGCCCGTAGACGAAGCCCTCGGTGGTCGCGCCCAGGGTTTGTCCGACGGGCATACGCCATACGACAAGGGCGAGAGTGACAGCGGTCAGCAGGCCGGCCAGGGCCGCCTGGTGGGCTTTCACCCGGAAGATGCCCAGCAGTGCGAACAGAACAATCAGCGGCAGCGCCGCGCACAGCGCTGACAGGAACAGGGAGCCGCTAACAGGTGCCGCTATTTGTTCAAACATGAAATCTCCGCGTCGAGTAAGGGATGGATGGGGTTGGGGTCAAAGGGAGCTGGCGAGGAAAGCGGCGGAAGGAGGGGCTGCTCGCTGCCGTGCCCATCCCCCGCTGTGGGCGGCGAGCCCAGCGATGTGGGCCGCGGTGTCGCGAACCAAAACCGCTGTGTTGTCACACATTTGCGCCAGTTCGGCCGGCCCGTGGGCGATGGAGAATGCCCCGGCCAATCCCGCCGCTTGTGTTTCGGCCGCCGAAAGCTTCACCGTTCCGGCCACCACTACCACCGGGCAGTGCGCCGGAGCGCGCCGTACGACACCATCGACGACCTTGCCGCGCAACGACTGCGAGTCGAACGATCCCTCACCGGTCAGGATGAGGTCGGCCTCGGCAAGCGCAGCGGTCAGACCGATCACCTCGGCGACCATGTCGATGCCGGCGAGAAGCTGGGCGTTCAAAAACGCCAGCATGCACGCGGGCAGCCCGCCCGCGGCACCTGCCCCCGGAATGGCCGCCACATCCGTGCCGGTCTCGTCGGCAAGAACGCCAGCCAGGTGGGCGAGCCCAGCGTCGAGCTCTTCGATTTCCTTGGGGGACGCGCCCTTCTGAGGCCCGAAAACGGTTGCGGCGCCGTGCTCGCCGGTTAGCGGGTTGTCGACATCGCAGGCCACCCGCCAGCGGACGGCGCGGGCGCGGGCGTCCATCGCCAATGCATCCAC
>Ga0126307_10002151_pt1 | contig 13246 bp, 10 predicted proteins | sample Plot28_FD_89955 | JGI IMG/M metagenome (GOLD analysis project Ga0126307, IMG submission 89955) | Serpentine soil microbial communities from UC McLaughlin Reserve, CA, USA - Plot28 | ecosystem: Environmental > Terrestrial > Soil > Grasslands | place: USA: UC McLaughlin Reserve, Lake County...
CGCACGGATCGCGCGGTGGACGTCCCGCGCCATCCGGGGGCTCGCGTCGAGGCCACAGCGGACCGAACGGTGGGGCACGCGGAGCCGGTCGAGCTGCTCGTAGAAGCGCCCCAGGTCCGATCCGGCCACGTCGAGGCCGAGGAGGCGCGCGTCGACGCCCCGGTCGCGCAGCGCGGGCAGCAGCGCGAGCAGGTGCCCCTCGGAGCCGCTGACTCCCTTGAGCTTGTGCAGGTGGAGGACCTTCACCGCAGCAGGCGGTCGTAGATCGCCTCGGTCTCGTCCGCCATCCGGCCGACGGCGAAGCGCTCACGCACGTCCTCTGCGCCCGCTTCGCCCATCCGCCGGCGCAGCCCCGGGTCGCGCGCGAGCGCTGTCAGCCGGTCGGCGAGCGCCTGCGTGTCGCCGATCGCCTCCAGGTAGCCGCTCTCGCCGTTCCGGACGACGGTCCCGGTGCCGCCGGCTCTCGTCGCCACAAGCGGCCGCGCCGCTGCCAGCGCTTCGATCGCGACGACGGGCGTGCCCTCGTTCGCGGACGTCAGCAGCAGCGCGTCGAACGACGCATACCAGGGCCGGATGCTCTTCTGGAAGCCGACGAGCCGGCAGCGGTCGCCGACCCCAAGCTCCGCTGCGAGCGCCTCCACGTCCATGCGGTCCTCGCCGTCGCCGACGAGCACGAGCAGCGCATCCACCCGAGCGTCGAGGAGCGCTCGCAGCGTCCGGATCAGGTCGAGCGGCCGCTTGATCGCCGTCAGGCGGCCGGCCCAGCCGACGACGAACGTCTCCTTACCGGCTCCGATCTCCGTCCGGAGCTCCCGGCGCGACGCGTCATCCGCGTCGCCCCACGCAGGCAAGTCGAAGCCGTACGGGATGACGGCAAAGCGACATGCAGGGGCGACTCCGAAACGGACGAGGTCGTCCCGTACCTCGGCGCTGACGGCGACGAGCGTTCCGGATGCGTACGCGAGCATTCGCTCGATCAGCCGGAAGACGCGTTCCCAGCGCCGGCTGAAGTAGCCGCTGAGGACGTGGCCGTGGTACGTGTGGACGATCGCGCGCGGGCGGGCGCCGCCCGAGATCAGCCCAGCAAGTCGCCCAGTCGCGCCCGCTTTCGCGGTATGCGTGTGGAGGACGTCCGGCCGCCGGTTCCTGATGATCCTGCGCAGCGCCAGGATCGCGGCCGGGTCGGCGCGCGGCGAGAGCTCGCGTTGCAGCACCGGGAGCCGCAGCAGCTCGACGCCGAGCTCTTCGGCGACGTACTCCATCGACTCCTCACCCGCCGCGAGTGTCCCCGCCACGACCACGACCTCGTGCCCACGACGGGCCTGCTCGTGGGCGAGCTGGAGCACGTGGAGCGCGGCGCCGCCGACGTTGAGGCGCGCGATCACGTGCACGATCCTCATGACGGTTGCAGACCGGCGGACGGCGGTGCGAGTGAGGGTGCGACCGCAGTGACGCCGATCGTGATCCAGAAGATGGCGGCCAGCGGAATGCCGCCGAAGAGAGCCGCGCCGAGCAGCCCGCCCGCAAGCGCGGCCACCCACGCCGCCGGCAGGTACGCGGCCGCCTCGTCGGGGTCGCCGCGCGGCCACGTGCGGGCGACCCGCGCAGCCGTGCGCACGGTTACGAACACGAGGACGAGGAACAGGAGCGCGCCCACGACCCCGAGCTCGTAGAGCACCTGGTCGTAGGTTTGCTGCGGGATGAAAGAGTCGCCGGGCGAGGGGAAGTAGGTCGCCGGCTGATCGGGAAAGCGGGCGCGCGCGTCGTCGATGAATCGCGCGTACTCCTCCGGCGGCAGCTCACCGTGCCACCCGGTGCCGACGATCGGGTTGTCCAGGAAGACTCGCCCTCCGATGTACGCGTCGATCAGTCGCTCGTTCCAGCTCGCGGCGTTGCCGAAAGTGTCTTCCTGGCGCTCCCCGATCCCGACGGAGCGGAGAAACGCGCCGAGGTCGCCCGAGCGGAGGGAGAGGACGCCGACGGAGATCGCCGCCGTGACCACGAGCGTCAGCACCACGGCCCGCTTCGTCGCCTCGCGCCGCACCAGGGCGACGGCGATGATCGCGCCGACGGCCAGGTAGAGCCCGAGCAGACCTGCTACCGCAGCTCCGAGCACGACGCCGAGCGCCCCGGCGATGCCGGCGACGAGGGGCAGCCGGCCCAGGCGGTGCCGGGGCGTGAACAGCGCTGCGAGCGCGACTGCGAGCGTCATCGTCGAGAGCGCGGCGAGGTCGTGCTCGCCGAGGAACGAGGGCTGGCGGCGGCCGGGGAAGCGGGCCTCGACGAAGGGGGCGTCGAAGAACGCGAGCAGGCCGTACGCCACGGCGACGACCGTGAAGGCCACGAGGACGCCCACGAGCAGCCACAGTTGCAGGCGCCGGCGGACGAAGAGGACGAAGCCCAGCGCGAGCACCCCGTACTCGAGCAGCTTGGCGGCGGCGATCACGGCCGTGGCGCCGTTGGCGGCAGAGGAGAGGAAGAGCCAGGCCGAAAATGCCGCTGCTGCGATCGTGAGAGCGCGGGCCGGCCGGGGCAGGCTGCCGCGGCCGAGCAGACGCTGCAGACAGAAGCCGGCGAGCACCGCGATCGCCGCATCGGCAAGCACGAAGGTGACCTCGCTGCCGGCCACTTCGACCGTAAAACTCGGCTGATCGATCGACCGGATCAGGCTCAGCACGGTCGCCGTCGCGAGCACGATCAGGGGCACGTCGACCGCAGACCGCCACTGCGGCTTCGCACCGGGGTCTGCCATGCCGCGCCCTATACTACGCGGGTGATCGTGGGCCTCGGGCCGCTACCGGACGCCCAATTTTCCTTCTGATGCGCACCGTCGTCCTCCCCGGAATCTGGCCGCCTGACGTCGGTGGGCCGGCCACGCACGGGCCCGAACTCGCTCGCTTTCTCGTCGGCCGGGGCCACTCCGTCCAGGTGGTGACCATGGCGTCGGGGCCGCCGACCGAGCTCCCCTGCCCGGTGACCACGGTCGATCGAGGGCGGCCGTTCCCCCTTCGGTATGGAGAGCTGACGCTGCGCGCGACCCGGGCCGCTCGGCAGGCGGACGTCGTCTACGCGTCGTCCACGTATGCCGCCGCCGCGGCGGCCAGCGTGGGCTCGCGGCGGCCGCTGGTGGCGAAGCTCGTTTCCGACCCGGCGTACGAGCGAGCCCGCCGCTGGGGTCTCTTCGACGGGACGCTCGAGGATTTCCAGCGCGCGGGCGGCACGCGGTTGACCGCGCTGAAGCAAGCGCGGACGCGTGTCCTCGCGCGCGCGCGGACGCTGATCGTCCCGAGCCGCTACCTCGCCGAGATCGCTGTCGGCTGGGGGCTCGACGCCGGGCGCCTGCACGTCGTGCCGAACCCGGCGCCGCCGCGGCGGCCCGGTACCGCGACGGCGCGCAGCGGCCTCGTCTTCGCCGGCCGACTGACCCGACAGAAGGCGATGCACGTGGCCCTCGACGCACTCGCCTATGTGCCGACGACGGCGCTGACCATCATCGGCGACGGCCCCGACCGCGCGCGTCTGGAGCAGCACGCCCACGATGCCGGCCTGAACGGCCGCGTGCGCTTCGTCGGCTCGCTGCCGCGCGAGCAGGTGCTGGACGCGCTCGCGGGGGCCGAGGCGGCCGTTCTCTCCAGCGACTGGGAGAACTTCCCGCACGCCGCCGTCGAGGCGCTGGCCGTCGGCACGCCGATCGTCGCCACCACGGTCGGCGGCGTCGGCGAGATCGTGTCCGACGGGGTCAACGGACTGCTCGTTCCGCCCGGCTCCCCGGAGGCGTTCGGCCACGCACTGCAGCGCGTGCTCGAGTCGCCCGAGCTGCGGTCGCGCCTCTCCGACGGCGCCCGCGACTCGGTGCTGGAGCTGGACGCCGACCGCATTTACGGACGGATCGAAGAGCTGCTGGAGGCGGCGGTTCGGCCGTGACCGAGGAGAGGGCGGAGGTCCGGCGTCCGCGGATCCTGATGGTCGGCCGGATGACGTACCCGCTACCGCTGCCCGCCTGGCTGACGCGGAAGTTCGACGCGCTCGAGCGCCAACTCGACCTGCGCGTGGTCGCGACGGCCGACCCGGGCAGCACCACGGAGGACGAGCGTTTCCACCTGCTCGAGCGAAGCCGGATCCGGCTGCTCGACGGCGTCCTGTTCTATCTTCGCCTGCCCTTCCACGTGCGGCGGCAGATCAACGAGTTCGGCCCCGAGGCGATCATCGCAGAGAGCCCCTATACGGCTGCGCCCGCCCTCGTCGGTCGCGCCATGGCGCGCGGAAAGCCGCAGGTCGTGATCGAGGTGCACGGCGACTGGCGGACGGCGACCCGGCTCTACGGCTCGCCGACGCGGCGCGTCCTCTCGCCGCTCGCCGACGCGGTCGGCCGGATCGCGTTGCGCCGCGGCGACGCCGTCCGGGCGCTCTCGAGCTACACGGAAGGCCTCGTCGAGGATGTGCGCGGGATCCCGGTCACGGCCTCCTTCGAGGCGTACATGGATCTCTCGACCTTCACGGCGAAGCCGCCGGTGCCGCTGCCGGGGCGGCCGACGGCGCTCTTCGTCGGCATGCTCGAGGCGTACAAGAACATCGACGGGCTGGTCGCGGCCTGGCGGAAGGTCGTGCGCGAGCTGCCCGAAGCGAAGCTCGTGCTCGTCGGCAAGGGCACCCGCAAGGAGCTCGTCGACGAGCTTGTGGCCGAGCTCCCCGACCACGTCGGGCACATCGAGGAGCTGCTGCCGGACGGCGTCTCCGAGCAGATGGACCGGTGCACGGTGCTGGTGCTGCCCTCCCGCTCCGAGGGCCTCGGCCGCGTCCTGGTCGAGGCGATGGCACGTGGGCGCGGCATCGTCGCCAGCCGCGTCGGCGGCATTCCCGATGTGGCCCGCGACGGCCGGGAGGCGCTGCTCGTGACGCCGGGTGACGTGGACGAGCTCGCCGCGGCACTCGTGCGCGCCCTCTCGGACCGCCCGCTCGCCGAGCGGCTCGGAGAGGCGGCGTTCGCGCGCTACCAGGAGTGGCACACGACGCCGGCGGAGTACGCGGCGCGGGTGCGGTCGCTGGTCGACGCGTCGTTGCGCGAGGCCGGCGCTCTGCCCGGCGAGCGCCCGCGCGTGCTGATCGTCTCGGCGGCGCCTCCGGCGGCGACGCCGGAGCAACCCGACCCCGCGCTCGACGCGCTCCGCGAGGAGGTGGACTACTGCGTGCTCGCCCCGGCCTCGCGAGGCGCGCCGGTCCGGCGCGACGCGATCGGTCCCGGGTCGATCCAGCTCGTGCGCCGCTGGCCCGGGTTCCTCGACGCCCTCTCCTTCTACGGCCTGATGCCGTTCCGCGTACTCCGCCTCGTCAGGCGCTTTCGGCCCGGCGCGGTCATCGCCGAGTCGCCCTACATCGGCTTCTTCGTCCTGCTCGCGATGTCGGTGCGGCGGCGCGACCGGCCGTCCGTCGTCGTCGAGACACACGGCGACTGGCGCACGGCAGCGCGCCTCGGCGGCTCGCGGCTCCGCTTCCTCTTCGCACCGGTCGCGGACTGGGCAGCGCGCTACGCGCTGCGCCACGCGGACGCGTTGCGCGCGCTCTCCCCGTACACCGCGGAGCTGGCCGGCCGCGAGGCAGGCGTGCCGCCGGTGGAGTCCTTCCCGGCGTACATCGACCTCGGCGCCTTCACGGGCCGCCCGCCGGCGCCGCTGCCGGGTCAGCCGACGCTCCTCTTCGTCGGGATGCTCGAGCGGTCGAAGGGCGTGACGGCGCTCGCCGACGCTTGGACGTCGCTCGCGGAGCGGGTGCCCGACGCGCGTCTCGTCGTCATCGGCCGCGGCGCCCTCGCCGACGTCGTCGAACGCCTGCAGGACGACTACCCGGGCCGAGTCGAGCACGTCGAGGAGTTGCCGCCGCACGGCGTCGCCGAGCGCATGGACGCGGCCACGTGCCTCGTCCTGCCGTCGCGCTCCGAGGGTCTCGGCCGGGTGATTCTCGAAGCTTTTGCGCGCGGGCGCGGCGTCGTCGCGACCAGAGTCGGCGGCATCCCCGACCTCGTCGAGGACGACGCGAACGGCCTTCTCGTGGAAAACGGCGACGTCTCGGCGCTCGCGGACGCGCTGGCGCGGATCCTGACGGAGGACGGGCTCGCCGCGCGACTCGGCGCCGCCGCCTACGAGTCATCGCAGACCTTCGAGTGGTCGCCCGACGACTACGCGACCCGGGTGCGCTCGCTCGTCGACCGGACGCTGGCGGAGGCGCGGCACTGATGCGCCTCGTCTTCGTAACGCAGTCCGTAGACGCCGAGGACCCGATTCTCGGCGCGACCGTGGCGAAGCTGCGCGCGCTCGCACAGCGCTGCGACGAGCTCGTCGTCATCACCGACCACGTCGGCGCGCACGACCTGCCGGCGAACTGCACGCTGCGGACGTTCGGTAGCCGGACGAAGATCGGCCGCGGCCTCCGCTACCTGCGCGCGCTCGTGCCGCAGCTGCTCCGGCGCGACCGGCCACACGCGGTGATCGCACACATGTGCCCGATCTACCTCGTCCTCGCCGCGCCGCCGGCGAAGCTCGTCCGCGTGCCGCTCGCGCTCTGGTACACGCACTGGACGATCGACAGGACGCTGAAGCTCGCGACGGCCCTCGCCGACGTCGGGCTGAGCGTCGACCGCCGCTCGTACCCGCTCGACGACCCGAAGGTGCTCGGGATCGGCCACGGGATCGACGTGGCGCAGTTCGCCGCGCGGAACGGGTTGCCGCAGCCGAACGGGACGCTGCGCCTGCTCGCGCTCGGCCGAACGTCACCGTCGAAAGGCTTTGCGACGCTCGTGCGCGCCTGCGCCCGCGCCCGCGCCGACGGCGTCGACCTCCAGGTCGAGATCCACGGCGCGTCGAGCACGGACGAGGAGCGGCGGCACCGCCGCGAGCTCGAGGCGCTGATCGACGAGCAGGGCTTGCAGGGAGCCGTCGAGCTGGGCGAGCCAGTGCCGCGTCCCGCCGTGCCCGCGCTGGTGCGCAGCTTCGACGCCGTTGTCAACACCACCCGCGGCCAGACGTCGGGGGGTGCGCTGGACAAGGTCGTCTACGAGTCGGCCGCCTGCGCCGTCCCGATCTTCGCCTGCAACCCGTACTTCGACGAGTTCCTCGGCGGCCTCCCGGTCGAGCTCCACTTCGGCAGCGAGGACGACGCCGATCTCGCGCGCGTGCTGGGGGCCTTCGCAGACGCCGACCCGGCGCGGCGCGAGGAGGCGGGCCGGGAGCTGCGCAGACGCGTCGAGACCGGCCACTCCGTCGACAGCTGGGCGGACGCCGTCGTCGCGACGGTCCGGCGCCTGCACGGCTGAACCATGCGGCTGCTCCGCCGCAACGTAATCCTGATCTACGGCGTCTACGCCGCCACGCTCGTGTCCGGGCTTGTCGTGACGCCGATCATCCTCGGCGCGATCGGCACCGAGCAGTTTGGGATCTGGGCCCTGATCGGCTCGATCCTCGGCTTCATCGGTCTGCTCGACTTCGGCATCGGGCCTTCCCTGATCAGGTTCGCCGCGGAGCAGCGCGGACGCAACGCGCGTGACGAGACGAGCGAGCTGACGTCGACCGCGTTCGCGATCTATCTGGCTCTCTCTCTGGTCACGTTGCTGCTCGCCTTCCTTCTGGCGCTCGTGCTCCCGCACGTCGTCGACATTTCGGACGAGTACGTTCGGGCCGCGCAGATCGCGCTGGTCATCTCGGTGGGCACCTTCCTGATCCGCTTTCCGGTCGGGTTGTTCAGCTACCTCCTGGCAGGCCAGCAGCGGTACGACATCCTCAACATTGGCAACCTGCTCGGTTCGCTGCTCTACTTCGGGCTGGCCGTGCTCGTCCTGTACTTCGGTGACGGCGAACTCGTGGCCCTGGCAGTCATCGCGGCGGTCGTCACTGCCTTCAGGATGTTCCTGCCGCTGCTCTGGCTCCGGCGGGAGCTGCCCGACCTGCGTGTTCGCCGAAGCCTCGTCACCCGCCGGCAAGCGAGGGAGTTGCTGTCGTTCAGCTCTCGCAACATGCTGATCCAGACGGCCTCGAAAGTCGTGGTCTCGACGGACGTGATCGTGGTCAGCGTCGTTCTGGGGAGCGTTGCTGCCGGCGTCTATGGGATCCCGGCAAAGCTCTTCGCCTTGGCGTTCGCGGTGGGGATCGCGTCCACGACGCTCCTGTTTCCGCTCTTGTCCGAACTCGAAGGCGCCGATGACCGTGAACGCCAGGAGCGCTACCTGCTCGCCGGCGTGCGGCTCGGTCTGGCGGTCGTCGTCGCGGTGGCGATGCCACTCGTCTTCCTGCCTGATGATTTCCTCGTCGCCTGGCTGCCCTCGGACTTCGACGTCTCGCAAGCCGGGCCGATTCTGGCGATTCTCATGCTCAGCCTGCTGTTCGCGCAGCCGGGCCATCTCCTGGCTCAGTTCCTCGTCGCCCGCGGCCGTCACGGCCGGCTCGCCGTCGCGCGACTCGCCATCGTTGCCGTCAATCTGCTGCTTTCGGTCGGCCTCGCGTACTGGGTCGGGCTCTGGGGAGTCGCCGTCGCGACGCTGGCGACGGAGGCGCTGTCGGTGCTCCTCGTGATGCCGTACCTGCTCCGTCGCGAGTCCACTGCGTCACTCTCCGAGCTCGCCGCTGCCTGGCTGAGCCCGGTCGCACTCGGTGCGCTTGCAGCCCTTCCCACGCTGGTCCTCGCCGGCCAGATCGTCGACATCGACACGCTCCTCGAGTTCATCGCGGTCGGGCTGGTCTGGCTCGCCGTCTACAGCGCCCTTGTCTGGCGCTTCGTCACTCATGAGCCGGAGCGGCGGATGTTGACCGCGTCGTTCCGGCGCAGCTCGCCGGCAGTCGTCGCCGAGGAGCAGCCGCTCGCGTAGTCGTTGTGCGTCCGTCGCGGGGCGCCGGCTGGGGACGCGAGTACCATCCCGACACATGGCGACGACGCCCTCGGAGACCGCGTCACGCGGCGGCGACCGCGATGTACGCGCGCTCCGGCCGTACGTCCTCCAGCGCCGCGCGTTGCGGACGTTCCTGCGGCGCGGCCTCGCCGTCCTCACGCTCGCCGTGCTCGACACGATCGGCCTCTCGCTCGGGATCTACCTCGCGCTCGTCCTGCGCAGCGTCCTCTACGGCGACCCGGTCCTCTGGAGCCTCCTCTGGCAGACGGAGGTGGAGGAATGGCTGCCGTTCCTGATCCCGATCACGCTGCTCATCTTCTGGCAGGCGGGGCTGTACGCGCCGCGCGAGCGCCGCGCCGGGCTCGGCCGCGTCGCCTCCTCGCTGCTCCTCGTCGCCGCGATCGTCGTCGCTTTCGGCTACGGCACCGGCTACGACTTCAACACGACGGGCCTGATCCCGACCGCGCTCGTGCTCTGCGGCTGCACGATCGGGCTCCTGCGCGCCGCGTACGACTCGTCCGCACTCGAGCTCGAGCGGCTCTTCCATGCGCGCCGCCGCGCGCTCCTGCTCGGCGGCGCAGAGAGCAACGCGATGTTGAAGCGGATGCTCTCGGACCGGCGCGGCGGGATCGCCTACGAGTTCGTCGACTCCGAAGCGATGCCAGGCGTGAGCCTCGCCGACCAGCTTGGCGCCGCGCGGCCAGACGAGGTGATCCTGAACGAGGGCGACTTCGACGAGACGATGGTGCTCGAGATCGTCGAGATCGCGCATGGAGCCGGGGTCAGAGTCCGGCTCGCGCCGAAGACCACCGACCTGCTGATCGAGCGGGGCGAATACGTGCCGGGGCAGGGTATGCCGCTCTTCGAGCTGCGGCCGCCCGTGCTGGCGGGCGCTGACTGGGCGCTGAAGCGGACGTTCGACCTCGTCGTCAGCGTGCTCGTGGTCGTGATCGGGATCCCGATCTGGCTCCTGATCGCGGCGGCGATCAAGCTCGACTCGCGCGGGCCGGTCCTCTACCGCGACCGACGCGTCGGCGTCGGCGAGCGGGAGTTCGGGATGCTCAAGTTCCGAACCATGGTCGAGGGAGCGTCGGAGCGGCAGGACGAGCTCGAGGAGCGGAACGAGGCTGCGGGCGCGCTGTTCAAGATCCGACGCGACCCGCGCGTGACCCGTGTCGGGCGCCTGCTGCGGAAGCTCTCGCTGGACGAGCTGCCGCAACTGCTCAACGTCCTCCGCGGCCAGATGAGCCTCGTCGGCCCCCGCCCGCTCCCGCTCCGTGACTACGCGCGGCTCGACGAGTGGCACCGGAAGCGCTACCTCGTCCTGCCGGGCATCACCGGTCTCTGGCAGATCTCGGGTCGCTCGAACCTGACGTTCGACGATCTCGTGCGGCTCGACTTCTACTACATCGAGAACTGGTCGATCTGGCTCGACATCTCGATTCTGTTCAAGACGCCGTTCGTCATTCTGAGCGGCCGCGGCGCGTATTGAGTTGCGCAGGATCGGCATTCGCCGAGCGAACGCCGATCGCGCTGGAAATCGCTAGAGGGGGCCGCTTCGCGGCCCCGGCCCACTGACGAACGGCGCAACTAACAGCGCCTTCATCCCCGCTCCCTATGCTTCCCACCGTGAAGGCGCCGAAGATCCTCGCGGTCGCGTCCGCGGTCGACCTCGACTTCCGCTACGGCTGCACCCCCGCCTGGTGGCAGCTCTGGAAGGGGCTGTACGAGGTCGGCGCCGACCTGATCGTCACGCCCTACCGCGGCCGACCCGTGGAGTCGCCGTGGTGGCGGACGGCGCCGAACCCGACCAGGGTCGAGGGCGAGAGCTTCGCCGCCGTCCGGGGCGGGCTTGCACGCTTGAAGGGGGACACCTACCTCCGCCGCTCCGAAGACTCTCCGGACGAGACGGTCTTCGACAAGGCGACGCGCGAGGCGATCTGGCGCTGGGTGACGCCGAGGTGGCGGCGCCACTTGACGAAGGTGCTCGAGGCCGAGAAGGACGTCGACGCGGTGATCGTCTTCACCGTCCCGATGGCGCACTTCCGGGGTATCCCGACGTACCTGCGCGAGCGTTTTGGGATCCCGGTCGTCTTCTACGACGGCGACGTTCCGATGAGCCTGCCCCAGTTCGGCGGCATGGATACGGGCTTCAACTACTACCACGGCGCCGACCCGTCCGAATACGACCTCGTCGTCTCCAACTCCGAAGGCGGGTTGCCGAGCCTGCTCGAGCTCGGCGCGAAGCGGGCCGAGGCCGTCTTCTGGGGCGCCGATCCCGAGTTCTTCGCGCCGAAGCCGGTGGAGAAGGTGCACGACGTCTTCTTCTACGGCTACGGGGACAAGTTCCGCCGCGAGTGGATGGCTGCGATGGTCGGGGAGCCAAGCCGCGCTGCGCCGGAGATCGAGTTCGCCCTGGGCGGCCGCGACTTCCAGGGCGACACCGGCCGGGCGTGGCTCGTCGGCGATGTCCCGTTCAACGCCTTCAACCAGGCGATCTCCGCCTCGCGGATCAACCTCAACATCACAAGGCGCTCGCACGCGACGGTACCGGCCTCGTCCTCCTGCAGGCCCTTCGAGCTGGCGAGCGCTGGCGCGGCGATCGTCTCGAACCCGTACGAGGGGATCGAGGGGTGGTTCGAGCCGGGCCAGGAGCTCCTGGTCGTCAACGACGCGGATGAGGCGCTCGCTGCGTACCGAAGCCTGCTCGACGATCCGGCGCAGGCCGAGGCGATGGGGGCGAGGGCGCGGGAGCGCGTCCTCGACGAGCACACGTACGCTCATCGCGCGCGGCAGCTGCTCGACCTCGTCGGGCTCCGCGTCCGGGCAGGTGCGCGTGCCTGAGCCTCCCGTGTCCGAGCAGCCAGGGCCGGAGCGCCGCCTCGCGATCGTCCCCGCCCGGAACGAGGAGGACGCCGTCGGCAAGGTCGTCGCGGAGCTGCGCGCCTTCGACCCCTGCCTCGACGTCGTCGTCATCGACGACGGCTCCGAGGACGTGACCGCGGCCCGCGCCGAAGCAGCAGGCGCGGCGGTCGTCAGCCTCCCGTTCAACCTCGGCATCGGCGGCGCAGTCCAGACCGGCTTCAAATACGCCCTCGAGCACGGCTACGAGACCGTGCTCCGGCTCGACGGCGACGGGCAGCACGACCCGCAGCAGATCCCGAACCTGCTGGCCCCGCTCGAGCGGGGCGAGGCCGACGTCGTTGTCGGCTCCCGCTTCGCGGAGGGCGGCAGCGACTACAAGGCGCCGTTGGCGCGCCGCGCGGGCATCCGCTGGTTCGCGCAGCTCGTCTCGCTGCTGACGGGGCAGAAGCTGACCGACACGACGTCGGGCTTCCAGGCGGTCAACGCCCGTGCGATCCGCCTCTTCGCCGCCGATTACCCGCACGACTACCCCGAGGTCGAGGCCGCGGTGATGGTCGTGCGCCACCGCCTGCGCATCGTCGAGGTGCCCGCACTGATGCGCGGGCGCGAGACAGGCCGCTCGTCGATCACGCTCGTGCGCTCGCTCTACTACGCCGTCAAGGTGACGCTCGCGCTCTTCGTCGGCATGTTCCGACGCCGCATCGTTCCGCTTGAGGAGCTGTGAATCCCGTGACTCCGTTCTACGTCTCGCTCGCCGCCACCATCGCCTCGATTCTGCTGATCCTCGTCGTGCTGGAGCTGATCCGGAGCCGGCGCCTGCGCGAGCGCTACGCCCTCCTCTGGTTGGCCACGGGGATCGTGCTGCTCGTCCTCTCCGCCTGGCGCGGCGGTCTGAACACGATCGCCGGCTGGGTCGGGGTGACCGGCTATCCGCCGGCAGTTCTCTTCGCCGTCGCGACCTTGTTCATCCTCGCCGTGCTGCTCCACTATTCGACCGTGATCTCGAAGCTGGCCGACCAGAACGTGATCCTCGCGCAGCGGCTGGCGCTGCTCGAGGAGCGGCTCAAGCACAAGAGCTAGAGCCTTGACGTGAAGCTAGGCCGGTCGCGCGAGCGGCCCGAGCCGCGCCGCGAGCGTCGGCACCAGCAACGGCAGCGACGCCGCGAGCAGCACGAAGGCAGGGAAGGCAGGAAGGAGGGCGTGGAAGAGCTCTCCGTCCTCGACTCCGATTCCGGGCTGGGCCGCGCGGAGGAGGACGTAGCCGCCCAGCCAGGCGCCGAGCGCGAAGGCGGCCTGGAGCGAGCAGCGCGCGACCGCGATCACGCCCGCAATCGGAATCCACTGCAGCACCCGGTGGCTCCAGAAGTACTCGCGCAACCCGGCCATGTTGGCCTTGAGGGCGTCGGCCGACAGGTCAGGGACGGGCAGGCGCGAGAGCCAGAGCACGGCGAGACCGGCGAGAAGCAGTGAGCCGGCCGCGACGGGCGCGCGCCGGCGCTCGAGCAGAAG
>Ga0126307_10002152_pt1 | contig 13244 bp, 12 predicted proteins | sample Plot28_FD_89955 | JGI IMG/M metagenome (GOLD analysis project Ga0126307, IMG submission 89955) | Serpentine soil microbial communities from UC McLaughlin Reserve, CA, USA - Plot28 | ecosystem: Environmental > Terrestrial > Soil > Grasslands | place: USA: UC McLaughlin Reserve, Lake County...
CGATCACGATGCTGTTGGTCCTATGGCCGGTGTTATTTCTCCATCGATGCCAGTATTGATTGTGAAAAATGAAACCTATGGAAACATATGTTATGGCCGTTTTGTGGAGAATAAAGTTCAGTTCGGACTTTTTGATAGGGACGCGTTAGAAGGCTTGAAATTTTGGTCTGAAACTTTGGCACCTGGTTTAGCAAAAGCGGTTAGGAAGAACAAAGGAGTGGATCTAAAGAGTATAATGGCAAAGGCTTTGCACATGGGAGATGAGTTGCATAATAGACCTTCGGCTGGGACATTGCTGTTTGCTAGTGTTATAATGCCATATCTTATAGAAGTTGTAGATACGGATGATTTGGTAAAGATTACAAAATACTTTTCTGAAAATGAGATATTCTTTCTATGCATGAGCATGGCTGCGTGCAAAACAATCATGAATTCGGCAAGGGAAATTGAGTACAGTACGCTTGTCACCGCTATGGCCAGAAATGGAACTGATTTTGGAATAAAGGTCAGTGCGCTAGGTAATAAGTGGTTCATTGGACCAGCCAGTAAGATTGAAGGAGTCTATTTCCCGGGCTATGGTCCTGATGATGCAAATCTGGATATGGGGGATAGTGCCATAACAGAGACAGCTGGGATAGGAGGTTTTGCTCTTGCAGACTCACCTGCAATTTTATCGCTGATCGGTGGATCAGCCGAAGATGCGATTACGTATACTAAGCAAATGCGTGACATTACTATGACGCTTAACGATACATTTTCACTTCCTATCCTTGATTTTCAGGGAACGGCTACCGGTATTGATTTTCGCAAGGTCTTAAGAACAGGTGTATTGCCTGTAATTGATACTGCCATAGCGCATAAGGAACCAGGTATTGGTATGATAGGTGCTGGCTTAGTAAGACCGCCTATTGATGCGTTCAAGAAGGCTCTTCATGCGTACGGAGCAAAATATCATCTCACATAGGGAAATTTTGTTATACACATGATATGCTGTCACTATAGATCAAACATTATGTGATAAAATGCTGGTTTGGAACTGTCTGAGTCTTGTTAATAGCGGTTGTTGGCTGGTATCTGTTACCCTCCTTGACAACTTTTAGACATCTGAATATGCTTGACCAGAGTCTATGAACCATTTACTCAGTCGGGCTGGTGGTTTGTGAACCATAATTGACACAATTTTAGGTCCTAATGTCTATTATTACTGCTGGTCTTGCGATGAATAATCCTAAATTCCCAGGCTCTGCAGTACAGTTGGGGATGAGAGTTCAGTAACCTTGCCGCTGATTTCAACTACTGCAGTAACTGCAGTAACTGCAGTTTGTATCCTAGAGCAGAAGTAAAATAACTATAGGCTTCTTGACCATCCCGATATTTCATTATTATTTGGTCTATTCTTACTACAGTTAAGAAATAAACGAGCTAAGAACTACAGTTAAAGTCTTGAAGGACAAGATTACACGTGAACTCTTTATCAATGTGCACGATGAACTGATACTATTTCCTCAAAGGAAAAAGGTTACAGTCAAAAGTATACAGATGCATGATAAAAATGTTGAAGAATCACATAGTCCAGCTAGGGTAGGTCTTGCTCTAACAGGCGTTTCTTTTGATGAAGTAACTAGGGGAGATGTTCTTTCGAATTACAACCATTTTACCTCTGCCGATCAGGAATTGATTATTAATTTCAATATGGTGCCATTTTATAAGAATGACCTTTCAGAAAATCACTCATATCTTTTGTCCATAGGGACTCAGATCACGCCTGCAAAGATAGAGAAATTAGGGGACAATAAACTTAAAATTTTGTCTGATAAGATATTTTCATTTAAGGCCGAAGATGTTGCAATCCTCTTAAATCCAGACAATAAAGGTATACGAATAGCGGGTTCAGAAATTAAGTGTATGATATCTTTGGGTAAGTAGAGTGAATTGTCCCATAATTGCAGAAGATAAGCCTACAGGAAGCATTTCTAATATTACTAACATAAGTTGATGTCCTGGCAACAGAGTCAGATTAACTTTACATCATCCCTGCGTTGATGTCTTCTTCTCTTTGTTGTCTTAATTCTTGTAACCATTACGATGTAGGTGTAGATAAACTTCTGCGGCTTAAACTCGGCACTCAAATTACCTTAATAGCAGAAGGTCAATGAATTCGTTTAGTATTTAAAGCTTGGAATTTATTACCGGCAGCGGTAAAGATACAGTACCATTACCTGATAGGCATTGTATTATCTTAAAGCTCCGGAATGATAGCTCTACTGGAAGAGCTCTACCAGAAGAAGTAACGTAGCTAAAGCTATAGAGCTTTGTCTACAAGATGATATAAACAGCCAAAACCATTTTACTATTGAGAAAAAAACCTCGCGAGAGGACGGCGGCAATGGCTGCTAGAGCAATACGGAAAGGAAGTATATCGTTTGGGCTAGTGAATATTCCGACTCAGGTTTTTTCTGCTACCCAAACAGAGGATTACACATCGTTTAGTCAACTGTGTGATAAAGGTCATAAGATAAAATACAAAAAATGGTGTCCTGTGGAAGAAAGAGAAGTCCCATGGTCTGAAATCAAAAAAGGATATGAAATGACGAAGAACAACTACGTAGTACTTGAGAAAGAAGAGATAGAGAATATTAAACTCAAGACAAATAACACAATAGAAGTTAAGGAGTTCATAGGGCCAGAGGAGTTTGACCCTATTTTCATTGGAAAGAACTATTATGTTGGACCTGACCCCGGCAAGAAAAAGTCTGAAGCTTCAAGCAAAGCGTATTCTCTATTTGTCAAAATCCTTAATGAAACCAAAAAGATAGCAATAGGTAAAGTAGTGCTAAAAGAAAAAGAACATTTGGTTGCCTTAAGAGCATATCAAAGAGGTCTTGTAAAGCGTCAACTAAAGTATTTGGATGAGATAAGACCGATGGACGAAATCGGTAACCTGGACAGTTTGCAGAAAGTGGATTTGAAAGAGCTAAAACTGGGAAAGACCCTGGTGGAAAATCTTACAACTGAAAAGTTTGACCCAGGCCGGTATTCTGATACATATGCTAAAGAACTGGAAAAGATAGTAGAAGCCAAATCTAAAGGTCAAAAGCGCGTTGTTAAGGAAGTAGACGAAACGCCTGATGAAACAACAGACATTATCGAAGCCTTGAAAGCTAGTCTTAAAGTAAAAGGAAAATCCTCGACATCAACAGCACCTAAAGCTAAAGAAAAGATGGGTATCACAGTAAGCAAATAGTATGGAATCACCTTCCTTTATGCATACAAGAGAAGAGCAAGAAAGGCTTCTAACGCCACATGAATACACCGGAGAATCTCTGTCCCTGAGATATCAAAACTGTGTTTCCTGTCGACACAGAACTGAGTTTACCTGCATAAAATGTAGTTATTGTTATAGTTGCCATTGGAAGAGGGAGCAGATTGAAGGGATTGAGTTAAGAGATAATCTCAAGGATTTCTATGTTTCGTTGTCAAAATCCAACGATGATGACGGTCAGAAACCAAAGTTACAGCAAGACGACGTAGAGGACCAAGGGTCGGGAAAATGGAAAACGCTGGACGTACTAGGTCAACCTGCTGAACCAATATGTACTTTCTATAGATGTCATCACAAGTTTTCAGTTCATGGTTCAAGACGTTGCAGGTGTAAGCATCCAACAAACAAGGCAATGGGGATACAAGTAAGATATTTCTAACGAATGAACGAAGATGAGCAATATCATCAAGGAGGTTACTAACTGACCTCAATGCAACGGCTCTGCAAGATTTGTGAAAAGGCCTAAGTTTATGATGAAAATGTTGTTATCCGCAAAGAATGTTCTAGGGTTTGCTTTAATATGGAAGTTTGGTTAAATGCTCCGACCAAGTTAACACGTGATCTTCGAATCAGTTTTTGTGGTAGTCTATAAACTCAAACCCTTGTGGCTCTGCCTCAAAGACTTGGAGTATCTCTTCATCTTTTGAGTGACTATCTGAGGTATCTGATGCAGCAGAAGAACGGTGCTTGTCTTTATCGTCGTCAATAGAGGATGTTTCTGAGGACTTTTCTAAAATGGATAGAGGACAAGATGTAATAACAGAATCAGAGAAGGTGAAAAAACTGGAGCAGAGACTAAATGAGTCAGAGAGGAACGTACAATCCTAAGGAAAGAAATAGATGAGCTAAACACTACAGTTAAAATGCTAAAGGAAAAGACTACGCCTGAACTCTTACGCGAGCTGCAAGAGAAATTCGCTGATGCGCCAGGACTGATAGACGCTAAAAAGCTGCAAAAGGATATGTATCTCTTTTCTATTTTGTGAAAATAACAGTTTTAGACTAAAACTTTTTTAAATCATCAGACTTTACTCTTTACGCAATTACTCAGCAGCTAGCGGAATTTTTACAGTTAGGAAACGTAATGGTGGTGTCCAAAATCGGATAGTACGGCTTCAAGCCTTGTATTTAAAAAGGCCTTCGTTTCCTGCTTCTTTTGCAAAAAAGGGTAAGCCTTGGCCGGGATTTGGACCCGGGACCTTTGCCTTACCAAGGCTTAAATTTCCGATAGTATTCTTCTGAGGAGGGAAGTTATTATTTGCTACTGGAAAGAGGCCTTTTTCCAATAGCAAAGGTAGCTCAATTTCAACAAAGGCTTGTACCTTTTTCCGAAGGGAGGACTTTATTTTATATTCAAAAGACTTTGAAATACCTGGAGTTTTTCCCAGGAGCCACTCTACTTCCCTCCTTGTTAATAATCCAGTATTAGTAGCTTCAATGTCAAAGGACATAAAGACATCTAGTCTCTCTCTTCATCGTATATGAGTTCTTTCATGTGTTCTATTACTAAAGATCTTAATGGCCACGCTGCCTTGGTTACTACTTGGCTACTACTTCGTAAAGCGGATCAAGTCTTCTGTTTGTTACAAAAATATAGACAGATATTAGATATACCAAGATTATGTACGGCTTTGGCTATCCGGGAAGAGCTGGCTGAAATATTCATAAAGGCTGGTAAACTATAACAGGAGTATGCAGCAAGGAATGAATTAGACAAGGTACAATATCTCCAATAGTAAACCCAATAGTTCATACCCTTCAAAGATATCTTTACTTGAATAATCTAATTGTATCAAATCTAACTAATAATCAAAAAGAAGCAATAAACACAGACACAAACGGATTAGCTGTATATTCAAGGATGTACTATGAATAGAGACCGTAAAATCGGATCCTCTGATAGCAAATGAATATCCCCACTGAATGGGAATCGTAACCTAGTTCTACCACATATTAACTTTAATGTTGCACAGGACCAACCTATTGGTATTATTTGCAAATGGATATATGGAATTTCACCCAGGATGATACAATGGCTGCAAGAAGTATATGGAAAGGGGCCATATCCTTTGGACTAGTGAATATTCCTATCCAAGTTTTCTCTGCAGAACAGAAGGAAGAATATACTTCCTTTAGCCAATTATGTCAAAAGGGGCACAAAATCAAATACAAAAAATGGTGTCCTATAGAAGATAGAGAAGTTCCATGGTCAGAAATCAAAAAGGGATATGAGATTACAAAGAATAATTATGTGTTAATAGAAAAGGAAGAGATAGAAAATATTAAACTAAAGACAACCAACACAATTGAAATTAAGGAATTTATTAATTCAGAAGAATTTGATCCTTTATTTATTGAAAAGAGCTACTACTTAGGACCTGATATTGGAAAGAAAAAGAAGGGCAGCAACAGTACCACTAACACCGTACCAGCAAAAGCTTATTCCTTATTTGTCAAAATATTAAATGAAACCAAAAAAATAGCGATAGGCAAGGTAGTTCTAAGAGATAAAGAACAATTAGTGGGGTTAAGAGCATATCAGAGAGGCCTTGTAATGCATCAGCTAAAATATTTGGATGAAATAAGACCAATGGACGAAATTGGCGGCATCGATAGTTCTCAGAAAATTGATGCTAATGAATTATCCTTAGGGAAAACATTAGTAGAAAACCTCACTGCTGAGGAATTTGACTTAGGCCAGTACTCTGATGCATATGCCAAAGAACTTGCAAAACTAATAGAAGCAAAATCTAGAGGAGAAAAAGTTACCATTAAGGAAGAAGAGGAAAAGCCAGAGGAAACTACAGATTTGCTCAAGGCTCTAAGAGCAAGCATTAACATACAAAACAAACCCTCTAGACAAAAGGGAAGTAGTAGAGGTAGTAAGGAATAGAGATGTTATTGATGGCCAAAGAGGGAAAGACAGATATTTTTTCTTCCCAATCGATATCCAGTGGAAAAAATGTACTTGCGGACAAGAAAAACAAAAGCAGGTCGAACAGTCATAACAAAAAATAGGACAAGAACAACAACAATTAATAATGAATGTATTTGGAAGTGTCTGATCCACTACGCACCAATTATCGATACAGTCAAAAGTTTCTACCTCATAGTTCTAATAAATTCCGATGTAAGCATCCAACTAATAGGCACTGGAATATTCATGAGATATACTTAAAGGATAACAGCAGTAATGAGATTACAACACGAATATGATAAGGTAATGATGATGAAAAATCATTGATAGCATTACAACACCTATAGATTTCTGAACAGCAAAATGTTAGAAGAATATTACAAGAAAAGAAATTTTGTTAGGACACCTGAACCAAAAGGGGATACAAAACAAACAAAACAAATTGAAGATAACAAAGGCAGATTTGTAGTGCAAAAACATGATGCAACCAGATTACATTATGATTTTAGACTTGAGGACAAAAAAGAGAGGGTATTGAAGTCTTGGGCTGTACCAAAAGGCATTTCTCTTGATCCTAAAATAAAGAGGTTGGCAGTATTAACAGAGGATCATCCTCTAGATTACCTACATTTTGAGGGCGTAATACCTGAAGCCAGCTATGGTGCTGGTACCGTTATTGTCTGGGATACGGGTACCTATACATCACAACAGGGAATCTCAGATCAATTTAAAAATGGAAAGATTACTTTTTCGTTATTTGGTCAGAAATTAAGAGGAAAATTTAAGTTAATAAGAATTCGTTCAAGAGACGAAGAAGAAAATCAGTGGCTTTTGATGAAATTAGCTGACGGATTAGAATCAGAGGAAGATTTGACTATTAACAAACCAGGGTCTGTTTTGACCGGAAGAACAAATGATGATCTAAAAATAGCGGGAGATGAAGAAGATAAAAGGGCCGAAGGTCATACTAGAAATATAGAAAATACAATTAAAAAACAAGCCAACGAAGTTCAGACGACGGCATATGTTAAAAACAATAATATTACTAAGGTTACTGGTCAGCAACAAGAAGAATTTCCCACTAAAGTCAAGCCAATGTTATCAACGCTAGTCGATAAGCCCTTCGACAACAAAGACTGGGTTTTTGAAGTCAAATGGGATGGAGTACGTTCGGTACTATTTTTGCACAAGGAAAAGGGAATACTGGAGATGCAATCAAGGAGTGGTAAATCTATTACTCACCGTTATCCTGAACTGGTAAAGACATTAAGCTTCTCAAATCCTTCTTCCTCTTCTCCGGTAATAAAGTGCAGAGAGTCAGTAGTTTTGGATGGTGAAGTAGTAGTATTAGATAAGAAAAATGGTATTCCTAGTTTCCAAAGTCATCAGAGAAGAATGAATGTTGACTATGTTAAAGAAATTGAAAATTTGTCCAAGGAAATACCAGCAACATACTATTTTTTTGATATTCTTTATCTTGATGGAATCAACTTACAGGATCTTCCTTTCTTAGAGAGGAGAAAAATTCTGTCTGATGTTATTGCAAAAGAAAATGCTAGGATAAAAATATCTCACTTTATTGAAGAGAAGGGCAAAGAGGTTTTTGATAAGACTAAAAGTATGGGACTAGAAGGATTAGTGGCTAAGCATAGATCAAGCACATACAAACAGGGAATTCGTTCAAGAGATTGGCTTAAAATTAAACATATCAAAACTCAAGATTGTGCTGTCATAGGCTATACCAGAGGAGAAGGAAACAGAGAATATTACTTTGGTTCACTTCTTCTAGCAATTTATGATCCTAACACAAACAAATTAAGATTCGTGGGTCATACTGGAAGCGGATTTGATTTTGTTCAACTTGACGAAGTATATTCGAAGCTCAAAGGGATGCGGATTGAAAAGTGTCCAGTTGACTATATACCTTATACGAACAGAGATCCAACTTGGATAAGGCCTGAACTTGTAGCCGAAATGAAATTTAGTGATTGGACTGAGGAAAAAATCATGAGGGCTCCAATTTTCCTTAGATTTAGAGAAGATAAAGTACCTAGGGACTGTCTTATAGAAGGAGAAAGACCTACCGAAAAGGTATTGGAAAAGCCAGTCAAAGAACAAGAGGAACAACCCAAAAAACCCAAGGAAGACATGGTGTATGAGAAGGCTAATAGCGACAGTGCTGATTATTATTCTTCATTTTCTAATCTTGGCAAAGTGTTCTGGGATAAAACCCCAACTCATCCGCAACTTACAAAAAAAGACCTGATCAAATACTACGATAGTATTAGTTCTTACCTCCTGCCACATCTCAAGGATAGGCCCTTATCTCTTAGCAGATATCCTGATGGTATCAAAGGGAAATCTTTCTATCACAAAAACTGGGACCAAAAAAATAAACCGCCATCTGTACAAACCGTAAAAATATACTCTGAATCAAGAGAAGGTAATAATATCAACTATATTATTTGTAATAATAAAGAAACTCTTCTCTGGCTTGCTAATCTGGGATGTATAGAGATGCATCCATGGTATAGTAGGATTAAAGATTTTGAGTTGTGCCAAAAGAGAGATGACATATTATATGAAGAAAAATGTGGATTGAATTTTCCTGATTATATTATCTTTGATCTTGATCCTTATATTTATTCAGGACAAGAAGATAAAGGCCAAGAACCAGAATACAATCAAAAAGGATTTAGTGCTGCGGTGGGAGTAGCATACCATCTAAAGGATCTCCTTGATGAGTTGAGGATTGAATCATATATAAAAACATCAGGAAAAACAGGCTTGCACATTTTTCTTCCTATCGCTAACCTCTATTCCTATGAACAGACTAGATCGTTTGCAGAAGTTGTAGGTAAAATTTTACTCAGACGATATCCTGAAAAAATTACTATGGAGTGGGATACCACAAAAAGGAAAGGCAAGGTTTTCTTTGACCATAATCAAAATGCTAGAGGAAAAACAATAGCATCAGTTTTCTCTGCTAGGCCAACTGAATCGGCGACCGTATCCATGCCTATAAAATGGGACAATTTATCAAATGTGCTTCCAACTGACTATACTATTTTAAATGTTCCTGACATAATTAACAAAAAATCAGCAAATCCCTGGAGTAGTATGTTAGAAAAGAAGCAAGATTTAAACAAAATCCTAGAGAATATTCCGCAGCTTTCTGAATGATATAATAACCTTCAAAAGAAGATGTAGTTCACTTTATATTGTTGAAGTTGCGATAAAGTGCAATTAGATTATTACAAAGCGTATAATATCACATAATTGGAAATAATTATCGACAAACATAAATGGATGGTAATTTTGTGTGGTTCGGTCAAACATATTGGCACTCAACATCTGCAGAAAATGAGTCGGGTGTATCAAGAGGATCGTTGGATTGAAATTGAATAGTGACGATAACATCTCGTCCACATTGTCCTGCCAGCGAAATGGGCGTAAGCAGCGGAGAAGCACACAAATTTATTTCCTCTTGTGGGTTAAAGGTTTCTCCTTGAATATTGAACTGCTCCATAGACAAGTTTCCCTGATATATAGGCCCTTGACTGAAGCCATTTGTTGATACGCTTATACCTTCTGTAGAGCTCAGTGTCCAGTTCCCTGCAATTGTCCCATTTGCTAACTTGGCCGCAACAAATGATACAATCGTATTAAGAGTAGATCCATCGGGGCAACCAATGTTGGCTGTTCCCCCTCCATGAATTATGATTGAATTAGAAGTCTGTTCCGTCGCAAAAGCATGCTGAGTGAACAGAGTGAATAGAACCGAGTGAAGCAGTAGGAGGTATACCAAATAATAATTGCTTATTTGTTTTACAATCATTTGTTTGTATCTTTCGTACAAGTTGGTACTACTGGCTCACTTAGGCACTGACATTATTATAAATATAATCTCATGCCAATTAAACTAGAAGGCGCTAAGTAATAACAATAAATGTTTAATTACTCGTTGTCGGTTTTACTCCTGTTTTATGCATGTCTTATTGTTTGAATATACTGGTAGATAAACAAGATAATGCAAGTATGCCCATCAATCCCAGCGACAACGTCATAGCTTTTGTTCTGTACAACTTGCGATACGAGTAATATGTTGCTCATACTTGTATCTGAGGTTATATCAAGAGTTAGAAAAGATCTATTATCCATTGCCAGAAAAGGTAAAAGAACCTAAAACCATTTGTATTGGTAAACTTTTTATTTCCACTCCCATATTTTTCCTGATATTCGATCCCCCCTCAGCATTATTTTCATATACATACAGGCCAACTAAATTATCCATAAAGGCCATTTTACTCGATGAATTTGCGGCAAATATTTGAACAAGCTAACAGTTTCTTCTCCCATTATACTGAATATCAATGCACATCTATTACTATCAAATATGGTTTTTTCCACCTATGCCTTGTTCTATAGTTGTAGATCCCTTTTCTCTAGGAGTACTACCACATATTACACATCTGTAAACTTCTTTGTAGAGTTCATTGGCTTCTTCACCATAGTCATTGCTTATATCTTCAGCAACATTTCAGCTAGCTCGAGGCTATTAGGTTCTATAAGAATAACTTTTATTCCAAATTGCTCTACTTCGTAAGCCATAGATTCAGATAATCCCTCCAGAGCAAACTTTGAGCTCACGTATGCAGAAGTGAGGGGAAACCCAATTCTACCTGCTACAGAGCTTATATTTACTATTGTGCCATGCATTTGTCTTCTCATAATAGGGAGTACTTCCTTTGTAACTCTGATAACTCCAAATACATTAGTTTCAAATTGTTCTTTGATTTCTCGGATAGAGAGTTCTTCCAGAGGTCCCAGTAAGGCATAGCCTGCATTATTAACTAATACGTCTATTCTTCCCTGTTCATTTATTATCCGTTCGATTGCCTCTTTAACAGATTTCTCATCAGTTACATCAAGCCGTAATATTTCTAATGGCAATTTTTCATTTCGTTTTAAATCAATGATTTTGTTAGATTTATCAGTGGAGCGCATCGTGGCATGAGTAAAGAATCCATTTCTTGCCATTAGCAATGATGTTTCATATCCTATGCCTGATGAGCTTCCCGTAACCACTGCAACTGGTTTGCTATTCTTATCAATAGTAGTCATTTTGCCGTCATGTTAGCGTACCCGACTAAAAGTATTTAGCATATCGTTCCAAGACCTGAAGTAGTATTCCTCATCGTCTGCCAGGTTATACAGAGCCTAGATAGTGCTCTATTATCTCCTTGTCTCTATATGCGATAGCCTGGGGGATTGTATACCTATCCATACGTATGGTTTTGTCTCCGTCTAGATGTGTTATCATCGCTCGTACTATCTCATGGCTGCAAAAGTTGTCAAGGTCTTCTCTGGCTACCTCTTGTATATATTCAAGAAATGCAGCTGGCATCCTGAGCTTAACATCGATTTCTACAGCTGGCCCAAATTGATTGTCTAGATCCTTTGCCATCTTCAGTTAGTGTCCTCCTCTTCTTCATATACCTCTTGGTATAGGACAAACAGTACTATGAGGAATATAGAAAGCAGGAGTATTAGTCAATGGACAAAGATTTGTTTTATGAAAGCCAATCCTAAATGAAGAGCTTGTCGAAAAATTAAACAAGATTCTAGCTGTTAAAGAATGGTGGGAAAATAGTCTTCATAATGAAACTAGTGAATGTGTTATGAGGCATCAACTGATAATGGGGCTACATTTGGTCCGCTATTGATGCTTGGTAATATTGGTACTCTGAATACTTGCCACAGTAAAAGCTAACGCGAAACTGTTAGAAGAAGAGAGTGGAATAAAACCTTCGCTAACAGATGCAGAAATACATGAGCATCTGGAAGTTGTTACAAACGAACTCAAAAGTCAGAAATAGTGACTTTTTCACCATCCTCAAGATACCATCTTGGCTTATGTAAGCTTCTGTAAGATCATTGCGCATCCGCATGCTTGCTTATCATAGGTTAACCAGGTTACCTCTTTCTTTAATACGAGTCACTCCAACTGAGTATACGACAATGAAAGCTAACACCCAATGGAAATCCGATCGATTTATTTTGTTTTGTTCTATACATAAATGGACTAGTCTATTATCGGAAGATGGAATAAACAGATGAAAGCAGAAGAGTTTTCAAAAAGTATATTATCACTTGATTCCAAAATCAGATTCGCTGGCTTAATAGAGAGGTCTGGACATTTATTTGCGGGAGGAGAAAGAGAGGGCCTCGAAGAACATTTGAAGGGAAGAGATGCAGAGCTGAGTTTGTCCCAATCTGCATTCATAGTAACTATGAGGAATGTTTTTTCTCCCGAACTAGGCGATTTAAAATACGTTGTCTATGCACATGATAAGGTCAAGCTCTTTAGTATACCTTTGATGGAATATATACTTGCATTTTCGGCAGAAAGCTCTATCAGTGAAATAGATATACTGAAGAAGATATCGGATTATATAAAATCAGTTGGAAAACAGTTGACATTACATCCACCTTCTGATATCCTAGATGAAGATAAGAAAAAGATACTCAAAAATCTTTATGATTCTGGCATGGAGGAGGAAGCCATTGCGGATCAGCTAGATTTGGATATTAATACGGTGAGAGATTGGATTAAGCAAGTACAAGGAGTATAGCGAATATACTTACATTATTTCATTCTTAATAGTATTGCCATTTGGTTTGGGCAGCGAGAAAGAGGACAACGATATATCTGTCACAACTGAAGGTCATTTTGAAGAAATAAACAAAATAAGAGAAATGCTAATCCTGATGAAAAAGTTCTGTTGGATGCAGTGCATATTGCGCGTACGCCATAAATGACTGATATTTCTATATATTTCAAAGCTTATGGAAAATTGTTAAAATCTATTTCAAGATCTGAATAGTCGACAGAAGCTCTAAAATAGCTCTACCAGAAAAATGCACATAGCTTTTGTCTACAAGTTGATATAAAGAGTCAAAACCACTTCAATATTGAGAAGAAAAGCTCATAGAGGGGATGGC
>Ga0126307_10002153_pt1 | contig 13244 bp, 12 predicted proteins | sample Plot28_FD_89955 | JGI IMG/M metagenome (GOLD analysis project Ga0126307, IMG submission 89955) | Serpentine soil microbial communities from UC McLaughlin Reserve, CA, USA - Plot28 | ecosystem: Environmental > Terrestrial > Soil > Grasslands | place: USA: UC McLaughlin Reserve, Lake County...
GACCCCGGGCCGATCTGCACAGCCCGTGCACTATGGCACGTCTGCGCTGGTCAGGCAGGCGGTCCGGGAACTCGCCGACCGGTTTCAGGCACCCAGCCGGATCACGCCGTACTGGTAGCCGCGGCGCCGGTAGACCACGCTCGGCCGGGCGGTCTCGGCGTCGACGAAAAGGAAGAAGTCGTGCCCGACCAGCTCCATCTCGTAGAGGGCCTGGTCGAGGTCCATGGGCACGGCATCGTGGATCTTCTCCCGGACGTACATCGGGCCCTCGTCGGGGATGCCGGTCCCGTCCGGCCGAGCCCCCTCGACCAGGTCGGCCGGGGACGTCGCGGCGGCACCGTTGACCGAGTCCAGCCCGGCGGTGGCGACCGCGACCGACACCGGCGTCTTCGCGCCGTGGTGCACCTTGCGCCGGTCCCGGGCCCGGCGCAGCCGGCTCTCCAGCTTGGTGACCGCGAGGTCGAGGGCGGCGTAGCAGTCCTGCGCGGCGGCCTCGGCGCGCACCACCGGCCCGCGGGAGCGGATCGTCAGCTCGATGACCTCACGCTGGTCGGACAGCCGTGGGTTGCGCTCCTGCGAGCACTCGACGTCGATGCTGATCACCTTGGCGTCGTACCGCTCGATCCGCGCCAGCTTCTCGGTCGCGTGCTGGCGGAAACGGTCGGCGACCTCGGTGTTGCGTCCCTTGACGACGATGTCCACGAACTGGTCCTCCACGTCCTGCGGCGTCAGGTGGCCTGGGTCTGCGGTGCGGACGAGCACCCGCCCGGCCGACCTGGTCTTCGTCCCCACATCCGCCTGCTGAGGGTCTCGCGGCGTCGACCGCCACTACCCCCCTTCTCCCGGGTCGGAGGCCATCTGGACCTCCGTCGGGGCAGGACTTACTCCTAAGCCGCACCGTGATCGGACGACGAGAAGTCGCCTTACGTGGGCCGTTTCGCCTGCGGCTGGCATCGGCTTGCCGGACCTGCGCCCCGCGAGGAGCGATCGGTCCGACGCAACCACGGACCCGGGCGGGTGCCATGACGAAACGCTAGCCCCATGTCACGCCCGGCGACACCCCGGGGACCGTACGTCGCGAGGTCGCCGCGACGGTGGCCGCGCCGAGCACGACCGCTCCCGCCGCACGCAGGCACCGGGCGCACTCGGCCAGGGTCGCCCCCGTGGTCACCACGTCGTCGACCACCACCACAGCCCGCCCGGCCACCAGCTGCTCACCGCCGGCCACGACCCGCAGCGCCCCCGTCAGGTTCGCGGCCCGGGCGGCTGCGCCCAGCCCGGCCTGGTCCGCCAGCCCTCGGGCGCCCCGCAGCGCCGGCAGCACCCGCACCGGAGCCCCCGTGCGACGCAGCACGGTCGCCGCCCGACGGGCCAGCCGCCGGGTCGGGTCGTCGCCCCGCGCCCGCACCGCCGCCGGTCTGGACGGGGCCGGCACCAGGAGGACCGTGGCCTCCCGGGCGCCGATGGCAGCCGCCACCGCCGTGGCCAGGGACGCGCCCAGCGGCACCACCAGCGCGCGCCTGCCCTCCTCCTTGTGGGCCAGGACCGCGGCCCGGGCCGGCCCGGCGTAGTCGGCGACCGCCCACGGCTGCGGCAGGCCGGCCGGCACCGGCGTCGGCCAGGCCGGCCGGGCCCGGCCGCACAGCACCGTGGCACAGAGCGGGCACAGGGCCGGGCCCGGCGCGGCACATCCGGCGCAGCCGTCCGGCAGCGCCAGGTCGGCCAGGTCGCGCAGCCACCCGCCGAGCACCCGCGGTGTCAAGGACGACGGCACCGGCTCATCGTTGCGCCCGGGCAGTCCCACCGGGGCAGTCGACGGCCGGCATGGGGACCGCCGGCGGCACCCGGCGGCCTGGGGACGACGTCTTCAGGCACTCGTGACGAGTGGTCGTCAGCCGGGGTAGGCCGGGTCGGACCCGGCACCGAGGGGCACCCATCCGCGACCGGAGGTGAACTGCACGAGCTGGCCGTCCGAGGTGCCGGCGACCAGCGGGCCGGACTCGGCGGACAGCGGCGCGGCGGCCACCGTGGTGAGGTCGGTCTCGGGCTCGACGGTGACGACCTGGTAGCCGTCGATGCTGGTGGTGAACGGCGCCACCGGTGCCCCCTCCAGGCTCCCGAGCACGGTGAGAGTGGTCGCGTTGGACCACGCGACGTCGCGCACGGCCCGGGCGCCCGACAGCACCTCGCGCACCGCCTCGATGGCGACCCTCGGGGTGCCGGTCGCGTCGGGCTCCAGCCCCTCGAGCCCGGTGACTGCGCCGAGCACCAGCCGGGCGCCCTGGCCGCGACCGGCCACCAGAGCGGCCCGTGCCCCGTCGCGCGACACCGCGATGGCCGTCGGCCGGCCGGGCAGCGACGGTGTCACCACGTCGACCGCCGGGCCCGACCCGCCGGGCAGCAGCAGCACCCGGTCGGTCGAGCGGTCGACGACCCAGAGGTTGCCGAGCGGGTCCCACGACGGGGGGCTGAGGTCCCCGCCGGTGAGGACCACCTCGAGGTCGCCGTCGGCGGCCAGCCGGCCGACCCGCAGGGTCCGCCCGTCGGGCGACACCGCGGCGACCTCGGTGGTGTCGAGGGAGACGGCGGGCGAGCGCAGCGGCGGGTCGCCGGTGCCGGCCGGCCCGACCACCGGCTGGAAGGCCCCCTCGATGATCCGCCCGACCACCCCGCCGCGCACCGCGTAGACCGAGGCGTTGTCGCCGAGGCCGTCCGGGTCGTAGGTGAGCCACGAGTTGCGGTCCTGGTCCTGGGCGACACCGGCCACGACCAGGTCGTCGCCGCCCGCGGTGATCCGCACCCGCTCGATGTCGGAGCCGAGCTGCTTGAGGGTCCACACGATCTGCGCCGACATCTGCTCGCGCTGGTCCTGGTCGGCGCGCAGCGCGTCCTCGTTGAGCGGCACGGTCGCCACCCCGTCACTGACCGGCACCGACTGGACCTCCAGGCTGGTCCCCTGCGGGAAGCCGGTGAGCACCGCGCGACGCAGTCCCGTCGTCGGTCCGCGGAGCAGCCGTGCCACCACCTTGGTCGGCAGGCCGGCCAGCTCCGGCACCAGGACCGTGTCGGGGACCAGCGAGTTGCGGGTCGGCGACAGGAAGAAGAGCGAGACCTGGCGATAGGCCTGGCTGACGTCGAGCTGGGACAGCAGCAGCCCGTCCTCGAGCTCCGCGATGCGCCACTCGCCGTCCTGCTGCTCGACGCGGAAGGCACGCGAGATCTCCGGCGCCCCGGCCGTGCGCCGGTAGGTGCCCTCGGCGTCGATCCGGGCCACCTCGGTCGCCCGTGCGACGACCGACCCGTCGCCCTGGTCCTCCACGACCGGGGGCGCGCCCCCGTCGTGCACCACGGTCCCGGCAGCCGGCCGCCAGGACTGCGCGGCCTGGTCGGTGAGGTAATCGCGGGCCACCTCGTGGTCGTTGCGGAAGTCCGCGCCGGCCGCCAGGAAGCCCTGGACCACCTGGGCAGCCGTCGCCCCCTCGACCGGCCCGTCGGCAATGAACGCGACGGCGTCGTCCGGGCGCTCCACCCGCAGGTCCTGCCCCTGCCGGACCGCGCCCGACGTGGGGATGGAGGCGCAGCCGGCGAGCGCGGCGGACAGCAGCACGAGCGCGAGGGACCTCGGGGACCTACGCACCGACGTCCTCCGTGGAGGCGACCCGCTGGTACGGCGCACCGGCCCGGACCACCGGGCGCCGCCGCCGCGCCGAGTCTGCGGGTTCGAGCGGGATCGGTGAGCCGTCCAGCTCCGTCCCCTGACGGCGCGGGAGGGTCAGCCGGAACTGGCAGCCGTCGCCCGGCTCGCCCCACGCCTGCAGCCAGCCGCCGTGCAGGTGGGCGTCCTCCATGGCGATCGACAGGCCCAGGCCGGTGCCGCCGGTGGTGCGGGCACGCGCCGGGTCGGCCCGCCAGAACCGGTTGAAGACCATCGTCACGTCGGAGGCCGCCAGTCCGACGCCGCGGTCGCGCACCGCCACCGCCACGGCCCCGTCGTCGGCGGCGACGAGGACGGTGACCGGCCGGCCCTCGCCGTGCTCGATCGCGTTGACGACCAGGTTGCGCAGCACCCGCTCGATGCGCCGGGGGTCGACCTCGGCGACCGCGCCCTCGGGCGGGCTGACCAGGGCGAGCACGCTGCCACGGCGGTCGGCGAGCGGCTCCATCGCCTCGACCACGTGCCGGGCCACCGAGGCGATGTCGGTCGGCTCGGCCTCGAGCAGCGCGGCCCCGGCGTCGTACCTGCTGATCTCGAGCAGGTCGGCGAGCAGCGACTCGAAGCGGTCGAGCTGGGCCTGCAGGATCTCCGCGCTGCGCTCCACCGACGGGTCGAAGCCGGCCCGGGCCTCGTGCAGCACGTCGGCCGCCATCCGCACCGTCGTCAGCGGGGTCCGCAGCTCGTGCGACACGTCGGAGACGAAGCGCCGCTGCACCCGGGACAGGTCCTCGAGCTGGCGGATCTGGCGCTGCAGGCTGGTCGCCATCCGGTTGAACGACGCGGCCAGCCGGGCCAAGTCGTCCTCGCCGCGCACCCGCATCCGCTCCTCGAGACGGCCCGCCGAGAGCCGCTCGGCGATGCGGGCGGCCATCCGGACCGGCGTGACGACCTGCCGGGTGACCAGCCAGGCGATCCCACCCAGCAGCACGACCAGGGCGAGCGCGCCCACCAGCAGGGCGCGCCGGACCAGGCCGAGGGTGTCCTGCTCCTTGTCGAGCGGGAAGATGTAGTAGAGCTCGTACGCCCCGATGCCGGGGATCTGGACCGGTGCCCCCACGACGATGACCGGCACCCGTCGGCCGGAGTCGCGCTGCACCGCGGCGTAGGTCCACAGCTGCGCCGACCGGGCCTGGACCTGCGGGCGCAGCGTGTCGAGCGCGGTGATGTCGGCGCCGGACGAGCTGCGGCCGAGCGGTGCCTCGGGCGAGTTGATGTCCGGCCCCTGCAGCAGCACGACGTCCTTGGTGCCCTCGGACCCGCCCCCGCGGGCCAGCTGGCGCACCAGGTCCGGCACGAGGGTGTCGAAGACGCCGGGCTCGCTGCGGTCGGCCGAGTCGAAGGCCTCCTGCGCGGTGCGAAGGCCGGTGCTCGCCTCGGCCAGCGACGCCTGCCGCCGGTCGTCGAGCAGACCGTCACGCACCTGGGTCACCAGCACGTTGCCCAGGAGCAGGATCGCGAGCAGGGAGGACGCCGTGGTGGTGGTGACGACGCGCAGCTTCAGCGAGCGGCGCCACAGCGCGATCGAGCGGCGCCAGCCCCGGCGTACCTGGGTCCGGGCGCGCCGCAACACCTCCCGCGCCGGGCCTCCGCTCCCGCGGCCGGCGGGGACCTCGGGGACGGGTGCGTCGGTCAGGCCGGGCCTGCCTTGTATCCGACCCCGCGGACCGTCACGACGACCTCGGGGCGCTCCGGGTCGCGCTCGACCTTGGACCGCAGGCGCTGGACGTGCACGTTGACCAGCCGGGTGTCGGCCGCGTGGCGGTAGCCCCACACCTGCTCCAGCAGCACCTCACGGGTGAAGACCTGCCACGGCTTACGGGCGAGCGCGACCAGCAGGTCGAACTCCAGCGGGGTCAGGGCGATCGGGGCGCCGTCGCGCCGGACCGAGTGGCCGGCCACGTCGATGACCAGGTCGCCGATCTCGAGCAGCTCGGGCGCCGGCTCCTCGCTGCGCCGCAGCCGGGCCCGGATGCGCGCCACCAGCTCCTTGGGCTTGAAGGGCTTGACGACGTAGTCGTCGGCGCCGGACTCCAGGCCGACGACGACGTCGATCGTGTCGGTCTTGGCGGTGAGCATGACGATCGGGACGCCGGACTCCGCGCGGATCGCCCGGCAGACGTCGATGCCGTCGGTGCCGGGCAGCATCAGGTCGAGCAGGACCAGGTCGGGCTTGTGCTCCCGGAACATCGGCAGCGCCTGGTCGCCGTCGGCGCACAGCGTCGGCTCATAGCCCTCGCCGCGAAGCACGATGCCGAGCATCTCGGCCAGGGCGGTGTCGTCGTCGACGATCAGCACCCTGCCCTTCATCCGCTCACCCACGCGCGCTCGACCTCATGTGCTCATCGTGACACGTCAGCCGCGGGTTCGACGGTCGGCGTGACAGCATGTGCCGGGTGAGCGACCGACCGGGGTGGACGTCGCCCAGCGACCCGGGGCAGCCCGCCGACGACGTGCCGCCGGGCTGGGCCCCGCAGCAGCCGCCCGCCTACCGGCCCGCCGGCCCGCCGGCACCGCCGCCCGCTGGAGGTCAGCAGTGGGGCGGGCAGCCGCAGTGGGGTGGGCAGCCGCAGTGGGGACCGCCCCGACCCTGGGCGCCACCGCCGCCGAAGCCCGGCGTCATCCCGCTTCGACCGCTGGGCGTCGGAGAGCTGCTCGACGGCGCGATCTCGGCGATCCGGGCGCAGCCGGCGCTCATGCTCGGCCTGTCCGCGGTCGTCGCCGTCATCACCCAGCTGCTCACCGTCCCGCTGACCTGGCTGCTCCTGCGCGACGCCGGCGACGTGGCCTTCAGCGTCGAGGAGCCGGCCGACCCCGGGGAGGAGTTCTCCTTCGCAGCCAGCGCGCTGTCGGCCGGCGGGATCCAGCTCGTGGTGACACTGGTCGCCAGCCTGCTGCTCACCGGGATCCTCACCGTCGCGGTCAGCCGGGCCGTGCTCGGCGAGCGCATCGGCGCCGCCGTGGCGTGGGAGCGGGTCCGCCAGCGGGTGCCCGCCCTGCTCGGCGTGACCCTCCTGGTCATCCTGGTGGAGCTCGCGGTCCTCGCCGTGTGCGTCGGTCCCGGCGTGCTGCTGGCGGTCACGTCGGCACCGACGGTGGCGACGGTCCTCGCCTTCGTCGTGGGCATCCCGCTCGGCCTGGCGGCCGCCGTCTACCTGTACGTCGCCTTCGCGCTCGCCCCGGTGACCGTGGTCCTGGAGCGGCAGCCGGTCGTCGGCTCGCTGCGCCGCTCCAGGTCGCTGGTCACCGGTGCCTGGTGGCGGACCTTCGGCATCCTCCTGCTGGTCAACGTCATCGCCCAGCTGCTCGCCGGGGTGCTGAGCATCCCCTTCACGGTGCTGACGTTCCTGGTGTCCTTCGCGACCCAGGACGGCGCGATGAACCCGTACGAGGCCCTGCCGCTGATCGTCACGGCGCTCGGCACGATCGTCGCCTCCGCGGTCACCTGGCCGTTCACGGCGGTCTCGACCGCGCTGCTGTACGTCGACCGGCGGATGCGGCGCGAGGGACTGGACATCGAGCTGGCCCGCGCCGCCGGGGTGTCGAGCCCGATGTCGAGCACTCCCGCGGGCAGCCTCCCGACGGGTGGGCAGCCGCCGACCGGATGAGTCCCACCCGATGAGCGTGCCCGTCGAGCTCGGCCGCGAGGCCGCGCAGCAGGCCGCCCGCGAGGAGCTGGCCAAGCAGGTCTACCGCGAGGCCGGGCCCGGGCTCACCGAACGGTTCCTGCGCTGGCTGGTCGACAAGGCGACCGACCTGCTCGACGGGGCGGCCGGCGTGTCGCCAGGAGGGAAGGTCGGCGCCCTGGTCGTCCTGCTGCTGCTGGCCGCGGCCGCGATCGCGGTCCGCCGTCGGCTCGGCCCGGTGCGCCGGGCCGCCGGCGGGGACCAGCCGCTCTTCGACGGCACCGAGCGCAGTGCCGCGGAGCACCGCCGAGCGGCCGAGGCCCACGCCGCCGCGGGCGAGTGGGCCGAGGCGGTCCGCGAGCGGCTGCGCGCCGTCGTGCGCGACCTCGAGGAGCGCGGCGTCCTGGAGCCGCGCCCCGGTCGCACCGCCGACGAGGCGGCGGTCGAGGCCGGTGCCGTGCTCCCCGCCTGCGCCGGCCAGCTGCGCGCGGGGGCTCGGCTCTTCGACGACGTCTGGTACGGCGGCCGCCCCGCCAACCGCGCTGCCGACGACGAGCTGCGGACGCTCGACCAGGCGGTCCGGTCGGCCCGCACCGTCCCTGCGAGCGAGGGCTCGACGGGCGACGCCCCGGCGACCGCCGGTCGGCCATGGTGACGAGGGCATGGTGACGAGGGCATGGTGACCACGTCGTGGTGACGACCGCGCGCGAGCGGTTGCGAGCCGTCCGCGGCCCGGTCGTCGTCACGGTGGTCGTCCTGCTGGGCGCCGTCCTGCTGGCGCTCGCCGCCGGCGGGCCGACCTCCGGGCGCCTGGACCCGCGCGCACCCGACCCGTCGGGCAGCCGGGCGGTGGCCGAGCTGCTGCGGGACCAGGGCGTGCGGGTCGACCTGGTGCAGTCCACCGCCCGGGTCCGCGAGACGGCCGGGCCGGGCAGCACGCTGCTGGTCACCGATCCCGAGCTGCTCGCCGACTCGCAGGCGGCTGCGGTCCGGCGGACCGGTGCCGACCTGGTCGTCGTGGAGGCGGCCCGTCCCGGCCGCTTCGTGGCCGGGGTGGCGGCCGGCGCCCCGTCGGAGTTCGAGGTCCGGCAGCCCGGCTGCGGGCTGCCGCCGGCCCGGCGGGCGGGGGCCGCCGACACCGGCGGGGCGGCGTACGACGTGCGCCCTGGCGTCCCGGCCCGGCTCTGCTACGCCCGGGACGGCCGCCCGTCGGTGGTCCAGGTGCGCGACGGTGGCCGGCGGGTCACGCTGCTCGGCAGCGGGGTGCCGCTCACCAACCGCCGGCTCGGTGACGAGGGCAACGCGGCCCTTGCGCTCGGCCTGCTCGGTGGCCACGATCAGCTGGTCTGGTACCTCCCGTCGCTGGCCGACGTCCCGGCCTCCGCCGCCCGGGAGTCCGTCTACGACCTGGTCCCTGACGGGGTCTGGTGGGGGCTGGTGCAGCTCGGGGTTGCGGTCGTCCTGCTCGCGCTGTGGCGGGCCCGGCGGCTCGGGCCGGTGGTGACCGAGCCGCTGCCGGTCACGGTGCGGGCGGCCGAGACCGTGGAGGGCCGGGCCCGGCTCTACCGGCGGGGCCAGGCCCGTGACACGGCAGCCGAGTCCTTGCGCGCCGTACGCCGCTCCGGCCTGTCCGCCGCGCTCGGCCTGCCGGCCCGGTCGGCGCCGACCACCATCGTCGACGCCGTGGCCGCGCGCGCCGGTCGCCCGCCGGGCGAGGTGGGGCCGCTCCTGTACGGTGCCGCACCTGCCGACGACGCCGCCCTGGTGCGGCTCGCCGACGACCTCGACGCCCTCGACCGGGAGGTCCGCCGACCGTGACCGACTCTGCGACCGACTCTGCGACCGACTCTGCGACCGACTCTGCGACCGACCCGACCGCGCCGGACGCCCTGCGGGCGCTGCAGGCCGTGCGGGCCGAGGTGGCCAAGGCCGTGGTCGGCCAGGACGCCGCGGTCACCGGACTGGTCATCGCGCTGCTCTGCCGCGGTCACGTGCTGGTCGAGGGCGTGCCCGGCGTCGCCAAGACGCTCCTGGTGCGCGCCCTGGCCGCGTCGCTGTCGCTGGGCACCAAGCGGGTGCAGTTCACCCCCGACCTGATGCCGGGCGACGTGACCGGCTCGCTGGTCTACGACGCCCGCAGCTCGGCCTTCTCCTTCCGCGAGGGCCCGGTGTTCACCCACCTGCTGCTCGCCGACGAGATCAACCGCACGCCGCCCAAGACGCAGGCGGCGCTGCTGGAGGCGATGGAGGAGCGGCAGGTCACTGTCGAGGGCGAGGGCCGCCCGCTGCCCGACCCCTTCGTGGTGGTCGCCACACAGAACCCGGTGGAGTACGAGGGGACGTACCCGCTGCCGGAGGCCCAGCTGGACCGCTTCCTGCTCAAGCTCTCGGTGCCGCTCCCCTCGCGCGACGACGAGATCGGGGTGCTGCGCCGGCACGCCGAAGGCTTCGACCCGCGCGACCTGCGGGCCGCCGGGCTGTCCCCCGTCGCCGGCGCGGACGATCTGGCCGCCGGCCGGGCAGCGGTCCGCGAAGTGTCGATCACGCCCGAGGTCATGGGCTACGTCGTCGACCTGGCCCGGGCGACCCGCAGCTCGCCGTCGCTGCAGCTGGGTGTCTCGCCGCGCGGGGCCACCGCCCTGATGTCCGCCGCCCGGGCCTGGGCCTGGCTCTCCGGCCGCGACTACGTCACGCCCGACGACGTCAAGGCGCTGGCCCGACCTGCCCTGCGGCACCGGGTCGAGCTGCGGCCCGAGGCCGAGCTCGAAGGCGTCACGCCCGACGCGGTGCTCGAGGGCGTGCTCGGCACGGTGCCGGTGCCGAGGTAACGGAGGTAGCCGTGGCGCTCACCGGGCGGCTGGCGCTGCTCGCCGCCGGCGCGGCGGTGGTGGTCGGCCTGGTGGCGCCGACCGGGTGGGGCGTGCTGGTGGCCACCCTGGCGCTGGTGGCCCTGGCCGCGGTCGACGTCGCGCTCGCCGGGCCGGTGGGAGCGCTCCGGGTGCACCGCGACGGCGACTCCGCGGTCCGCCTCGGCGAGCCGGCCCAGGTCCGGCTGACGGTCGAGAACCCGTCGGGGCGGCGGGTCCGTGGCCGGCTGCGCGACGCCTGGCCGCCCAGCGCCGGCGCCCCGCCGCAGCGCCACGACCTCGACGTCCCGCCCGGCGAGCGTCGGCGGGTCAGCACCCACCTGCGGCCGACGCGCCGCGGCGACCGTCTCGCCGACCGGGTGACCGTCCGGTCGGTCGGCCCGATGGGGCTGGCCGCCCGCCAGGGCTCGCACCAGGTCCCGTGGCGGCTGCGCGCGCTGCCGCCGTTCGAGAGCCGGCGCCACCTGCCGTCACGACTGGCGCGGCTGCGCGAGATGGACGGCCGGTCGGCGGTGCAGGTGCGCGGGCAGGGCACCGAGTTCGACTCGCTGCGGGAGTACGTCGTGGGCGACGACGTGCGCTCCATCGACTGGCGGGCGTCGGCGCGGGCGGCCGACGTCATGGTCCGCACCTGGCGCCCGGAGCGGGACCGCCGGGTGCTGCTCGTCCTCGACTGCGGCCGCACCGCCGCCGGCCGGGTCGGCGACGCGCCTCGGCTGGACGCGGCGATGGACGCGGCCCTGCTGCTGGCTGCGCTCGCCGCCAGGGCGGGTGACCGGGTGGACCTCGTCGCCTACGACCGCGCGGTGCGCGCCCGGGTGGAGGGCGTCCCGGCCACCGGGCTGCTGCCGGCGCTCGTGCAGGCCATGGCGCCGCTGGACGCGTCGCTCGTCGAGCCCGACTACCGCGGCATGGTCTCGACGGTCCTCGCCAGCTCGGCCCGGCGCAGCCTGGTGGTGCTGCTCACGGCCCTCGACACCGCGCCGGTGGAGGAGGGGCTGCTGCCGGTGCTCGGCCTGCTGACCCGCCGCCACGGCGTGGTGCTGGCGTCGGTGGCCGACCCGCGGGTGGCCGAGATGGCCGCCGGGCGGGGCGAGGTGGCGGCGGTGTACGACGCCGCCTCCGCCGACCGGGCCGGGCTCGAGCGCGAGCGGCTGGGCCAGGTGCTGTCCCGCCGGGGCGTCGAGGTCGTCGACGCGCCACCGGGGCTGCTGGCGCCGCGACTGGCCGACCGATACCTCGCGCTCAAGGCCGCCGGCCGGCTCTGAGCCGCCACCGGCGGCTCACAGATGGGCAAGCACGGCACGGTACGTACCCTCCGGGTCACCCTCGATGCTGCGCACCTGCACCGCGCTGCGACCGGCGAGGCACCGGACGAGACGGGCGTACTGGTGGGCGTACCCGCCCGCCTCCTCGATGATCGACGCGGCCACCCGCTGATGCTCGGCCCGGACGGGGTCGTCCATGCGGGCGTGGAAGCGACGCTGCGCCGACCCGGGCTCGTCGACCAGGACGAGCTCGACGTGCCGCGCCCCGACCTCCCGGGCGAGGCCGGCCAGCCGGTCGAGGTAGCCGCCGTCCGCGACGAACTGGGGGATGACGACGTCATGGCCGGCGCCGAGATGCGTGCGCGCCATCGCGACACAGATCTCCCGGGCCAGCAGCCCGGACTGCGTCTCGCTGGCGCGCCAGACGCCCAGCAGGCTCCGCACGACGTCCTGCTCCACGGACAGGGCCATCGGGTGCTCGGCGAGGTAGCGCGACGCGAGCGTCGACTTCCCGATCCCGGGCGGCCCGTTCAGGACGAGGAGTGTGGGCGCGTCCGTCACCGCGTCTCGCCCGACTGGACCACGAGGCATCCGGTCACGCTGCGACCGGTGCCCGGGCCGCCTGGCCGGCGCCGGTCACCGCGCCGGTCTCGCCGGCCCGGACGGCACGGCCGCCGATCAGCACCACGTAGGCGAGGAAGGCCAGCCACACGGCGGCGCCGATGCCGACCCGGGCCCACGTGGGCAGGCCGGAGGGGGTGACGAACGCCTCGACGACACCGGAGACCGCGAGGGTCGCGGCCAGGCCGATCGCGAGCGCCCCCGCGGCCTGGCCCTCGTCGGCCAGCGCCTGCGACCTGGTGCGTGGCCCCGGATCCACCCATGCCCAGCCGAGACGCAGCCCGGCGCCGGCGGCCACGAAGACGCAGGTCAGCTCGAGCAGGCCGTGCGGCAGGATCAGCCCGAAGAACACGTCGAGTCGCCCGCCGGCCGCCATCAGCCCGCCGGAGATCCCCACGTTCAGCGCGTTGGTCCACAGGATCCAGAGGACCGGCACGACCAGCACCCCGAGCGCCAGGGCGAGCGCGGCGACCCACGCGTTGTTGGCGGCGACCCGGGCGGCGAAGGACCCGGCCGGCGCCGAGGAGTAGTAGTCCTCGAAGTCGCGCTGCACGAGCTGACGGATCTGCTCAGGCGCCGCGATGCTCGCCTGCACCCGCGGTGTCGCGGCCACCCACCAGCCGACGACCAGCCCGACCAGCGAGAAGCAGACGCCGACCGGGACCCACCACCGCGCGCTGCGGTAGAGGGCCGCCGGGTAGGTCCGCGCGAAGAAGCGGCCCAGGTCGGTCCAGGTCGGGGTCTCGGTGCCGGTCACGGCCGAGCGGGCGCGCGCGACGAGCGCGGACAGCCGGCCGACCAGGGCCGGGTCGGGCGACGCCGACCGCACGACTGACAGGTGGGTCGCGACCCGCTGGTAGAGCGTGACGAGCTCGTCGACCTCCGGGCCCGACCAGCGGCCCCGGCGCCGGACGCCTCCGGCTCGGCGGAGCAGCTGGTCCAGCCGGTCCCACTCGTGCCGGTGGGCGGCGACATACGCGTCGATGTCCACCCGCGAAGGCTAGCCTCGACCCGATGTCCCACCCAGCGATGTCCCACCCAGCGATGTCCCACCCGGCGATGTCCCAGCGCGACGCCCTGGTGACCGGCGACGCGGTGGTGCTCGAGCTCCGGCCGGCCAAGCTGGCCAGCCGCGGCCTGGCGCTGGCGA
>Ga0126307_10002154_pt1 | contig 13241 bp, 12 predicted proteins | sample Plot28_FD_89955 | JGI IMG/M metagenome (GOLD analysis project Ga0126307, IMG submission 89955) | Serpentine soil microbial communities from UC McLaughlin Reserve, CA, USA - Plot28 | ecosystem: Environmental > Terrestrial > Soil > Grasslands | place: USA: UC McLaughlin Reserve, Lake County...
CAGCAAAGCATAACTGCCGAAGGTGAAGTAGGCGATTGCCCAACCGATTACGCCCATGATCGCGCACAAGAGGAGTTGCGCCTTGAGGTACTTAACGAGGGTGCTCTCGACCGCATAGAAAAGCTCTACAGTCTGGTCCCGAACCGTTACCGGCACCGCCTGCAGGATAGCGCTCATGATCCTCTCTCTATCGAGCAACATGTAGACGGAGACGATAAGCACGAGGACAAGGTTGAGCATCGTGCCGAAGACGCCGAAGACCCCGCCAACGAAACTCAAAGCGGCGTTCAGCATCTGCCCGGCCGAGGGTGCATCGCTCTGCGCGAACCCTATAATCGCCGCCTGGTCGATGGTCGCGACCTGATCCCCAACGTAGGGCAGCTCCTCCTGCGCCCAGCTTAAGAGCCTTGTCGCCCCATCCGTCAGGACCGTCGGGTTCTGCATCAGGGCCTCCTGCACCTGGCCCACAGCGGGGATGATGAGAACGAGAAGCGCGGTCAAGACCGCTACCATGAGCGCCATGAATACCCCAAGCACCGCTATAACCCTGGGAATCCGCCATGCTTCGAGCCGACGGACTAACGGGTTTAGCGCGTAGGCCAGTATCGTCGCCAGTAAAAACGTGAGCAGTACACCGCCTATCTGCCGGATGAACGTTAACAAGAGCAAGGCGCCAAGGGCTATGAGTATGTACTGCAGGTAGGTCGAAACGACTAGCTTTTTCGTGGACACTCTTTCTCCGGCGCCTTATAAGGTAGCGGGATTTTATCTATGTCAACAAATATACCAGCCCCTTAGGTCCCCCGGCCGAGCTCATTTACACTCCGGAGGTCGTTTATGTATAATGGCGCCCCGGTATGCGTGGGGGTAGCACACAGTGGGACCGATATGTCGGTCCTCAAGATCCGAACGGTACACGTATGGCACTGGACCTGCGGAGACCGGCGCCTCGGCATGCTGGCGGCGATGCCGCACAACCCCTGGGACGGCGCGGGACGCGCAAGCCGAAGGAGATCAATGTGTACCGGCGGCGGCGTATATTCGCCGTCTCCGTGGTCCTGCTAGGTATTCTGGCGCTCGTCCTCGCGGCGTTTGCGCAAGTAGTGCCGGGGGCCAAAGACCGGGCGCTCCCGATAGACCCTAGCAATGCAGGACCGGATGTGATGTTGGCGGAGGTCGCCGGTGTCAACATCTCCAGCCCTGTCCGGCCCGAGGAACTCACGGGGCTTGGCTATCACCCAGAAGGCGAGAGCCTCGTCGAGATGTCGCCGCGGGGGAAAAACCTCAACGGGAACCCCGTGTTCGGGCTGTTCGCATCCGACTCTACAGCCGAGAAGATTCAGTACTATCTCATGGACCCAGCCGAGCGACAAGGGCCACGCACGGGCTCTTTAGACGTCGGAGCCGAGGCGAAAACGGCGGTCTACGCACCGGTGACCGGAACGGTGACGGCAATACGCCCGGACCCCGCGTTGCAGGAAGGTGCCAAGGTCGTGGAGATAAAACCTGCCGACAACCCGAACCTTAGAATCTCCGTCTCTCTGGTGCAAGAAATGGAGGGCGAGATAGGACCTAAATCGCCCGTGACCGCCGGGATAACCAGGCTCGGTAGTGTAGCTGATTCTACAGAGGTCCTAAAACCTCAGCTCGCCTCCTACACCGCCGACGCCGGCAACCACGTCACAGTGTCGGCCTCGAAGATTAACTAAAAGAACTCTCCTTACGAGCGGAGAACTACGTCTTCTACAACGGGCTCGCAACGAACGTGTAATATAAGGGCGATGCTTTTTCTCTTCGAGCAGAATCCCGTGGGGGCAGTCGCGCTACTGTTGGGCCTGCTCGTGGGCATCGTGATACACGAAGCGTCCCACGCGTGTTCGGCCTACGCCTTAGGCGACGACACAGCCTATCGCCAGGGCCGGGTGACGTTGAACCCAGCGGAGCATCTGGATGTCTTGGGAACCTTGATGCTCGTCATGGCGGGTTTCGGCTGGGGGAAGCCAACCCCGGTTACGCCCTCTAAGCTTAGGGGCGGGATCTGGGGACCGGTAGCCGTCGCTTTCGCCGGTCCGGCCTCAAACCTGCTCATCGTAGCCTTGTGCGCAGCGTTCTTCAGGGTATCGCCTCTCGGGGGCGAGTACCTGAGCATTATAGTTTGGTACCTGGCTCTGGCGAATGGCATTCTGTTTATCTTCAACCTAATACCGATCCCACCTTTGGACGGAGCGAAAGTGCTTTACCCGTTCTTGCCCCGCTCGCTGGACGGCTTCGTAAGCTTCATGAACCAATATGGCCCGACGATTCTGATCATCCTAGTGCTCGCTTCTTTTTTGTTGCCGTCAGGGCTCTCGCCGCTAAACCTCATACTGACCTTGGTCTGGCCGCTCTTCGCCCTACTCGGATTGCCGACAATACCAGCTTGAGATAGGTCTTCACCCCAGCGGTAACGAGCATAGAAGAGGGGGCGACGCCTGGCCCGCGGGGAGGGGGGAGAATCCGCGAACCATACGTCGCCCCGACAGCTATTCTACAGGCAAAACCTTTGAAGTGGTAGAGGAAAACTTAACAAAAACTAAGAAAACATCAGAAATTTTTTACGCTATAGGCTAGTTCTTATCTGGTTCTTCGGCGAGGGGCAAGACCGCTGAGAAGGTGCTGCCAGTATCTTGTTTGCTCACTACGTAGATATCACCGCCTAGGCGCTGGGAGATCTCGCCGGCCAGGGCTAACCCGAGACCAGTACCATCGGCGCGGGAGGAACCCTGGGCGCGGTAGAAGCGATCGAAGATGTACGGTATCTCTGTCTCAGGGATGCCACAGCCGCGGTCGGTTACGCTCACCAGAGCGTCACCGTTCTTGCGGTGGAGATCGAGTTCCACGGGCTCTTTGCCTTCGGATCCTCCGGAGTACTTAAGGGCGTTGTCGAGAAGGATGGCGAGCATGCGCCTGAGCTGTATTGGGTCGGTCCTTACGGGTGGCATGCCCTTCTCGGCGTGGATTTTGATCTCGCGTCCCGTGTAGGCGAAGTCCCGCTTGAGCTCGTGCAGGAGCTCCTCGAGGTCCACCTCTTCTAGTCGGAAGGTAATAGCGTTCGCATCCAGGCGAGAGAGATCCAAAAGGATCCGGGCTAGGTTCTTCAGGCGCTCGGTCTGGGCCTGCATGTCCTGGAGGAAAGCCTTGCGGACCTCTTCATCCTCCTCATCCTCAAGCATCTCCAGGTAGCCCGAGAGGGCGAAGAGAGGGGTTTTAAGCTCGTGCGAGGCATTGGCGATAAACTCGGCCTTGGCGCGTTCGATCTGGCGCTCTTCGGTGACGTCGCGCAGGATCGCCAGGGCCCCGTCCTCCAAAGGGGCGGCCCGGATCTCGATCATCCTGTCCCCCGCCTCGGCCTCGGGCTCGGTGACCGGGCTGAAGGAGAAGCGGCTCTTGGCAAGGATCTCCTGCAAACGCTCGTGAAAGGCGGGATCGGAATTTTCAAGTAGCTCGCGCGCGCGCGGGTTGAGGAAAGTGGCGTTCAAGTCTCTGTCCACACCGACGACCGCGTCGGTCATACCGTCGAGGATAGCCTGGCCGCGCGCCTTCTCCTGCTCGACCTGTCGGAAGGCCCCTTTAAGAGAGGAGGCCATCGCGTTGAACGTCTCACCCAAAGAACCCACCTCGTCCTCGATTCTAGTGGTGATACGCTCGTCGAAGTTGCCGGAGGCTAGGCGGTTGGCAGCAACGTCCAGACGATGGAGGCGGCGTGAGATCAGGTTAGCCACCACGTATCCCGAGAAGCCTGCGATCAAGAGCGCCAAAATTCCCGCCAGAAGCGCCAGGTTGGTTATCCTGCTCATAGCCTCTTCCGCGTTCTCGACGTCAGTATCGGTGTAGTACCTGGTAAAGACGATTGCCGTATCGGTTTCCCCAGCGACCTGTATTGGAGCAGCGTAGGTCGCAAGTGTGTGCCCCTTGCGCTCTCCACTCTCGACCTGCTTGAGCTCCGTCTCGGGCGTCATCCCCGCGAGAGTATCTTTTACCGCGTTCGTATCGTAGTCGCCTAAGTCTCCTCGAAGTACCTCGCCATCGAGACGAACAATACCCCACTGGACGCCACGGTTGGTCGCAAAGGCACCTATCTCCTGCTCGGTGAGTCGGGTATCTTTCTGAAGCTTAACCTCAAACTGTTTTCCTACCTGGTTAAAGCTCGCCTCCGCCGACTGTTCCAGGGTTCTTCCGAGGATGGGGGTGACGATGAAGTAGGCCGTAATCCCAGCGAACGCGGTCACCAAGAGGAACAGCGCCGTCAGCCAGAACTGTATGCTAATTCGAGGCCGGCGACGACCGGCGTCGCGCCAGGGCAAGAGCTGCCCAGATGAGAGGCGCGGCAAGAGACGGCGCCCATCTTTTGAAAATATTCTTTCAGGACGGCGGCCCTTGTGCTTCGGGCGAAGGAGCTTGTCCCTAACGGAAAACATATCCGACACCCCGGGCGGTGTGGATAAACTCGGGATTCCGGGGGTCGCGTTCGATCTTCTCGCGTAGGTGGCGGATGTGAACGTCCACCGTGCGCTCGTCGCGGAACTCGTCGCCCCACACCCTTGTGAGGAGCGTGCTCCGCGAGAATACGCGGCCCGGGTTAGAGGCGAGCGTCACCAGAAGCTCGAACTCCGTGTACGTCAGGTCGACGTCTTCGCCGGCTACAGCGACCCGGCGGCTGGGCAAGTGAATCTTCAGCCCGTCGTAGGAGAGCTCGTCTTGGCGCTGCCCAGTGGGTGTCGCCGCCCGGCGCATGATCGCACGCACCCTGGCCACAAGCTCCCTTACGGCAAACGGCTTGGTGACGTAGTCGTCGGCCCCAAGCTCCAAGCCCACAACCCGGTCGATCTCGTCGTCTTTAGCCGTGAGCATAAGGATCGGAACCTCACTATGCATTCTGATCCTACGGCACACCTCTGTGCCGTCCATCTTCGGCAACATGATGTCTAAGATGATGAGGTGTGGCTCGTAAGTGCCAACCGCTTCGAGCGCCGCCTCCCCATCACCCACGGTGTGCACCTGGAAACCCTCCCGCTCCAGAGCGTGCGAGAGCATCTTCTGAATTGACGGTTCGTCATCTACTAAGAGTATCCTACGTGTGGTTCCTTGTACTTCTTGCACCATGTGTAACCGCCCTCTTCGACTCCCCCGAAAGTTCTACACACTTTGACTCTTATTTTATCATGTCGCCAGAGGCCCCATAACCCCCGGCGACCCCACGGCAGCCCGTTCCGCCACCCTTCCCACGACACTCGAGAGCTCTGCAGCCGCCCTCAAATGCACTGCCTCGACATCTACCCTGCGCCGTCTAAGATACGCGGCAACGACCCGGGCTTCGTCCGTGCCTTTACCGCCGGACAGGGTTATATCATCACGGTCGTCTAGGACCCCTTCGGCGAAAAGGGCGAGGCCGGCAGCGTCTTCGGGCTCGAAGCCCTTGTGGGCGACGAGGCGGCCCTCGGAAAAGGCGAAAACCTCGACCATCCCAGGCTCGGTCGAGGGAGCAACGACCGCCTGTACACCTTCGGCGCTTACGAGGGCGCGCGTCAGGCGGATACGCTCGATGCCGGCGATGAGGTCCCTCAATCGGGCGGCAGCCTCGAACTCAAGCTCCTTTGCAAGCCTGTCTCGCTCCCTGACGAGCGCCTCGAGGTGCGCCTCTCCTCCCTCACCGCGCAGGAGCGCAACGAGCCCCCCGATCACCCTTGTACGGTACTCTTCTTCGCTCATCCCTGAGCACGGGGCGCAGCGGCCAATCTGACCGTAGAAGCAAGCTGCAGCGTCCCCAGAGCAGCGCTTTAAAGGTAGGATCCTGCATAGAGCACTGATGCAGGTGTCGAGAACGTTCGCGCTCTGGTAAGGGCCCAAGTAGGTTACGCCCTTTTGCGGATCGTTGCTGGGCACCCTCTCGGGGACGGGGTAGGGCTCGTTCATGTCGAGCTTGATGAACCAGTTAGCCCTCTCGCCCCGGCCGATGGAGTTGTAGCGTGGGAGCAGGCGCTTTATCTCGCGGGCTTCGAAGATGAGCGCGTAAAGCTCGCTCTTCGTCTCCTTGTAGCGCACCTCGGCAACCTCCTTCACCAGGCGCCCGATCTTGCGCCGCCCGTCCCCGCCGTTGAAGTAAGTCTTGACGCGGCTTCTCAGGTCCTTGGCTTTGCCGACGTACAAGACGGTATCGTGCTTGTCTACAAAGTAGTAGACGCCTGGCATATGGGGCAGGTGTTCGGCGAGGTGACCCTTTTGCGGCTTGGTCCGCCCTCCTTGGGGCCCACGCGACCTGAGCGTGGCTGCCTCTCCGACGCTGTGCACTCCGGCCGAGTTCAAAAGCTTGAGAAGCTTGAGTAACACTTCAGTCGTCGCAGCGGCGTCGGCTAAAGCCCGGTGATTAGGGGCAGCGTACAATCTAAAGTGCGAGACGAGCGCCGAAAGCCGGTAACGCTTGAGACCCGGCACCAGGTAGCGGGCGAGCTTCAAAGTGTCGAGTACGGGGTTCGGGAGCGGCGTGCCACCCCTCGCCGCTGCGACGAAAGAGCAGTCGAAGTGGACGTTGTGCCCGACTAGAACGCACCCCTCGACGAACCCCTCGAAGAGCGGCATGACCTCCGCTATGTCAGGGGCATCAGCCACCATACGGTCAGTGATGCCGGTAAGCCTGACGACGAACGGTTCTATGGGACGCTTTGGATTGACGAGCGTCGCGAACTCGTCCACCACCTGCCCGCGCATCACCTTGAGGGCCCCGATCTCCGTGATCGCGCCCTTCTCCGCCGAAGAACCCGTGGTCTCGACGTCGAAGACAACGTACGGCGCGTCGTAGGGAGCGAGCGACACCAGGTCAGCCGTACGCACCGCCCCTTGAGCGTCCCAGAGAAAACGCGGGTCGTCCGCGACGAGTTCCTCGACATAAGGATGCGTATCACCGTTGAGACCCAGTAGGGAGAGAAATTCTTGGGTAATCTCCTCAGGGGTTACTGGCTCGCGGCCCTTTACGAAACCGTAGAGGCTAGGAGACACGGACCTCCACGCTGGACGTAGCGCCGTTCTTCGCCGCCTCGGCAATAGTTCGGGCCTGCGCTTCGGTGAGGCCTGGGACACCGATCAGGTTCTCGTAGGTATACTCCTCGTCGAGGAGGCCGCTCGCCACCACGCGAGCCCGCGTCTTGAAACCGATGCCGGGGAGCTTGACCAGGTGGAAGAGCTTGCCACGCTGTATCCGCAGAGCGCCCACCCCCGCGAGCCTCTCGCCATCGACGAGGACGCGCCTTAAGACATTGGCGAAGAGCTCAACCTGCTCCGGGTAGTAGACGCTCCGGTTCATAAGCGAAGGCGTCATCGGCAAAGGGCGCATGAGGTTCGCATTTCGGACCGTGGTGTGGCCCGGCGGCTCGTTCGTGCTCAGAGGGTCTTCTACGCCTAAGGCTTTCGCCCGCTCGGCATGATAGAAGACCTGCTCCTCGAGGTCACCGTCAAGGTCCAGCACCGTGACGACCGGAGACCCGCGGAAGCGGTCGTTGCGGTTTGCGGCATAGAGAAAGCGGCGGCCGCTCCGCTCGTTTCTGTAGAATTCGACAACCGCGTACGCCCGCTTCTCGCCCAAGCCTGGCAGGCGCGCCAGGGCTTTGGCATCGTCCGCTTCTATAATCTCCTTGAGCTCGTCGGGGCCGACGGCTTCCGAGGCCTTGGCGGCCGCCCGCTTGTCTACACCGCGCACCAGCTCAAGGAGGCCCTCTACACTCTCGGGGTCAGCACCGCGCCTTAAGTGGTTGACCTTACGAACCGCCGTGAAAGCGTTGTGCTCCTCCCAGCGCCAGACGTACTCGCGTACCCGCTCTACCGCTGCCGCGTCTTCAGGGACGAACTCGATCGTCACCGCGTCGCCTATGTAACGTCCGTTCGCCCCCGACAAATGCTCGGCAGACGCCATAACCTGAACCTTTACCGACGGCGAGTAGAACGAAAAGTGTACGGGTACGCACGGCCCAACCTCCTTCATGAGGCGGCGCCTGAAGATGTTCTCTTCCACATCCCGCTCAAACATGCAGCCCACATTTTACCATCTGTATCCTTCCAATCCCTTAGAAGTTACTAGTCGAAAAGTACCTCTTCCCGTAGCACGACGGCTTCGACTGGCTCGCCTGCCCGGACCCCTTCGGACTCGGGACCGATGAGCGCCAAGGCATCCGCTTTGGTGAGCGAGCTCACGAGTCCCGAACCCTGAGCGCCAACCGACTGGGCACGCCAACCCTTCTCCGTTTTGAGAAGATGCACCCGCATCGCGTGCATCCTGCCGAACTTGTTCTCGACGTCTTCGTCAAAATACACCTTGATGCGGGGACGTCGTTTATCCTCGCAGCCCATCATTTTCATAAGAGCAGACCGTATAAAGAGCTCGAAGCAGACCATCGCAGAGACAGGGTTACCAGGCAACCCGAAAAAGCGGGCCTCCTCCCGGACGCCGAAAAAGACTGGCTTACCGGGTTTGAGCTTGATGCCCCAGAAGACCTGCTCGACGCCTATATCGCGCAGCGTGCCTTTTACGAGGTCCTTCTCCCCCACCGAGACCCCGCCGCTCGTGACCACAACGTCCGCGCTCGAGAGGGCATCTTCCATCGCGTCTCGCAAAACCCTGGCATCGTCGGAAGCGGCGTAGAGGCGGCGAGCATCGGCGCCAGCATCAAGGGCCTGGGCGAGCAGGGCTAGAGAGTTCGAGTCGAAGATCTCACCGGGACGAAGATCTCGCACCCCCGGCTCGACGAGCTCGGTACCGGTGGAGAGAACGACGACCTTCGGCCTTCTGTATACTGGGAGCTCACCATAGCCCTGGGTGGCCGCCAGCGCGATCTCGGGCGCGCCTATCTCCGTCCCGGCTCGCAGGATGATATCCCCTCGGCACACGTCCTCGCCGCGCTTTCGCAGGTTGTTACGCGGAAGCACAGCCTTTTTGAGCTCGAACTCCTCGCCCCAGCCGGAGGTGTTCTCGACCATTACGACGGCGTCCGCTCCTCTAGGAATGACACCACCGGTGAAAATCTTGATCGCCTCCCCTTGCCCGACGCTTTTCGCCGCCGGACGCCCTGCAGGGGCCTCGTCCACCACTCGAAAAATTCGGCCTACTTCGGTGGCGTCCGTACTCCTTAGTGCGTACCCATCCACCGCCGAGTTGTCGAAAGGCGGCGAGTCGAACCTCGCCCGCACATCCTCAGCGAGCGCGAGCCCCCGAGCATTGACGAGCGGTACGTTCTCCACGGGCAACCGTTGCGCATTCTCCAGGACCAGACTCACGGCCTCGCGGTGGTCTATGAGCTTCTCGAAGAGTTGCATACCTCTATTCCCCTACTCTTCAACGTACGCGTAAGGACGCCTCCGGCGTCTCCCCTACGCTACCATATCTTCGACGCGACAGGGCACACCAAGCGGGTAGATCGGTTGCGTGAAGAAACGTTACGGCAAGGGAGGGTGGTTTGGCTGAGAGAGTAGCGGCGGTTTTGGGAATAGGCCCGGGGCTTGGGGCGAAGCCTTCGCGAGGCGCTTTGCTCGCGAAGGCTTCGCCCTCGGACTCCTGACGCGGCGGGAAGAGAGCCTGTCGGCGGTGCGGGAGGAAATCGAAGACGCGGGCGGTGAGACACTTGCCATACAGACTAACGCCGCAGATACAGAGTCGGTAGCCCGGGCCTTCGACCGGTTACACGAAGGGCTCGGAGAGCCGGAGGTCTTCGTCTACAACGCCGGCGCCTTTCAGATGGCTGGTATCCTGGAGCTTACACCCAAGCTATTCGACGACTCCTGGAAAGCAAACTGCGCGGGGGCCTTTTATGGAGCACAGCAGGTCTTGTCGGCGATGGTGAAGAGAGGTAGCGGTACCGTCATCTTCACGGGGGGCGACAGCCGCGTTGCGGGGCTCGGCTAACTTCGCGAAGTTGGTTCAAAACTACAAAATATAAAGATCTAAGGTTCCATGCGCGGTTGGCGAGTGGCGTAGAAAGCCTACGCTTTGAGCATATAGCAGTAAGCTAAGGCTGTTACTTCGTAGGGTTCGGTTACTAACCTAAACGAGCGGTCACAACTGCCAGTAACACAACAGGCTGGTGAAACGCGAGGAGGATCACTTGGATCAGAAGGTAGCGGTAGTGATGGGTGTAGGCCCGGGACTCGGGGCCGCAGTCGCCCGGCGCTTCTCCCGTGAGGGTTTCGCACTGGGATTGATGGCTCGTAGAGAAGAAGAGCTTGAGCCAATACAAGCAGAGATTCGGGAGGACGGAGGGATGGCGTCACCAATTTCCGCGGATGCGACTGATCCAACGTCGGTAGCTTCTGCCTTTGACGAAGTGAGAGAGAACCTTGGCGCTCCTGAAGTCTTTGTCTACAACGCCGGCAGCTTCCAAATGGGAGACATCTTGGAGATCACACCCGAGCAGTTCGAAGATTGCTGGCGTGTGAACTGCTTGGGGGCGTTCTTAGGGGCACAACAAGTCCTGCCAGAGATGCTAGAGAATGGTCACGGCACGATCATCTTCACCGGTGCTACAGCGTCACTAAGGGGTTCGGAGCGTTTTTCGTGTCTGGCTGTAGGAAAGTTTGGCCTGCGAGCCCTAGCTCAATCAATGGCTCGCGAATTCGGACCGCGGGGGATACACGTGGCGCACGTCATTATAGACGGTCAAATCAACACTCCCAGAGTACGCAAGATGAACCCAGACCGCGAGGAGAGTACGATGCTCTCCCCTGAGTCTATCGCCGAGTCCTATTGGCAGCTTCACTCTCAGGATCCGACCGCTTGGACGCTGGAACTCGATCTACGCCCTTCCGTAGAGGAGTTTTAGCTAGAACATTCGCTTCCACGACCTGCGGCACGGTGCTCCTCTCCGAGGGGGTGAATCCAAAATTCGTGCAGGAGCTCCTGGGCCACACAACCATAGCGACGACGATTCGAAAATACAAAACACTCTGGCCTAGCCTTCCGAACCTTACTAATCGATGGCGAAGCTGAGCATTTAACGTTATCGAGAGCCTAAGGGAAGGAGATGTAGTTCGATTCAGGCCGAAATACTTTGAGTCTTAGGGGCAAAGACACCGGGGAACCGTGATACTCGCCCCGGCCCCTGTAAAATCGTTACAACTCTTCCTACCTTTTATTGGTCCGGAGTGTACATTCGCCGCTGTTCGTCTGGGTTCATGTTAGGTTGGTATTTATCGCCCATCGTGTTTACGAAGGGCTACCTTCTGAGTAACGAGCTGTACCTTAAGTATGGCGAGCGCTCGATGCCCCCTAAGGGCATCCTCCACTCACCATCGCCTCCTTATCTGCCTTTAAGTGCTCCGTCCGGAAACTCGGTTAGCCACAGAATCGAAGGCAGCCTTCTCCACCGCGTCGTCCAAAGGTTTCAGCTCGGCGGTCTCGTCCACGCGACGCAGGGCGCTCAGTATCAACTGGTCGGTGAGCCAGGGGTTTTTAGGGAGGAGGGAGCCATGCAGGTAGGTACCGTAGGCGTTGAGGTAACGGGCGCCCTCGGTGCTGTCGCAACCATTGTTGCCGTACCCTACGATAATCTCCGCCAGCGGCTCGGCATCGCTTCCTAGCTCGGTGCGGCCGCCATGATTCTCAAAGCCGACGATCTCGCGGACGGCACCGCCCGAAGCGTCCTCTGGGACGCGGACGCGAGCGAGGACGTTTCCAATCAGGCGCGCCTCGTCAGGTCTGCGCGGGCGCGTGTACATGTCGAAGATTCCGACGCCGGCTAGCTTCTTCCCCTCCGGCGTCTCGTAGTAGTGGCCCATAAGCTGGTACCCTCCGCAGACGCCCAGGACTACGCCCCCGTCCTCGACGATGGCTCTAAGGTCTGCACCTTTCGTCCCCGCGAGATCCTCGACGAGGAGTGTCTGCTCTCGGTCCTGTCCCCCACCAAAGAGAAAGAGGTCGCAGCCGGTGGGCCTTATACCCTCTCCGATCCCCACCTCAACGACCTCTACCGGTATGCCCCGCCATTCGGCGCGCTTTTTTAGCGCGATAACGTTCCCGCGGTCGCCATAGAGGTTCATCATGGCGGCGTAGAGGTGGTGTATGGTCATCATACAGTACAGAGTATAAGGGCCGAAGAAACCGGAATCATCCTAAAGATTTAGGAAAACTCTGTTTATATACTTTATGCACGGTACCGCTTAACACCCTGATGTGTTCGTTTGCTGCAGTACAGAATCGTTAGGCGCTCTGCCTTTACAGTGGCCACCCTAGTCTTGATTGTAGTTTCCTGGTATAAGAAGCTCACGTTTAGCAGCTTGCTCTTCCAACCACACTAGAGTAGCGTTCTATCTGTAATCCTCTTCGCTCTCTTGCCAAGTCTCTAAAAGGAAGTTGTTGGCTAAAGAGTTGCCACAAACGTCCCGGAACATGTATGGGTTCTCCCGATTGTTGAATCGGAACCGTAGTTCATCTAGGTAAGCACCCAAGTGCTTGGCGCTGACCTGGTGATAATTACCAATACCAGAACGCATTAAACCAGCTCAATTACTGACTACAGGGTCGGTGTGAGCGTCATCCGTGATCCGTTCTTTATCTCATTGCTTGGTTGTATTATGCTCAGTACGGTGGCTGGCTATCTCTTGAGAATCACAACGTTGAGCTAGGGGGGTAGTTGGCATATTCTCATCGCGTCGTCGTATCCCAAGTAGTGGTAGTGGTGGTAGTAGTAGTTAGGTTTCTGGCATCAGTGCCGCTACGACAGAGGCTAGCATCAGCTACCCATTGGTGCCCCTGGTGCACGAACGTGATAGTGGTAGGAAAATTGCACACAAGTCCAGCGGGGCTTCCGATTTGCTCAATAGAGCAGTTTCCCGTCCCTGCAGAGTCAAAGACAAAGGGGGCATCCCCAGTGCAAGAATAGGTTGCCCCATTTCCGTAGGGGAAGTAAACGATAGAGTTTGCCTCCTGCGCCTCCGCCGTCTTAGGTAGGGCACTAGATACTAGCGTGGCCACCGTAAAGGCAGCTACCGCCACAACTAACTTCTTAGTGCGTCTCATATATGGCTTTACCTCCCTAAAAGGGGCTTGCTTGCCCTTCTAAGGCTACCCTCCTAAACGATTTACAAATCTGTTTAGTAGTTGCCGTGCTCAGACCCCCGAGATATCCGAGATATTAAGGAGTCCCTGTGCCAGCTCAGCCCCAGGTTCGCTGAGCTTAGACAAACTGTCTCATGGTTTCGCCCGGTTTGCGTGGGGACCACCTGAG
>Ga0126307_10002155_pt1 | contig 13241 bp, 9 predicted proteins | sample Plot28_FD_89955 | JGI IMG/M metagenome (GOLD analysis project Ga0126307, IMG submission 89955) | Serpentine soil microbial communities from UC McLaughlin Reserve, CA, USA - Plot28 | ecosystem: Environmental > Terrestrial > Soil > Grasslands | place: USA: UC McLaughlin Reserve, Lake County...
ACGTCGTAGGCCCCGCCGTAGGCCTTGCGCGTGATCACCGTGATCTTCGGCACCGTGGCCTCGGTGTAGGCGTACAGCAGCTTCGCGCCGTGGCGGATGATCCCGCCCCACTCCTGCGACGTGCCGGGCAGGAATCCGGGGACGTCGACGAACGTCAGCAGCGGGATGTTGAAGGCGTCGCACGTGCGGACGAAGCGCGCCGCCTTGCACGACGCGTCGATGTCGAGCACGCCGGCGAGCGAGCGCGGCTGGTTGCCGACGACGCCGACGGTGTAGCCGTTCAGGCGCGAGAAGCCGCAGATGATGTTCTGGGCGTAGTGCTCGTGGACTTCGAAGAACTCGCCGTCGTCGACCACGTAGCGGACGACGTCGCGCATGTCGTAGGGCTTGTTCGGGTTGTCGGGGATCACGCGGTCGAGCTCGGCGTCCATGCGCAGCGGGTCGTCCGACGGGAGCACGCGCGGCGGCGTCTCGAGGTTGTTCTGGGGCAGGAACGAGACCAGGTAGCGCGTGTCCTCGAGGCAGGCGTCCTCGTCGTCGGCCGCGAAGTGGGCGACGCCGGACTTGGAGTTATGGCTCATGGCCCCGCCGAGGTCCTCGAAGCCGACCTCCTCGCCCGTGACCGTCTTGATCACGTCGGGCCCCGTGATGAACATGTGCGAGGTCTCCTTGACCATGAAGACGAAGTCGGTCATGGCCGGCGAGTAGACGGCACCGCCCGCGCACGGGCCCATGATCAGCGAGATCTGCGGGATGACGCCCGAGCTCTTCACGTTGCGGACGAAGACGTCGCCATAGGCGCCGAGCGAGACGACTCCCTCCTGGATGCGTGCGCCGCCGGAGTCGTTGATGCCGATGACCGGGCAGCCGACCTTCGCCGCCAGGTCCATGATCTTGCACATCTTCTCGGCCATGACCTCGCCGAGCGAGCCGCCGAAGACGGTGAAGTCCTGGGAGAACACGCAGACGCGGCGGCCGTCGATCGTGCCGTGGCCGGTGACCACCGCGTCGCCCCAGGGCCGGTTGCGGCCCATCTCGAAGTCGGTCGTGCGGTGGCGGACGTAGGTGTCGAGCTCCTGGAAGGAGCCCGGGTCGAGCAGCTTCTCGATGCGCTCGCGGGCCGTGTACTTGCCCTTCGCGTGCTGCTTGGAGACCGCCTTCTCGGAGGCGTGGTGGACCGCGGCCTGGCGCAGCTCCTCGAGCTGCGCGAGCTTCTCCTCGTAGGTCTCCGGGCTCTTCCGACGCATGGGACCGGCATCCTATGCGCCCATGCGTCCCGTGCTCGTGGCCCTCGCGGCCCTCCTCGCCGCTCCCGCCGCCGCCGCCGCGGAGTCGGTCGTCGCCTTCCCCTCGCCCGGCGACGAGGTCGCCTCGCCGCGCACGGAGATCTCGTTCCGCGGCACGACGCGCGGGAAGATCGGCGCCGTGCGCGTCCGCGGCTCGAGCAGCGGGCGACACAGCGGACGCCTGCGCCGGCACTCCGACGGCGGCGGCGTGAGCTTCGTCCCCGACCGGCCGTTCCGGTCGGGCGAGCGCGTGCGCGTGCGGACCTTCCGCAGCATCCTCGGGGCCTCCAACGGCGACTTCTCGTTCCAGATCGCGCACGAGCCGCGCCGGATCGGGCCGCTGCAGATCCAGATCCCGCCGAACCCCAATCCCGACGTCGTCGACCGCTACCGGTCGCGCCGCGACCTCGCTCCCGCGCGCGTGAACGTGGCGGTGCGCCGGCCCGGCACGGCGCCGGGGCTGATCTTCCTCGCGCCGAAGAAGGGGCCGGGCCAGAGCGGCCCGCTGATCGTCGACGACTCCGGCGCGCCGGTGTGGTTCAAGCCGATGCCCAGCAAGATCAAGGCCGCCGACTTCCGCGTTCAGCGCTACCGCGGCAAGCGGGTGCTGACGTGGTGGCAGGGGAAGATCCTCGGCGGCGAGGGGCGCGGGGAGATGGTGATCTACGACAAGCGCTACCGGCGCGTAGCGCGGGTGCGAGCCGGCAACGGGTACGGCGCGGACCTGCACGAGTTCGAGATCACCCCGGAGGGGACCGCGCTGCTGATGATCTACGCGCCGGTCCGGCGTGATCTCCGGGCGCTGGGCGGCTCCCGCCGGGCGCTGGTGACCGACAACATCATCCAGGAGATCGACATCCCGACCGGGCGCGTGCTCTTCGAATGGCACAGCCTGGACCACATCGGCGTGCGCGACTCGAAGTTCCCGCGTCCGGACGAGCGGCTCACGCCGTGGGACTACTTCCACGCCAACTCGCTGGCGCGCGACGCCGACGGGAACCTCCTCTTCAACGCCCGCCATACCTGGGCGCTGTACAAGATCCACCGCACGCGCGGGCGGATCATCTGGCAGCTCGGCGGCCCGCACAGCGACTTCCCGATCTCGAGCGACGTGCGCTTCGCCTGGCAGCACGACGGCCGCCGCGCCGCTGACGGGACGATCACCTTCTTCGACAACGAGGCGCAGCCGCCGGTCCGCCCGCACTCCCGGCTGCTCGCGCTGCGCGTCGACGAGCAGGCGAGGACGGTGTCGGTGCAGCGCGCGATCGAACATCCCGACGGGCTCCTCGCCGCCTCGCAGGGCAACCACCAGGTGCTGCCGAACGGCAACGTCTTCGTCGGCTGGGGCTCGCTCGGCGCGTTCTCCGAGTTCGCGCCCGACGGCCGGCTGCTGCTCGACGCGCGCGTACCCCGCTCGAGCGACACCTACCGGGCGTTCAAGGCGCGCTGGGTCGGCCGCCCGCCCGGCCGCCCGGCCGCGGCGGCGTCGCGTGACGGGCGCGACGTCACGGTGTGGGCGAGCTGGAACGGGGCGACGGAGATCGACCGCTGGCAGGTCGTGGCCGGGAACTCCGCCGCCTCGCTGACGCCGGTTGGGAGCGAGTCGCGCGCGGGCTTCGAGACGCGGATCGAAGTGCGGACGGGCAAGCGCTACGTCGCGGTGCGGGCGCTGGACGCCGACGGCCGCAACCTGCACCGGTCGAGGGTGTTCGAACCCGCGTCCTGATGGCCCGCTCCCCGCTGCTGTGGGCGCTGCTCGCGCTCCTGACGTTCGCTGCGCCCGCGGCCGCCGCGGCGCCGCCCGCGTACACCGACGCCGACTACCTCGGGTTCGCCGACCGCATGGTCGAGCGGCTGGACTCCACATGGGACCCCGACGACGGCTACTACAAGAGCGGCTCGCCCGGGCTGGACTCCCGCTACAACGCCTCGCTGCTCGTCATCCACGCGACCGCCGCGGCCTACGGCTGGACCGGCCCGGCGCGCAACGACGCGCGCGCACGCTCGATCGCCCGCCGCCTCACCGACGCGCCGCCCTTCTACACGAGGAGCACGGCGCCGTGGGCCGACCCGATGTTCCACACGCCCGGGTGGATCGGGAAGATGGAGGGCGACTACGACCTGATGGACAAGGCGATCGACCCGAAGATCGCCGAGGGCCTGCAGATCGCCTGGCGCGCCCGCGGCGCGCTCGGCCTGGGCGACGCGACCGCCGACCGGATCGTCGACGAGATCCGCCAGGTCGCGCACGTGCCGTTCTTCCGCTATCCCGCGGTGCGGCTGAACCAGATCAACTGGCCGGCCGAGCTCTACATGTACGAGTACCTCGTCACGGGCGACCCGCACCTGCTGCGCACCGACTACCGCAGCCAGATGCGGCGCTTCCTGCGCGGCGCCCGCCGGCCGTGGTTCGGCGAGCGGAGCGCGCCGAACCTCTCGCCGACCTTCCGCTTCGCCTACCAGATCAACCAGCCGCCGACCTCGAGCCGCAACCTCGACTCGGCGGAGTACGCGAACATGACGCTGCACTTCATCGCCTGGTACGACGACGCTCGCCGGGTGGGGATGGACCCGCTCCCGCTCGCCGACCGGCGCCTGCTCCGCGGGTGGGTGCAGCGCGACCTGTTCGGCTACTGGATGCACTCCGGGATGATGAACTGGGACAGCGGCCTCGGCTTCGACCGCTGGATGAAGATCAAGACCTGGGGCTACGCGCTGCAGGGGCTGCTCGCGATCGCCGACGCCGACACGTTCCAGAACCGCTCGGCGATGGGGCCGTGGGCGAAGACGCTGTTCGACCGCGCGCTGCGCTTCTACGAGCGCCAGAACCCCGACCGGGCCGGCATGTTCGGCGTCAACGAGCGCAGCCGCGAGCCCAAGGACGTGCGCTTCACCGTCGCGCGCCTCGGCGCCACCGCGGCCCGCGCGATCTCGACCGGACTGGGCAAGATGGCGTCGGACGAGCCGCCGCCGTTCTACGCCTTTGACCCCGACGTCGGCCGGCTCGCGGTGAGCACGCCCGACTACGGCACGGCCGTGGTCGCGGTCCGCCGGCACGCGTTCCCGTACGGCGGCATCGAGCTCGCGCGGCTGCACGACGCCCAGGGCGACCCCATCGGCGGCATCGGCGGCGTCGTGCCGGCCGCGTTCGGCGTGGTCGTGCGCGATGGCAACGGCCACAAGGTCCTCGTCTCGCAGAAGGGCCGCCGGGGGACGCCGAACCACGCGCCCGTCGTGGTCACCGACTCGCCGCGCGGGCGCATCAGCCGCACGCCGCGCCGCTCCTCGAACCCGCCGGCCCAGCCGTTCCACGGCACGCTGTCGGCCCGCGGTACGCGGAGCAACCGCCGGCTGTCGGTGACGACGCGCCACCGCTTCACCGAGCGCTCGATCGAGGAGTCGTGGTCGATCCGCCGGCGCTTCGGCAGCAAGCGCTACGACGTGGAGGTGCTGTTCCCGAGCTGGGGGCGCAAGGCGTCGATCGACGCGGTGCTCGACGACGGGACCGTCGTGCCGCTCGCGAGCAGCGGCGACCCGCAGGGCGCGGTGAGCATGGCCGACGTCGCGCGCTTCCACATCGACGGCGAGCGCGGCGGCTACACCGTCACGCCGCTCGGCGCGTCAGGCGGCCAGGCGACCGCGATGCGCGTCGCGCCGCAGCGGTCGGCGCCGAAGGCCGGGCCCACACTGAGGGTCATCCTCCTGCGCGGGTCGGGGTTCGAGCGGGCGTCGTTCCGGGCGCGGATAACTCCGGATTAGGGGTTTCGTCCTCCGGACGTCGCAAGCGCCGTCCTGCGGACGACGTTACGTCCCCCAGCGCCGCACGCGGCCCTTGTACCGCTTCTGCACGGTCTCGCAGTCGCGGTTGACCTTGATGCGCCGGTTGAAGCTGATCTTCACCGTGTCCAGGCCGTCGCCGCAGCGGACCTTGATCGGGCCGCGGCCGTAGGCGAACACGGCGTCGTCGCCGGGGCCGGCGTCGACCTTGCTGTACGCCCGGTGCATCGCGTTGAAGCGGATCGCGTCGTTGCCGCTGCCGCCGAGGATCGTGTTCCCGCCCTGGCCGCCGGCCACGTAGTCGTCGCCGTCGCCGGCGTCGATGCGGTTGCGGCCGCGGCTGCCGAAGATGCGGTCGTTGCCGGCCCCGCCGTCGAGCACGTCGACGCCGTTGCTCGCGCCGGTCGGCAGGCGATTGCCCCATAGGACGTCGTCGCCGCCGAGGCCGTAGAGCGCGTCGGGCCCGCTGGCGCCGGTGAGCTGGTCGTTCTTCTCGGTGCCGCGCACGGTCTCCCCATGCGAGCTGTAGGCGTTCAGCCGCACGCCCATCAGCGGGTCCGGCGTCGGCTCGGCCTCGATCCAGACCTCGCAGTTGACGATCCGGCCCGCGACGTAGGGCGACTGCCAGCCGAAGGTGCCGTGGGGCACGATGTAGGCGATGTCTCGGCCCGGCCCGCAGTCCGTCGGGCCCATCTTCTGGTGGTAGTTGATGAAGACCTTGTCGTTGCCGGGGCCGGCGTCGACCGCGTCCGGACCGGAGTCGGGGTAGATGCTGTCGTCGCCGTCGTCGCCGTAGAGGTAGTCGATGCCGCCGCCGCCGTGGACGATGTCGTCGCCGGGCCCGCCGTGCACGCGGTCGTTGCCGGCGCCGCCGCCGTCGAGGTAGTCGTTCCCGGCGTCGCCGGTGATGAGGTCGCGGCCGTAGTCGCCGATGATCTTGTCGTTGCCGTCGTCGCCGTGGATCTCGTCGTCGCCGGACCAGCCGTCGACGGCGTCGTCACCGCCCCCGGCCCAGATGTCGTCGCCGCCGGGACCGCCGTTGATCGAGTCGCCGAACGGGCCGCCGAGCAGCGTGTCCTGGCCGCCGTCGCCGTCCATCAGGTGCGGGCCCGAGCTGTTGCCGACGAAGCGATCGCCGGCCGGCCCGCCGAGGTAGCTCCTGGCCTCCGCCGCCGCGGGAAGCGCCGCGGCGAGGAACGTCAAAGTCAAAGGCGCCGCGACGCGCAGTTTCCGAGTCAGGAAAGGCATATGGACGTTTATCGGCGCATCGGCGGCCGATCTTTCGCCCGCCTAGACGCCCGGCCGACCCGAAGGTCAGGTCACAGTTCGGGCTGGTACTCCCCGAAGACGTCCCGCATCGCCCCGCACACCTCGCCGAGCGAGCAGCGCTCCTTCAAGGCAGCCCTGACCGCGGGCAGGAGATTACCCGTTGCCCGGGCGGCGTCGCGCAGCTCCTCGAGCCGCCGGTCGGCCGGCGCCTGGTCGCGCTGCGCCTTGAAGGCCTTCAGCCGCTCGACCTGAGCCCGCTCGGCCGCCGGGTCGACGCGCAGGATGTCCTCGACCTCGAGCTCCTCGTCGACGTACTTGTTGACGCCGACGACCACGTCCTGGCCGGTGCGGTAGCGCTCGTGGTAGCCGAAGGCCGACTCCTCGATCTCGCCCTTGATGAACGCCACGGCCTCGACGGAGCCGCCGAGCTCGTCGATGCGCTCGATCAGCTTCCACGCCCGGCGCTCGACCTCGGCGGTCAGCGACTCGACGAAGTAGGAGCCGGCGAACGGGTCGACCGTGTCGGCGGCGCCGGACTCGTGGGCGATGATCTGCTGGGTGCGCAGCGCCAGCTTGGCGGCGCGCTCGGTGGGCAGCGCCAGCGCCTCGTCGTAGCCGTTCGTGTGCAGCGACTGCGTGCCGCCGCAGACCGCGGCGAAGGCCTGGAGCGCGACGCGCACGACGTTGTTGACCGGCTGCTGCGCGGTCAGCGTCACGCCGCCGGTCTGCGTGTGGAAGCGGATCATCATCGAGCGCGGGTCCCGCGCCCCGAAGCGCTCCTTCATCGCGTGCGCCCACATGTTGCGGGCGGCGCGGAACTTGGCCACCTCCTGGAACACGTTGTTGTGGCCGTTGAAGAAGAAGGCCAGGCGCGGCGCGAAGTCGTCGACCTTCAGGCCCGCGTCGAGCGCCGCCTGCACGTAGGCCATGCCGTTGGCCAGCGTGAACGCGACCTCCTGCACGGCCGAGCAGCCCTTCTCGCGGAAGTGGTAGCCGGAGATCGAGACCGTGTTCCACTTCGGCACCCGCTCGGCGCAGTACGCGAACAGGTCGGTGGTCAGCCGCATCGACGGCTCGGGCGGGTAGATGAAGTTCCCGCGGGCGATGTACTCCTTGAGGATGTCGTTCTGGACGGTGCCGCGCAGCTGCTCGCTGGGCACGCCCTGCTCCTCGGCGACCAGCTCGTAGAGCAGCAGGAGGACGCTCGCCGGGGCGTTGATCGTCATCGACGTCGACACCTGGTCGAGCGGGATGCCGTCGAACGCCGTGCGCATGTCGTCGATCGTGTCGATGGCGACGCCCGTGCGGCCGACCTCGCCCTCACAGCGCGGGTCGTCGGAGTCCAGCCCGAGCTGCGTCGGCAGGTCGAAGGCCATCGACAGGCCGGTCGAGCCGTGCGCGAGCAGGTACTTGTAGCGCTCGTTGGACTCCTTCGCCGACGCGTAGCCGGCGTACTGGCGCATCGTCCACAGGCGCTTGCGGTACATGTCCGGATGGATCCCGCGCGTGAACGGGAACTCGCCCGGCGCCCCGAGGTCGAGGTCCTCCGGGAGGTCGGCCTCGCCGTAGACGGGCCCGATCTCGATGCCCGAGTCCGTGAACCGGCGCGGGTCGTCCGGCCCGACGACCGGCGCGACGGACAGGTCCGCGGCGTCCTTGTCCTCGATCGCCATGGGCCGCAGGTTACCCGCGCGGTACGGTCCGGCCATGGAGTCCCTGCGCGGCCTCCCCGCCGTCGACGCGCTCGCCGCGCAGCTCGACGCGCCGCACCCCGACGCGGTCGCCGCGGCGCGCGCGGTGCTCGCGGAGCGCCGCGCCGAGCTGCTGGGCGGCGGCGGGGGCGACGCGGACCTCGTGGCGCGGGCGCGGGCGCGACTGGCGCCGTCGCTGCGGCGCGTGCTCAACGCCACCGGCGTCATCGTGCACACGAACCTGGGGCGCGCGCCGCTCGCGGTCGCCGCGCAGGAGGCCGTGGCGCGCGCGGCCGCCGGCTACTCCAACCTCGAGCTCGACCTCGAGGGCGGCGGCCGCGGCTCGCGCCACGCCCACGTCGAGGCGCTGCTGTGCGAGCTGACCGGCGCCGAAGCGGCGATCGCGGTGAACAACTGCGCGGGCGCGGTGCTGCTGGCGGCGGCGGCGCTGGCCGGCCCGCAGCGCGAGGTCGTCGTCTCGCGCGGCCAGCTCGTGGAGATCGGCGGCGGCTTCCGCGTGCCGGACGTGGTGGCGCAGGCGGGCGCGCGGCTGGTCGAGGTCGGGACCACGAACCGCACGCGGCGGGCGGACTACGAGCGCGCGCTCGGGCCGGCGACGGGCGCCATCCTGCGCGCGCATCCGTCCAACTTCCGCCAGCTCGGCTTCGTCCAGGAGGTCGAGATCGAGGAGCTGTGCGAGGTCGGCGTGCCGGTCATCGACGACGTCGGCTCCGGCGTGCTGGCCGAGCTGGACGTCCTCGCCGACGAGCCCGCGGTGCGCCGCTCGGTCCGCGCGGGCGCGGCGCTCGTGTGCTTCTCGGGCGACAAGCTGCTCGGCGGGCCGCAGGCCGGGCTGCTCGCCGGCCGGGCCGACGCGGTCGCGCGCGCCCGGGCGCACCCGCTCGCCCGCGCGCTGCGGCTCGACAAGCTCGGCCTGGCGGCGCTCGAGGCGACGCTGCGGCTCTACCGCGATCCCGAGCGCGCGCGGCGCGAGGTGCCGGTGCTGGCCATGCTGACGGCGCCGGAGGCGGAGCTGGCGGAACGCGCGGCCCGGCTGGTCGCGCGGATCGGGCCGGCGGCCGAGGTGGTCGAGGCGACGGCGCGCGTCGGCGGCGGCGCGCTGCCGCTGCTCGAGCTGCCCGGGCCGGCCGTCGCCGTGCGCGCGCGCTCGGCGGACGCGCTGGCGGCCGCGCTGCGGGCGGGCGACCCGCCGCTGATCGGGCGGATCGACGCCGGCCGGCTGCTGCTCGATCCGCGCACGCTCGCCGAAGACGAGATCGACCACGCGGCGCGGGCGGTCGTCAGCGCACTGGGCTGAGCGAGTCTGCGAAGCGCCGCAGCTCCGCCAGCTCCGCGCGGGCCGGCGCCTCGCCGCGCTCGCCGCGCGGGAACCGCAGGCTGACCGCGTAACCGGCGCCGCCCTCGTTCCAGACGACGGCGTACGCGCCGCCGTGGAAGCCGCCCTCCGGGAACGGGTCGCTGCGCAGGAGAAGGCCCTTGCGGCCGCGGACCTCGAACGGGCCGAGCACGTGCGGGCGGGCGATCCGCGGCTGCTTGCCCGACTCGAGCGGCGGGTTCGCGACCAGGCGCAGGCTAATCAGCGGGTCGACCTCCCAGCGGCCGCTCCCGGCGTCGAGCGGCAGCGGCTCGCAGCGGCCACCGAAGACGACGTGCGACGGCGCCGCGCCGGTCGGCCGGTTCGGGTTGGCGAGCAGCTCCGTCAGGTAGCCGCACGGCTCCGGGTCGAGGTCCTCCTGCACGAGGTCGAGCGCCGCCGGGCCGGCGCGCGCGGCCGGCGGGCACAGGACGGGGATGTCCGTGCCGGCCGCGAGCCGAGCGCAGGCCGCGGGCAGCGCGCGCGGAAGCTGGGGCGCGAGCGAGGCCGGCCGCTCAGGCACCGGCGCCGGCTCGTCTTCGCCGCCACAGCCCGCCACGAGCGCCGCGAGCACAGCGACGGCGGCGAGCGCGCGGGACATGATGGGATGGTGGCGGAATGGCCAGACCGCCGCTGACCCTGGGGACCGCCGGGCACATCGACCACGGCAAGACGGCGCTCGTGCGGGCGCTCACGGGCGTGGATACGGACCGCCTGCCGGAGGAGCGCGCCCGCGGCATCTCCATCGAGTTGGGCTACGCACCGCTCGTTCTGCCCTCGGGGCGGCGGCTGTCGGTCGTCGACGTGCCCGGGCACGAGCGTTTCGTGCGCACGATGGTCGCCGGCGCCACCGGCATCGACCTCTACCTGATGGTCGTCGCGGCCGACGACGGCGTGATGCCGCAGACGCGCGAGCACGCCGCCGTGCTGGCCGCGCTGGGCGTAGAGGCCGGCGTCGTGGCGGTGACCAAGGCCGACGCCGCCGACCCGGCGCGCGCGCTCGCGGAGGCCGCGGAGCTGCTGCCCGGAGCCCCCGCGGTGGCGACGTCGGCGCGGACGGGCGCGGGGCTCGACGAGCTGCGCGCGAGGCTCGAGGCCGCCGCCGACCGCGCGTCGGCCCGCGCCGGCGCGCCCGGCGGCCTGCGGCTGCACGTCGACCGCTCGTTCACGATCCACGGCGCCGGGACGGTCGTGACCGGCACGCTGTGGTCGGGCGCGGCCGGCCGCGGCGACGAGGTCGTCGTCCTGCCCGCCGGACGCCGCGCCCGCGTGCGGTCGGTGCAGGTCCACGACGAGCCGGTCGACCGTGCCGCCGCCGGCCAGCGCGTCGCGCTGAACCTGGCCGGCCTCGACCGCGACGAGGTGGCGCGCGGCGACGTGGTCGTGGCCCGCGGCGCCGCCGGCCCGGATGCCGCCGCCGCTACGTTCCGCGTCGACGCCGCGCTCACGTGGGCGACGCCCGACGCACGGCCCGACGGCGGCGCGCGTGTCGCGGTCCACCACGGCACCCGCGAGGCGGCGGCGCGGCTCGTCGAGCTGGGGGGCCGGTTCTTCCAGCTGCGCCTGGAGCGCGAGATCGTCGCGGCCCGGGGCGACCGCCTCGTCATCCGCTCGCTCGCCCCGCCGGACACGCTGGGGGGCGGCGTGGTCCTGGACCCGGCGCCGCGGCGCCACGGGCCGTCGCGCGACCTGCTCGCGCGCCTGGAGCGGGGCGAGCCCGAACCGCCGCCTCCGCCGCCGCCGGCGCCCAAGCCTCGCCCCGCCGAGCCGCGCCCTCTGGACGCCGCCGCGCTCGAGCTCGAGGAGCGCCTGCGCGCCGCCGGCTACGAGCCGCCCTCGGATGCGGAGCTCGACCCCGCCACGCTCGCGGCGCTGCGAGCGCACGGGCGTGCCGTGCGCCTGGTCGACGGCCTGCACGCGCACCCCGACGCGGTCGCCGCCGTCCGCGATCGCGTCGTGGAGCGCATCCGGCGCGACGGCTCGATCACGCTCGCCGGCCTGCGCGACGAGCTCGGCACCTCGCGCAAGTACGCGCAGGCGCTGCTCGAGCACCTCGACGCCGCCCGGGTGACGCTGCGCGTCGGCGACGAGCGCGTGCTGCGCCGGAGGCACGGATGAGGCGCCTGCACGTCGGCAGCTTCGACGTCGTGCACGACGGCTGGCTGAACACGGACGTCACGCCGCATCTCTTCGTCGCCCGGGTCCCCGGCCTCGCGCGGCTCCTGCACGCCGCCGGCCGGCTCTCCGACGAGCGGCTGCGCCAGCACCGCGCCGGCACGTTCCGGCGCGTCCACCACCTCGACGTGACGCGCCGACTGCGCTACGCCGACGCGAGCTTCGAGGCGATCTACAGCTCGCACGTGCTCGAGCACCTCACGCCGGGCGAGGCCGACCACGCCCTGCGCGAGTTCCACCGCGTGCTCGGGCCGGGCGGCGTCCTGCGCATCGCCGTCCCCGACCTCGACCAGGTGATCGCGAGCTACGACCCGAGCGACCCCGACGGCTTCCTCGAAGGCATGCTCCAGGGCCGTGAGCGCTCCACGAGCCGCCACCGCCACTGGTGGCTCTACAACGAGAGCTCCCTGCGCACCGCGCTCGAGCGAGCCGGCTTCCGCGACGTCGAGCGGCGCGCCTACCGCGAGGGCCGCTGCCCCGACGTCGAGCGCGTCGACACGCGCCCCGAGTCGCTGTTCATGGAAGCCGTGCGCTGAGGAACGAGAACTGGCCGCAGAACGCGAGCTTGGCCGCGTTCACGTGCGCGGCGTCGGCGCGCGCGAGGCGCCCGGCCAGCTCGATCGCCCGGTTGCCGGGCGAGTCGCGGTCCCACCAGCGCGCGAACACGCCCGCGCCGCGCGCCGCGCGCCGGGCCACGAGCGTGCCCACGTCGATCCCCGGCCGGACCTCGAGCAGCGCGAGCCCCGCATCGCGCAGGAGCAGCGCCAGCCCGTACGGCGTGTAAGCGAACGTGCTGCGGGCGTGGAAGGGCTCCATCTGCGACGTCGAGCCGGCGAAGCGCCCGCCCGGCCGCAGCACCCGCCGCACCTCGGCGAGCACGCGCCGGGGGTCGTGGACGTGCTCGAGCACCTGCTTGGAGAACACGACGTCGAAGCTCGCGTCTCCGAACGGCATCGTCTCGCCGTCGTAGGTGCGGACGTCGGCACCGGGGCGCGGCGCGTACGGCGAGTCGGGCAGATCGAGGCCGATCCAGCGCACGTCCGCGCGCACGGAGCGGAAGAGCTCGACCGAGCCGCCCTCGCCGCAGCCGAGGTCCAGGACGTCCGGCGCGGGGCCGTCCGCGGCCAGGACGCGGGGCACGAACGCGTCGGCGAGCTGCTGCCGGCTGTGGTCGCGCGGCACGGCGTCTCCGAGCAGCTCCAGCAGCTCTCCCCCGGGCAGGCGCACGCTCCGACGTTATCCTCACCGCCCATGGCCACCTGCCTGGTGACCGGTGGGGCCGGGTTCCTCGGCTCCCACTTGTGCGACGAGCTGCTCCGGCGCGGGCACCGCGTCATCTGCGTCGACAACTTCGAGACCGGCTCGCTCGCGAACATAGAGCACATCCGTGTCCCGGAGTTCAAGTACGTTCAAACGGACATCATCACGCCGTTCTTCGTCGACGAGCCCGTGGACTTCGTCTACCACCTCGCCTCGCCGGCCTCCCCGATCGACTACCTGCGGCTCCCGCTGCACACGCTGAAGGTCGGCTCGCACGGCACGCACCACGCGCTCGGTCTCGCCAAGCAGCACCGCGCCCGCTTCCTGCTCGCCTCGACGAGCGAGGTGTATGGCGACCCTCAGGTCCACCCGCAGCAGGAGAGCTACTGGGGCCACGTGAACCCGATC
>Ga0126307_10002156_pt1 | contig 13236 bp, 9 predicted proteins | sample Plot28_FD_89955 | JGI IMG/M metagenome (GOLD analysis project Ga0126307, IMG submission 89955) | Serpentine soil microbial communities from UC McLaughlin Reserve, CA, USA - Plot28 | ecosystem: Environmental > Terrestrial > Soil > Grasslands | place: USA: UC McLaughlin Reserve, Lake County...
ACAGTCCCGCGTCTTGGACCTCGATGCTTACCTCCACGCGCCCGCACCCGGAGTGTTCGACCGCGTTGCGCACGGCCTCCCTCATCACCAGGTACGCCTGATCAGCGACGTGCGGGGGGACGGACGACTCGTCGCCCTCTACCGAGAGTGCCGTCTGCACGCCCTCGGGAACGTAGGTGTCCAGCAGCTCGCGTAGGGCTGCCCCCAACCCTTCGTGCATCTCCTCCGTTCCCTGTCGGGCGAGTTGCGTGGAGATGTCGCGCGTCTGATCCAGGGCGGTCTGGATGGCCTCCGTGGCGCGCTTCAGCTTATCGGCGGCACGCGTCGGCTCGCTCTTCGCGTAGACCGCATAGAGCTGGAGGTTCTGGTGGGCGACACCCATGGTATGGGCCACCCGGTCGTGGAGCTCGCGACCGATCCTCTGGCGCTCCGCGGCCTCAGATCGAGCCGAGGCCTCCAGGGCGTGAAGCCTGAGACGTTCCTCCTCGGCCTCCCTGCGGCGGGTGATATCGGTGAAGAGGATGGCGACCGTCCGCTCCTCCGGGGCGCCGATGCGGAAGGCGTAGACGCCGTACCACCGGTCGTTCAGGTACCTCGCCGCGTTTTGGAACCGCTCCGGCTCGCCCGTTTGGGCGATGCGCCCGTAGGTCTCGAACCAGTGCTCCTCGTGGCGCGGCTCGAGCTCTCGCATCCGCTTGCCCGCGGCACCGTGCAGCCCTGTGTGCCGCTCGAAGGCCGGGTTGACTTCCAGGAAGCGGTAGTCGACCGGTGCGCCCACCCTGTCGAAGATCATCTCCACGATGCAGAACCCCTCGTCGATGGACTCGAAGAGCGTGTGGTACTTCTCCTCCGAGGCGCGCAACGCTTCCTCCGCCCGCTTGCGCTCGGTGACATCGCGTACGGTGGCGAGAAGTCCGCCCACGTCCAGATCGTCGAAAAGGTTCGAAAACATCCCCTCCACCCAGCGCCACATTCCGTCCTTGTGCCTGAGGCGGTGCTCGAGGTGGAGGCTCAGGCCGGGGGAGTTCGCCAGCTCCTCGAGGGCTTCCTCGCAGCGGGGGCGGTCTTCGGGGTGCATCCACTCAAAGGGATCGAGCGCCAGAAACTCCTCGGGCGCGTAACCGGAGACGCGCTCGGTGGCGGGGTTAGCATAAACGATCCTGCCCTCCCGGTCGCTAATGGGGACCATCTCCGCGAGGTGGGCCAGGAGATTTCGTCCCGCCGGTGGCTCTCCTCTACGTCCTACCATGCCCGATCCACTTCAGCCGGCATCCACCGCCTCCGTTTTGGCCCACGGGAGCCCTCCACGTGTATGCCCGCTTGGTTGCAAGCGATTGCCTCTGCCGGATTATAGCGCTCCGAGACCACGAATCCTTGCTCCTCCACCCCCTCTCTCGAACCGTATTTGCAACTTTGGGGCTATGTCGCTCGCGCGGTAGTAGAAGATGAACGGTGGCATGCAGCGCACTGGCGAGACGGCCGACGTGAGAGGGCCCCCCATGCGAGTGGTGCTGGCACAAGACCACGCCGAGTTCCGCCTGGGCCTGAAGTAGATGCTCGCAACCGACGGGGGCATCGAGGTCGTCGGAGAGGCCGAAAACGGCGAGGTTCCGCGACATCGAAAAGAGCTGCTAACGTGACGGTGTTCGACGCCCAGGGACCGGACACCAAGGTCGAGGTGCTGGAGGTGGAGCGCCCGTAGCATCGGCGACGAAGCTTGCGCCGTAACGTCCAGGAGTCCGCGCGGTAGACGGCGAGAAATTTGACCTCATGTGCGGTCCCGGCACCGATACAGCTTTCTTCGACCAGGAGTCTGACGATCTACAGGCGTGCGAGGACAAGCGGCCACAGTGAAGGCCGAAGAAGCTCGACAGTAACGGCCCGTTATTCTGTCAACAAGGAGCTTAGGATACCTTAGCCGTTCTTAATCGGGTGTTGCCCGACCTGTTATGTCAGTCCGCTACAGTGCCCATCAGGCGATCGACGGGAGGTAATCCTCGTGGGAGAGAGGACGCGGCTGGGACTCGGGCTTATCGGGGTAGCGCTGGTGCTCGGCGCGCTTGGAGACTTCTTGCTTCGCGCCACGCCCTGGGGTGTCAACTTCTTTATCTGGACTACGTTCCTCGTCGGCGTCGCCGTCACGTTCGCCAGGTGGGGACGCGTGGGTACTCGGGGAGAGGGGAAGTGGTTGGTCTTCGTGGCGGTCCTCTTCGCCTCCGGGATCGCTTTACGTGATTCTCCTGTGGTTGTTTTTCTCGATGTTCTTGCCGTGCTGATCTCGCTCTCCCTGGCGATGTGGCGTGGGCGGAGCGGGAGTCTTCGCCGGGCCGGGCTCTCGGATTACATCATCGGTGGTAGTCTTGCCGGCATCTTCTCTTCGGCCGGTCCCGTGCCCGTCAGCGTGATGGACATAGATTGGGCGGAGACGCTGCGCGAGCGATGGAAGGGAGGGGTGCTCGCGGTGTCGAGGGGCGTGCTGCTCGCCGCGCCGCTCCTGGTTCTGTTTGGCGCGCTCTTCGTGGCGGCCGACGCCGTCTTCCAGCAGCTGGTGCTCGAGGTCTTCGGTTTCGACCTCGCCAGGGTGTTCTCACACCTCTTCCTCTTCTGTTTTTTCGCCTGGATCACGGCCGGGCTCCTCTGGGCAGGAGTGATGGCGAGCCTCCCCCAGAACCTCACGATAACACGTCCGAGGATCGTCTCGCTCGGCATCGTCGAGGTCGGCGTCGTGCTCGGGCTCCTCGACCTCCTGTTCCTCGCCTTCGTGGCAATACAGGTCCGTTACCTCTTCGGCGGCGCCGGCCACGTGGCCAACACCGCCGGCCTGACCTACGCCGAGTACGCCCGCCACGGCTTCTTCGAGCTGGCCGCCGTGACCGCCCTCGCCCTCCCGCTGCTCCTGCTTGCCCACTGGCTGTTCCGACCCGAAAACCGCGCCCACGAGGTCGCCTTCAAGACTCTGGCCGGCACGATGGTGGCCCTGCTCTTCGTCGTTGTAGCCTCCGCGTTGCAACGCATGTACCTCTACACGAGCGAGTTCGGGCTGACGGAACTTCGCCTCTACACGACCATCTTCATGTTCTGGATCTCCGTGGTCCTCATCTGGTTCGTCCTGACCGTAATGCGCTCCCACCGCGACCGCTTCGCCTTCGGCGCCCTCGTAGCCGGCTTCGCGGCCATCCTGGCCATAAACGCCATGAACCCCGACGCCCTCATAGCGAAAACAAACATAGATCGCCTGCAAGAAGGCAAGCGCTTCGACCCCTACTACCTGACCACCCTGAGCGCCGACGCCGTACCGGTAATAGTCGACTCCATCCCCGAAATAGGAGGGAAACCCGTCTGGCAAAACTTCACCCTGCAACAGGAAATCCGCTACACATGGGGCAAGAAACCCCAAGACTGGCGCACCTGGAACTTGGGCCGCACCAGAGCTTACCAGGCCGTCGAAGCTTACACCGAAGCCCAAAACAAGAGCGAACCTGACATAGCCAATTTAACCCCAAGATAACAACATAAGGCACTTATGCACCGTTCCAGCCGAGTTATCCACAACATATTGTGGATAAGAGGCTCAAAACGGGGGATAAGTGAAGCATCTGTAGCAAGCAAGCTGCAGCCTGTCGGCCTACGCTTGTCGGCGCGGTGCCAGGTTTCGCCAGGCACCTTGTCAGCCAATAGGGCTGCGGCCTCACCCTTCCGCGCACAATGTGCCGGTGCGGATGAAAGCTGGGTTACCGAGCTTGCCGCTGTCGGCCCCAGACGACTAGCCTAGAGCGAGCCCTTTAGGGCAATGCGTGCTGACAAGCGACAGCCTTCAGGCTGAAGCGTGCTGACAAGCGGAGGCGAAGCCGGAGCGTGCTGATACAATCGCTGTAGGCGATTGTATCGACGAGAGGTGAGACGGTGATAACCGAGGAGCGTGTGCAGGATCAGTTGAGGAACGTTATCGACCCTGAGATCGGGATGGATCTGGTGGAGTTGGGGCTGATTTATGATGTAGGCGTCCACGATGAGGGCCGCCACATTGATGTTACTTTCAGCCTTACCAGCCCTATGTGCCCGGTGGGGGATCTGATCCAGGAGCAGGTCGAGACGGAGGCCCTCTCCATCGAGGGTGTCGAGACCGTGAACGCCCAGCTCACGTTCGACCCTATGTGGAACCCTGACATGATGAGCCCGGCCGCCAAACTCTTCTTCGGCAGGTAGGCTGTCAGACCCTCTCGGGCACCTGATTGCCTGCTTCGACGATGGCGCGGCGCACGTTGACGATAACTAGCAATACGAAGCCGACGGCGAAGAAGATGACCAGCGAGATGAGGGCGCTGCGGTAGCTGCTCGTCAGTTGCAGCGTGAGGCCGAACAGGAGGGGTCCGAGCCAGCTCGTGCCGCGCTCGCTGATCTGGTAGAGGCTGAAGTACTCCGCTTCCTGTCCCTCAGGGATCATGTGCGAGAACAGCGAGCGGGAGAGCGCCTGGCTGCCCCCGAGCACGATCCCGATAAAGGCTCCCAGCAGGTAGAATTGCCAGACTGCGCCGGCTTCGAGGAAGAAGGCACCGACGACCGCCCCCGTCCACAGGACGAGGCTCGCCAGGACGACCCTCTTCGCACCGAAGAACCGCGCGAGCGCGCCAAGCAGGAGAGCCCCGATAAAAGCGAGGAATTGCACCATGAGGACGGCGGAGATGACCGTGCCGGTTCCCAGCTCCAGTTCTTCTCTGGCGTAGACGGCGGTAAGGGTGATGACTGTCTGGATGCCGTCGTTGTAGAGCAGGTACGCCGCGAGGAAGAGCAGCGTCTGCGGGTAGGATAGCGAAGCTCTAAGCGTCCCTAGCAATTGTCGGAAACCCGCCAGCGCTACCGCCGCCCCTTGTTCGTCGGAGTGTCCCGCCCGCCGGTCCCGCAGGGCGGCGAGCGGGATCACGGCGAAGAGCGCCCACCACGCTCCCGCCGAAAGCAGGCTAATGCGCACCGCCTGCCCTTCCGAGAGGCCGAGCGACTCGTGGGCGGAGAACAGCGCCAGGTTCGCCGCGAGGAGCAGCCCGCCGCCGAGATAGCCGAGCGCCCAGGCGCGGGAGGAGACGCGGTCGCGCTCATCCGGCTCGGAGATCTCGGGCAAGAACGCGTTATAGACTACTATCGAGGCGCCGAAGGAGAGGTTGGCGATTACGAAGAGCAACCCGCCGAGAAGGTACGCTGACCCCTGGACCAGATACAACCCCATCGTCGAGACCGCGCCTATGTAGGCGAACAGCATCAGGAGCCGCTTCTTGCGCCCGGTTCTGTCGGCAATGGCGCCCGTCAACGGCAGCAGGAAGACCTGCAAGACGACCGAGAGGGAGAGCACGTAAGGAAAGTACGACCCCGCCAGGACGGGAATCCCGAGCGGGTAGACCAGGCCGTCGGCGTCGGCCGCGCTTTCCGTGACAGCTGTGAGGTAGGGACCGAGAAATACCGTGACCACCGTCGTGGAAAACGCGGAGTTTGCCCAGTCGTAGAAGTACCATCCCCGCTGCTCGCGGCGGCGTGACCTCTGGTCTTTGTTCTCCCCACCGTCGCTCATCGGCGTTGCCCCAATTCCAGCACACGCCCGCGCACGGCCTCGACGACTTGCTCCCGGGTCCCTGCGTCCCCTTCAGGACTGCGGGGGTCGAACGGCTCGCCGAAGGTGACCGTGACATTCTCCAACCTGCGCAAGAACCGCCCCCTCGGCATGGCCTCGTACGTGCCACGAATAAACACGGGCACGACCGGCACCGGGTAGTGATCCAACAGCATGCCCACACCGGGCTTGAACGGCTGCAGGCTTCCCGTCGGCGAACGTTCGCCCTCGGCGAACCAGACGAGGTTCTGACCGCGTGCCAGCACAGCGGCCCCGAAGGCCAGGCTCGAGAGTCCGGCGCGCTTGGGATCCATAGGGATCACCTGCGCGAGGCGGCTGACGAGACGGGCCAGCGGGTTGCCGAAGGCCGCGCCGGTCCAGCCGGCCCAGTAGGTGCGCAGGAGCACGTCCTTGGGTAGCGCTGCGGCTACCACGAAAGCGTCTAGGTAGCTGACGTGGTTCGGCGCAATGATGAACTGTCCCCCATCTGGCAGGTTTTCGAGGCCCTCCGCCCGTAAGCGAAACAACCCCCTCATGATAGCCCGATTGAGGAGGAACATGCCCCTGGCTACCACGGAGGCTGTCCGCCCTAGCGGCCTCAGCCACCGCAATTGGCTGTCGTCGAGTACCTCTTCGGGTCGTTCGAGCGGCGAGGCGCGGTGCGCTGTTCGGCCCGCTCCCGAGGCGACCTCGAGCAGCAGGTCGCGGACGGTGCTGATGCTCCCTATGGTCTCTTCTCTGAGCTCCACGCCAGTCCTCTCGCCGATCTCCAGCGTCAGGCTGACCCATCCCAGCGAGTCTATGCCCAGATCGAGCTGCGGACTCGTGTCGGGGGCCAGCCTCCTGTCGGGAAAGCGGTCGGCGAGCAACACCCAGACGTCCCTCGCTGCGGGGTCCTGGAGCAAAGCCCGATCCTCCTCCGACATCTCTTCGAGCCCGAGGGGACCCACGGGCATCTCATCCGGATTTTCCGCACCACCTCTGGCCCGGTCGTATCGTTCCGCCAGGACGTGGCGCCTGAGCTTGCCGAGGCGGGTGTACTCCAGGGGTTCGCGGCTTATGGCGTAATCCGAGATGCGCTGGTACGAGGGCAGCCGTTTCGAGCACTCCCCGATCGCCTGGCGTATCGTGGCGTTCATGACTTCGCCCTTGGGGACCTCGTCCGTCTCGGGTACGATCACGGCGACGAGACGGCCATCTCGCTGCAGCACGCCGATCTCCCGGATCAAATGGTGCTCCAGATACGCTCCCTCGACGGCCTCTGGCTGCACGTTCTTGCCACCGGGGGTTACGATCAGGGTGGAAATCCGCCCCGTTACGTAGAGGTAACCGCCGTCGTCGAAATACCCGAGGTCCCCAGTCCTGAACCATCCATCGTCGAAGGCCTTGCCGGTCTCCTCGGGCCGGTTGCGGTAGCCAGAGAAAACGTTCGGACCGCGCGTGAGGATCTCGCCTTCCCTGTGCGACCTACCGGACCGATCACCCTCCTCGGGAACGACGGAGGGGTCGATGGTTATCTCGACGCCGGGCACGGGACGACCGACGCTGCCGAGCTTCGTTCCGTCGGGAGGGTTTAGCGTGAGGAGCGGGGATGTCTCGGTCAGGCCGTAGCCGATGGCCACCCGCCAACCCATGCCCTCCAGCTTCCAGGCGAGGTCAGGGTCCAGGGCGGCGCCGCCGGAGGCGAGGACCCGCAGCCTGGGCCCGAACCGCCGGCGCAGCGGCCGCAGGGCTAATCCTCCAACGTTCAACCCTGTCAGGCGACGCACCCCGTCCAAGAGATCTACACCGTGCCTGAAGAGCGCCGCCGCCAGTAGTCCACCCGAACCTATCCTCTCTTCTATTCCGGAATAGAGCGCGCCGTAGAGCCGCGGGACACCGACGATGAGGGTCGCTTCGCCCTCTTGCAGGGCGCGCACGAGCTGCGGTCCGGTCAGGGACTGCGGCAGGATGATGGGCAGACCAGCCGCCAGGGGCGTAAGCATTCCCATGACGAAGGGGTAGACGTGGTGTAACGGTAGCGGCAAGAGGACGCGATCTTCTTCGGAGACGAGGTCGGCGCGTAGCAGGCTGTCGATCTGGAACGCGAGGTTGGCGTGGCTCAACGGCACCCCTTTGGCCGCTCCCGTCGTGCCCGAGGTGTAGAATAACGCCGCGCCATCGCCCGCTTGCAGACCAGGCAGATCCGCATCCCCACCGGCAGGCAGACACCGCCAGCTCCGCCCGTCTTCTTCCCCCACGTCGAGCAGTATGAGCTTCGACAGGGCGACATCTCTCAGGTTTTCGAAACGACCCGCCTGGTCGGCGGTCGTGAACACGTGCCCCGCACCGCTGTCTACCAGAACGTGACCAAGGTCATCATCCCCGGTCTGGACGTCCACCGGTACGACCACGGCTCCAGCAGAGATCACAGCCAGACAGGCCGCGATCCACTCCGGACGATTCCCGCACACGATAGCCACGTGGTCCCCACGCTCCACACCGACCCCGCGCAGACCACGCGCGAGATGCCGCACCCGCCCGGCGAGCTCGCGATATGACCAACTCTCTATGCCTTCCTCACCAAAGGCCACGAGAGCAGGCCTTCCACCACGCGCAGAGAACTCATCGATCACAGATCCAAACGTCCCCAACCCGCCCGTTACCCGCAACTCCTTATCACCCATAAGTCCTATCCTTACGTTGTAAACTTACACTGTAAGTGTAGAGGCTGGAAGCCCTGGTTGTCAAGGCTTGTGGAGTGATTTTCTGGTGGGGGAGGTAGAGGGGGTGTGGCTCAAGGAGCTATACGGCACTATGATTCGCGCATGAGCATCAGGGGCATATTATTGGACCTCGATGGGACGTTATACGTCGGAGGGGAGACGGTAGCCGGGGCGAGGGAGGCTGTGGGGTCTCTCAAAGCTTCGGGGTTGGCCGTTCGATACGTTACCAACACGACGAGGAAGCCGCGCAGTTGGGTATGTGAGCGGTTGCGCTCCATGGGTTTCGAGGCGGGGGAGGCGGAGATCTTCACCCCTGCCCTGGCGGCGGTGGGCAGGATCGGGTCGGGGACCTGCTTCGTCCTTGTGGACGATTCGCTGATGGGTGATCTCGCCGGGCTGACCTTGACCGATGATCGCCCGGATTACGTTCTGGTCGGGGATCTGGGGGAGGGTTTCACTTACGAGCGTTTGAACCCTGCGTTCCGCCACCTCATGGAAGGGGCTGAGTTGGTGGCTTTACAGAAGAACCGCTACTGGCAGACCAACGCCGGGCTCGCCCTGGATGCGGGTCCCTTCGTGGCAGCCTTGGAGTTCGCGAGCGGAAAAAATGCGTCTGTCGTCGGCAAGCCCGAGCGGGAATTCTTTCGGCTAGCGCTGGAAGATCTCGGGCTCGAGGCTGGGCAGGTGGCCATGGTCGGCGACGACGCCGAGGCGGATGTGGTGGGCGCCAGGAAGGCCGGGCTCGCGAGTATACAGGTAAGAACAGGAAAGTGGCAGGCTGATGCCAGGGAGGCTGATTTTGTGATCGACAGCGTCGCTGACTTGCCCGAGGTCGTGGAGCCGGAGGGAGGAGAGGGATGAAGATACAGGACATACCGGTCGAGACAAACGAGCGCTACCAGATGGTTTCCATCACGGACGAGGTCGAGCGAGCAGTGAGGGATGCCGCCGTTGATGACGGCATCTGCGTCATCTCCTCGACGCACACTACCGCCGCGGTGACGGTCAACGAAGACTACGACAGGGACGTGCCCAGGGACCTGGCGGCGGCGTGCAGGGCCTTTCTCGATGTCCTCGACGTGCGTTTCGAGCACGCCGAGGGCAACAGCGACTCACATTTCTTGACCAGCCTCTTCGGGCAGTCGCAGACGCTTCTCGTGAGGGATGGGGCGCTAGATCTCGGGCGCTGGCAGGGCATTTTCCTGGCCGAGTTCGACGGGCCGCGCAGCAGGACCGTCAGGGTCGCCGTTTCCTAGGCGCTTTGTGCACCGGCCTTGTTTAGCCAGGGTGCAACATCCGGTAAGATAGGATACGGATCTTGGGGGTCGCGGGCTCGGATGTCGTGGCCGATCAAAACTAGTCTTTGCGGGAGGCTTGTATGAACGGGTTGGTCAAGGGCGGGCTGGCGTTGGGCGGGTTGGTCCTCGGGATCGGGGCGCTGAGACGGGCCCTAAACCCGACGCCCAGGTACTTATCTTGGGAGAAGCCGCCCTACAACGAGTTCGAGAAGAAGGTACTCGTACTCGGCGGGGGCTTCGGCGGTTACACGGCGGCGACAGATCTGTGCAAGCTGGTCCGGCACCGTGACGACGTCGGGGTACTGGTTTTGGCCCGCGACAATTTCTTCACCTTCTGGCCCATGGTGCCCGGGATCGTCAGCAGCGATATCGACGCGCGCAACGTAGCACAGCCCCTGCGGCGCGCCCTTATCGTCTCCGGTGCGAGCTTCAGGCGGGCCCAGGTCACGGGCGTGGACGCCGAGCGCAAGGTAGTGAAGGCCGACGGCGGCATCGAGTTCCCGTACGACCAGCTTATCGTCTCCCTGGGCGGCATGCCCAACTTCTTCGGCATCCCCGGGGTAGCCGAACACAGCATGACCATGAGAGGGGTCGAGGACGCCGAGCGCGTGCGCAATCGCGTCATAGAGCGCTTCGAGGAAGTCTCGCTCATGCGCGACGAGGTGCCGGACTCCAAGCTCACTTTCGTGGTCATAGGTGGAGGGGCCACGGGCGTCGAGGTCGCCTCCGAGATCCATACGCTCGTGCACGAACACCTCGCGCCGGATTACCCCAACATCGACCCCTACCGCGTCAGGATCTACCTCCTCGAAGCGCTGCCGAACATCCTGCTGGAACTGGATCCCGCCCTCAGACGCGCCGCCCGCACCAGGCTCGCCAACGAGCGGATCGAGGTGATGGTGGAGGCGATGGCCGAGGAGATAACGGACGACTGCGTAAAGCTCAAGGGCGGCAGGCAAATAAACACGGAGAACGTGATCTGGACGGCGGGCAACCGCCCGAACCAGACCGTACAGGACTTCGGGCTGCCCTTCGACGAGCGGACAGGAATCAAGGTAGACCTGACGCTTAGGGTTGATGGACAGAGCGACATCTGGGCCATAGGAGACTGCGCCGCCGTCCAGGACGTACGCCAGGAAGAGGGCAAGATCGTTCCGCCCACCGCCCAGGCCGCCATTCAGGAAGGCCACGTGGCGGCCAGAAACGTGATCAAGACCATCGACGGAGAGACCGACCTCGAGGAGTTCGAGTACAAACCGCTCGGGCAACTCGTGGAGCTCGGGAGCGACTTCGCCGTCAACGAGGTTATGGGCGTCAGGTTTACGGGGGTGCTCGCCGCCATTTTCTGGCGCATGGCCTACCTCGTGCGGCTCAAAAGCCCGCAGAGCAGGGTGCGGATCGCTGCGGACTGGATCTTCGGCCTCTTCTTCCGGCCCGCCGTTACCCAGATTCGTGGCACGTCCGACGAATAACCGCGGTACTTGAGACCTGGCCACAAAGGTGCTACGTTGACCGGGGCCGATCGAGGAAAGGATGCGGCGTGAAAGGGTGTCGAAGACGGGGGGTTGCATGAGCCTCGCCAACCAGCTTACCCTGGTCCGTCTCGTTGCCGTCTTGCCGGTCATGATCGCGCTTTCCCTACCTTTTGAATGGGCACGTTACGCGGCCGTAGTGTTGTACGTTGGCGCGATTATGACCGACTACTTCGACGGTGTAGTGGCCCGTCGCAACAACGAGGTAACGGGATTCGGCAAGCTCATGGACTCCATCGCCGACAAGGCCCTGATCGTCTCGCTGTTCTTCGCGCTCGTGGGGGAGGGCTCCATGCCAGCCTGGATGGCCGCCATCATGGTCATCCGGGAGTTCGCCGTGACGGGCCTCAGGATGGTCGCCCTGGAGGCAGGAGAGGTCATCGCCGCCAACCGTTGGGGCAAGGCCAAGATGAACGCCCAGAGCCTCGCCGTCTTTATACTCCTGATCGGCAAACCCGGGGCGGAGGGATGGCAGGGAATCGTTAGCCAGATCGGGTGGTGGGTCATGCTCGTCGCCGTGGTACTTACTCTGCTCTCTGGATGGTCTTACCTGAAAGACACGCCGAGGATCCTTTCCATCACATCGAAGCGAGATCAGAGACTCTAGAGTGGTCCGCTTGGAGAACCGCGCCGTCAGCTTTCAGCGGTCAGCAGTCAGCTCTTTGTTTTCGCTTGAAGCTGAAAGCTGAGGGCTGAAAGCTGACAGCCAAAACCTGTAGAATCACGCCCCATATGGAGGGCGGCAACGACAAGCGCTTGAGGCCGGCGGAGGTGGAGATGATCCTGCGTCGCGCCGCGGAACTGAATGCCCGCAGGTGGACCCACGATGCCGAAGAAACCCATTCGGTCTCTCCTGAGGTCCTCGTGCAGGTGGCGGCTGCGGCTGGCATCCCGGAGCAGGACGTGCGACGGGCAATGTGGGACGTATCCTCGGAGAAGACGGCCGAGCCCTACTCTTTCGCCCGCAGGTTCTACGGGCCAGCCCGCCTCCGAGCCGTGCGGAACATGGAGCGTCCCGCGGAGAGCGTAGGCGAAGACCTCGGCGGGCTTTTGCGCCTGGATCAGGGCCTCAAGCTCAGGCGCAAGACGGAACTCGGCTCCATGTGGGACCCCGGTGACGAGCTGGGCGTCGTGCGTCGGACGCTCGACTTCTCGGGTAACAGGACCCTGCTCAAGGCCGGAAGCGTCGAGATGCGCGTGGAAGACGTGGGCGAGGCGAGGTGCGAGGCTGGCCTGACAGCTGACCTCTCTAACCAGCGCGGCGAGTACCTTTCGCTGGCCGGCATCCTCGCGGCTACCCTGGCGGTCCTCTTCGTACTGGCCGGGATGCAGAGCCCGCTCTTCTTCCTCGGCGTCATCCCCGCGCTCGCTGCACCGGTCTTCGGCTTCAGGTACGCCTATGGCCGGGGATGCCGGGAGATCAGACGTTCCCTCGACGACCTGCTCGACGCCGTCGAGGTGGCCCGGCCCAATCCAGCAGACGCCCAGGACCGTCCCGACCGCCCGCAGGGGCCGATACAGGGCCTGGACCCCATCCCCAGGTTCGCCCCGAACAAGAGCAAGAACGATAACCCCTGACGTAGGGGCTGGTTTCAAACCCGCCCAATAAAGCGCAGAGCAGACCGCGCCGAAAACTTCTCGTAGAATGCTCGACTATTCTGGCGTCCCGGGTTGGTGTTTACCCCTTTGTCTAAGGACGAACCATCCCTTATATTTATCCCGTGCCGCTCAACGTCTTAAAGGAGATCTTCGGCTTCGACTCGTTCAGGCCGGGTCAGGAAGAGGTGATCCGGGCCGTCCTGGATGGCAAGGATACCCTGGCCGTGATGCCGACGGGGGGAGGCAAGAGCCTGTGCTACCAGATACCGGCGCTGATGCAGGAGAGCCTGACGGTCATAGTCTCGCCCCTGATCTCCCTCATGAAAGACCAGGTCGATTCGCTGCTGCAGAGCTCGGTCGCCGACGCGGCCACGCTCCACTCCGGGCTCTCGCCAGAGGAGCGCTGGGAGGTGGAACGCAGGGTGCGCACGGGAGAGGTCAAGATGCTCTACGTCGCCCCGGAGCGCCTGAGGTCCCTGGAATTCGTGCTCGCCCTCAGGCGC
>Ga0126307_10002157_pt1 | contig 13234 bp, 13 predicted proteins | sample Plot28_FD_89955 | JGI IMG/M metagenome (GOLD analysis project Ga0126307, IMG submission 89955) | Serpentine soil microbial communities from UC McLaughlin Reserve, CA, USA - Plot28 | ecosystem: Environmental > Terrestrial > Soil > Grasslands | place: USA: UC McLaughlin Reserve, Lake County...
AGCGGCGGTGATCTGCAGCTCGGCGAGCACCTGGTTCACGCGGCTCACGTACCGGTCGACGGCTTCGCGGTCGTAGCCGCGCATGGCCCCCGAGAAGCGAATGGTGCGCAACTCGGCGATCTCGGCCTCCGGAACGCGGCTACGGATTTCTCTCGTGGGCTCTCGAGCCTCGATCAGCGCACGCTACCGCAGGGTTGCCTGATGCCCGGGCGTCCTCAGACACGCGCGAGGAGTTCAAACTCGGCTTCGAGCGCCGAGTGGTCGCTCAGGCCTCGCGCCCGCCACTCGTGGTGGTAGCTACAGGCCAGCGGTCGCAGCTCGGGTGACGCGAACACATGATCGAGCCGCCAGCCGCCCCCGTGCCCGGCGATGCGCTCCCACGTCCAGCTTGCTTCCCGGGCGGCGTACCCATGGAGGAGGCGGAAGGCGTCGCGGTAACCCAAGTCGCGGAGACCGGGTACAACGCCGAGCTCCGCCTCGTCCCAGGCGGGGCCACGCTCCGGTCGCAGCTTTCCTCGAGAGTCACGACCGAACGAGAGAACCTCCCCGTCGGGCGACTCGCGGCGTGGCGTGTTCAAGTCCCCACAGAGCACTCGCGCTCGAGCCGGCGCCGTTGTAAGGCCCGCCCGGATCGCCCGGAGCGTCTCGACCTTCACCCAGCCATTGGCCGCATTGGGGACGTGGACGCAGCACACCTCGAGCCCGGAGTCGGTGTGCTGAGCCGAGAGTGCCGTCTCAGCCCAGGGGACCCGTAATGCCGCCACGCCGTCGGCGAGTGGCTCGCGCGCCGCGATGAGCACACCCGTGCTCCGCCGGGATGCCGGCTGCCGCGCCGGGTCGGCGTGTTCGAGCGACGCCCGTACATGCGCCAGGCCGAGAGTGGCGCAGGCGGCCCGCCACAGCGGCAGCGTCCGCGCGGTGATCTCCTGCAGGGCCACAACGTCGGGCTCGCGCTCGGCAATCGCGGTGGCCTGCTCGACCAGGGCCGAGACCCGGCGGGCGACGTTCCACGTCAGGAGCCTCACGAGGCCGCCGTGTCGGGCTCAGCCGCGCTGGCCGGCCGGAGGGCGAAGGTGGCCGGGCGGCCTGGCATCTGCCTACCTTGCCCACCACGACGACGGCCCACGCTCGCGAACCGTCGGCCCAGCCGCGCCTCCCGGCGGCCGGGGTCACGACAAGACCCTCCGGATGTTCTCGAACTCCCTCAGGAGCGACTCGTACTGCGACTCGAACAGCTCGGTCGGCATGTCGGGACCCTGGAACATGGTGAAGCTGTACGCGCTTCCGCCGCCCGGCATCGCGACGACCCGGGTGGGAAAGAGGGCGAGCTGATCCTTGGTTGGGCCGGCGAGCATGTCGATCACGCCGGTGGCCTCGTCCGCCCGGATCTTGAAGAAGAACTCGCCGAGGTTGTTGACGACCTTGTGGTCGCCGTGCTCCCGCCTCAGCTCCCTAGCGAATTCCGTCGCCCACTCGGGTAGATTCTCGATGTCCGAGAGGTAGGCAAACACCTCCTCCTTGGGCACGGGGAACGGCGGTAACCGTCTCGCTTCTCATAGGTCGATGACCTCCTTCAGCGCGTTGGGAAGCGCAGCTCGTTGGTTTGCGGTCAGTCGGGAGGCGACGAGCTCGTCGAGGTCGGTCAGGACTTCCTCGACGACCGGCCGGAAGCGCTGACTTCTGGCCGTCAAGTACACGCGGCTGGCACGTCCGTCGTCGGGATCGCGCTCACGTCTAACCAGGTCAGCACGCTCCAGCAGGCGGATCATGGTCGTCATGGTCTGCTTCGCGAGTCGTGCGCGGCTCGCAAGCTCGCCGATCCGAAGGCCGTCTTCCTCGAGCAGAGGAACCAGGATCGACCCATACGCGGGCCGGACATCCCCGTACCCACGCCCAACGAAGCGCTCGTGGAGCAGCTCGTTCCAGTGCTGTGAGGCCTTGGCGAGCAAGAAGCCAAGGTTCTCCTGCGTCAGCGATGTGGGTTCGCTCGAGGTCGACGACGCCTCCATTAGTCCCATATAGGACTATCATACACGGTCGCTCAGGCTTACGCGGCCGCACAACTCTCCCACCGGTAGATGGCTGCACTCGTCTGGAGAAGCCCTCAGTCGGCTGACGGATTTTCTGCCGAGGAATGTGTTGGCGGTGGGCGCTCAAGTCCCCGGCCCGGTGCACGGTGCCTCCTTCGATCAGGCCTCCCCGTCCATGGGGATACTGCAGGCGATGACCGAGGAGAACGTAGAGATTGTCCGCCTGGCGTACGAAGTGGCGTACGTCCGGCGGAGCATCGAAGAGGTGCGAGAGAAGTTCCCCGAGGACTTCGTGTTCCACAGCCGTCCCGAGTTCCCGGGCCCGCCGCAATACACCGTCGACGACATGCCACAGCTCTGGGCCGATCTCGACGACACCTACACGGAGTACGAGCTCGTTCCCGAAGACTTCACCGTCGTCCAGGACCACGTGATCGTCACCATCAGGCAAAGCGCACTCATGCGGGCAAGCGACGTGCGGATCGAGACGACGATCTTCCACCTCTGGCACGTCCCGGACGGGACACCTCGAGCGGCGTGGGCCTACAGCAACCGAAGCGAGGCCCTCCAAGCCGCGAGCCGGGGACCTCAGGGTTGAGGGGAGCGAAGCAGGGCGAGGCCGGCTGACAGGCCCATCGCGACTCCGCCGCCGAGGAGCAGCCACACCGGACCCGACATCGGCATCTTCTTCGCCGACTCGAAGTCAGCCACGCTCGCCGAAACCGCGCGTGAAAGCCGGGCGAGCCTCGGCCCGATCTCGTCCCATTCCCCGAGGAGCCTCTCGGCGGCCGGATAATCGTGCGAGAACCTTCGCCGGAGCTCGGTCTCGGTGACTGCTTGGCGGCCGGCCATCGTCGGGAGTGTGCGGTCGCTGGTCTCCTCCACTAAGGCATCCAGGGCGGCCGAGGCCCTCCGGGCCGCGGTGGCGGCTCGCGGGGTCAATCCGCGGCTTGCGAAGTCCTTGACATCCTCCCCATCCCCCGCCTTCTGGGGCGCCCCAAGCGCAAGCGGGCCCACTACGAGCGCCACTCCGAGCCCCAGGATCGTCATCAGCGCGGCTCTGCCTCTCGAACGCAAGGCGATCAACCCCGAAACCAGGCACGCCGCGCCGCTGATCAGCAAGAGCCAAGGGGTTGCGGCAAGCGAGAGGCCGCTCGCCGGAATGTCGTACAAGGAGGCGAACTTCTCCTCCACGGCGGTGAGCTGCCTCGAGTAGCGGACGGAGAACTCGTGTGCGTTGGGCACTGTCCTCTGAGCGGCGGCCAAGGCCGGGAACCTCGTGTCGACGAAGCGAGGGAACCCGGCCTCGGGTATCCCGGCGTCCGACGCGATGGCCGGGAGAGCCCTGTCCACGAGCTCGGTGCTGCCCGCTCGCGTCACCGCGGCTTCCTCGAGGTAGCGGCCCGGATTGCCGTCCAGCGTGAGGAACTCGAAACGACCGAGGATGCGCTCGGCGTCGGCCGTGCGTTCGAACATGGAGTACGCGAGCGGCAGGGCCATCAGACTCAGGCCGACGACGATCGCGAGGGTGGCGGCCGCTCTGCGGATGCGCCGGATGCTAAGCGGCGCCGGAGGACGGTATTAGACTGCCGCGCGTGGCGGGAGAGGGGTCCGGGGAGCCCACGCGAATGCTCCCGGCGGTGCGCGTAGGCCTTGCGCTGCTGTTCGTCCTGGCCATCCTCAACGGGGGCTTCCTGCTGTTCCTTCCTTCAATGGCCAAGACCGATTACGCCTGGGCCATCTCGCCGGCCGCGAGTGCAGCCTTTATGGGGGCGGGCTACGTTGCCGGCGCCGTCGGCACGGGCTTGGCTGTCTTCACTGCCCGTCGCTGGGGCTCGGTGAGGGCGCTCGTTCCCGGCTTCTGCGGCCTCGGCGTGGTGGCCTTCGCGGCCACGCTGATTCACCAAGAGAAGTTCCGCTGGGACTACGCGCCGACCTGGGGCTGGGCGGTCGTCTACGCCACTCTGCCCTTCGGCGCGGCCGCGCTGGTGTGGATGCAAAGCCGGGAGGCGGGGGAAAAGCCGGCGGGGGGCCGGGACGAGAACCTCAGGCCGCTGGTCGTCGCCTCTTACGTGCTCGGTGCGGTCACCGTCGCGGCGGCAGTAGCGCTCTTCATCGCGCCGGAGTGGCTGCTCGCGGACTGGCCGTGGAAGCTCACCCCCCTGATCGCACGGGTGTTCGCCGCCTGGTACGTGCTCGCCGGGGTGACCCTTCTGGTGGCGGCGCTCCAAGCGGCGCGCCAGTACGAGCGCCCGATCCCGTACGGGACGCTGGCGATCTGGAGCGCCTTGCTCCTGCTGGTGCCACTCCTGCATGCCGACGACGTGGCGGCCTCACCGCTGCTGGTCCCCTGGCTTCTCCTGCATGTGGCCATGCTCGCGCTGTGTGCGGTGACGGTGGCCGCAGCGCTTCGTTCAATGCGGCGCGCCGGCGAGACGCTCTAGGCCACGAGCGCAGTCGCCCGCCGGGGTGCCGCTTCGCCCTCACCTCACCCGGATCGGCGTCCCCAGCGGCATCAGCCGGCGTAAGCGCTGGATCTTGTAGTTGGGGACCCGGATGCACCCGTGGGAGATCCTGCCAGGGATCAGCCACGGCCAACCGGTGCCGTGAATTCCCACCACGCCCTCGCCCCAGTTACCGCCGGTGAGAGTCGGGGAGTGGGCGCTCGTGCCGAAGGCGAAGGGGCCGTACCAGGCGCGCAGGCGGCGGCTGCGCGCAATCGCCAGCCGCTCCCGGACGTAGAACCGCCCCCGCGGCGTGGGCCATCGGCGCACCCCCACGCCGATTCTGCTGGCCCACACCCGCCGTGGCCCGCCAGAGCGGAAGTCGAGTAGGGCCGCGCGCAAACGGTCGCGGTCGACGACGAGCAGCTTGCGCACCGGCCGATAGGGCCCGAGCCGGCCGCGCGGGAGCCAACCGGTGGTGTTGTTGGGACGCATCGGCAACCGCGCCTTCACCCACACGATTCCGTCGGCCGCGGTGCGCTCGCGCAACACGAGGACGAGCTCACGGCTCCCCGTGCCGCGCACGTATCTCCCCAGCCGCTTGACCCGGCGGCTGGAGGAGGTCGGTGAGCGCCGCGCCCAGGTGCGCCCCATCACGTAGGCCCAGCGCGAGAGGCTGCGCCCGTTGGAGAGCACGCGGTCGCCGGAGTCGGTCGGGGACGCAGCCGTGGCGTCCTGCCCGGCCGGCAGGACTATCGCCAGCGTCCCCGCCGTGACAGCCGCGAGCGCCCGGCCTCTGGCAGCCCTCCGGGGCGCCGCGACGCTCACCGGCCTTTCGCGCCCGTGAACGCGGGCGGACGCCGGACCTGTCGCCTGGCCCCCCGGGGGCGGTGGCCGCTGAACACGAGCAATTGCTGGAACGTCGGGCGGTTGGTCCAGCGCATCGTCCGAGGCAGCACGCCCGGCTCGAAGCGGATCCGCTCCCCGGTGGCGTCGGCGCGCCAGGCGTCAGGGTTGTCCCCCTGCTCGGCGGCCAGCCGCTCCCCGGCGGTGTCGAGCGCTCCCCAGATGTCGCGGCGGCAGGCCGAGCGCGACCCCCGACCACAGAAGCGGGTGGCGAAGGGGTCCCGCTCGGGGGCGCCGGTCACACGGCGCAGGTCCTTGTCGACGTAGGAGTACCAGCCGTCACCGTAGGCCGAGCCCTGCGGGCTCGGCTCGTTGTCGGGGTCGTGCATGTCAGCCAGCTGATCGGTCAGCTCACTGCCGATCACGGGTGACAGAACCGCCCGACCAATGCGCTCCCAAGCGGCGTCCATGATCGCCGCGCCCGGGTGGTCGATCTTGTCGTCGAGGTCGCGGTCCAGTCGGCTCGAGCCGTGCCGGCGCCAGTCGCGCAACAGGAGCAGCATGCGACGGGTGCGCGCGTTGGGCGCGGGCGTGCCCTTCAGAAGGCGATCGATCGCCGGCAGCACCTGCACCGTGCGCAGGTCCTGAGTCGCAGCCCCGTTCATCGCCGAGGCCAGCGTCGCCAGCGTGTGCCGACGCCGGCGGCTCACGAACGGCCGGAAGAGCTCGACGCGGTGGACCGAGCCGAGGCCCCACTGGTCGTCGGCGGCGCTCCAGCCCGGGGCCGGCTTCTGGTTCCAGTTCAGGATCGCCCCCCCGCGCGGGTTGATCCCTTGCGGGTGCCGGCCGCCCGGCAGGAAGCCCTGCCACTCGAACCGCCCATCGCCAATCGTCGGCAGGCTCATGTCGACGGAGGGGTGGCGCAGCGGCAAGCGTCCGCTGGAGTAGACCGCGGTGTCCCGGTCGTCCTCGTAGAAGATGTTGAAGGTCACCTCGAACTGACGCGCCGAGCGCAGGAAGCTGCGCGCCGAGCGCACGCGCCCGGTCATCAGGTCGTTGATCATCAGCCCGCTGACGATCTCGCGTCCTCGCGTCGAGCGCTTCTCGGAGATCGCCACTCGGCGGCCGTTGGCGCGCGCGTAGCCGACTACCGGCCCGTGCACGGTCGTATGGAAGACCAGGCGGGAGCGGAACGGTGAGCCCTCGAGCGTGCCCACGAAGAAGGAGCCCATCTGTCGACAACGGCCCCGGTAGACGTAGTGGAGATCGTCGCCGCAGAGGGTCTCCGAGTACTGGTCGACGATGTCGTTCGACGCCGAAGTGAGGCTCCAGCCGAAGTCAGGTCCGCGTCCGATCAGCATTGCCACGGCGAAGCCGGGCACGCCCACGCCCCGGGCGTCGATGCCGCCGCCGTGGACGTCCATCTCCATCAGGATCTCCGGGTAGAAGTAGCCGACCTGGGGGCCGGCCGCCCAGAGCGGGTGGCCGACGCGCGAGCGGCTCCGGGAGAGCAGCAGCGCGTTCGACGACAAGCGAGGACGGGGACGGCTGCCGAGGGTTACGCCGCCCGTCACGCCGGCTTCGGCCGACTGGAACGAGCCGTTGTCGAGGACGACGTTCCCACGCGGGCGGCGGATCAACCGGCCGTAGGGGAAGCGCTTGCGCAACGTGTGGGCGTGCTCGGCGTCCTGCTGCTGGCGCAGATCATCGAAGACCGTGCGTCCGCGGGAGGCCCCGAGGCGGTCGCGCAGGCCGTCAAGCAGCTCGGCGTTGCGCGCCTCGTCGCCGCCGCCTTGGCCAAAGATGCCCGCGAGCAGGGAGACGATCGCGAAGACGTCATTGCGCGTCCAGGGCTGGGCGGGCGCCGCGCCGCGGCCGGCGCGGTAGGCGGCATTGATGCCGGCCACGTACAGGTCGATGTCGCGGAGGAGGCGCCTCCCGGTGGCCCCTTGACGGCGCAGGACGGTGCCCTGGCGCGCCAGGAACTGCTCGGTCTGCGCGCTGGGGGTCACACTGCGCAGCGAGGTGGCGAGGCCGAACGCATCGACCCCGGGAACGTCGAGAGCCGCCACCCGACCTGGCCCGCGCAGCGCCTCCATCAGCACGGCGCGGTCCTCCACCGAGACCCAGCCGACGCCGAAAGCCACCAGGTCGCGCGAACGGCCATAGATGTGCGGCACGCCCCAGCGGTCGCGCACGATCCGCAGCCCGGCGCGGGGGTGCGTTACCGATGTGGGGCCTTGCCCGCCCACGCCGAAGCGAGCCGACTTGAAGTAGCGGCGCAGGTGCTGCGACCCCACGCGGTCGAAGAGGGGCGTCAGCCCGTCGTAGAGGGGTATCTGATCCGTGGCGTGCTGGTCGCTCGGAGGCAAGCCGGCCTGGCCCGGCGGGAGGACGTTGCGGGCGGTGCTAGAGAAGTCGCGCTGCGCGGTGGCGGTAGCCGGTAGGGCTGCCAGCAAGATGAGCGCCACGGCCGCCGATCGGAAGATCCTCATATTCGCTCCCTCCTCGGCACCTCCCGCCGAACGCGAAAGAATACGGCCGCGGTCAAGGAGCCGAGCCGGTTGCAGCCCTACTCCCGCAACCCCCCCAACGAACCGGCCATTACGTCGGCGTCCAAGGGTGCCGACACGACCGCGCCTTGGCGACGCCTGGGCGCGGACCCGTAGCGCCCAAGCGCACGAGGTGGCTAGGCCGTCATACGGGCCGCGACATGGTATTTCGTGACCGACGTGCGCCGCCCAGGCGTGTCATCGGCCGGCATTGCACTCAGCGCCTCGTCGCCGCGCTGGTAGTCGTCCTCCGAGTCGAAGAAGAGGACAACGAGCGACTTCTCGGCCTCGGGATCGTGGAGCACGACAATCTCTTTCGCCGGCACTCCGTCCGGCGGCTCGCTGTCGCGCATTTCGCGGTCCATCTCGTCCATCCGGTCCTTGCTGACGCCCTCGAAGGCCACGACACGTGCAAGTGCCATCCCATCCTCCCTGTCGATCTTTGGGCCAGCCTATGCGCTGAGCAAGAGCCGTGCATCGAGGCGCATGGTCGTGACAAACGGCTCCCCGGATCGCCCCTGTCCCGGCACGGTCGTCACCATGGGTTCACGACCGCAAGACCCAAGGAGCAATGTGATGACGAACCGCAAGGTCGGAACCCGCGAGGAATGGCAGGCCGCACGCGACGCGCTGTTGGCGGAGGAGAAGGAGCTCACCCGGCGCAACGATGAGCTCGCGAAGAAGCGAAGGGAGCTGCCCTGGGTGCCCGTCGAGAAGGAGTACAGCTTCGAGACCGACGAGGGAACCAAGACTCTGGAGCAGCTCTTCGACGGACGCTCCCAGCTGCTCATCTACCACTTCATGTTCGGCCCCGCCTATGAGGCGGGCTGCACCGTCTGCTCGTCGATTGCGGACAACATCGAGCCGAACGCGGTCCACCTCAGGGCGCGAGACGTGACCATGCTGCTCGCCTCACGGGCCCCGCTCGAGAAGCTCCAGGCGTACAAGAGGCGGATGGGCTGGAGCATCGACTGGGTCTCGAGCGCCGGCAGCGACTTCAACCGCGACCTCGGCTTCATGCACACGGAGGAGGAGCTGCGGCCGTTCCTGGAGGGCGAGATTCCCCCGACGGTCGAGCAGATGGCCGAGGCATCCGGCACGGACGTCGCGGGATACGTGACCGAGGGCCCGGGGCTGAGCGCCTACACGCTCTCAGACGGCGCCGTCTACCGCACCTACGTGACCACAGCGCGAGGACTCGAGCCCACCATGGGTTACTACTTCCTGCTCGACCGGACGCCGATGGGGCGCAACGAGGCCGGCTCGCAGCCCGTCTGGCTCCGCCGCCACGACGAGTACTAGAACCACTCGAAGAGGAGTGGGGGTCGTCTCATGTGAAGACGAACTACCCGAACGGCCTGAGCATCCGTCCGACTCGCCCGGCCAGGCCGGACGGCCGCTGCTGAAAGCGGGTCCCGCCCTCATCGGGAACTCCGCGACGGTTCCCGTTGCGCCTGCGTCGGTCTCCACGCCGCGCCTCGCGCTGGGCTCGCAAGTACCTCTCGGCACCCCGCGCTTCCAAGACCGCCCTGACTACGTCCCGTCTGGCCCGGTGCTCAGTCATGGTGAGGCCTCACCGTCCTCACTCAACACCGCGAACCCTGCCCTGCCTCCGCGGCTGTTTACCGCGGATCTCCCGTCCGGGCGAACCCGTCGTAGGTCGGCGCGCATTGCAACTCCTTTCGGTCCTGGCCCTGCCGTTTGGCGACAGCGCTCAGTCCCTTCGCTGGAGACGGAACTATTAGCAGCTGGCCTCCGCGCGCCTAGCGTGGGCCTGCAACCCAACTTGCCGAGTGACCAGTGCGCTCTTCCTCGGTCAAGGTCAGACGACAGGTCGCCCATCGTCCGGGATAGTTCCAGCCGATGCACTTTCCCAACGAATCACCCGAGTACCGCGCCGCACGCGACAGGCTGCTCGCTCGTGAGGCCGAGCTGCGCCGGGCCACGGAAGCAGTCGCCGCCGAGAGACGTGCGCTGCCGCCCGGAGCCGTGGTGCCCGACGACTATGTGTTCCACGGCTCTGGCACTGACGGCACCCCCGCCGAGGTCCGGCTGTCCGAACTGTTCGAAGGGAGCAAGGACTCGCTGGCGATCTACAACTTCATGTTCCCGCGCGACCCGGGCGACGAGCGTCCCGGGGCCCAAGACGGCGCCACCGCCGACCTGCCGCTAGCTGAGACCCCCTGCCCCTCCTGCACGGCCCTGCTCGACCAACTCGACGGGGCGATGGAGCACGCACAGCAGAACGTCAACTTCGCCGTCGTCGCGGATGCTCCGCTCGAGCGGGTTCTCGGCTTCGCCCGCGAGCGGGGGTGGCGGCGCCTGCCGCTCCTCTCTTCGTCGGGCACCAGCTTCAAGCGCGACTACCACGGCGAGACCGCCGAGAGACATCAGCGGCCGATGCTGAACGTCTTTCACCGCGACGGCGCGACGATCCGGCACTTCTGGTCCTCGGAGCTGCTGTACGCGCCCACCGAGCCCGGCCAGGACCCACGGCACGTGGGCTCGCTCGAGCCGCTCTGGAACCTCTTCGACCTCACCCCGGAGGGACGTCCGATGTGGGACGAGCAGCTGAGCTATGACTGAGCGGCGCGCTGGCCCGACCCGCGTCCTCCCGTGATTGCGAAACTTCGGAGGCGATGCATGAGCTTCCGCTGCCGGCCCACTTCGACCCAAACCGTGTCGACGAAATCTGGCGGGTCCCTTACGAGGACCGCGCCCGCGAGGCGCCCGGTTGGGCCGACGAGCACGGCCTCGGCCCTGCCGCCAACGATGCCTTTCGCGTCTGCCTCCTCGGCGTCGACCTCCAGAACACGTTCTGCATCCCAGGCTTCGAGCTCTTCGTCGCCGGGCGCTCCGGCTCGGGCGCGGTTGACGACAATCGTCGCCTGTGCGAGTTCGTCTACCGCAACCTTGGCTCGATCACGCAGATCTTCCCGAGCCTCGATACCCACCATGCGATGCAGGTGTTCCACGCGATCTGGTTCGTCGACGAACACGGCAATCATCCGGCGCCGCACACGCTCATCTCGGTCGATGACGTCGCGGCTGGCCGGTGGACGCTGAACACCGCGGTTGCCGAGGCCCTCGGGCTCGACATCGACTACGCGAAGCGTCACCTGGCCGACTACACCCGGCGGCTGGCCGAGGGCGGGAAGTACGAGCTGACCATCTGGCCCTACCACGCCGTGCTCGGCGGCATCGGCCACGCCCTGGTCTCCGCGGTCGAGGAAGCCATCTTCTTCCACGGCATCGCCCGGCACAGCCGGCCCGAATTCCAGGTCAAGGGCGATAACCCGCTCACCGAGCACTACTCGATGCTCGGCCCCGAGGTGACCGAGGGACCAGACGGCGATCCCCTCGCGAAGAGGAACATCGAGCTGGTCTCCAAGCTGCTCGCGTTCGATGCCGTGATCGTTGCCGGCCAGGCGAAGAGCCACTGCCTGGCGTGGACCATCGACGACCTTCTGGAGGACGACGACGTGCGGGCGCGGCTTGCCGAGCGCACCTATCTACTCGAGGACTGCACGTCACCGGTCGTGGTGCCCGGCGTCGCCGACTACACCGACGAAGCGGACGCCGCCTTCGAGCGCTACGCAGCTGCGGGCATGCACGTCGTGCGCTCGACCGATCCAATCGAGAGCTGGCCGGGCCTCCGGCGGCACGCCCGCGCAGGTGGCGGACTCGGCCAAGGTCCAGCCGTCGGCAGTCGCTGAAGTCTCGACCGCGCTGCCCCGGACCGTGCTCCGCTTTCCAGCGCGGAGCGCGGCTTCACCCGTCGATTGGGAGCGGTAGCTTGGCGAACGAACCGCCGCCCTCGACGAGGCGGGCTTCGAGGGATGGCTCGTGATGGAGGCCGAGCAGGACGCCGCGAAGGCGCACCCGCTGACTACGCGATGCAGGTGCGCCGCCACCTGGGCGAGATCGCCGGGATCTAGGCCGTAGGGTCAGCCGGGGGCCCGCGGGCGCGCGATGGTGATCTGCACAGTCGCGATCAGCAGGACGACGATTGTCAGCACGCGCTCGGAGTTCGGCAGTTCGTCGAAATAGCCGTAGAGCTGGATCGCGATTGCGAGCAGCTGCGCGGCGACCGGCAGCGCGATCGCGCGCCACCCGAACGCCGGCGGCTGGTGCACATGCCCGGGGTGAGGCTGCCACGCGGCGACGGCGATGAGCAGCGTGCCCGCCGCCCAGGCGACGTCGAACCCGCCGCCTGCGTGGTAGGCGTGCTGCAGGACCTGCGTCGAGTAGGCGGCATCGGAGATCGCGAGCACCCCGAGCCCGATCCCGAGCAGCAGCCACATTCGCCCGGGCCTCCATGCCATCAGGGCACCCACGCCCACCACCGCACCAACGAGGATCGCATCGCCCAAGACGTAGGCGACCTCCACCGCCTTGCCGAGTGAGGACGCGGTGGTGTGGTCGAAGGTCGGTTGCAGGAACAGCGCCACCCAGGGTGTGGCGACGAACAGCGTCACGATGACGCCGTCGATCCAGCGGTGCAGCTCGAACCTCGGCACGCGGTCGCGCACGAGCAGCGCGAGCGCGACGATCACGAGCGGATACCAGGCGAGGCTGAAGACATCCGAGATGCTGGTCACCGGGACGTCCTGCGCGTCCTCGAAGCGAACCGTCCAGATCGTGTCGCCGAGCGCCCAGCATGCGATCGCGACGGCGATCAGCAGCCAAGCAAGGCGGCCCCGCTCCTCGTTCAGCGCCCCGGCCGCGCACAGGGCCGCCGCCCCCCACAGCACGGCCCCGTTCACCCAGGCACGGAAGAATGTATGCGCGCCGGCGCCGCCGAGGTCGAAGGCCTCGTGAAGCGCCCACGCCAGCACGAGCAGCGGAAGCGCCCACCACAGGGCGAGCATGACTCCGCGCCCGCGCGGTCGGCCCCGGCCCTCCCGAGGGCTCGCGGGACCCGGGCGTTCCGTGCGGCCTTCCTCCTTCGGTCCCGCCGTCTGCGCTGATCCGCGGCCGGACACGCGCGAGACCCTAAACGAGGCTCGCGCGCATTGCCGTCCGTCAGGTGCGTTGTGCGCGCACCTGGAAGATCGACGTGAAGCCCGTCTCGAAGCCATTTCGTGCGGCCCGCAGGTAGAGCCGCCATACGCGCACCCGGTCGGAGCCGGCCAGGCGCCGAGCCTCATCGAGATGCTCGTCCAGGCGCGCGGCCCAGTGGCGCAGCGTTTCCGAGTAGTCATCCCGGAAGTCCTCGACGTGGTGCACCTCGAACCCGGCTCGCTCGAGGGCCAGCTGAACACGCGACAGGTGCAGGGGCTCGGCGTCGGGAAACACGTAGCGCTCGGAGAACGGCCCTGCCTCGGGGTCGGTGTGGCGAAGGCGCGCGATGCCGTGGTTG
>Ga0126307_10002158_pt1 | contig 13231 bp, 14 predicted proteins | sample Plot28_FD_89955 | JGI IMG/M metagenome (GOLD analysis project Ga0126307, IMG submission 89955) | Serpentine soil microbial communities from UC McLaughlin Reserve, CA, USA - Plot28 | ecosystem: Environmental > Terrestrial > Soil > Grasslands | place: USA: UC McLaughlin Reserve, Lake County...
AGCAGGAGGGGATCCTCGGCCAGGCGCTGGGCCGTCTCTTCGCCGTGGCGGAGGCCTACCCCGAGCTCAAGGCGAGCACCACCTTCCTGGAGCTGCAGCGCGAGCTCACCGAGACCGAGGACCGCATCGCCGCCGGCCGACGCTTCTACAACGCCAACGTGCGGGCGATGAACACCCGGGTCGAGTCGTTCCCGTCCAACCTGGTGGCGAGCGTGTTCGGGTTCCACGGGGAGGAGTACTTCGAGGTCGAGGACGAGGCCGTCCGGTCCGCGCCCACCGTCGACTTCTCCTGACCCGGGCGCGCAGTGGAGCGGAAGCGACCGGAGCCCCCCGGCCGCCTCGGAGGTGTCGTGTTCCCCCCGGCCGTCGGTGGCCTGGCGGGGCTGACGCTGACGAGCCACCGCGGTGCCAAGCAGGCAGCCGCCGCCACTGCTGCCGGCGCCGTCGCCCTTGCGGTCGTCGACGGCGTGGCCCGCGCCCTGCAGCGCCCGAACGAGATCCCCGCCCTGTGGTCGCGGATCGCCGCCAGTGCCGCGCTGGCCGCGCCTGCCGGCTGGTCAGTCGCTCGGGTCGCGGGCGTCGGCCCGCGCACGGTCGGCGTCATGAGCGGGGCGTGCGCGGGGCTGCTCGGCATCCGGCCGCAGAAGGTCGTGCTCGGGCCGCTGGTCGGTCTCGCCGTGGGAGGGGTGCTCGGGAGGCGCCAGGCGCCGGGCTCGGTCGTGGCCGCCAGCACCGTGCTGGTCTACCGGGTCCTGTCGGCAGCCGTCTTCCGGGACCCGCAGGTCATTCTCCTCGCCGAGCGGGTCGACGCAGCCGAGCTGCAGTTCGTCGTGCCACGTGCCTCGTGGACCCGATACGTCGGCACCGGCTACGTCCTGGACCGGGCCGCAGCCATCGGCGGCATCTACGTCGGCATCTACCCGGGCAGGGGGCGGTCTGGGGCTCACCAGCAGGAGCGAGCTCGGCCAGCCCGGCCACTACCTGACCTACATCGACCCGCAGTCGGACGAGCTGACGACGCTCGGCGTGCCAGGGTTCGACGAGCAGCTCGGCGTCTATGTCCGCGACGGCGCACTGCGCGCGGAGCATGCCTTCTGGGTCTGCGGCTTCGCGTTCCTCGTCCTCCACTACGAGGTCAGCCGCAAAACGCCGGCGCCAGGGCCGGGATGACCCCGACGTCGACCGGGATCACGACGCCGAGGACGACCACGACCTGACCACGACCACGAATCAGACGTCGGGGTTGAGCTTCTCCTGCTCGACCCGCTCCCGCTCGGCCGGCTCGTCGTAGCGCTCGTCCCGGTTGCGCGACCGGGCCCGCAGCAGCTCGAAGCCGACCGGGATGACCGAGACGGCGACGATCCCGATCAGGATCAGCTCGATGTGGTCGGCCACGAAGTCCACACCGCCCAGCGCGTAGCCGAGCATCGTCACGCCGGTGCCCCAGAGCACACCGCCCACGATCGTGTAGATCAGGTAGGTGCGGTAGTGCATCCTGCCGACGCCGGCGGTGACCGTGATGAACGTCCGGACGATCGGCACGAAGCGGGCCAGCACGATCGCGCGCGCGCCGTACTTGTCGAAGAAGGCATAGGACTTGTCGACGTACTCCTGCTTGAACAGCCGGGAGTCCGGGCGGCTGAAGACGGCCGGGCCGGCCTTCCGGCCGATCATGTAGCCGACCTGGTTGCCGGCGATGGCCGCGATCGTGATCAGCAGGCAGACCAGCCAGATCGGCTGGCTCATCGACCCCTGCTTCACCAGGAGCCCCGCGGTGAACAGCAGCGAGTCACCGGGCAGGAAGAAGCCGACCAGCAGGCCGCACTCGGCGAAGACCACGACGAGGATCCCCACCAGGCCGAAGTTGTCGACCAGCGTGTTGGGGTCCAGCCACGAGGGGCCGAGGGCGGAGGCGGACATCCGAGAAGGCTACCGGCGCACCCGGCGGCGGACCCGGTCAGCGGCGGCGGACGGTGAACGTCTCCGGCTGGTCGGCCGGGCCGGGCTCCCGCGGCCGGCCGTTGACCACGAAGCGCACCGCGTTCGGCCGGCCGTTGACGACCTGCAGCACCTTGGCGTCGAAGCTGCGCGTGGCCCCCGGCTGGAACAGCCGCGACACGATGGTCCGGCCACCCGGCACCCGGACGGTGATGTAGCTCTTGCGCTTGACCGCGAAGGCAAGCAGCGGCGGCCGCTTCGTCGGCCCGGCCGAGGCGGACGCGCTGGACGAGGGTGACGACGACGGGCTCGTGGACGTCGGGCTCGACGTGGCGCTCGGCGATGCTGTCGTAGAGGCCGCCGGGGGGCTGGTCGTGCGGTCCCGGCCGGTCGTGGTGACCGGGTCGTCCCCTCCTCGCGAGGTCCCCCACCAGGCCAGGGCCAGCACAAGGACGACCGCCGCGGCCGCGATCCGCACCCAGAAGCCGGTGTCCGGGGTCGGTGCACCGGTGCCGGGCTGGGTGTGACGGCCCATGTTCGCGACGCTACTGCCTGGCGGAACGCCTCCGACGGACCCACGCGCCGACACCCAGGACGAGGGACGCGGCGACGAAGAACGCCGCCACCGCGTAGGCCACGTACTTCAGAGCCGGCCGGTCGGCGGCCAGGTGCCCCAGCACCGGCAGGCCGACCGCCCAGCCCAGCGCGCCGACCAGGTTGGCCGACAGGAACCGCGGATAGCTCATCCGGCTCGTCCCGGCGAGCACCGGCGTGAAGGTGCGCACCCAGGGGATCCACCGGGCCGTCACCACCGACCACCAGCCGTAGCGCTCGTAGAACTGCTCGGCCCGCTGCAGGTGCCGAGGGTCCATCCGGCCGGCCTCGACCCGATGGTCCAGCCAGGTGCGGCCCAGCCGGAAGCCTGTCGCATAGCCGACCGAGTCCCCGAGGACGGCGGCCGCGAACGCGCCGGCCACCAGCCAGCCGAGGTGCACGCCCGAGCCGTCCTCGGCCGACACCAGACCGGCGCCGAAAAGGATCGTGTCGCCGGGCAGGAAGAACCCGAGGAGCAGCCCCGACTCGACGAACACGAAGCCGAGGACGATCGCGTACACGGCGCCCGCCCCGAGCGTCCCCAGGTCCGGGTCCAGGTCGGGCAGCACCGCGCAACTCTAGGCTGCGCCGGGTGACCGACCCGCCCACCGAGGACGCCGACGAGCCCCGCGACGAGGTCGGCGTCGGGCCGTGGACCGGGGAGTGGCCCGACAACCCGTGGTACGACGCGGAGCTGCTCGCCCACGGCGACCGGCGCAACGTGGTCGACCGATATCGCTACTGGCGGCGGGAGGCGATCGTCGCCGACCTCGACGGGCGCCGCCACGACCTGCACGTGGCCATCGAGAACCTCCGGCACGACTTCAACATCGGGTCGGTCGTGCGGACCGCGAACGCCTTCCTGGTCGAGGAGGTGCACGTCGTCGGGCGGCGAAGGTGGAACCGCCGCGGCGCCATGGTCACCGACCGCTATCAGCACGTCCGCCACCACGAGGACGTCGCCGCGCTGCTGGCCTGGGCGCACGCCGAGGGGCTGGCCGTGGTGGGTATCGACAACCTCCCCGGCTCGGTCCCCCTCGAGGAGACGCGGCTGCCCCGCCACGCCGTGCTCCTGCTCGGCCAGGAAGGACCGGGGCTCTCCCCGGCCGCCCGCGAGCAGCTCGACCTCGTCGTCTCGATCGTGCACTACGGCTCGACCCGCTCCATCAACGTCGGGGCTGCGGCCGCCATCGCGATGCACACCTGGGTCCGCCAGCACGTGACCGGCCATGAGCTCTGATCACAGCTCGACCTGGGCCTACGACCCGGCTCCGGACGCGACCGGCTGGCGGGTGAGCGGTGCGGAAGGTGGTACGGAGGCCCGCCAGCCCGGTGGAGCGGCGCGGAACGCCGGGTCAGGTGCGCAGGCGGAGGCGGTACCACTGCGGCGACGTGCGGTCGAGCGGCCAGCCCAGCGACGCGGTGGAGGCCGCCTCGACCGAGAGCAGCTCCCAGCCGGGGAACGCCTGCTCGACCTCGGCCTGCGTCACCCCGCCGGTCACCGACCGCATCAGGGTCGCCCCGAACTCCAGCATCAGCAGGGTAGCGCCGGGGTTCGCCAGCGCAGTGATGCTGCGCCCCTGCGCCATGCGCTGCGGCTCACCGAAGCCCTGGAAGCAGCCGACGTCCAGGAAGAAGTCGAACCCCCCGAGGGAGCTCGGGAGCGCGGTCACGTCGCCGACGACGTACGTCACTCCGGGTGGGCCTGCCCGCCGGGCCGCCTCCACCGCGCGTGGCACCACGTCCACCCCGACCGCCTCCCAGCCGCGCCGGGCGAGCTCGGGCGTGTACTGACCGCGCCCGCAGCCCAGGTCGAGCGCCCGGCCGAGGGGCCGCGGCCGGTCGGCCTCCTCTCGGTCGAGCAGTGCGGCGATGCTCTCCGCCGCCGCCGCTCCGTACTTCTCCCACGGCGTCATGCCGACGCGGTAGGCGAACGCGTACCTCTTCATCGCCAGCACCTCCCCGTGGACAGCATGGACCCGCAGCCGCGGTCGGTCACTAGGGTCGGGAGGCATGGACGACGCCGAGCTGCTCGCCCACTTCGACACCCAGGTGCGCCGCAACCCGGCTGACCCGCCGCCGGGCTTCGAGCAGGAGACGGTGACCGAGCCGGGCGCCATGACGCTGCTGCTGCCCGCTGGGGACGCGCCGTGGGGCGGCGGCGTGTTCTGGAGCGACCTCGACGAGTCGACCGCCGACGCGGCGATCGCCGCGGCGGTCGAGCGCTTCCGGCCGTACGGCGTCGAGTTCGAGTGGAAGCACTACGGCTACGACCGCCCCGCCGACCTGGCGCAGCGCCTGCTCGCCGCCCGGTTCACCCCGGAGGAGGAGGAGGCCCTCGTCGTCGGCGAGGTCGACGTGGTGCGCGAGCGGCTGGCCGGTGCTGCCGACGTGCCGGGCATCACCGTGCGCCGGATCGCCGAGGACGCCAAGGAGCAGGCGCTGGACTGGCAGCGGATCAACGTCCTGCACTCGACGGTCTGGTCGCAGGACTCCGGCGAGCACGTGCGCGCCCTGGCCGCCGAGCACCTCGACGACCCGGCCGCCATGTCGGTGTGGCTGGCCGAGTCCGGCGACGGGGCCGTCGTGTGCGCCGCCTGGGTGCGCTTCCACGACGGCACCGACTTCGCGTCGCTGTGGGGCGGCAGCACGCTCGAGGAGTACCGCCGCCGCGGTATCTACAAGGCGCTCGTCGCCCGCCGCGCCGACGAGGCCGCCGAGCGCGGCTTCCGCTTCCTGCAGGTCGACGCCTCGCCGGACAGCCGGCCGATCCTCGAGCGCCTCGGCCTGCGCACGCTGACGTCGACCACGCCGTACGTGTGGGCGCCCGCGACGGTCGCCGAGCCGTGACCGAGCGGCTGGTCGTCGTCGGAGGCGACGCCGCGGGCATGTCGGCGGCCTCGCAGGCCAAGCGGCTGCGCGGCGACGGCCTCGAGGTGCTCGCCCTGGAGCGGGGCCGGCACGCCTCCTACTCCGCCTGCGGCATCCCCTACTGGGTCGGTGGCGTGGTCGATGACGAGGCGGCCCTGGTCGCCCGGACGCCGGAGGAGCACCGGGCCAACGGCATCGACCTGCGGCTGCGCCACGAGGCCACCGGGCTCGACCTCGACCGGCGCGAGCTGGAGGTGCGCGACCACGGCACCTCGACGACGTACCGCATGGGCTTCGACGAGGTGGTGATCGCCACCGGCGCCCGCCCCCGTCGTCCCGAGATCCCCGGCGTGACCGCACCCGGCGTGCACGGCGTGCAGACCCTCGACGACGGCGAGGCGCTGCTCGACACCCTCGAGCACAGCCCGCGACGTGCGGTGGTCGTGGGCGGTGGCTACATCGGCATCGAGATGGCAGAGGCGATGGTCAACCGCGGCCTGGAGGTGACCGTGGTGACCCGCTCGCGGGAGCCGATGGCCACCCTCGACCCGGACATGGGCGCCCAGGTGCACCAGGCGATGGAGGACATGGGCATCGACGTGCGGACGTCGGTGCAGCTGCGCGAGGTGACGACCGGCCCGGACGGGCGGGCAACCGGTGTCGTCACCGACCAGGGCGAGCTGCCGGCCGACGTCGTCGTGCTGGGCACCGGCGTCGAGCCGGAGACGACTCTGGCCGCCGCTGCCGGGCTGCCTCTGGGCCGGTGGGGCGGGTTGGTCACCGACCTGCAGATGCGGGTCTTCGACGCCGACGGCGTGTGGGCGGCCGGCGACTGCGTCGAGTCGATCGACCTCGTCTCGGGCAACCGGGTGCACGTCGCGCTCGGCACCCACGCCAACAAGCAGGGCCGGGTCGCCGGCACCAACCTCGGCGGGGGCTACGCGACGTTCCCCGGTGTCGTGGGGACGGCCGTGAGCAAGGTGTGCGACCTCGAGATCGCGCGGACCGGGCTGCGCGAGCGCGACTGCGACGCGGTCGGCTTCCGCTACCTGACCGTCCAGGTCGGGTCGCGGACCCGGGCCGGCTACTACCCGGGAGCCGACCAGGTCACGGTGAAGCTCGTGGTGGAGCAGCGCAGCGGTCGCCTGTTGGGCGGGCAGATCGTCGGCGGCGCGGCGTCGGCCAAGCGTATCGACGTGCTCGCGGTGGCCCTGTGGAACCGGATGACGGTCGAGGAGGTGGTCTCCCTCGACCTCGGCTACGCCCCACCGTTCTCGCCCACGTGGGACCCGGTGCTGATCGCCGCGCGGAAGGCTGCGGACCTCGTGCGCGCCGGCTGAGACGCCGTTCCCCGGCGCCGGCGGGCTCTGCGAGGATGAAGACGACGGCCAAGCACGTGTGCCGCCTGCCGATCCACCAGGGAGCCCGCCATGCCCATCGCCACCCCCGACGTCTACGGCGAGATGCTGGACCGCGCGAAGGCCGGCGCCTTCGCCTACCCGGCGATCAACGTGACGTCGTCCCAGACCCTCAACGCCGCCCTGCAGGGCTTCGCGGAGGCCGGCAGCGACGGCATCGTGCAGGTCTCGACGGGCGGCGCCGAGTTCCTGTCCGGCTCGACCGTCAAGGACATGGTGCTCGGGGCGCAGGCCCTGGCCGAGTACGCCCACCACGTCGCGAAGGCGTACCCGGTGCAGATCGCGCTGCACACGGACCACTGCCCGAAGGACAAGCTCGACGGCTACATGCGGCCGCTGGTCGAGATCTCCAAGCAGCGGGTGGCCGAGGGCCGGGAGCCGCTGTTCCAGTCGCACATGTGGGACGGCTCGGCGGTCGAGCTGGAGGAGAACCTGCAGATCGCCCGCGAGCTGCTCGAGGCGTGTGCCGCAGCGAAGATCGTCATGGAGCTGGAGATCGGCGTCGTCGGCGGCGAGGAGGACGGCGTCGCCAACGAGATCAACGAGAAGCTCTACACGACGCCGGGTGACGCCGTGCGCACCGTCGAGATGCTCGGTGCCCCGGGCGAGGTCGGCCGCTACCTGCTCGCCGCGACGTTCGGCAACGTGCACGGCGTCTACAAGCCCGGCAACGTCAAGCTCCGCCCGTCGATCCTCAAGGACATCCAGGACGAGGTCGGCGCCAAGCTGGGCACCGGCAAGCCGTTCGACCTGGTCTTCCACGGCGGCAGCGGCTCGGCCCTCGAGGAGATCCGCGAGACGCTCGACTACGGCGTGGTGAAGATGAACGTCGACACCGACACGCAGTACGCCTTCACCCGGCCGATCGTCGACCACATGTTCAGCAACTACAGCGGCGTGCTCAAGGTCGACGGCGAGGTCGGCAACAAGAAGCAGTACGACCCCCGCTCCTACGGCAAGGCGGCCGAGAAGGGCATGGCCGCGCGCGTCGTCGAGGCGTGCGAGGACCTCCGCTCGGCCGGGACGTCTCTGGGCAAGGCCTGAGGACGTCGGCGGGTCGACGCGTGGCGTCCGGTTGACCCGATCGGGGGATTCCGGGCCGGTTCTGCCCGTTTCGTCTCAAGACGGCCGGCGGCGGGCGCCGACGTAGAGGACGTACCTCGGGGTCCTCATACGTCATCGGAGTCTTCATGTCCGTCCGCTCCGCCTCCACCGCGCTGCTCGTCACAGCGGCGCTCGCCCTCGCACCGGCCGCCGCTGCCGTGGCCGACGACGGCGGCTCCACGTCGACCGGCGTCAGCAAGTCCCAGCTCGCCAAGGCCCGGGCCGAGGCCCGCAAGCTCGAGCGCCAGGCCAAGGCAAAGGGCAAGGTCGTGCTCGGCGGCAAGGTCAAGGCCGTGACCCCCGCGGTCGCCCCGGTCGCGGCCACCGACACCGCCCTCGCCGTCGAGGCCGCCGACGCCACCCTGACCTTCACCGTGCACGGCGGCCGCTACAAGGACCTGCGCGGCACCGACGTCACCGTCACCGTGCTCGCCGACGCCAAGGTGACCCGTGACGGCGTCGTCGACCTGTCCGCCGTGCTCGTCGGCGACCACGTCGTCGTGAAGTCGCGCGACTTCGACTTCGTCGTGGACCGCACCACCCTGGTGCCGACCGTCACCGTGACGGCCAGCGTGCACCGGGTGGTCGCGAACGCCCCCGACGCGGTGGAGGAGGCGACCGCCTGACGCGGCAGCCGACCAAGGGCTCTTGCCGGACGAGCCCCTTCGTGGTGGGGTCCCCCTCGGGACACCGCAGGACCCGACCATGGAGGGGCTCGCCCATGTCTGCACGTCGTACGTCGCCGCGACTCGTCGGGGCGCTCGCTGCCCTCCTCGTCGCTGCCCTGTCGCTGCTCACCGCCGCACCGCAGGCCGGCGCATCGCCGTCGCCGCAGCGCGAGGTGGGCGTCGCGAGCTACAACCTCTTCCTCGGCGGCAACATCGGCAGCCTCGTCGAACCGGAGGTCGACACTGTGCCGGAGTTCGTCGCCGCGGCCGCCGCGCTGTGGCAGAACGTCGTGGCGACCGACTTCCCGGCCCGGGCGGAGGCGATCGCCGACCTGCTCGCGGAGGACGACCCGGACGTCGTCGGCCTGCAGGAGGTGGCGAACTGGGCCACCACTTCCCTCTCCGGGGCGCCGGTGCCGTCCTACGACTTCCAGGAGCTGCTGCTCGACGCGCTGGCCGAGCGTGGGACCCCGTACCGGGTGATCGCCTCGAACACCAACTTCGTCAGCCCGACGGTGCCGATCCCACCTCTCGGGTTGGCCGTGCGGTTCACCGACCGCGACGTCGTGATCGCGCGGGCTGACCTGCCCACGTCGCGGCTCAAGGCAGCGAATCCGCAGTCACACACGTTCGTGGCCGGCATCCCGGTGACCCTGCCCGTCGGCAGCACCCGCATCATCCGTGGCTGGTCCACGGTCGACGTGAAGGTGCGGGGCAAGACGTTCCGGTTCGCCAACACCCACCTCGAGGCGTTCAGCGCGACGGTCCGCAACCTGCAGGCCGCCGAGCTGGCCGAGTCCCTGACGGCCTCCCCGCACCCCGTGGTGCTCGTCGGCGACCTCAACTCCCAACGGCGCGACGAGGAGCCCGAGGGAGACGACGTGGTCGCTTACGAGACGCTGACGTCGATCGGGCTGGCCGACGCGTGGATCGAGGCACCGGGAACCGGCGACGGCGACACGTCCGGCCAGACCGACCCGCTGACCAACGTGCCGTCGAAGATCGACCACCGGATCGACTACGTCCTCTACGAACCCGAGCCGGACTCTCCCGAGGACCCCGTCATCGAGGCGACCGAGGCGCACGTGGTCGGCGAAGAGCTGGCCGACCGGGCGACCAGCACGGTGACCGGCGCGCCGCGCCTTTTGTGGCCGTCGGACCACGCGGGCGTCGTTGCCACCCTGCACATCGGCCGGCCGTGACCTCCGGCAACCTGCTCGGCGAGCCGCCGGCGACCGAGCTGCCCGACGAGCCGGGCCGGGGCGAGCTGGCTGCCGGCCGGCCCGCCGTGGAGGTCGCGGCCGACCATCCGACGTCGAGCCTGGCGTGGGCGGTGCTGGCCGAGGAGGCGCTCGCCGGCGGCCGCGCGGTCGAGGGCTACGCCTACGCGCGGACCGGCTACCACCGGGGGCTGGACGCCCTGCGTCGTAACGGCTGGAAGGGTCACGGCCCGGTCCCCTGGGAGCACGAGCCGAACCGTGGGTTCCTGCGGGCGCTGCACGCGCTGGGCGTCGCGGCCGGCCGGATCGGCGAGGACGAGGAGGCGCAGCGCTGCCGGACGTTCCTCGCGGACTCCAGCGCGACCGCCGTGGCGGAGCTGGCAGCCGACCGGCACTGAGCGCGCCGCCGGGATCGTCATGCCACCGGGGCGCCCCGAGACGCCCCGGTGGGCTGACGATCCGCTCGATCAACGTCGACGCCGCAAGACGCCGACGAGGCGCAGAACCGTCCCCTGCCGCGGTTCCGCGCCTCGTCGCGGCCCATCTTGCCCCCTCTGGCCCGGATTGACCTGGCTCGTCCCTGCCACTGACACCAACCTGCCAGCCCGAAGCGCCGTCGGACCTAGGGTGGGCCGGGTGAGCGCGTTGGGCGTGTGGGGGCTCGACGACGAGGCGGAGACCGTCTACCGGGCGCTGCTGCGCAACCCGGACCTCGACGCCGCCGGGCTGGCCGGGTACCTGAGGCTCCCGGACGAGCGGGTGGCCGCCGCCCTCGACGGCCTTGCCGAGCTGGGCCTGATCAGCCCGACGCCCACCGGGCCGGCTCCGGCGTCCCCCGCGACGACGCTGATGGCCATGCTGCACGCGTCGCTGAGCGACATCGAGGAGCAGCGGGCCCGGCTCGACACGGTGCGCGCCGCGCTGGCCGGCTTCGCCGCCGACCACATGGTCGGCCAGTCCCGGGCCTGGTCGCGGATGCCGGTCGAGCTGCTCAGCGCCGAGGAGTCGTTCGCCGGGGTCGAGGACCTGCAGCGCGGCACCAGCGGCGACATCGTCTCCTGCCACCAGGCGATCCACATCGACGTGGACTCACCGACCTACGTCGAGCTGGTGCGCCACCAGCTCCGGGAGGGCCGGCGGATGCGTGGTCTCTACCCCGTGGAGGTGCTCGAGGACGACCGCCGGCTGGACTACGTGCAGGGTTGGGCCGTCGCCGGCGAGCAGGTCCGGCTGTCCGTCCAGCCGCTGCCTACCATCGCGGTCTTCGGTCGCGAGGTCGCGCTGGTGTCCGCCGAAGGTGACGAGAACGAGGGCGGCGCCCGGCTGATCGTGCGCGCGCCGGGTCTGGTCGCCCTGGTCCTCGAGCTTTTCGAGCAATTGTGGGTGCGGGCCGCACCGCTCGAGCTGCCTGACGACGACGGGGCCCTCGACGACCGGCGCCGGATCCTCGAGCTGCTGGTGAGCGGCACGAAGGACGAGACCATCGCACGTCAGCTCGGCCTGTCGCTGCGCACGGTCCGCCGCCGGGTCGCCGAGCTGATGGACGAGCTCGGCGCCCGCACGCGCTTCCAGGCCGGGGTGGAGGCGCACCGGCGTGGCCTGCTCTGACCTAGTCTGACCCGGTGGCCGACTTCGAGCATGTCCTGCGTCGCCGTCTCGAGGTTGTGATCGGGACGCCGTTCACGGAGGGCAACTCCGTCACCGTCCTGCGCAACGGTGACCAGATCTTCCCCGCGATGCTCGAGGCGATCCGGGGGGCGCAGAGCACCGTCGACCTGATGACGTTCGTCTACTGGCGCGGGGACATCGCGGTCGAGCTCGCCAAGGCGATGAGCGACCGGGCCCGGGCCGGCGTCCGGGTCCGCCTGCTGATCGACGCCCTCGGGGGCCGGCTGATCGAAGGCACCCTGGTCGACGAGATGGACCGGGCCGGCGTGCAGGTCGAGTGGTTCCGCAAGCCGTGGCTCAAGTCGCCGTTCAAGGCCAACCACCGGCTGCACCGCAAGGTCTGCGTCGTCGACGGCCGCATCGCCTTCACCGGCGGCGTCGGCATCGCGGAGGAGTGGACGGGCGACGCCCGCAACGAGAACGAGTGGCGCGACACGCACCTGCGGGTCGAGGGGCCGGCGGTCGACGGGCTGCAGTCGGCCTTCATCCAGGACTGGGCCGAGACCGGGCAGGAGCTCTACTCCGAGGACGACGAGTTCCCCGAGCAGCCGCAGACGGGCAGCAGCACGGTGCAGATCGTCCGCGGCTCGGCGAGCATCGGCTGGGACGACATGCAGTCGGCGTTCCACGTCATGCTCTGCTCCGCGCGGGAGCGGCTGCGGATCGCCACGGCCTACTTCGCCCCGGACTCCGACTTCCTCGACACGCTCTGCGACGCACCGGCCCGCGGCGTCGACGTCGACCTCGTCGTCCCGGGGCCGCACGCCGACAAGCGGGTCTCGCAGCTCACCAGCGAGGGTGTCTACGACCGGCTGGTCAACTGCGGCGTCCGGGTCTGGACCTTCCAGCCGTCGATGATGCACGCCAAGGTCATGACGGTCGACGGCCAGGCGGCGGTCATCGGGTCGTCGAACTTCAACCGGCGCTCCCTGGACCACGACGAGGAGGTCGTGCTGATCGCGCTGGACCGCGACCTGACGGCGACGCTGGACGCGCACCTCGACGAGGACTTCGAGCGCAGCATCGAGATCGACCTGACCCGGTGGCGCAACCGGTCGGTCACCCAGCGGGTGCAGGAGAAGGCGGTCAGCCCGATCCGCCGCTGGATGTAGCCACCAGCAGCGCCCAGGCGCCCCGCTCCACCCGCCAGGTCCGGGACGCGACCGGCCCGTCGAGCTCGCCGTCGGCGTTGAGCGGGAAGGGCTGTCCCGACACGGTGACCGTGCTCCCGCGGCGGGTGGTCACGTCCTCGCGCTCGAGGTGCTCGCCCTCGCGCAGTGCGACGCCGAAGCCGAGCCGTGCGAGCGGCCCGGTGGAGGTCGCCACCACGACGTCGAGCAGCCCGTCGTCGGGCGCCGCGTCCGGCGCGACCTCGGCGCCGCCGCCGATCGTGCGCCCGTTGGCGACCACCACCATGAGGGCCGGCCCGTCGACCTCGACGACCGACCCGTCGACCTCCACCCGCAGGTCCCACCCCGTGGGGCCGGCCGCCGCGAGGACGCTGCCGACCGGGTAGGCCGCCTTCCCCAGCCGGTCCTTGAGCCCGGTGGCCTTCTCCGCGGCCTCGGCGCCGACACCCAGGTGCACGACGTTGACGACGACACCGCCGTCGTCGTCGACGAGCAGGTCCAGCGGGCGCGGGCTGCCGTCGAGGAGCGCCTGGGCGGCGTCGGCCGGCTCGAGCGGGATGCCGAGGGTCCGGGCCAGGTCGTTGCCGGTGCCCAGGGGCACCAGGCCCAGCGGTTCGCCG
>Ga0126307_10002159_pt1 | contig 13227 bp, 12 predicted proteins | sample Plot28_FD_89955 | JGI IMG/M metagenome (GOLD analysis project Ga0126307, IMG submission 89955) | Serpentine soil microbial communities from UC McLaughlin Reserve, CA, USA - Plot28 | ecosystem: Environmental > Terrestrial > Soil > Grasslands | place: USA: UC McLaughlin Reserve, Lake County...
GAAGTGCGGGCCGTGTCTCCGCATGCCAAGACAGCGTGACAAAACGGATATTTCACCGTCACGCTGGCTGACCTGGCTGCAGGTGACGCTGCCGCGGCGCTGGCCGCGACCGAAATCGCTGTGCGGAGCGGAACCAACGCCGCTGTGGAAAAGCACAACGGCATGTGGGCGGCTCACACCGAGCGACTTCGCTGCGACGGCGTCGCCCACAATCATGGCTCCGACTGCCTGCCGGCTCAGTATCTGGCTCAGTCGCTACGAATCAACCAACGCACGCGCGAGATGACTGCCTCGGTGAAGTAGGGCAGGGCCAGCTCAGCGTCATGCATTGTGACACAAGCGCATCCGGCAAGCACCCGCGTCAACAGCGTCGGCTCATCGATCTCGCGCGCGATCGCCAATGCGTGCTGAACCCGCTCCCACATGTGATATCCACCCATGAGCTCAATACGGCCTTGTCGGCGATGGCGCGGGCCAAAGTCGCTGGATCGCCGCCTTCACTCTCGGCCCCAGCAGCGTCCAGCCATGCGAGCCCTTCGGAGATGTGCCCGCGGGCAAGCCAAACCGGCATTAGCGACGACGCCAACTCAGCGGCCTTTGCAATGTCTTCGGTCTCGCGACTCCAGGTGAAGGCCGCTCGCAGGTTGTCGATATCGATTTCCGCCTGCGCGAGCAAGTGCTCGTAATCATCGCGTGCCGGAGCATGCAACCGCGCCGCCAATGCGGTGTAGTGGTCGCGGTGTCGGGTGCGCACCTCATCGGCTTCATTCGACTCACCGAGTTTTTCCAACGCGTACTGGCGAACCGTCTCCAGCAACCGGTATCGCGTCCGATCGTCAGCGTTGTCGGGGACAACCAACGACTTGTCGACAAGGGCGCATCTTTCACCCGCGTTGCTAATGGGGGCGCATGGTTCAGGCTCAGACAGTGATATCGCCGGTGATATCACGTTTCGGGGAGGGGTGATGGCGCGAATTTTGTGACTGGAGGGACTGAATTTGCGCCCCGTCATCGCGAGGATCTACGCCCAGGGCGGATGGTCCCATGATCTTCTGTCGCACCTGATTCAAGTCGAAGTCGACGATGCCGAACTCACGATGGACGACATACGCATGCTCGTGACCGCTCTTGTGACCGGTGCCGAAGCGCCCAAATCTCTTGGGTAGCCTTAGGCGCCCAGGACCTCGATGCGGCATGTCGGTCCGTGCGCGCGAGCAAGTCGCGAATCCAGCGTCAGCAGCGTCGCATCGAGCGCCTCCGCGAGTGCGACATAGAACGCATCCCATCCGCGCACTGAATCACGCAGTTGCCAAGCCCGCTCCAGCAGCCACCGATGTCCGTAACGTTCGCCCGGCCAGTCCCGCAGATCGGCGACCGCCTGGCTGGCGGCTGTGCGGTCCAGCCGCCCCTTCAGGTGCTGGGCGCGGATGACACCCGTTACTTCGACGTCGATAACGTGCGGTGCTGCCTGATTGTCATCCGCGGCCAGGCGAGTGCCGATCTCGCCGGACCGAGGCGTGTCCGCGACGACTTCGAACAAGCACGATGCGTCAACGACGAGCATCTGGCCACTCGCCGCGCCACTCGTCCAGCGTTGCCAGCACCTCGGCTGTCGATACCTCCGATGGCCGGCGGCCGGTCCGCGCCAACCACTGCTTGATCGACGGCCGCGCGGCCAATCGGGTCGCCTCGCGACGCAGCAGTTCCGGCACCGTGATCTGCTCCTCGGCCGCGCGACGTACGAGTCCGGCGTACACGTCGTCGTCGATGTCGCGAATCTGAACCGTCTTAGGCATGTCTGCACCGTATCATGCGAGTACGCATGATACGGTGCGTGGCTGCAATGTCCAGCGCTGTCGCACAGGCGCGAGTAGAGGCCTGCTCCGAATACCAACGAAAAGCTAACCCGTGTAGGCCATGACGTGCTTGATGCGGGTGTAGTCCTCGAACCCGTACATCGACAGATCCTTGCCGTGTCCCGACGACTTGAATCCGCCGTGCGGCATCTCGGCCACCAGCGGAATATGCGTGTTGATCCACACGCACCCGAAGTCGAGCGCCGCTGAAACCCGCAACGCCCGCGACACGTCGCGCGTCCACACCGATGAGGCCAGTCCGTACTCCGTACCGTTGGCCCAGGCGATTGCCTCCTCTTCATCGGAGAACGACTGCACCGTGATCACCGGGCCGAAGATCTCGTTCTGCACCAGCCGGTCGTCCTGCCGCAGCCCGCCGATCACCGTCGGCTCGACGTAGAAACCCTTGTCGCCCTGGCGTTGTCCGCCGATGGCCACCTTGGCATGCCCCGGCACGTCGGTGAAGAACGAGAGCACGCGCTCCATCTGATTGACGTTGTTCACCGGCGGCACCCAGGCGTCCTCGTCGTCCGCGGGCTTGCCGTACGTCGTCGTCGCGCCCCTGGCCTGCTCCGCCAGCGCATCGGTCAGGTCGCTGGCTACCTTGGCGGTCGCCAGCACCCGCGTCGCCGCCGTGCAGTCCTGCCCCGCGTTGAAGTAGCCCGCCGTCGCGATTCCCTCAGCGGCCGTGGCGATGTCACTGTCGTCGAAGACGATCACCGGCGCCTTGCCGCCGAGCTCGAGGTGCGTGCGCTTCAGATTGCCGCCCGCGCTGACCGCCACGGCGCGGCCCGCGGCCACCGAACCGGTGATCGACACCATCTCCGGCGTGGGGTGCGCGACGACCGCCGCGCCCGTATTCCGGTCGCCGCAAACGACATTGAGTACTCCGGGCGGAAAGTGTCGCGAAGCAATCTCGGCCAGCATCACCGTCGTGACCGGGGTGGTGTCACTTGGTTTGATGACAACGGCGTTGCCCGCCGCGATGGCCGGACAGAACTTCCAGATCGCCATCATCATCGGGTAGTTCCACGGCGCGACCTGGCCGATCACACCGACAGGTTCGCGGCGGATCCATGAGGTGTGGTTCTCCATGTATTCGCCGGCCGACTTGCCCTCCAACATCCTTGCAGCACCGGCGAAGAACCGGATCTGGTCGACCATCGGGGGGATCTCTTCGGCCATGGTGACGTGGTTGGGCTTACCGGTGTTGCGGCCCTCGGCCTTGACGAGTTCTTCCGCATTCTTTTCAATGTCGGCGGCGAAATCCAGCATCGCCTTCTGGCGGTGCGACGGTGTGCTGCGCTTCCAGTCAGCGAACGCCTTGGACGCCGCCGCATAGGCGTTGTCGATGTCGGCCTCGTTGGAAATGGGTGCGGTGCCGTATTCCTCGCCGCTGCTCGGATCGACCAGCGGCATGGTGGCGCCGCTGACCGAGTCGACGGCCTCGCCGCCGATGAAATTCTGAACCTTGGTCATGCCAACTCCTGTCGTTAGAGGTCCGCGAGGACGAGAGCGAGTACGTCGAGGCCTTCGATGAGAAGCTCGTCGCTGATGGTCAGTGGGGGAAGGAAACGCAAGACGTTGCCAAATGTGCCGCAGGACAACACGATTACGCCGGCAGTATGGCATCCGACGCACAGCTTCATGGTGAGTTCGGCGTCAGGCTCCAGCGTCCCCGGCTTGACCAACTCCATCGCGATCATCGCACCGCGGCCACGCACATCGCCGATGCGGTCATCCTCGGCCTGCAGACGGCCCAGCCGCTCCTTCATCAGCGCTTCGATCTGACGCGCGCGCTCCACGAGGCCCTCGGCCTCGATCGTTTCCATCGTGGCCAACGCGGCCGCACACGCAACCGGATTGCCGCCGTACGTGCCGCCGAGACCGCTGACGTGTGGAGCGTCCATGATCTCGGCCCTGCCGGTGACCGCGGACAGCGGCAGCCCGTCCGCGATGCCCTTGGCGGTGCAGATCAGGTCGGGTTCGATGCCTTCGTGTTCGCAGGCGAACATCGCGCCCGTCCTGGCGAACCCGGTCTGCACTTCGTCGGCGATGAACAGCACATCGTTCTTGCGGCACCAGTCCAGCAATGCGGGCAGGAACCCATCGGCGGGAACGATGAAGCCGCCCTCACCCTGGATGGGTTCGATGATGACCGCGGCCAGGTTGTCCGCGCCGACCTGTTTGTCCATGACGGTGATGGCCCGCTTGGCGGCCAGCTCGCCATCGGTGGCCAGTTCCTTGCCGAACTCGGCATCGCGGAACGGATATGACAGCGGCGCCCGGTAGATCTCGGGCGCGAACGGGCCGAAGCCGTGCTTGTACGGCATGGACTTGGCGGTCAGCGCCATCGTGAGATTGGTGCGGCCGTGGTAGGCGTGATCGAACGACACGATCGCCGGCTTGCGGGTGTATGTCCGGGCGATTTTGATCGAGTTCTCCACCGCCTCCGACCCGGAGTTGAACAGCGCCGAGCGTTTCTCGCCGCTGCCCGGTGTGAGCCGGTTGAGCTCTTCGGCGACCGCGACGTAGCCCTCGTAGGGCGTGATCATGAAGCAGGTGTGGGTGAATTTCGCTACCTGTTCGGCCACCGCCGCGACCACTCGCGGTGACGAGTTGCCGATCGTCGTGACGGCGATGCCTGAGCCCAAATCGATGAGCCGGTTGCCGTCGACGTCTTCGACGATGCCGCCGAACGCCCTTGCGGTGAAGACGGGCATCGTGTTGCCGATCCCGCGCGACACCGCGGCGCTCTTGCGGTCGATCAGCTCCTGGGATCGGGGGCCGGGAATCGCGGTGGCGAGATAGCGGCTCTGTTCGAGGGTGCTCAATGAAGCCTCCTGATGACCGGGGTCGACGCTGCGCACACGAGGAGCAGAACCACGCATGCCGCGTCGCCGTCTGAGCCTAGTCTCAGCCGCACCGATCCGACTGAAAACTCTTCCCCCTCAGAGCGGAACCATCGGTCGGACCGGAATGGCGCAACGGATTTCGTTGCGAGCGGTTTGTCGCGGACGCAAATGGGAAACCGGATGAGGGCGTAAATCGACACTCATACACGGAGGTCGTAATGGCCGACAGCACCGAAGCTGGTTCCGTTCTCAAGCCCGACGCCGAGGTCTATCCCTTAGGCAAGAGCCGTCCGCCTCTCGCTGTCGACGACCTGCCTGAGCCGGAGGACGTGTTCAAGGTGTCCGGTCGGCTCGGGCCGTGGCAGATCATCCAGTTCGTGATCGGGCCCAGTCTGATTGCCCTCGGCATCTCCATCGGAAGCGGCGAGTGGCTGCTCGGCCCGCAGGCCGTCGGCACATTCGGCTTCGTCGGCGTCGGCTGGGTCATCACCATCTCGGCCGTGTTGCAGACGTTCTACAACGTCGAGGTATCACGGTACGTGGTGGCAACAGGCGAGGTTCCCGTCGTCGGCTGGGGGCGGGTTCCGCCCGGGTGGATGTTCTGGATCCCGTTCGCCCTTGTCGTGTTCTACTGCGCGTTCCTTTTCGGCGGCTGGGCGGCGGGTGCCGGCCAGGGCATGTTCGCGCTGATCACCGGGCGGGTGCACCAGCCCGACGAGATCGAGTACACGAGGCTGCTCGCCATCGGCCTGCTGTTCGTGATCTTCCTGATCGCCGTCTTCGCCCGCAAAATCTCCCGCGCGCTCCAGCTGAGCAACTGGATCATGGTCGGGTTCATCCTGCTGACCCTGCTGATCGTCAACCTCGCGATCGTGCCGTGGTCGGTGTGGTGGGAGGGAATCCGCGGTCTGGTAACACCGGCCCCGCCACCGTCCGGCATCACCGCGACACAGCTCGGCGCGCTCGCGGGGTTCACCGCGCTGGCCTCCGGTCTGAACTGGTTTGCGATGAACCACTATCGGGACCACGGCTACGGCATGGGCCACCGCGTCGGCTACATCGCCGGCATGCGGGGTGAGCGCCGGGAGTTGCTGCCGGTCGGCGTGACCTTCCGCGATACGCCCGAGAACACCACGCGGTGGCGCCGCTGGTACCGGCTACTGATCATCGACCAGTGGGTGGTGTTCTTCGGCGGGGCGATGCTCGGCATGCTGCTGCCCACGGTCCTGATGGCCCACGTGGTCGCCACCAGTGGGGAAAAGCCGACCACGGCCAATGTGCCGACCTTCACTGCGTCGCAGCTCGGCGAGCAATACGGGTCGTGGATGTTCTACCTGATGCTGGCCGTCGGCACGCTCGTGCTCTTCAGCACACAGCTCGGCATTTTCGAGGCGCTGGTCCGCAACTTCACCGACTCGGTGCACGCGACCAGCCCGCGGCTGCGCCGGCTGCTCGAGGGCGATCCCCGCAAGTTCTACTACCCGTACATGCTGATCGTGCTCGCGGTCATCGCCGTCGCGCTGCACCTCGCAGTGCCGGTGCAACTGGTGCAGAACTCGGCCAACATCTCGAACTTCGGCGCGCTGATGTTCCCGTTCATGTTGATGTACCTGAACTCGCGGCTACCCAAGGCGGCCCGACCACGGCCGTGGCATTACGTGCTGCTGGTGCTCAACACCCTGTTCTTCGGGTTCTTCTTCGTCAACTGGGTCTACTCGCTCATCACCGGAGACCCGTTGGTGAGCTTCTAAGAACCGTGAACGTTCTTGCCGCGGTGACTGCGCTTGCGCATCAATCGGCTGGCGGTTGACGGTGCCGGTCGGCCGCCAACTGCCCTAATGGCACACTGGTCACGACGAGGCCGTTGACCTGCGGTCTGGAGGCCGTAACCGCAAGACCAACACGAAAGACAGCTGCCGCCATGGGCGAATTGACCCTGTTCCTACCCCTGATCCTCATCTTGGGCGCATTCATGTTCTTCGCGTCGCGGCGCCAGAAGAAGGCGATGCAGGCCACCATCGACCTGCACAATTCGCTGAAGGTCGGTGACCGCGTGCACACTACGTCGGGTCTGCAGGCCACGATTGCCGGCATCACCGACGACAACGTCGACCTGGAGATCGCCCCCGGTGTCGTCACCACCTGGATGAAGCTGGCGGTACGTGACCGCATCGTCGACGACCTAGACGATGACGACACCGATGTCGATGAGGACGTCGACACGCCCGACTCGACCGCTACGGAGCTCACCGAGAGCCCGAACCACAAGACTGACGGCTAATCACACAGCGCAAGCACGTACCCTTTGCGGTGCTGACGAACTGATCTCGAGGAGACCTAAGAAACGTGGCATCGTCTTCGGCGCCGGTGCACCCTGCCCGCTACCTGGGGTTCTTTTTGGTGCTGCTCGTCGGCGTTTACCTTTTGGTGTTCCTGACCGGCGACAAGCAGGCCAAGCCCAAGCTCGGCATCGACTTGCAGGGCGGCACCCGCGTCACGCTGACCGCACGCACACCGGACGGCTCCCCGCCCACCCGGGAGGCGCTCGACCAGGCGCAGCAGATCATCAGCGCCCGCGTGAACGGCCTTGGCGTGTCCGGGTCGGAGGTCATCATCGACGGCTCGAACCTCGTCATCACTGTGCCTGGCAACGACAGCAGCGAGGCCCGCAACCTGGGTCAGACGGCGCGGCTGTACATCCGGCCGGTGATCCATGTGATTCCGGCAAAGGGTCAGGGCCAGCAGCCACCGACCGCCACGCCGCCGGGTGCGCCGCCAGGATCGCCGGCTGCGCCGCCAGGCGCCCCGGAGGCGCCGCTGCCCGGCCTACCTGGCATCGCTCCGGCCGAGCCCGGCGCGCCCGTGTCACCGCCCTCACCCGCTGAAGAGGCGCCGCCGGAGGCTCCGGCACCGCAACCGCGGCCGTATCCCCAGGAGCCGCCACCGACGCCGGAACCGCCTCCGCCCACGCCGGGAGCTCCGCCAGCGCCGCCTGAAAAGGAGGCGACACTCGCGCAGCGCATCGCCGATGAGAAGCAGCTGCGGCAGAACGCCGACCAGCAGATCCAAATCCTGGCGCTGCAATTCCAGGCCACCCGCTGCAACGACGAGGACGTGTTGGCGGGCAACGACGACCCGAACCTTCCGTTGGTGACCTGCTCGCAGGACCACACACAGGTCTATCTGCTCGACAAGTCGATCATCAGCGGTGAGCAAATCAAGAGCGCCGACTCCGGACTCGATCAGCAGCGCGGCGAGTACGTCGTCACCGTGGAGTTCAACGATGAGGCGTCGCGGATCTGGGCGGACTTCACTGCCGCCAACGTCGGTACCCAGACCGCGTTTGTGCTCGACTCGCAGGTGGTCAGCGCCCCGGCGATCCAAGAAGCCATCCCTGGCGGGCGCACACAGATCACCGGCCGGTTCACCGCCGATTCGGCCCGCGAATTGGCCAACGTGCTGAAGTACGGTTCGCTGCCGCTGTCGTTCGAGTCCTCGGAGGCCGAAACCGTTTCCGCGACATTGGGTTTGACCTCGCTGCGGGCTGGCTTGATCGCCGGCGCGATCGGCGTTGCGCTGGTGCTTGTGTATTCGCTGGTTTACTACCGCCTGCTCGGATTGCTGACGACGTTATCGTTAATAGCGTCCGGCGCAATGGTTTTCGCGATATTGGTGCTCCTCGGCAGATACATCAACTACACCCTTGACCTGGCCGGCATCGCCGGTCTGATCATCGGTATCGGCACCACGGCGGACTCCTTTGTCGTGTTCTTCGAACGCATCAAAGATGAGGTACGCGAAGGGCGTTCATTCCGCTCGGCCGTCCCGCGCGGTTGGGTCAGGGCGCGAAAGACGATCCTGTCCGGCAGCGCGGTCGGTTTCCTGGCAGCCCTGGTGCTCTACCTGCTGGCGGTCGGCCAGGTGAAGGGCTTCGCGTTCACGCTGGGGCTCACCACGATCCTGGACGTCGTTGTGGTGTTCCTGGTGACGTGGCCTCTGGTGTACCTGGCGTCGAAGACGACGATGCTGGCCAAGCCGGCGTTCAACGGTCTCGGTGCCGTCCAGCAGATCGCGCGGGAACGGCGAGCCGCCGCACACGCGACGGGACGGGGTTAGCCAGATGGCCGCTAAGCATTCATCCGACACGCACGAATCGAACACCGTCGAGTCGACCGGCGTCGAGGCACTCGATCTCGAAGCCGCCGCGTCCACGACGCCGCGGCACGGCTTCTTCACCCGGCTCTATACGGGTACCGGCGCCTTCGAGGTCATTGGCCGTCGCAAGATGTGGTTCACGATCAGTGGCTTGATCGTCGCGATCGCGATCGCGAGCATCGTGCTGCGCGGCTTCACATTCGGCATCGACTTCTCGGGCGGCACCAAGGTGTCGATGCCCGCTGCGGGTGGCTCGGGAACAGTCAGCGTCCAGCAGGTCGAGGACGTGTTCAGCAAGACGCTGGGCAAAGACGCCGAGTCGGTGGTGGTCGTCGGCAGCGGCGGCTCGGCCACCGTGCAGATCCGCTCGGAGACGCTGACCAACCCAGAAACCGAACAGTTGCGCACCGCGCTGTTCGACGCGTTCCAGCCCAAGGGCAGCGACGGCCAGCCCAGCAAGCAGGCCATCAGCGACTCGGCGGTGTCGGAGACCTGGGGCGGCCAAATCACGAAGAAGGCGCTCATCGCCTTGGTGGTGTTCTTGGTGCTTGTCACCATTTACATCACTGTGCGCTACGAGCGGTACATGGCGCTGTCCGCGCTGGCGACGATGTTCTTCGACCTGACCACCACCGCGGGGGTGTACTCCCTGGTGGGATTCGAGGTCACGCCGGCCACCGTCATCGGCCTGCTGACCATCCTCGGTTTCTCGCTGTACGACACGGTGATCGTTTTCGACAAGGTCGAGGAGAACACCCGCGGCTTCGAACACACGGCTCGGCGCACCTTCGCCGAGCACGCCAACCTGGCCATCAACCAGACGTTCATGCGGTCGATCAACACCAGCCTGATCTCGGTGTTGCCCATCATCGCGTTGATGGTGATCGCCGTGTGGCTGCTCGGCGTCGGGACGTTGAAGGACCTGGCGCTCGTGCAGCTGGTCGGCGTGATCGTCGGCAGCTATTCCTCGATCTTCTTGGCCACCCCGATGCTGGTAACGCTGCGGGAGCGCACCGAAAAGGTGCGCACACACACGCGTCGGGTGCTCAATCGGCGCAGGCCCGCCGCGGCGAAGGCCGCTGAGGCGGGGCAGGACGCCGAGCCCGAGGAGATCGCGGCCGCGTCGCTGGCCCCCAAGCCGGCGCCCGAGAAGCCTGCGCCGGGGGTGCGGCCCGCCCGACCGACCGCGAGCCGGACCGGACGACCGTCGGGTAAGCGCAACACACGGCGGCGGTAGGGCCGATGTTCCCCCGCAAGCGGGAGGTGCGCCCTGTCCGGTGCCGGAAAGTCATCGCGGCGGCCGCCCTGTCGCTAGTCGGCGTGCTGGGCCTGTCGTCGTGCTCGGGCGGTGCCGCCGACACCATCGACTACGCCGTCGACGGCACGCTGGTCACCTACAACACCAACACCGTCGCGGGCGCGGCATCAGCCGGGCCGCAGGCCTTCGCCCGAGTGCTTACCGGATTCAACTACCACGGACCTGACGGCCAGATCGTCGGCGACCACGACTTCGGTACCGTCTCGGTGGTCGGACGCGCGCCGCTGGTGCTCGACTACGAAATCAGCGCCAGCGCGGTGTACTCCGACGGGAAGCCGATGACCTGCGACGACATGGTCTTGGCGTGGGCGTCGCAGTCAGGTCGGCTCCCCGGGTTCGACGCGGCCAACCGGGCCGGCTACAGCGACATCGCCTCCGTCGACTGCGCGCCCGGGCAGAAGAAGGCGCGGGTGACGTTCGCGCAGGATCGCGGGTTCGTCGACTTCGGCCAGCTGTTCGCGGCGACGTCGATGATGCCGTCGCACGTCATCTCCGACGAACTGGGCATCGACGTGACCACCGCGCTGCTCAACAACGACGGCCCGGCCGTCGAACGCATCGCGGGGGTGTGGAACAACACCTGGAATCTGAGTGCCGACGACTTCGACCCCGAACGGTTTCCGTCCTCGGGGCCGTACAAGATCGAGGCGGTCAGCAAGGACGGCTCTGTCGTGCTCGTCGCCAACGACAAGTGGTGGGGCGCCAAGCCCGCCACCAACAAGATCACCGTGTGGCCGCGGGGCGCCGACATCCAAGACCGCGTCAATCAGGGCAGGTACGACGTCGTGGACATCGCGGCGGGTTCGTCGGGAACGCTGAATCTGCCCGACGATTACGTCCGCACCGACTCGCCGTCGGCGGGTATAGAGCAGCTGATCTTCGCGCCGCAGGGACCGATGGCAGGCCCGCCCGCCCGTCGGGCGCTTGCGCTGTGCACGCCGCGCGATGTGATCGCCAAGAACGCGGCGGTGCCGATCGCGAACGCCCGGCTCAATCCGGCGTCCGAGGATGCATTCGCCCCGGCCGAAGGAGCGGTTGAGGCCGGCCAGTTCGTGGTCGCCAACCCCGGCGCCGCCCGCGCCGCGGTCAACAACCAGCCCGTGACGGTCCGCATCGGATACCAGAGCCCCAATGCCCGACTGGCTGCGACGGTCGGTGCGATCACCAAGTCCTGCGCGCCGGCCGGAATCACCGTACAGGACGCCGCGTCGGACTCCATCGGCCCGCTCAGTCTGCGCGACAACAAGATTGACGTGCTGATCGCCAGCAACGGCGGCGCCGCGGGCAGCGGGTCCACGGGTGCATCGGTGATGGACGCCTACGACCTGCACACCGGCAACGGCAACAACCTGTCGGGCTACTCCAACGAGCGCATCGACGGCATCATTGGGTCGATGGCGGTGACCTCAGATGCGAAGGAACTGGCCCGGCTGCTCGGTGAGGGCGGATCGATCCTTTGGGCCGAAATGCCGACGCTTCCGCTCTACCGTCAGCAGCGGACCCTGCTGACGTCGAACAAGATGTATGCGGTGAGCAGCAATCCGACTCGATGGGGCGCAGGGTGGAACATGGATCGCTGGGTGCTGGAGCGGTGAGCGAGAACACCGCAGCCGGTGGCCCGGGGACATCAGAGATTTCGCGGCTCATCGCGTCGATGACGCGTGAGGTGCCCGACTTCCCCGAGCCGGGCATCCAGTTCAAAGACCTCACCCCGCTGCTGGCCGACGCGCATGGCCTGGACGCGGTGACTGACGCGCTCGCGGACGTCGCCAGGGGCGCGGACCTGGTGGCCGGGGTGGACGCCCGCGGCTTCCTGCTCGGCGGCGCCGTCGCCATCAAGCTGGGCATCGGTGTGCTGGCGGTCCGCAAGGGCGGCAAGCTGCCGCCGCCTGTGTTCAGCGAGACGTACAGCCTGGAATACGGCACCGCCACGCTGGAGGTACCGGCCGACGGCATAGAGCTTGCGGGTCGAACGATCGTGATCATCGACGACGTGTTGGCCACCGGTGGCACGCTGGCCGCGACAGCCGGGCTGTTGCGGCACGCGGGGGCGAAGGTGACCGGCGCGGCGGTGGTGTTGGAATTGGCCGGCCTCGGCGGCCGCGAGGTGCTCAAACCGCTACCGGTCAGCAGCTTGCGCGCGGTCTGAGCGATATCCTCGAAGTCTGGGGTTCCAGAGCGAGTGCGATAAGCGCTTGCGCGAAGGGCAGACCGGGAGGTGACCATGGCTGACGAACCCGGCACGGGGCAGGCCGTGCAGGTACCTCCGCCTGGGGCGCAGATCCCCGAAACGCAGCCGCTGGAGATCCCCAAGACGTCGACGAGCGCGTCGCGGCGGGTCCGGGCCCGGCTGGCCCGACGCATGACCGCCCAGCGCGGCACCCTCAACCCGGTGCTCGAGCCGCTAGTGGCGGTGCACCGCGAGAACTACCCGAAAGCCGACGTGAACCTGCTGCAGCGGGCCTACGAGGTGGCAGAGCAGCGGCACGCCGACCAATTGCGCCGCTCGGGTGATCCGTACATCACGCATCCGTTGGCCGTCGCCAACATCCTTGCCGAACTCGGCATGGACACCACCACGCTGGTCGCCGCGCTGCTGCACGACACAGTGGAGGACACCGGCTACACGATGGAGGCGTTGACGGCCGACTTCGGTGAACAGGTCGCCCATCTCGTCGACGGGGTGACGAAGCTGGACAAGGTCACACTCGGCAGCGCCGCTCAGGGCGAGACCATCCGCAAGATGATCATCGCGATGGCCCACGATTACCGGGTGTTGGTGATCAAGGTCGCCGATCGGTTGCACAACATGCGCACCATGCGCTTCCTGCCGCCGGAGAAGCAGGCCCGCAAGGCCCGTGAAACGCTGGAAGTGATTGCGCCACTGGCCCATCGGCTGGGCATGGCGACCGTCAAGTGGGAATTGGAAGATCTGTCCTTCGCGATCCTGCACCCGAAGAAGTACGAGGAGATTGTGCGGCTGGTCGCCGACCGTGCGCCGTCGCGCGACATCTACCTGGCCAAGGTGCGCGACGAGATCAAC
>Ga0126307_10002163_pt1 | contig 13219 bp, 9 predicted proteins | sample Plot28_FD_89955 | JGI IMG/M metagenome (GOLD analysis project Ga0126307, IMG submission 89955) | Serpentine soil microbial communities from UC McLaughlin Reserve, CA, USA - Plot28 | ecosystem: Environmental > Terrestrial > Soil > Grasslands | place: USA: UC McLaughlin Reserve, Lake County...
CTGGCCGATCACGCGCTTGTGCAGCTCGTCCTCCATCCGGATCAGCTTCTGCGACTCGGCCTCCGTCAGCTTGAAGACCGGGATCCCAGTCCACATGGAGACGATGTCCGCGATCTCTTCCTCGCCGATCTCCGGCTGCTCGACCGTCTCCGAGCTGCGCCATTTCTCCTCGAGCTCGCGGCGCTTCTGCGTCAGCTTGCGCTCCTTGTCGCGCAGGTTCGCGGCCTTCTCGAACTCCTGCGACTCGATCGCCGCCTCCTTCTCTTGGCGAACGTTGTCGATCTCGTCCTCGAGCTCGCGGTAGCGCGGCGGAGCGGTCATCGTCTTGATGCGCATCCGCGACGCGGCCTCGTCGACGAGATCGATCGCCTTGTCAGGCAGGTGGCGGTCCTGGATGTAGCGGCTCGCGAGCACGGCCGACGCCTGGAGCGCCTCGTCCGTGATCGTGCAGCGGTGGTGGGCCTCGTAGCGGTCGCGCAGGCCTCTCAGGATGAGCACCGTGTCCTCGACGGAGGGCTCCTCCACCTTGATCTGCTGGAAGCGGCGCTCGAGGGCAGCGTCGCGCTCGAGGTACTTGCGGTACTCGTCGAGCGTCGTCGCCCCGATGGTCTGGAGCTCGCCTCTGGCGAGCGCCGGCTTCAGGATCGAGGCCGCGTCGATCGCGCCTTCGGCCGCTCCGGCTCCGACGAGGTTGTGGAGCTCGTCGATGAACAGGATGATGTCGCCGCGCTGGGTGATCTCCTTCATCACCTTCTTCAGGCGCTCCTCGAACTCGCCGCGGTACTTCGAGCCCGCGACCAACGCAGCCAGATCCAGGGTGTAGATCTGCTTGTTCTTCAGGAGCTCGGGCACCTGGTTGGAGGAGATACGCGCGGCGAGGCCCTCGACGACAGCCGTCTTGCCGACACCAGGCTCGCCGATCAGGACCGGATTGTTCTTCGTGCGCCGCGAGAGGATTTGCATGACCCGCTCGATCTCGGTCTGGCGACCGACGACCGGGTCGAGCTTGCCCTCGGCAGCGAGCTTGGTGAGGTTGCGCCCGAACTGGTCGAGGAGCTTCGAGCTCTTCGACTTCTCCGGCGTGCCGCCCCCGCCCTGCTGGCGGCGGCCCGGGCCGGAGAGCATTCGGATGATCTCGTTGCGGATTTTCTCGGCATCGGCGTCGAAGTCGAGCAGGATGCGCGCGGCAACCCCCTCGTTCTCACGCACGAGCCCGAGCAGGATGTGCTCGGTGCCGATGTAGTTGTGCCCGAGCGAGAGCGCCTCGCGAAGCGCCAGCTCGAGAACCTTCTTGGCGCGCGGAGTGAAGGGGATCTGACCCGTCGTCACCTCGTCGCCTTGGCCGACAATCCGGGCAACCTGCGCACGGACCTCCTCGACGGTGATGTCGAGTGACTCGAGGACGCGGGCAGCCAGCCCCTCCTCTTCGCGGAGGAGGCCGAGAAGAATGTGCTCGGTCCCGATGTAGTTGTGCTTGAGGGCACGGGCCTCGTCCTGGGCGAGGACGACAACCTGCCTAGCTCGTTCAGTGAAGCGTTCGAACAACGCTCGCGTCCTTTCCGTCTACAGCCGAACCCATGCTATCGAACCGGTCGGGAGGTACTTCCGGGATGCCTGTAGTGCGTATCGGCTCGAAGCGTCATCCTCTACAGACCTTTTTTCATCAGTGGCTCCGAACTGGTCGATAAGGTCGGCCCGTGGTGCTCGAGACCGAACTACGGCCGTGTCCACCCTATTCGCTCGCACTCTCCGCACGGCTGAAAAGCGACGCCACGCGTACGTTCCGAGACGGCGTCCTCACGGCCGTATTCGAGGCGGGAGGCCCAGCGCTCGCCCGCGTGCGCCAGAGGCCGGACGGGATGCTTGCCGTCCGGCTCGAGAGCAGCGAGCCGGAAGCGGCCTTGGAGGTGCTGCGCTTCGTGCTTGCCGCGGACGACGACCACTCCGAGTTCCTGCTCCGATTCCGGGACGACCGGCTGCTCGGGCCCAGGATCAGGACCCTCCGCGGCATGCGCCCTCTGCGGGTCGCCACGGTCACGCACGCGCTCCTGAAGGCGGTCTGCGGGCAGCTGATCCAGGCCCGAGCGGCCCGCCTCCTCGAGGCGAAGCTCATCCGGGTCGCTTCCGAGGAGCACGAAGGACTGCGGCTGCCACCCACCCGTACCACCTTCGCGAGCTTCGCGCCGGCCGAGCTCGCCCAGATCGGATTGGTCAGCCGTAAGGCCACGGCGCTCGTCCGGCTCTCACGCGAGATCGATCTGGAGCGCCTGCACGGCGTCCCGACTGCTCAAGCACGGGCCCGCATCGAGCGCGAGCGCGGCCTCGGTCCCTGGTCGGCCGGCGTCATCTGCCTCTACGGCCTCGGACGCTTCGAGCATGGCCTCGTCGGCGACCTCGGTCTGATCAAGCTGTGCGCGGCGCTAAGCGGCCGCTGGGCAGACGAGGACGACACCCGAGAGCTCCTCGAGCCCTACGGCGAGTGGGCCGGCCTGGCGAGCGTGTACCTGCTGGCCGCGGCGGGGCCGGGCGCGGCAAGCCCCGCCCCGACGCGCGGTTTGGGTTTTCCCGGTCGACGGCCCAACGTCCTGGGTTTTCCGTGACACTGGAGAACGCGCGAACCGCGGGCCTATCGTGTTCGTTCGCGCAGCGCCGGGAAGAGGATCACGTCACGGATCGTCTCCCTTCCCGTGAGCACCATCGCCAGGCGGTCGATCCCGAGCCCGAGTCCCCCGGTGGGCGGCATCCCGTATGCGAGCGCCTCGACGTAGTCCGGGTCGCCGGGCTCGGCCGTCGCATCCCCCGTCTCTGACGCCGCCTCCTGGTCACGAAAACGCCGCTCCTGCTCGGAGGAATCGTTCAGCTCGGTGAAGGCGTTCCCGAGCTCCATGCCGCCGACGAAGTACTCGAACCGCTCCACGATGGTCGGATCTTCGTCCGTCGCCCGTGCGAACGGAGAGAGCTCGATCGGGTAGTCGTGCAGGATCGTCGGCTGAACGAGCGTCGGCTCCACGTACGCGGACAGGGCATGGTCGACCAGCTGCGCCCACGTGCGGTCGGCATCTGTCGCCGTCCCGCGCTCCTCGAGGCGGCGCCGGAGCTCCACCTCATCCCGCGTCCAGAGTCTCTGCTCCTCGAGCGCATCGACCAGCTTGATGCGCTGCCAGGGCGGGGCCAGGTCGATCTCGTGGCCCCGGAACGAGACCTTCGTTCCACCCGTGGCCTCACGGGCGACCCGCTCGACCAGGCGCTCGATGCGCTCCATCGTGTCGCGGTAGTCAGCGTAGGCCTCGTACCACTCGAGCATCGTGAACTCGGGCTGGTGCTTGTAGGAGATGCCTTCGTTTCGGAAGTCCTTGCCGATCTCGTAGACCCGCTCGAGCCCACCGACGATGAGCCGCTTCAGATAGAGCTCGGACGCGATTCGCAGATACAGGTCGACATCCAGCTCGTTGTGGTGTGTGACGAAGGGCTCCGCGAAGGCGCCGCCGTACCTGGGCTGGAGGATCGGAGTCTCCACCTCCACGAAGGCGTCTTCGTCGAGCTCGCTTCGGATGGACGAGACCATCTGGCTCCGAAGTAGAAAGTCGCGGCGGGTCTCCTGGTTGACCAGCAGGTCGAGGTAGCGCTTCCGGTACCGCGTCTCCGAGTCCACCAGGCCGTGGAAGGTGTCCGGTAGCGGCCTGGCGGTCTTCGCGAGCAGGATGAGCTCGTCGACGGCGACCGAGGGCTCCCCGCGCTTGGTCGTGGTGGGCCGGCCTTCCACGCCGACGATGTCCCCCAGGTCGAGATCCACAGACCCGACCCGCTCCGCGCTCAGGAGAAGCTGGATCTGTCCGGACCGGTCGACCAGGTCGATGAAGACGAGCTTCCCGTGGCCACGCTGGCCCAGCACCCGTCCGGCCAGGCGTCGCGGCTCGGGCCCTTCTCGGCCGGGCTCGAGCAGCTCTGCCTCCGCCCGGACCGCGGCGGCGTCCACTCGGCCCGGAAAGCGCTTCGGAAGTGAGCTCATAGAGGCCGCGAGCCTACCGCCTTCAGGTAGGACGGAGCCCCCGGCGCCTCAGGGCCCGTGCGGACCCCGGGTCGCCGTCCGCCGTCCGCCGCGCGCGAGGCAAAGCGATTCTCATCTATCTCTCATCGTTGAGCCCACAATGAGGGCATGCGCGTGCTGATCGTGGAGGACGAACTGAAGATGGCCAGCCTCCTCCGGCGCGGACTGCTCGAGGACGGCCATGCGGCCGACGTCGCAGAGAAAGGGGAGGACGCGCTCTGGATGGCTCGGGCGACGGACTACGACGCGATCGTCCTCGACGTCATGCTGCCGGGCCTGACCGGCTTCGAGGTCTGCCGCCGTCTTCGCGACGACGGCGTCTGGTCGCCTGTGCTCATGCTCACCGCGAGGGACGCGGTGCAAGATCGGATCGACGGGCTCGACAACGGCGCCGACGACTACCTCACGAAGCCGTTCTCCTTCGCCGAGCTACTCGCTCGACTGCGAGCGCTTTCGCGCCGGGGGCCGGTTGACCGTCCACCGGTGCTCGAAGTCGGATCCCTGAGGCTCGACCCGGCCACACACCAGGCCTGGCGCCGTGACGATGAGGTCGCGCTCTCGACCAAGGAGTTCGCTCTGCTCGAGACGTTCATGCGGCGGCCCGGTCAGGTGCTCTCCAGGTTCCAGCTGCTCGAGCACGCCTGGGACTACGGCTACGAGAATCGGTCGAACATTGTCGACGTCTACGTGCGCTACCTCCGCGAGAAGATCGACCGCCCGTTCGGGACGACTTCAATCGAGACGGTGCGCGGGGCCGGGTATCGACTCCGGAAGGACGGCGGCCTGTGAACGTCCCTCGCCTCCCACTCGCCGCCGGGGAAACCATGGTTCGACCGCGAGCCCCCTTTTTACAGTCCAACGTGGGGGAACCTCCCGGTTCCCCCATGCCCCCTCCACACGCTCAGAGTCCAAAGGTCGGCCGATGAGCCGGATTCCCATCCGCCTTCGCCTCACGCTGGCGTTCACGCTCGTGATGGCCCTTGTGCTCGCCGCTACGGGGCTCTTTCTCTACGTTCGGCTCGGTCAAGAGCTCGATGCAAGCCTGAACGCCGGCCTTCGTTCTCACGCGGACGCCGTCACCGCACTCGTTCAGCAGGCGGGCTCCGGCCTTCGCGCCGGAGAAAGCAGCCCGCTGGCCCCTCCCGACGAGAGCTTCGCGCAGGTGGTCGACGAGAACGACGAGGTGGTCGACGCGACCCCGGGGCTCGGAAGCGCGCGCGTTCTGGATCCCGGGCAGCTCGGCTCTGCACGCCGCGGCACCGTCGTCCTAAATCTCGGACCACCCCCCAACGGCGACGATCCTGCTCGCGTCCTGGCCACACCCGTCGACGCACGGGACCAACGTCTGGTCGTGGTCGTGGGCGCCTCTCGTGACGGGCGCGCGGAAGCTCTGGCGAGCCTGCGCACCCAACTCCTCGTTGGCGGGCCGATCGCCCTCCTGCTCGCCTGCCTGGCCGGCTATGCCCTGGCGGCGGCGGCGCTGCGCCCAGTCGAATCCATGCGGCGCGGGGCGGCCGACATCTCGGCGGCGAGCCAGGGCCGGCGGCTTCCGCTCTCGAGACCCGACGACGAGATCCGACGGCTCGGCGAGACGCTGAACGAGATGCTGGCGCGGCTCGAGACTGCGCTCGCCCGAGAGCGCGGGTTCGTCGCCGACGCGAGCCACGAGCTTCGAACGCCCCTCGCCCTCCTGAAGACCGAGCTCGAGCTCGCTGTCCGACATCCCCGCAGCCCGGAGGAGCTCCAGAGCGCGCTTCACTCTGCTGTCGAGGAGGTTGACCGGCTCGCTCAGCTCGCAGAGGACCTGCTCGCGATTGCCCGTTCGGACCGGGGCACGCTCCCCATTCGCCCTGCGCCCTTGAAGTTGAGTGAGCTCTTCGCCGATGTCGTGCACCGGTTCGAAGCCCGGGCAGCGGCCGTGGGGCGTCGGATCGAGGTCGACGATCCCGGCGATCTGGCGCTCGTCGCAGACGGCCTCCGTCTCGAGCAGGCTCTCGGCAACCTCGTAGACAACGCGCTCCGCCACGGATCCGGCACGATCCGGCTCGCTGCGATCGAGCGGGACGGCCAGGTCGAGACTCACGTGATCGACGAAGGAAACGGTTTCCCGGCCGACTTCCTGGCGCACGCGTTCGAGCGCTTTTCGCAGGCAGACAAGTCGCGGCGGAATGGCGGAGCCGGGCTTGGCCTCGCCATCAGCGAGGTGATCGCCCGCGCTCACGGTGGCCGGGCGCAGGCGCAGAATCACGCCGCGGGTGGTGCCGACATCTGGCTCTCGCTGCCGGTCGAGCCCCGCGCCGCTTAGGCGGCCTTGATGTCCATGATCTTGAACTTCATGGACCCGCGCGGCGCCGAGACCTCGACGGTCTCGCCCTTCTTGCGGCCGATGATGGCCCGTCCGACCGGAGACTCGTTGGAAAGCTTGTGCTCGGCGGGATTCGCCTCGGCGGAGCCGACGATGAAGTACTCGACTGTCTTGTTCGCCCCGATGTCTCTAAGGCGGACCTTCGTCCCGACCGTGACGGCGTCCGTCGAGACGTCCTGAGCTTCGATGACGCGTGAGCTTTTCAGCCGCTCCTCGAGCTGCGAGATGCGGTGCTCGAGCATGGCCTGCTCGTTCTTCGCATCGTCGTACTCGGAATTCTCGGCGATGTCGCCGAACTCGCGGGCGGTCTTGATCCGCTCAGCCACCTCACGGCGCTTGTCCGTGGAGAGGTATTCGATCTCGTCCTTCAGCTTCGCGTAGCCGTCGGGAGTGAGTAGTAGTTCCTTCAAAGTCCGTTCCTCCAAGACCCCAGATAGTGAAACCCGGCGCCCTTCCGGGTACCGAGCGCGCAAAATCTTACCCTTCGCGTCAAGAGGAAAACGTTCGCGCCTGGGCTAGCATTTCCTCCCGGTGCACATCGACCTCGAATCCCCTTGGAACATCGGCCCCGTCGTCGCCCCGACCCGAGTCGTCCTCGCTCCCATGGCGGGAGTGAGCGTGCAGGCCTTTAGGCGCCAGGGACGCCGGTTCGGCGCCGGGCTCGTCTGCTCCGAGATGGTGAGCTGTGCGGGGCTTTCGCACGGGAACGAGCGGACGCTCGGATACCTGAAGATCGCCAGCGACGAGCACCCGCTCGCAGTCCAGATCTTCGGCTCTGACCCGGTCGTCATGGCGGATGCCGCCCGCATGGTGGAGGCTGCCGGCGCCGACCTGGTGGACGTGAACTTCGGCTGTCCCGTCCGAAAGGTGACCAAGACCGGGGCCGGGGCAACCCTCCTCGATGACCCCGACCGCGCCTGCCGGATCGTGGAAGGCGTGGTGAACTCGGTTTCTGTCCCCGTGTCGGTGAAGATGCGCCGCGGCCTCGAAAACGGATCGCGGGCCGCCCTCTCGGTTGGCCCGCGCCTCGTCGAGGCGGGAGCGTCGTCGCTCACGCTCCACCCGCGCTCGGCCAGGCAGATGTATACAGGCACGGCCGACCACTCGCTCACCGCCGAGCTCGTGGAGCTCGTCGACGTCCCCGTAATCGCGTCCGGAGACATCACATCGCGGGCCCGTGCGCAGGCGGTCCTCGCCACGACGGGCGCGGCCGCAGTCATGGTTGGCCGGGCCGCGCAGGGCAACCCGTGGGCCATCTCCGCAATCGTGCGCGAGGCTGCCGAGCCGACACGCGAGGAGGTAGTCGCCGAGCTCATCCTCTTCATGCGGGAGACGGCTCGCGAGCTCGGATTCCGGCGGGCGACCGGGTTCCTGAAGAAGTTCTACGGCTGGTACCTCGGACGCGGCCGCTTTCCGAAGCCGTTCAAACAGGAGCTGGTTCGCCTCGGGTCGATCGCGGAGGTCGAGCAGCGCCTCTTCGCAGCCGCGCCCGGGGCCCGGGATGTCCTCGCCGTGCTCGAGGAGACACTCCCTCAGGGCGACGAGACCACCCTGGATCTCCCGATCTCAGTGTACGGCGGCGGTTAAAAGAGCCTGATCAGCACGTTCACGAGGATCGTCAGCCCGATCGAGAGGAGCAGGGAAACAAGGAGGCAGCCGGGTCCGCAGCCATAGACCTGCACCCTCCCGCCCGGCGATCCGTAGTACTTGCGTGTGAACCTCAATGGGCAACTCCTTCCACCCGGAAGACGAGAGGGGCGGCTGCAGCCGCCCCTCTCCGGACGTGATGGCGAGTTCCGTCAGCGAACGGTACCGCCGTCCTCGTTACCCCCGGTGCTGGCGGGAACCTCCTCGATCACGACGGGCTCCGACTCGTGTGTGCCCGAGGCCGGCAGCGGTTGCGTTCGCGCGGGCGGGCCCGTGACGGTGTCGCCCTCGGTGCCGTCCTCAGCCCGCTCCTTGACCTGCATGGCCTCCTGCTTGGTGTTCTCCCTGCCCTGCTGGAGGTCCCGCTTGAACTGCTCCTGGTTCTCCTGCCCCTTCTGGTAGGCGCCCTGGAGCATTTGCGCCGCAACTTCCCGGCCTCCGAGGCCGAAGGCGAGCGCCATGCCAAGCGCGACCGAGCCCATCAGGGCCGCGTACGTGATCGTCACGATGGTCTCCGCAATCTGGAGCGCGTCCAGGATCATGAAGCCGGCGATGGCCATGATCAGGACGGGCGCAACCGTGCCGACGATCTTGCCGAGAGCCGTGTCTCCCATGGTGCGGGCGACAAGGCCCGCGATCGCACCGGCGAGCGCGCCGGCGACGAGGAAGATGACGAGTGCCATGAGGACGTTCGGCAGGTACGAGTAGATCGCTGCGACGAAGTCCGTGAGCGCCCCAATTCCGAGCACTGTGACGGCGAGCGAGATGGCGCCGAGAAAGAGCGCCCAGAACGTGACGCCCCCGAGCAGGCTCGAGGGGCTCGCGGTCGCCTTCGCGATCCACTGCCCACCTTGGCCGGAATGGAGGGTCCGGTCGAGCCCGGCACGCCTCAGTACGCGAGTGACGAGATTGCCCACGAACTTGGCGACGAAGTACCCGATGATCAGGACCAGCAGCGCCCCGATCAGTGCTGGAACCCAGGCGAAGAACACCGTGAACCCGCGCTCGACGCTGTCTCCTATGTCTGCAAAGAACATCGACCCCTCCTGTTGTTTCGTCTATGGAATGTCCCGGTTTTCTCTCCCCACCCACATGGTCATAAACACTGTCTGAGAGAGCGGTCCCGGGGGCGGGGCGCCTTGCGGCTATAACTTCCTGCATGGCCGTCACCACTGGAGAACGGCGGATCGTCTCGGTTCTGATCGGGGATCTCGTCGGGTCGACCCGGATCGCCGAGCAGCTTGGCCCCGAGCGGTCGAAGTTCCTCGTCGCCGAGGTGATGCGGATCATGGCGGAGCAGATCCGGCGCTACGGCGGCACCGTCGCACAACTACGCGGGGATGAGATCTACGCCATCTTCGGGGCGCCGGTCGCGCACGAGGACGACTCAGAGCGTGCCGTGCTGGCAGCTCTGGCTATCCAGCGTGCTCTTGCCCGCTATGCGGAGGAGGTCGAGGCCGCCTACGGCGTCCGACTCGCCGCGCGGATCGGGATCAACACCGGTCCCGTTGTCGTGAGCCCTGACGAGGACGGCGACGGGAGCGACCCGTGGAACGCCCTCGGGGACACCGTGAACGTCGCGGCTCGGCTCCAGAACCTGGCTCCGAGCGGAGGGATCGTCGTCGGCATGCAGACGAAGCGCCAGGTGGAGGGATGCTTCGAGCTCGAAGAACTCGGTGACCAGGAGCTGGCCGGAAAGAGCGCCCCGGTCCCCACGTTCAAGGTGACCGGGGTCCGGGATCCGGAGACGCTGGTGCTGCAGCGCCCACTCGTCGGGCGCGACTTCGAGCTGACGGTGGTCGAGCGGACGATGGACGGGCTGATCGACGGGCGCGGCGTGATCCTCTCGATCATGGGTGAGCCGGGGATCGGCAAGACGCGGCTCGTTGCCGAGATCCGAAGCCTCTATCGCGCCCAGATCCACTTCATCGAGGGCCGCGGCGTCTCCTACGCGCAGAACTTTCCCTACTGGCCGATCCGCGATCTCGTGCGCGAGTGGCTCGGGGTCGGTGCCTCGACCCCGGAGGCGCGGGTGCGCCTGGAGCTCAAGGCCCAGCTCGCTGAGCTCTTCGACGACGCCGACGAGATCTACCCGTTCTTCGCGAGCCTGATCGGCCTCACGCTCGAGCCGGAGGCAGCTGAGCGGATTCGCGAGCTGAATCGGGAGGGCGTCCAGCACCAGACGTTCGAAGCTTTCTCCGAGCTGCTCTGCCGCCTCGCGGCTGAGCGCCCGCTCTGCCTCATCCTGGAGGACCTCCACTGGGCAGACGAGGCGACGATTGAGCTACTCGAGGCCATTCTCCCCGTTACCGAGGAAGCGGCGGTAGGCCTCTTCCTCCTGTACCGGACCGAGCGCGAGCATGGCTCCTGGCTGCTCGGGGAGCGCGCCCGCCAGCTCTACCCGCATCGTTACCGGGAGATCGAGCTCCGACCGCTGCCCACGGACGCAAGCCGCACCCTCGTCGGCGATGCAGCCGAGGGGACGTGCCCGAGGAGGTGGCCGAGATCCTCGCCGAGCGCGCCGGCGGTAACCCGTTCTTCCTCGAGGAGGCGTTCCGGGACCTCGTCGAGCGCGGTGCGCTCAAGCGCCAGAACGGCGGCTGGGAGCTCGGCGTGAGCCCGGACGAGCTTGCGATCCCCGCGCTCGTGCAGGGAGCGCTGCAGGCCCGACTCGACCGACTCGACGCGAAGGCACGCGAGATTCTCTCCCTGGCAGCCGTCATCGGCCGAACGTTCGGCATGCCCCTCCTGGAGCGAATCGTTCCCCGCGACGAGCTGCTGCCCGCGCTCTCGGAGCTCCAGCGACTCGACTTGATCGTCGAGAAACGCCGGCGCCCTAATCCCGAGTACCGCTTCCGGCACGGCCTCCTCCAGGAGGTCGCCTACGCGAACCTGCTCGACTCGACGCGGCGCAAGCTCCACAAGCGCGTTGGCGAGGCACTCGAGGAAATCAACCGTGAGTCGCCCGAGGAGGTCTTCGCGCTGCTCGCCCGGCACTTCGCCGAGGCGAACGAGCCGGAGAAGGCGGTGGAGTACCTGCTGAAGGCGGGCGACGCGGCACGAGCCCTCTACGCAGATCAGGAAGCGCTCGAGCACTACCGCAAGGCGCGTGACTTCCTCGTCCGCATTGGCGACGAGCGCCGGGCCCGCGACACGCTCTTCAAGATGGCGTTGGCACAGCATCTCGCATTCAACTTCGAGGAAGCGGAGGAACTCTACGACGAGGCGTTCTGCTGCCGGGTCGAGGATCCGCCCAAGGTCGAGCCAACCGAGAGCATCTCGACGGCCGTCAGGAAGCCGGATGCGTTCGTGCCGGGAGACGTCTACAGCTCGGACGGTGCGTACTTCACGGAGCACCTCTTCCGCGGTCTCCTCATGATCGATGGCGACCTGAACGTGGTCCCCGCGATGGCGGACAACTTCCGCGTCTCGAGCGACGGGCTCAACTACCTCTTCCGCCTCCGCGAGGGATGTAGATGGAGCGACGGCGAACCCCTCACCGCCGAGGACTTCGCCTTCGCGTGGAAGAGCATGCGCGAGGAGAAGACGCGGACGGCCTTCATGATGGAGGACGTCGAGCTCGCAGTCGCGCTGGACGAGCGTACGCTCGAGGTGCGCCTCCGGGAGCCGCGCAACTTCTTCCCGTACATCCTCGCATCCGCGTGGTCATTCCCTTGGCCGAAGCACAAATGCCAGGAGCTCGGAGAGGACTGGCGGAAGCCGGAGAACCTCGTCGGGAACGGGCCGTTCATGCTTTCGGAGTTCGATGACGACCACGCGTTGCTCGTGGCGAACCCGCACTGGGTCGAGCCCCGGGGTAACGTCCGTGAGCTCCACTTCGACTTCAAGACGAAGTCGACGGACGTCTCGGAGCGCTGGAAAAAGGGTCAGTATGACCTGCTGCCGGTCTACGACGAGAGCGTGCGCGACGCTCCCCATACGGTCGCCGAGATCATCCCGGAGCTCTGGCTCAATTACCTCGGCTTTCGCGCCGATCTGGCTCCGTTCTCGAATATCCACGTGCGAAAGGCATTCGCCCATGCTGTCGACCGCGAGACACTCCTCGCCAGTACGAACAGCATCAACCGGCCCGCGGTCAGGGGCGGCGCTATCCCGCCGGCGATGCCTGGGCACTCGCACCGGGTCGCTCTCGAATACGACCTGGAACGCGCGCGCGAACTTCTGGCTGAGGCCGGGTACTCCGAAGGCCGCGGACTGCCCCCGATCGAGGTTCTCGTCCCGAGCTGGTTCCAGTTCGGGGACGCCCTCAGGGAGCAGTGGGCGGCGATCGGTGCCAAGGTCACCGTGAGGGCCCAGACTCTAGTGCCAGACCCGCATACGATCGGGACTGCCCATGCGTGGGTTGCCGGCTGGTCGGCCGACTATCCGGATCCCGACGGCGTCTTCCGCGGGTTCTTCGAGACCGGCTGGCCCTTCTACAGTGACGACGAGATCCTGGAGAAGCTCGAGCAGGCGCGGTCTCTTGGCGATCAAGACGAGCGCATGCGCCTCTATCACGAGATCGATCGCATCTGGGTGGCGGAGCGGGCCGGGATCGTGCCGCTGGCCTACGGCCGGACAATGCTCCTCCGAAGACCCTGGGTGCATTCGGTCTGGGTGAATCCTCTCCAGCGCGCACACCTGGACAAGGTGGTCGTCAAGCGCTCCGAGAGCCTCTTCTAGCTCTTACTCGTTCAGCCCCCACACCAGCCGTAGGCCCTCGAGCGTCAGAAGAGGATCGACGTCCTGAATGGTCTGGGAATGCGGAGCGATGAGCCCAGCGAGCCCGCCGGTCGCGACGACGTGCGCCTCCTCCCCCAGCTCACCCCGCATGCGGCCGACGATTCCGTCCACCTGACCCGCGAAACCGAACACGACACCAGCCTGCAGGGCCTGCGTGGTTGTCTTCCCGATCGCCTGTGCGGGCGCGACGAAGTCAATCTTGGTGAGCCGCGCGGCTCGGGCAAAGAGCGCGTCCATCGAGGCCTCGACCCCGGGCGCCAGGACACCGCCGACGTATTCACCCGAGGCGGACACGGCATCGAAGTTCGTCGAGGTCCCGAAGTCGACGACGATGCACGGCGCGCCAAAGCGCTCGCGCGCCGCCACGGCGTTCACGATCCGGTCGGGGCCCACCTCGCGAGGATCATCGTAGAGGA
>Ga0126307_10002164_pt1 | contig 13216 bp, 13 predicted proteins | sample Plot28_FD_89955 | JGI IMG/M metagenome (GOLD analysis project Ga0126307, IMG submission 89955) | Serpentine soil microbial communities from UC McLaughlin Reserve, CA, USA - Plot28 | ecosystem: Environmental > Terrestrial > Soil > Grasslands | place: USA: UC McLaughlin Reserve, Lake County...
AGTTGGCGGTACGCGGTCGGCAGGTCCGGGTTCAGCACCACCACGTCGGCCTCGACCCGCTCGCCGTCGGTGGTGACCACCGCGCGGGCCCGGCCACCGGTGACCTCCACCCGCGCCACCTCGGTGCCGTACCGGAACCGCACCCCGTGCTTCTCCGCCGCGCCGGCCAGCGCCCGCGGCACCGCATGGACGCCACCGGCCGGGAAGTACACCCCGGCCACCGAGTCCATGTACGCGATCACCGCGTAGACCGCCAGCGCGTCGTACGGGGACAGGCCCGCGTACATCGCCTGGAAGGAGAAGACCCGCTGGGTCCGCGGGTCCTTCAGGTGCCGTTGCACAGCGGTGGACAGCCGGCCGAACCCGCGCAGCGCCGACAGCCGGAGCAGGTCGGGGCCGAGCAGGCCGAGCGGGGAGTCGAGGTTGCGGTCGATGAAGCTGCGCATCTCGGCCCGGTAGAGCGCCGAGACGTAGTCGACGAACCGCCGGTAGCCGGCCGCCTCACCGACGCCGCACACCCGCTCCACCTCGGCGGCCATCGCCTCCACGTCGGCCCGGACGTCCAGGGTCGAGCCGTCCGGGTAGTGCGCCCGGTACAGCGGGTCGACCGGCCGCAGGTCCAGCCAGTCCTCCAGCCGCTCGCCGACCGGGTCCAGCGCGTCGGCGATCAGGTCCGGCATGGTGAGCACGGTCGGCCCGGTGTCGAACGAGTAGCCCTCCAGCTCCAGCCGCCCGGCCCGCCCGCCCGGCACCGGCTCGCGCTCCAGGACGGTCACCTCCCGGCCGGTACCGGCCAGCCGCAGCGCCGCGGACAGCCCGCCGAGCCCCGCGCCGACCACGACCACTCGGTCGGTCGGCCCCACCACCGTGCGCACCGGCGACCCGCCTCAGAACCGGCGGGCGGTCGCCGCGGCGGCCAGCTCGCGCAGCACGCCGCCGGCCGGCGCCGCGACCTCGACGGTGTCCAGCGCCGCCAGCGCCTGCTCGGTGCCGGCCGCGATCATCCGCTCCACCTCGGCCAGCGCGCCGGTGTCGACCAGCACCTCGCGCAGCAGCTCCACCCCGGCGAGGTCGAGCGCCGGGTCGCCGAGCAGCCGGTCGACGACGCCGGCCTGGACCGGGGTGCCGCGCTGCGTGGCCAGCGCGACGAGCACGGTGCGCTTGCCCTCGCGCAGGTCGTCGCCGGCCGGCTTGCCGGTCTCCGCCGGGTCGCCGAACACGCCCAGCACGTCGTCGCGCAGCTGGAAGGCCTCGCCCAGCGCCAGACCGTACGCGTCGTACGCCTCCCGCAGCCGGCGGCCGGCGCCGGCCAGCGCGACCCCGAGCTGCAGCGGCCGCAGCACGCTGTAGCGCGCGCTCTTGTACTGGATCACCCGCCGGGACCGGGCCACCGAGCCGCCGCCGAGCGCCTGCTCGAGCAGGTCGAGGTACTGCCCGCCCATCAGCTCGGTGCGCATCTGGTCGAAGACGGTCCGGGCTCGGGCCAGCCGGTCGGCGGCCAGCCCGCTGCCGAAGAACATCTCATCGGACCAGCCCAGGCACAGGTCCCCGACGAGGATCGCCGCACCGGTCCCGAACGCTTCGCCGTCGCTGCGCCACCCCGCCGCCCGGTGCAGCTCACCGAACCGCCGGTGCACCGCTGGCAGCCCCCGCCGGGTGTCGCTGCGGTCCATGACGTCGTCGTGGATGATCGCGGACGCCTGGAACAGCTCCAGCGCGGCCGCGGCGGTCACCATCCGGTCGTCGTCGGGCATCCCGGCCCCTCGCCAGGCCCAGTAGCCGAACGCCGGTCGCAGCCGCTTGCCCCCGCACAACAGGTCGCGCAGCGCCCCCACCAGCACCCCCACCTCTGGCGCCACCGAGGCGAGCCGGCCGTCCTGCCGGTACAGGAAGCGGTCAAGCGCCTCGGACACCCGCCTGCGCAGGTTCTCCCGCTCGAGCGGCGAGTCCTCCAGGTCGACCGGCGCGCGGCCGACGATGGGCTCCGAACGGGGTCGGGTCGAGGTCACGAACTCTCCAGGATCGGGGGCAGGCCGCGTGTCGGGCAGTATCCGACACACCGCGCCGGCCCGCCCGTCGGCGAATCACCGCTCACCCCGACCTGCCGCCTCGGGCTCCCTGGCCAGGTTGTGGGGCGCTCGGTCGGTGAGCGGGCGCCGGTAGGCTGCCCGTATGACGGCCACCGTTCGGGACCGGCTCGCCGAGGGTCGCCCCACCTTCTCCTTCGAGTTCTTCCCGCCGAAGACCGACGAGGGGGAGCGGCAGCTCTGGCAGGCGATCCGGCAGCTGGAGCCGCTGCGGCCGTCCTTCGTCTCGGTGACCTACGGCGCCGGCGGCTCCACGCGGGACCGGACGGTCGCGATCACCGAGCGGATCGCCACGGACACCACATTGCTGCCGATGGCGCACCTGACCGCGGTGAACCACTCGGTCGCCGAACTGCGGCACATCGTCGGCCGGCTTGCCGCCGCTGGGGTCCGCAACGTGCTGGCGCTGCGCGGCGACCCGCCCGACGACCCGCTCGGCGAGTGGCAGGAGCATCCGCAGGGCCTGCGCTACGCCGAGGAGCTCGTCCGGCTGGTCAAGGCGCACGGCGACTACTGCGTGGGCGTGGCGGCCTTCCCCGAAAAACACCCGCGCTCGCCGGATCTCGCGGCTGATGTCCGACACTTCGTGGCCAAGTGCCGGGCCGGCGCCGACTTCGCCATCACCCAGATGTTCTTCCGCGCCGAGGACTACCTGCGGATGCGCGACCGGGTCGCCGCGCTCGACTGCGACGTGCCGATCCTGGCCGGGATCATGCCCATCACCAACGTCCGCGGCATCCAGCGCTCCGCGGAGCTGTCCGGTGCCGCGTTCCCGGGGGACCTCGCCGCCGAGCTCTACGCGGTCGAGGACGACCCCGTCGCGGTTCGCCAGGTGGGGGTCGAGCACGCCACCCGGCTGTGCGAGCGGCTGCTCGCCGAGGGTGTGCCGGGGCTGCACTTCTACACGCTGAACAGGTCCACCGCCACCCGCGAGGTCTGGGCCCGGCTCGGGCTCGGGGCCCGCGCGGTCGACCAAGCGTCGGCCTGACCGGCCGCCTCCGGCCGTGCTGACGGCCCTGCTTCTCGCAGTCATCACCGCGGTCCTGCTCGTGCTGACGTTCGCGACCGCGCGTAGGCCGGCGGAGCCGATGCCCGGCCGGGCGGAGTATCTGCGCCGCTGGGCCCCGCTGCACGGCGGCCATGAGCCGCGACCGGACAGCATCGTCGGCCGCTGGCTGTCGGTGGCCTACACGGCGGCCCGTCCGCTGGCGGCCCGAGGCATGGCCCCGGACTTGCTGACCGCATGGGGCGTGCTGGTGTCGGCGGCGGTGGCGGCGATCGCGGGCGCGGGCGGCCGGTGGCCGCTGGCGGCGGTGGCCGTCGTGGTCGCCGCGGGTTTGCTCGACAACCTCGACGGGGCGGTCGCGATCCTCGCCGGCAGGACCTCGCGGTGGGGCTTCGTGCTCGACTCGCTGGCCGACCGGCTCTCCGACGCCGCCTATGTCTTCGCGCTCTGGCTGCTGGGCGCCCCCGGCGCTGTCTGCGTCGCCGCCGGCGGGCTGATGGGCCTGCAGGAGTACGCCCGGGCGCGAGCCGGCAACGCCGGGATGGGCGATGTCGGCGTCATCACCGTCTGGGAGCGTCCCTCCCGGGTCATCCTCACCGCCTTCCTGCTGCTCGGCTCCGGCCTGCTGCCGCACTCCGCCGACGCGATCGTGACCGCGGGCGCTGCCGCCTGGGTCGTTCTCGGGACGGTGGGCCTGACCCAGCTGCTCGTCGTGGTCCACCGCCGCCTCGCCGACTGACAGCCGCAGCCGGCGATCCGGCTCGCACTGGCAGCGGCAGCTGTTCACACAACGCCGCTCGCAGTCCACGCCGCATGCGCAGTCGTCGCCCTCGACGTACACCGGCTCCGGTGGAAGCCGCCGCGGCAGCAGATCCACCCTGCTGGGATGGTCCTCCGGATTTCCGTGCGCGCGCCGGGCCAGGTCACGCGCGGGCCGCGCGCGTACGAACGAGGCCGAACCGGGCGGCCTCGGATACGGCCGGTCGGCGCGGTAAGGCAGGCCGACCCCCCAGTGCCCGAAAGGGTCGAGGTGAGCCGGCAACCGCCGCTTGCCGAGGTCGCGGACACCGTCGGGCCGCATCGGCTCGACCGGCTCACCGCGGTCGTCGACGATCGCCAGGCGCAGTCCGGCGACCGACAGCGCCCGCTCCAGCAGGTCGAGGCTCGCCCTCCCTCGCGCCTCCGCGCGCGCCACGGAGGCCGCGCTCACGCCGGCAGCTTGCGCCAATTCACGCTGGCTGAGGTCCGCGCGGCGCCTCACCTTTCGCAGCACGCCGGTGACGTCGAGGAATGCGGTCATGGACCGAGCTTCACTTCTTCGCAAGCACGACGGTAGGCCGCATCGCGGATCTGTGGATGAAGAGTCCGTCTGTGGACAACTGAGTCCCGGTCGACAGGACGCCTACTTTCTGACTACGCCTGTGCTCCGCTCGGTGAAGCAGAGACAACCTCGCGCCGTCACCCTCTTGACTCGACGTTCCCGCGCTCAGGAGGCCGGCTGGCCCTCCTGGGCGGCCGTCTTCTTGCCCGGGACTGCTCAGGGCTCGGCTGCATCTCTGCTCCAGCTGCGGAAGCAGGCGCACCAATGCGGGTGGTGTCACCTGCCTGAGTCACTTTCGTGTCGACTACGCCTCTGCTTCGCGAGCGGGATCAGAGGCGTAGCAAATTCAGGAGGGACTTGCCGCCGGAGAGCCCGCGGGAAAGCCGGGTCTCTGCTTCGGCTAGGGGAGCAGTGGCGTAGTCGAAAGGGGAGGGAGTCCGGAGCCCCTCCCGGGAGCGGCGGCCCTGGGATGGCTCCGACTGGGTGGAGGTGGAAGCCGGACGGTGCGGCGAAGCGACGTTGGCATCCTCCGGGCGGCGAGTGCGGCAGTCGGCGATGCGGCGGGTGTCGACCTGCGGTGCTGGTTCGCCGGGGTGGTGGCGCACTTCAGCGGGCGTGGAGGGCACGACACCGAGGCGGGAGGCACCTGTGAGGTGAGGCGGCGAGGCGGACCAGCTCAGGCCGGGCCGATGAGGTCGGCGACGATCTTGGCGGAAAGGGTGACCAGCGGGAGTCCGCCGCCGGGGTGGGCGGATCCGCCGACCAGGAAGAGTCCGGGCACCGGCGAGCGGTTGCGCGGGCGGAGGAAGGCCGAGCGGAGTCCGTTGGACGAGGTGCCGTAGATGGCGCCGCCCGGGGCACGGGTGGCCCGCTCGAGGTCGGCCGGGGTGACGACGTGGGAGAAGAGCAGCCGGTCGGTGACCTGGAGGCCGCGGCGGGCGAGGATGCCGAGCAGGCGGCCGGCGTACGAGCCGGCCAGCTCAGGGGAGTTCCAGTCGACCGCGCCGCGGCCGTGGCCGTGCCGGGGCGCGTTGACCAGGACGAACCAGGCCTCGTGACCGTCCGGGCGGATCGCCGGGTCGTCCGGGACGCTGATGTAGAGCGTGGGGTCCGCCACCGGAGCGGCCGGGTCGCCGAAGACGGCGTCGAACTCGTCGTCGTACGAGCTGGGGAAGAGCACGTTGTGATGGGCCAGGCCGGGCGTGCGGCCGCGGACGCCGAGCAGGAGCACGAAGCCGGACAGCGACGGGGTGCTGCGCCGGAGCCGGCGCAGCTGGCGGGTCTGCGGGAGCAGGTCGCGGTAGACGTGGCTGGCGTCGGCGTTCGCGACCACGACGTCGGCCGGCAGGCTGCCGCCGTCGGCGAACTGCACGCCGCTCGCGCGGCCGGCGGTGGTCTCGATCCGGACCACGTCGGTGCCGGTCCGGATGCGGCCGCCGAGCGCGGTCACCCGGCCGGCCAGCTCGTCAGCTAGGGTGCGCAGGCCGCCGCGGACGTACCAACCACCGAAGGCCTGCTCCACGTACGGCACCACGGCCAGCGCGGCGGGGGCGCGGCGGGGGTCGGATCCGGTGTAGGTCGCGTACCGCTCGAACATGGTGCGCTGCCGGGGGTCGTCGAGGTAGCGCCGGCCGAGCGAGCGCATGGTTCGTGCCGGCGCGACGGCGCGCAGGTCGCCGAGCCGCACCGCCTGCCGGGCCAGGTCAGCGGCGCCGCCGACCGCGGTCTCCAGGAAGGGCTCCTGGACCGCCTGCCAGACCCGTTCGGACCGGGCCGCGAGCTGCCGCCAGGCCAGGCCGGCACCGGGACCCAGTGCGGCGTCCATCCGGGCCGCGGTCACCTCCAGCTGCGGCGCGGTGTCCAGCCGGGTGCCGTCGGCGAACCGGTGCCGGATGAGCGGATCCAGCGGCTCCAGCGACAGCGAGGTCTGCAGCGGGTCGCCGGTGGCCGCGAACAGCTCGGCGAAGACGTAGGGCATGGTCAGCAGCGACGGGCCGGTGTCGAAGCGGAAGGTGCCGGCCTCGGTGGCCCGCTCGATCACGCCGAGCTTGCCGCCGACCACCTGGGCCTGCTCGCAGACCGTCACCGCGTGCCCGGCGGCCGCCAGGCGGGCCGCGGCGGCGAGTCCGCCCACGCCGGCGCCGACCACGACCACGCGGCTCACCGGACGGCCCGCCCGGGCAGCGTGCGGCCCTTCCAGCTGAGCGTGCCGGCGCGGTACGCCCGCCAGGAGCGGGCGGTCAGCCCGGCGACGGCGAGCACCGAGACCGGGTGGGCCAGCGCGTCCGGCCAGGCCCGGCCGCCGGTGCGGCGGGCGGCCACGACCCGACCGGTCACCCCGGCGACGTAGCCGGCCAGTCCAGCCCGGGAGCCGGCCAGCGCGGCCGCTGCCGGCAGGACGTAGACCACGCCCAGCAGGCCGGTGACCGCGGTGGCGCCGGCGCGGGTGCCGAACGCGGACCACAGCGACTTCGTGTAGCCGTCGCGCAGCTCCGCCCACCCGCCGTACATTCGACAGGTGGCCAGCGCCGTCCCGTCCGCGACCCCACCGCGGCCGCCGGCCCGCTTGACCGCCCGCAGCAGCGCGACGTCGTCGAGCACGTCGGCGCGGACGGCGGAATGCCCACCGGCCCGGTCGTAGGCGGGCCGGCGGACGGCGAGGAGCTGGCCGTTCGCGGCGGCGAGCGACGGTCGGGGCGAGCGCTCGGCCAGCCGGAGCGGCAGGAACGTCAACCACGACCACTGCAGCAGTGGCTGCACCAGCCGCTCGACCGGGGTCACCGCGCGCTGCCGGGGATACGGGGAGACCAGATCGAGCCGGTGCCGGCGGAGCAGGTCCACGGTGGCCGCCACGGCGCCGGGGGCGAGCACGACGTCCGCGTCGAGGAAGACCAGCACGTCGCTGCGCGGGTCGGCGGCGTCGGCGAGTTGCTGGCAGGCGTGCGGCTTGCCGAGCCAGGCCGGCGGCAGCGGCGCGCCGGCCAGCACCCGCAGCCGCGGGTCGGCCACCGCCCGGGCCAGCTCGCCGGTGCCGTCGGTCGAGCCGTCGTCGAGCACCAGCACTTCGGCGACCCCGTCCTGAGCCAGCACCGCCTCCAGGCAGGCGCGCACCGTCGGTGCCTCGTCGCGCACCGGCAGCAGCACCGACACCCGCTCCGGTCCGGGACGGGCCAGTGGGTCGGGCCGGCGCAGCAGTGTCGCGTTCACCGCGGCGTGCGCGGCGCCGGCGGCGGCCAGCCCCGCCCCGACCCGGACGAGCGCCGCCCCGCGCCGTACCAGCCCGCGGATCATGCCGGGACCGGGACCCGGCGGCGGAGCGTGACCAGCAGCGGCACGACGATGACGCCCATGGCGAGGCCACCCCACAGCGCCGAGGCCGGCAGCCCGAAGAACGCCGCATGCGCCAGCACCGAGGAGGCGTAGGTCCACAGGTACAGCCCGTACGGCACCGTGTCCTCCGCCGCCGGCGCGGCCGGCATCAGCAGGTCGAGCAGCAGCATGAGGACCGCGGCGACCAGCAGCCAGCCGGCGTAGTTGGTCAGGGGCACGGTCGGCACGCCGGGCAGCCCGGGCACCGGGTCGGCCCACGTCCAGTGCCCCGCGTCGACCATCTGCGGATCGAGGAAGAGGTCCCAGGACGCCAGCGCGACCGCTCCGACCGCGACCCGCGCCGCCCGGCCGCGGACCCGGGCCAGCCGCGCCGCCACCACCCATGCCGGCCAGGCCATCATCACCCAGGCCAGCGGGATCACCAGCGGCACGCCCAGCACGGTCGGACCGAGGGTGTCGGCGTAGGCGTACCGGCCGAACGGGACACCGGTCGCCACCCCGACCGCCTCGGCCACCAGGCCGCCCCCGCCGGCCGCGAGCAGCAGCACCGCGGCGGCCCGCGGCCCGCGACTGGCCGCCGCGTGCACCACCGACGCGACCGCGAAGAGCACGACGGTCGCGACCGTCAGGACGTCCCGCGCCGCGCCACCGACCAGCGGGTACGCGATCTCGGCCAGCACCGTCGCGGCCGCCGGCGCGACCACGGCCGGGCCGGCCTCACGCACGGCGCCTCGCCATCGGCAGCCGCAGCCCCAGCACCGCGAACGGGCGCACGTCGCCCGGGAAGACGTGGTGCCGCAGCAGGTCGACGAAGCCGACCGACCGGTAGAGCCGCCATGCCCGGGTGTCGCCCTCCGGCGTGGACAGCAGCACGGCCGGCTGCGGCAGGCCCTCGACCAGCGTCTCCAGCAGCGCGCGGCCGGCTCCGCGTCCCTGGTACGCCGGGCGGACGTGCAGCTCGGACAGCTCGAACGACCCGCGCAGCCACTCCTCGGCGACCGCGGCCGGCAGCGCGGTCCGGACCTGGTCGTGCCACCACTGCCCCGGTGCGGTCTCGTAGCCGTAGCCGAAGCCGAGCAGCTCGTCCGGCTCGCCGACCCCGTCCCCGTCGCTGAGCGCGGCCACCGACCGGAACGCCGGGCGCCGGGTGTGCGCCAGCGCGAACCCGGCCCGCTGCTGGCCGGCCTCCGGCGGGTAGCCCATCGCCTCGGCGTACACCGACATCGCCTCGGTCATCCGTTCCCGGGCCTCGACCGGCGTCCAGCGAGTGATCTTCATGCCAGCGGATCCCTGCCGTCGACCGAGCCGACCGCGTGCTCGACCGCGAACCGGGCGAACAGCTCCTCCGCGTACCACCGCTCCCGGTAGGTCCGCTCCGCCACCGCCCGGTGTGGGGCGCCGCCGTAGGCGAACTCGCGCAGCGCCCGGGACGACTCCCACAGGCTGAACGTGCCCTGCAGCCCGACCGGCGCCTCCCCGATGCCGACGGCGAGCCGCAGCCCCGGGCGACCGGCCAGGTCGGTCGAGACGGGGGGCACCGCCCGCCAGAAGGCAGCGGACCGCGTCAGGGCGAGCCGAGCCCGGGTGACCGCCGCCACCGGCCCCTCCCACCGCCCGCCCCGCGGCGTCCCGAACGGCTCCCGCCCGGACTACCGCCCGCGCGCCGCCAGCGGCCGCAGCTCCACCCGCCACGCCTCCTCGGCCAGCCGCCGCCACCGGGCCGCGGTCGCCGACCGCTCGAACGCCCGCGCCGAGGCCCGGTCGGCCCAGGTGGCCAGCAGCCCCCACCGGCGCAGGTCGGAGTCGCGGACGGTGAAGGTGCGCCCGTCGCCGGTCCCGAGCAGCTTGGCGAACCGGATGCCCGGCTGGCTGCGCACCGGCCGCCGGTCGGTGGCCATCCGGGCCATCGCCGCCGGCACGGCCCGCCGCGGCACCCGCCACAAGTGCAGGGTGACCAGCTCAGGCACCGCCTCGTGCATGGCAGCAGGGTAGGTGCCGGCGCGCCGCGCCGCTCAGCCGACCTCGGCCGCGGTGCCTCCGGTGATCCGGACCAGCTCCTCGTACGAGGTCGGGAAGACCGTATGCGGGAGCCCGCCGGCCGCCCACACCACCTCGTACGCCGCCAGGTCGACGTCGACGAGCGTGCGCAGCGGCTGCGGGTGCCCGACCGGCGCGACCCCGCCGATCGACTGCCCGGTCGCCGCCCGGACGAACTCCGGCGAGGCCCGCCGCAGCTGTGCCACGCCGACCAGCGCGGCGACCCGCGCGGTGTCCACCCGGTGCGCCCCGCTGGTGAGCACGAGCAGCGGCTTGCCGTCGGCGTCGAAGACCAGCGAGTTGGCGATCGCACCGACCTCGACGCCGAGCTGGGCGGCTGCGGCCGCCGCCGTGCGCACCGCCTCGGGCAGCTCGCGCACCTCGCCGGTGGCCCCGGCCGCGGCCAGCGCTTCGGTCACCTTCCGCACGGTCGGGTGCTGCGCCTGCTGAGTCACGGACCCCACCGTAGCGATGCCCGGCAACAGCTCAGGCGTGGATCCCGCACTCGGTCTTGGCCCGGCCGGCCCACCGCCCGGACCGCGGGTCGGCGCCGGCGTCGACCCGGGCCGTGCACGGCTCGCAGCCGATCGACAGGTACCCCTCGCTCACCAGCGGGTTCACCAGGACCCCGTGCTCGGTGACGTACGCGTCCACGTCGGCCTGCGTCCACGCCGCCAGCGGGTGCACCTTCACCACCGCGCGGCGGGCGTCCCAGGCCACCACGGGGGTGTCCCGCCGGCTCTCCGACTCGTCCCGGCGGACCCCACTGACCCAGGCCGTGTACGGCGCCAGCGCCCGGCCCAGCGGCTCCACCTTGCGCAGCCAGCAGCACCGGTCCGGGTCCCGGTCGTGCAGGCGCGGCAGCAGGTCGGCGTCCTGCTCGGCGACCGTCCACAGCGGATGCACGGTCTGCACGGTCACCGGCACGGTGGCCGCGATCGCGTCGCGGGTGCCGATGGTCTCCGCGAAGTGGTAGCCGGTGTCCAGGAAGATCACCGGCACCCCCGGTTGGGCCCGGGCGGCCAGATGGGCCAGCACCGCGTCGGTCATCGACGAGGAGACGCACAGGGTCTCGCCGAACTCGCGCGCGGCCCAGCGCAGGATGTCCAGCGGGTGCTCGCCCTCCAGCCGGACCGCCGCGGCGGCCGCGAGGTCGGCCAGCCGCTCCCAGTCCTCGCGCGGCGCACTCACCGAGCCGCCCCCGTCCGTCCGGCCGACGGCTTGACCGCCCGCAGCACGAAGACCCGGCGGCACGCCTCGCACTGCCACTCGCCGTGCTGCTCGCCGTGCGGGCGGAGCCCCTCGTCCCCGCAGTAAGGGCAGAAGAACGGCGGCTGGTGGGAGCTCACGCCAGCCACCCCTCCTCCGCCCGGGCCGCGTACGCGGCGAAGGTCTCGGCCGGCTCCCGCCGTTCCAGGTATCCGCGCAGCACCCGCTCGACGTAGTCGGCGGCGCCGTCCGCCGGCACCTTGAGACCGCGGAACTTGCGCCCCACCGCGGCCTGCTCGCCCAGGTGGCCGCCCAGGTGCACCTGGTAGATCTCGACGTCCTCGCCGTCCGGACCCCGGGTCACCGACCCCTTGAAGCCGATGTCGGCGACCTGGAACCGGGCGCAGGAGTTGGGGCAGCCGTTGAGGTTGATCGAGACCGGCTCCGGGAAGTCCGGCAGCCGCCGCTCCAGCTCGGCGTAGAGGTCCTGGGCGCGCTGCTTGGTCTCGACGATCGCGAGCTTGCAGAACTCGATGCCGGTGCAGGCGATGGTGCCCTCGCGGAACGCGCTCGGGCGCACCGGCAGGTCGGCCGTGTCCAGCTCGCCGACCAGCCCGTCCACCTCGGCGGCGGGCACGTCGAGGACGACCAGCTGCTGCTGGGCCGTGGTGTGGACCCGGCCGCTGCCGTACCGCTCGGCCAGCTCGGCGATCTCGGTGAGCTGGGTGCCGCTGGTGCGGCCGGCACGCAGCGAGAAGCCGACCGCGTACCGGCCGTCCGCCTGGTCCGTCACCCCGGCGTGCCCGCGCGGGCCGGTCGGGGGCGCCGGCGCGGGGCCGTCTGGCAGCGGGGAGTTGAGGTACTCCTTCTCCAGCACCTGCCGGAAGCGCTCCACTCCCCAGTCGGCGAGCAGGAACTTCAGCCGGGCGTGCTGCCGGGACCGGCGGTAGCCGTAGTCGCGGAAGACCGAGGTCACCCCGGCCCACACCTCGGCCACCCGGTCCGGCTCGACGAACGCGCCGAGCCGCTCGGCGAACCGCGGGTTGGTGGACAGCCCGCCGCCGACCCACAGGTCGAAGCCGGGGGTCCCGTCCGGGCCCAACACGCCGGCGAAGGACACGTCGTTGAGCTCGTGGTTGGTGCAGTGCCGCCCGCAGCCGGAGATCGAGGTCTTGTACTTGCGGGGGAGGTTGGAGAACGCCGGGTCGCCGATGTAGCGGTCGCGGACCGCGCGCAGCGCCGGGGTGGCGTCGAGCACCTCGTCGGCGGCGACGCCGGCCAGCGGGCAGCCGAGGATCACCCGCGGGGTGTCGCCGCAGGCCTCGGTGGTGTCCAGGCCGACCGCCTCCAGCCGCCGCCAGATCTCCGGCACGTCCTCGATCCGGATCCAGTGCAGCTGGACGTTCTGCCGGTCGGTGACGTCGGCGACGTCCCGGCCGAACTCGGTGGCGATGCCGGCGACGGTGCGCAGCGCCGCGTTCGACAGCGTGCCGCCGTCGATGCGGACGCGGAGCATGAAGTACTCGTCCTCGAGCTCCTCGGGCTCCAGCACCGCGGTGCGGCCACCGGGGATGCCGGGCGCGCGCTGGGTGTAGAGCCCGTACCAGCGGAACCGGCCGCGCAGGTCGGCCGGGTCGATGCCGGCGAAGCCGGTGTGCGCGTACCGGTCGAGGATGCGGCGGCGCACGTTGAGGGCGTCGTCGTCCCGCTTGACCCGTTCGTTCTGGTTGAGCGGCTCACGATGGCCCAGGGCCCACTGGCCCAGCCCGCGTTGGGGCGGCATCGGCTGAGGTCCTTCCGGCGGTCTGGTGCGGCGCGGGCCCCGGATCCGGGGCGGCACGACGCCGCGTGGACTGTCAGTCCGGACAGACCGCGCTGTCGACCCGCTGGAGGTCGACGTGCAGACGCGCCACCAGCAACACCGGTGTCACGCCGAGAGACCGCACGGCTCCAGCGTCGCACAGGACCGCCGGCCGCGGCCACCGACGAGACCGGCGCGGAGGACGGGAAGATGTGACTCGCGCCACTTCCTGTCCTGGCTGGAGGATGGTGCGGATGGCGTCCTACCCGCTCGTCCTCGACCTGGCCGGCCGCCGCGCGGTGGTGGTGGGCGGCGGCGCGGTCGCCCTGCGGCGTGCCCGGGGACTGCTGGACGCGGGCGCCTCGGTGCAGGTGGTGGCGCCGTCGGTGCTGCCGGAGCTGGCCGCCATGCCGGTCACCGTGGTG
>Ga0126307_10002165_pt1 | contig 13215 bp, 14 predicted proteins | sample Plot28_FD_89955 | JGI IMG/M metagenome (GOLD analysis project Ga0126307, IMG submission 89955) | Serpentine soil microbial communities from UC McLaughlin Reserve, CA, USA - Plot28 | ecosystem: Environmental > Terrestrial > Soil > Grasslands | place: USA: UC McLaughlin Reserve, Lake County...
CGCGGATCTGCGTAAGCGTCTGCACGAGGTCGTCGAACAGACCAAGTGCGTCCCAGTAGAGGCCGTCGGGAAGGCGCGCCGAGCGGGTCGGAAAGCGCCGCACCTCGTCGAGCGCGACCGCCTCGCCGTCGAAGCGGCCGACGATTGCGCGTCCGCTCTCGGCGCCGAGGTCGAAGGCGACGTGAACGGCCGAGGTCACGTCGGCACCTCGCCCGCGCGCAGCTGGCGCCGGCGCAGGAACTCGCGGCCGCGCCGGTAGAACTCGGACGCGTTCGGGATCAGGACGCTGAGCAGCAGCAGCGTTCCCGTGACGATTCCCATCGCGCGCTGCTCGAAGTTCGAGAGGAGGAGCGCGTTCTGAAGACCCGCGTAGACGGCGACGGCCAGGACGGCGCCGACGATCGTGCCGCGCCCTCCGAAGATCGAGACGCCGCCGAGGAGCACGATCGTGACGACGGTCAGCTCCAGCCCGATCCCGTTGTCCTGCACCGCGGTGGACAGCCGGAACGTGTACAGGATCCCGGCGAGCGCGCAGACGACGCCGGAGACGCCGAACAGGATCAGCTTCGTGCGCTTGACGCGAAAACCTGCGAAGCGCGCAGCTTCTTCGTTGGCGCCGATCACGAACAGCGAGCGACCGAACGGAGTCGCGTGCAACACGATCGCGGACAGGATGGCGAGCGCGAGGAAGATGCCGACTGAGTACGTGAGGTAGCCGCCCGTATGGGGCAACGGCAGCACGCCGATGTTCGTGTACTTCTCCGGAAAGGTCGAGATCGTCTCGGGCCCGAGGATGACGACGGCGATGCCGCGGTAGAGCGTGAGCGTCCCGATCGTGACGGCGAGCGACGGCAGGCCGAGGCGCGTGATCAGGAAGCCGTTCAAGAGCCCGGCGACAACGCCGACGATGAGCACTGCGACGATCACGCGCGGCATCGGCCAGCCGCGGCTGTAGAGGTCGCCGACGAGCGCACTGGACATCCCGAGGATCGACGCGACCGAGAGGTCGATCTCGCCGGTCACGATGATCAACGTCATCGGCAGGGTCATGATCGCGACCTCGCCGATCGAGAGATTGAGATAGAAGATGTTGAAGCTCGTCAGGAACTGGTCCGAGACGTGCCTTCCGAACAGGACCACCGCGATGAGGGCGAGGACCAGCCCGAACTCCCAGCGCACGAAGGCGCGAGCCCGTTCCCGCAGGTCAAGCGCCAAGGTGCGTCCTCCGCTTCCGCAGCGCTGCGGCCAGCCAGAGCGAGATCCCGCGGTCGAGGGCGATCGCGCCGAGGAGGAGCGCCCCTGCGATCGCCTGGTTCCAGAAGGGCGACACCCCGAGAACGTAGAGCGCCGAGAGGATCGTGTTCAGGAGCAGCGCGCCAAGCGCTGCGCCGACCACGCTACCGCTCCCGCCGAAGATCGCAACGCCCCCGACGACGACGGCCGCGATCACCTGCAGCTCGTAGCCGGTGCCGGCCGTGGAGTCGATCGTCCCGTAGCGCGCCGCGTACAGGACGCCGGCGAGACCGGCAATGCCTCCGCTGATCAGGAAGGCGGTGAAAACGCGCCTGCCGCTCGGGATGCCGGCCAGCCGCGCTGCGTCCGGATTCGAGCCGATCGCGTACAGCTCGCGGCCGGAGCGGAAGGAGCGCAGGTAATAGGCCGCGATCCCCACCACGACGGCGACCAGGATCGCAAGGACCGGGATTCCGGCCACCGTCCGCTTGGGGATCTCGATGAAAGAGTTTGGAAGCGAGCTCGCGACCACCTGGCCGCCGCCCACGACGAGGACGTCGATGCCACGCACGATGTAGAGCATCGCGAGCGTGACGACGAGGCTCGGAATGCGACCGACGACCGTGAGGAAGCCGTTCGCGAACCCACACGAGACGCCGATCGCAAGCCCGACAAGGAAGACGAGCGGGATCGGAATCCCCTCGTGCTTGCCGAACAGGTCCGCGGACAGGAACGCGGACAGCCCGAGCACTGAGCCGACCGAGAGGTCGACGTTTCGGGTGAGGACGACCATCGTCTCGCCGAGCGCGAGCAGCGCGAAGATCGTCGTGTCGACGAGGATGAACTGCACGTTCGTCAGGTCGAGGAACCGCGGCTCGGCGATCGCAGTCGCCGCGACGAGCAGCGCAAGGACGGCGAGGATCCCGAACTCGCGGAGCCGGAACACGAGGTCGACGAGGCGCCGCGCGCTCGCCGCGTCGCCGAACGGACGCCTACGCGTTGCCGTCTCGGCCGTCGCGGTCATCACGCGGCCTCCCGCTCCGCCTGGCCGGTCGCGGCAGCGACGATCGTTTCCTCCGAAGCCTCCGCGTGCGTGAGCTCCGCGACGACACGACCCTCGCGCATCACGACGATCCGGTTCGCGAGCCGCAGCACTTCGGGGAGCTCCGACGAGATCACGAGGACGGCGACGCCCTCGCCGGCCAGCTCCTCGAGCAACCGGTGCACCTCCGCCTTCGTCCCGATGTCGATGCCGCGCGTGGGCTCGTCGACGATCAGCAGTGACGGGCGCCGCCCCAGCCACTTGGCGAGCACCACCTTCTGTTGGTTGCCGCCGGAGAGCGACGTCATCGGGCTTCCGAGTCGGCCGTACTTGACCTGCAGACGCGTTGCCCAGTCGCGTGCGAACCGCCGCTCGCTCGTTGAGCGGATGAACCCGATGCGGCGCAGCCGCCGAAGCGACGCGAGCGCCACGTTCCGGAAGATCGACATCTCCATCACGAGCCCCTGCTGACGTCGGTCCTCCGGCACGAGCGCGATTCCAGCTTCCATCGCTGCCGTCGGTGAGCCGCGCCCCAACGCCTTGCCGCTGACCGTCACGCGTCCCCCGTCGTAACGGTCGATCCCGAAGATCGCGCGTGCGACCTCCGTGCGACCAGCGCCGACGAGACCGGCGAGCGCGAGGATTTCGCCCGCGCGAACCTCGAACGAGACGTCGACGAACACGCCTTCCCGCGTCAGGCGCTCGACCTGGAGAACGGTGTCGCGGATCTTCTGCTCCTGGGGAACGCGCTCCGGAAGCTCGCGTCCGACCATCGATCGCACGAGATCGTCGCCCGAGAGGCCCGCGAGCTCGCGTGAGAGAACGAGCCGGCCGTCGCGAAACACCGTCACGCGTTGGCAGAGCTCGAACACTTCCTCCAGCCGGTGCGAGATGAACAGCACCGCCGCCCCTCCGTCGCGCAGCGTCTCGACGACGCCGAACAGCCGCTCTACCTCGACTGCCGAGAGCGCGGCCGTCGGCTCGTCCATCACAATCACCCTCGCGTCGAGGGACAGCGCCTTGGCCACCTCGACGATTTGTTGCTCGGCGATCGAGAGCCCGCGCGCGACGCGTTCGGGGTCGATCGGCACTCCGAGCCGCTCGAAGATGGCCGAGGCCTGCGCGTTCATCCTTCCGCTGTCGATCCGCCGACCCGCGTGAAGCGGCTGGCGCCCGATGAAGATGTTCTCCGCGACCGTCAGGTCGGGGAACATGATCGGTTCCTGATAGATGATCGCGACGCCTGCATCCCGCGCAGCCGCCGGACCGCTAAGGACGACGTCCGTGCCGCGGATGCGCAGCACACCCGTGTCCGGCAGGTGGACGCCCGCGAGGATCTTGACGAGCGTCGACTTACCGGCGCCGTTCTCGCCGACGAGCGCGTGCACCTCGCCTCGGTGGAGAGCGATTGACACGTCGTCGAGCGCGCGGATCGCGCCGAACGCCTTTGAAGCGTGCTCGAGCGAGAGGATGGGGGAGGGCTCGTTCATCTGGGCGTCGGAGACGCCGGCGTGCCGGAAAGTGCCCGACACGCCGGCGCGCCTCCTCTTAGAAGTGGAACTTGTCGATGTTCTTCTTGTTGAACACGAACGGCGGACCGAGCAGCACGGTCCTCTTCGCGCCGATCTTGTATTTGCCGAGCTTGCCGGCCCTGAACGTCTGGCCGGTCTTGCCGCTGATCGTGGCCGACGCGTAGTTCACCGCGGCATAGCCGGCGAGGTAGCCGAGATCGGCCGGGTTCCACAGCTCGAACGCGGTGATGGTGCCGTTCTTGACGTACTTGCGCAGGGAGTTCGGCGTCCCGAGCCCCGTCAACTTGATCTTGCCGCGGTACTTCGCCGTGTCGAGCACGGCGGCTGCCGCAGCGATGCCGACCGTCGTTGGCGAGATGATGCCCTTCAGGTTCGGATACTTCTGCAGCAGGCCCTGAGTCACTTGCGTCGACGTCGTTGGGTCGTCGTTGCCGTACACGACTTCGACGAGCTTCATCTTCGGGTACTTCTTCAGCTGCAGCTTCATGTACCGGATCCACGCGTTCTGGTTCGTCGCCGACGCGGCGGCCGAGACGACCGCGATCTGGCCCGTCTTCTTGATTTGCGTCGCCAGGAGGTCGACTTCGCTGGTGCCGATCGCCTTCGTGTCGGCCTGGTTGATGAACAGGTTGCGGCACGCTGGCGCATCCGAGTCGTAGGTGACGACGGTGATCTTGCGCGCCATCGCTTGCTTGAGCGTCGGACAAAGCGCGGAGGCGTCGGTCGCGGAGACGACGAGCGCGTTCGCTCCCTTCGTAATCGCTGCGTGGACCGCGGGGATCTGCGAAGCGGCCGTTGCCTGCGTTCCGCTCGTTTCGGTGCCCTTCGCCTTCAGTTCCTGCAGCGCCTTCAGCGCGCCGCCCGACTTGACGCTGTCGGCGGTCGTGAAGTACGGGTTGCCGAGGTTCTTGGGGATCACGAAGACCTTCAAACCGGTCTTCAGGGACGTCGCCGCCGACGCGGTCGTCAGCAGCAGTGCGCCGAGAAGGCAGATCAGCCCGATCGACGTGAGGTGCTTCATCACACGGCTCTTCACGTTTCGTGTCCTTTCGCCGGGTACTGAACAGAAAGTCGATCCTTCAGGTCCTCCGCCGTACACGCGCCACGCGCGGATTCCCCGTCCTTCACAAGCGCTCGATCGTTCTGGCCACCCCCTTACGATCCGGGGGCGCTGTCACGACCTCCACGTGGTGGTCGCGCCATTCCTGCACGAGATCCGCCGGCGCGTTCGCATCGGTGACGATTGCGTCGATCCGCTGCGTCGGAACGAACGAGAGGAGCGCCGACCTTCGCCATTTCGTGTGGTCGAAGACACCGACGACGCGCTCGCACGCCTCGGCCATCTCGCGCTTGATTCGAACCTCGTCCGGGTTGAGGTCCATCAGCCCCCGTTCGAGGCTGATGCCGCGGGCGCCGAAGAACCCTTGACCGATGCGCGTGTTGCGCAAGACGCTCGAAGCGAAATCGCCGACGAGCGACATCGCCTCGAACCGGACGACACCACCGGGCACGATCACGCTGACGCCCGGCGCGTCGGCGAGCGCAGAGGCGATCCGGACACCGTTCGTCACGACGACGAGCTCCTGCTTCTCGCGGAGCTCGAGCGCGATGTAGAACGCGGTGGTGCTGGAATCGAGGCCGACGGCCTCGCCGTCGGCCACCATCGCCGCCGCCGCACGCGCAATCGCTCGCTTGGCCTCTTCCTCGACCCGAAGCCTGACGTCGAATGCAACCTCCGAGTGCCCGCGCTGGAGCGCGCGTGCGCCGCCGCGGACTCTGGCGACCAGGCCGCGCCGCGCGAGCACCGTCAGGTCGTTCCGAACGGTCACCTCGGAGACGTCGAATGCCTGCGCCAGCTCCGCGACCGCGACGGCGTCCTGAGTCTCGAGCAGCTCGAGCACGCGACGCATTCGCTCGGCCATCGCGGCCCCGCCTGGCGATCCGTCTCCGACGACCTTCCCCACCTTCGCGCCCCGTTCCGTCAACTTCGGAAGGCGCGAACTTACGATGTCTTTCGAATAAAGTCAAGAAATCTTCGAAACTCGTGGCTTCGAAGGTGGTTCACGATGATCCGCAAGCAGGGAACCTCAGTCGAGGTGGAAGATCTCGTCGAGCTGGAGCAGGCCCTCGTCCGGCCGGCGACCCTCCAAACCGACGAAGAACTCGCCCATCTCGGCCTGCCAGCGCGCGTTGACGTCGGTCTGCTCCATGGCCCGCCGCGCCGCCTCGAAATCGTCGGTCTCGAGGTACCCGATCACCATTCCGGTCGGCGAGAGGAACAGCGAGTAGTTCCGCCAGCCCGTCGCCGCCAGCGCCTCGCACATCTCGGCCCAGACCGCCGCGTGCCGCTCGCGGTACTCGGCCATCCGCTCGGGTTTCACCTGCAGCTGGAAGCACACTCTCTGCATCGCGTCTCGTACGTGCGGTGCGGGCTTGCTCCAGAACTCCTAGGCGACGCAGAGAACGACGACCGTGCCGTCGTCCTCCAGCGGCTCGCGCCAGCATGCCGTGACCGCGTGCAGGATCGCCATCGCCGTGGCGGCGGCGGTCGTGCTCGCCGCCTCGGCGACGGCGCGCTGAATGCCGTCCAGCCCGAAGCGTCCGCCGCCCTCGACGCGCCGCTCGGTTACGCCGTCCGTGACGAAGATCAGGCGCTCGTCCGTGTGCAGCACGCGATCAGTCGGCGTGAACGTCGGATCGTCGACGTCCGGTGCGCCGAGCGGGGGGTGCACAGGCCCCTCGAGCTCCGTGATGTGGCCGTCCGCGTCGACGAGGATCGCCCTGGGCTGCCCGCAGTTGACCCACGTGAAGGTGCTGGTCGCCGCGCGCCAGCGCGCGATCAGTGCGGTGACGTGGAAGTCCACATTTCCGAGCCTTCGTACAGTCTGGTGCATCGCCTCCAGCGCCTCGACGAGATCGTGGCCGCTTCGCCGTGAGGCGCGGAGCGCGCCGAGCGCGGCGGCGCCGAGACCCGCTGCGGCCGGTCCCGTCCCGGCGGCGTCCGCGATCGCAAGCCAGGCGCCGTCGCGGTTCTCGACGAAGTCGAACCAGTCGCCGCCGACCTCGTACGTGGGCAGCAGGCCGCCGGCGAGTTGAGCGCCGGAGATCCGCGCGATCCTGGGCGGGAAGAGGTTCTGCTGGATCTCCGCCGCCGGGGTCGGCGCCTTCCGACGGCGCGCGGACTCGATGAAATCGGTGTAGTCGCTCGCGAGCTCGAGCGCGGCCGCGCCCTGCTTCGCGATGTCGTCGAGCGGTTCGACAGGCTTGCCGATGCAGAGCAGCAGCCCCGTGATCCGGCCGCGGAGCCAGAGCGGCTCGGTGACGCATCCCGGCAGCCGTTGCCGCAACCGCTCCTGGTAGGCGGGGAGCCCCTCCGGCACGACCTCCGGACCTAACGCCGGCGGCACCTCGAGCTCCGCCGGAAAGTCTTCGGAACCTGCGAGTCGCACGAGCTGGGACCCGTCGATGTCGACGACATAGAGGGCAACGGGCACGCCGGCGGCCCGCCGCGCCTCCGCGACGAGCTGATCGGCAACGAGGTCGGGCGGGACCTCGTCCAGAACGTGCGTGACCTCCAGGGGAAGCGGCGCAGCGCGCCCGAGGCGACCCGGAGGCCGGAAGGGCATCGTCGAGACGCGGCTGGATGGCAGCGACGGGGGCGCGAACGTCTCCGCGCTGCGCTGCTGCAATGCCCGCTCGAGCGCCTGTCGACTCCAGGAACCCGCTGCTGTCTCGGATGTCCCACTTTGCGGCTTTAGGAGGTTTGCATCGCCCCGAGTGAGAAACATAGACCGTCCCACATGTACCTCGTCTACGCCAACGATGCGGCACACGCCCCGCCGGTGTGTGTCTCCGAGGAAAGGAACGACTGATGGTCGTAGCAAACATCCGATCGAGCATCGGCAAGCGCGATCGCAGCGGGCGTGGTGGCGCTCGTCCAACGGATGGGAGATACGCCCCTCGGGACGATCGTCGCGACCGCACTGCCGATCCTGGTGATCACGATCGCGACGTTCATGATCCTCGAGCAGCTGAAGATCGCGCACGACATCGTCGTGACGACGTACACGCTGGTGCTCGGCGCCCTCGCGCGTGGGGCGGCGCTCGCCTTCGGCCTGGGCGGGCGCGACGTCGCAGCGCGCATGCTCGAGGGCGCGTACGAGAAGGGTCAGGAGAATCGCAAGCAGTTCAGGCGCGATCTGGACCAGCGCGTCACGCGCGCGAAGGGAGAAATCCCGCAGAAGAAGGATGAGGTCGAACAGCGCGACGCGGTGCAGCCGCCGCGGACGGGCGCGACGGCCCGGCCAGTCGGGCGTGACGGACCACTCGACGACAACGGAAACGACAGGAGAAGGGAGCGTTATGCAGCAGACGACCAACAAGGTGCGCCTCGACGAGATGCGCGGGGCGCCGGTCTACGACAACGAGGGCGAGAAGATCGGGAACGTCGAGGAGATCTTCTACGACGCGGAGACGCGGGTGCCCGAGTGGATCGGCATCGGAACCGGCTTCTTCCAGACGAAGGGCGTCCTCGTGCCGGTGCGGGGCGCGAGTGCCTACGACGACGGGCTGATGGTCGCGTACGCGAAGGACCACGTGAAGGACAGTCCGGACATCGACGAAGACGACGTTTCGGGCGAGCGCGAGGCCGAGCTTGCTGCGTACTACGGTGTCGGCTCCGCGGCGCAGCGGTCGCAGCCGACAGGCGGCCGCGAGCAGGAGAGCGTCACGCGCTCCGAAGAAGAGCTCGAGGTCGGTACGCGCCCGGTCGAGACCGGGACGGCGCGACTCCGGAAGTGGGTCGAGACCGAACCCGTGGCTCTCGACGTCGAGCTGACACGCGAGGTCGCACGGGTCACCCGCGAACGGATCGACCAGCCCGTCGAGGATCACGACTTCACGGAAGAGGAGGTTGAGGTCGCGCTCCACGAGGAGAAGCCGGTCGTGTCGAAGCAGACCGTCGCCAAGGAGCGCGTCGGCGTCGAGAAGGACGTCGAGACGGAGACACAGACGGTCCGCGACGAAGTGAAGAAAGAGCGGGTCGAGGTCGAAGGCAACGTCGACGAGCAGCGTCGATGAGCGAGACGGGTGCAGGGGGCGGCGCAGGCCGCCCCCAGCCCGATCCCGATTCCTCGTTCGCCCTCCACGAGGAGGAGGCGACGGTCGGCAAGCGGTGGGAGGGAGTCGGGCATGCGCAGTTCCGCCGCGAAGTGGTGCGCGAGCAGGTCCGGGCGGACTTCCCGGTCTCGCGCGAGGAGGTCGAACACGAGCGGGTGCCCGTGGACGAGAACGACTCCGGCGAGATCGAGACGCTGCCCGATGGGTCGATCTCGATCCCGTTGTTCGAGGAGGAGCTCGTGGTCACGCGCCAGATCGTCCTGCGCGAGCGTGTGATCATCAGGAAGCACGAGGTGACCGACTGGGAGACGGTCGAGGCCGAGCTGCGCCGCGAACGACTCGCCGTCGATGCCGACGACGTCCCCGAAGGGAGAGTCGAGGAGACGGGGCCAGCCGGCGGCGGGTAACGAGGCCGGCGCGGCGGGCGTCCGCGGCTGACCGTCGTTGAGGCGCTCCAGTACGAAATGGCATCGAGCGGCCGAAGGCGTAGCGAGCACCGCGTCGTCGGTTCTTCGACGCGGCGCTTCTCGACGGCAGTCGGCGGTGACCTTACGGCTTCAGCACGACCTTGAGGCAGTCGTCCTTCTTGTTCTTGAAGAGGTCGTAGCCCCGCTCCGCTTCGCTCAGTGGGATCTTGTGCGTGACGATGAACGTCGGATCGATCTCGCCGTTCAGGATCCGGTCCAGGAGCGGCCGCATGTAGCGCTGGACGTGACACTGGCCGCTCTTGATCGTCAGGCCTCTGTTCACGACGGCGCCCATCGGGAACTTGTCGATCAGGCCGCCGTAAACGCCGATCACGGACACGATTCCCCCGTTCCGGCAGCTCATGATCGCCTCGCGCAGCGCGAACGGCCGGTCGGTCTCCTGCCGCAGCGCCTGCTTCGTGCGGTCGTACGCAAACCCCGGCCCGTGATAGTGCGCCTCCATCCCGACGGCGTCGATGCACGCGTCCGGGCCGCGGCCGCCGGTCAGCTCCTTCAGCGCCTCGGGGACGCTGTCGACCTCCTCGTAATTCAGCGTCTCGACGTCCAGGTGCTCGCTTGCGATCCGCAGGCGGTACTCGAAGCGATCGATCAGGATCACTCGCTCCGCACCGAGCAGCCTCGCGCTCGCCGCTGCGAACTGGCCGACCGGTCCGGCGCCCCACACGGCGACGACCTCGCCGCCGCCGAGCTCGCAGAACTCTGCGCCCATATAGCCGGTCGGCAGGATGTCCGAGAGGAAGAGCACCGACTCGTCAGGCATCCCGTTCTCGATCTTGATCGGCCCGACGTCCGCGAACGGCACGCGCGCGTATTCCGCCTGGCCGCCGGCGAAGCCGCCCGTCAGGTGTGAGTAGCCGAAGATGCCGGCGGTCGCGAAGCCGAACATCTTTTCGGCGAGCCGCGCGTTCGGGTTCGAGTTCTCGCACAGCGAGAAGAGCTGGTGTTGGCACGACCAGCAGCTCCCGCACGCGATCGGGAACGGCACCACGACGCGGTCGCCGACCTCGAGATTCCCGACGCCGCGTCCCTTCTCGACGACCTCGCCCATGAATTCGTGGCCCATGACGTCGCCGCGCTTCATCGCCGGGACGTATCCATCGACGAGGTGCAGGTCCGAGCCGCAGATCGCCGTCGAGGTGATCCGCACGATCGCGTCCCGGTCGTTGAGGATCGTCGGGTCCGGGACGGTCGTCACTTCGACGTTGTTCCGTCCCATCCAGCACGTCGCTTTCATCGCACGGCCTCCTCGAGTGGTTGCGCCGCCCGCTGCTTCAGGTGGTCGGCGAGTAGGTGGCCGTCTGGCGTTCCCTCCGACCGCAAGACTTCGCCGGTCTCGATCTGCTGCTTGAAGCGGCGGAGGTCGTCCGAAAGCTGCGTCGCGAGATCCTTCCCGGTCACCTTCTCGACGGCCGCGCCGAGATCCCCCGCCGGCGGGTCGTATTCGAACTCGACGATCAGCTCCGTGCCGCGGTCGCCCGGCGCCGCCGCGAACCTCACAGACGCGCCGGACTCGTCGACCTTGCGGCGCAGCTCGCTTGCGCCGAGCCACGCCTGTTCGACCTCCGTCCCCGGCCGCTGGATCGTGACGGCCTTGCGGATCAGCATCCCCGAACGGACGGGGCCCTTCTTCCGGCTCAGAAACCGGCTCTCGTACACGTCGGGAGCCGTCACCGCGAGGACGTTGGCAATCGCGAACGCGGTGCGGGCCCGGCGGTTCTTCACGGCGACGAGCGCCAGCAGCGACAGGTCGAGGACGTCGCCGGCGACCCTCGACCAGAGCCATGTCGTCGGGCGCGTCCGCACCAGGATGCCGGTTCCTTGCGTGATCTCCCGGAGGCCCATGAAGCGCATCAGCGTCGGTGCGCGTCCGTCCGCGTCCGCACCGATGGCTGTGCAGAGCAGCCTCGGCGCGGTGATCTGGGCGCTTCCGAGGCCGATGCTGAACCACCCGAGAAACTGCGCCAGCGGGTCTTTGTCTCTAACACGCACTTGCACTGCCTGCGCCTCCCTTCGTTCGGCCTAGTAGTCGGTCCGTCCTGCGCAACGCAGGCGCTGCGTAAACTGGCGCGGAAGGCACGTTCGGCGGCCGCGGCGAGACGGTTAGATTGATCGAGGTCGGCGTTTGCCACCGCGACCGTGGCGCTCCTCGCCGTTGGCGCACGTCGCCAGGACGCTACTCAGCCTCGGCGGCCTCGACAGCCTTGGTCTCGCTCAGCGATTCGGTTAGGAAGATCACCGCCGCGAGTCCAAGGCTTAACGCTCCGACGACCACCAGATCGTCGCCGCCCCACTGCGTTAGCGTCACGATCCACGTAGCCGCCTGTATCGGCGCAAGCGCCGCAGCCGCTACGAGACACGCCCGACCGTAGCCGATCATTCGCGAGGTGCCCTTGCCGACGTAGCGGTGCAGTAAGGACGCGAACACCAAGACGCCCGGCAACGAGGTCCAGAAGATGTACCTGATCATTTGGCCACTGGTGGGATCGGGTGCGGTGACGAACCCGAAGTGGAGAACGCCGATGAACCAGAAGGTCGGAGCGAGCACGACCGCTGCAGTGAGTGCCGCAAGGAGCGCTGCTTTGTGGGTCTCGGCTGGCTGCGTTCGACGCGCCTGCATACCTCAGGGCGTTCCACCGGTTGCGTGATTTCAGCCCGCCTACGGCGTGCGGTTGTGGCGTCTTAGCTGCCAGCAACCCGCAGGACGAGCTGCAGCGACTGCTCGCCCCCCGGCCAGTGCTCGCGAACGAGGCGGTCGCCGCCGGAGCGGAGGAAGCGGCGGAGGACGAGGGCGACGACCAGGACGTCGTCGAGCTGCCCCGCGACCGGAATGAAGTCGGGGACGAGGTCGAACGGGAGGGCGAGGTAGCCCACGAGCGCCGCGAGCAGGAGCTTGCGCCGGCGGGGCACGCGCGGGTCGGCGAGGAGGCGGCCGACGAGCACGATGCAATCCGGGATGAAGGCGGCAAGCGCTCGTGCTTCCCGGCGGCGGCCGAGCGACAGCAGCGCGACGACGGGCGCGAGCCAGACGATCGCGAGCACGCCGAGTCCGAGCACGATCCACTGCCACCACGTCACGCGTTCAGTCTCGCAGTGCGACCGAAGCGTCGCGTTAGGATCGCCCCCGAGCGCCGTACCGTGCACTCGACCGGGAGGAGGGAACGGCATGCCGCTATTGCGAGGCAGACGTGACGACGGCGGGACGAAGTACCGGATGCGCGAGAAGCTGTTCGCGGTCGGCGACGACTTCTGGATCGAGAACGAAGCCGGCGAGCGTGCCTTCAAGGTGGACGGCAAGGCGCTGCGGCTCAGGGACACGCTCGTGCTCGAGGATCAGTCGGGAGCGGAGCTGTTCACGGTGCAGGAGAAGAAGCTCCGCGTGCGCGACACGATGGAGATCGAGAGTGGCGGGCGCACCGTTGCAACCGTCAAGAAGGCGCTGATCACTCCTTTGCGCGAACGCTTCTCGATCGATGTCGACGGAGGCGAAGACATCGAGGCGAAGGGGAACATCGTCGACCACGAGTACAAGATCGAGCGGGGCGGCGCGAAGGTGGCCGAGGTGTCCAAGCGCTGGTTCCGGGTCAGGGACACCTACGGCATCGAAATCGCGCCGGGACAGGACGAAGCGCTGATCCTCACTGTGGCCGTCTGCATCGACCGCATGTCACGCGGCTGACGGGCGACCCGGCTCCGATAACACTGACGTAGCTTCCCCACCGTGCACCGGCTGAGCAAAGCGCAGGCGCGCCGCATCGCAGTGCGCGCGCAGTTGCTGGACGCACCACGTCCGACCGAGCTGCTC
>Ga0126307_10002166_pt1 | contig 13211 bp, 14 predicted proteins | sample Plot28_FD_89955 | JGI IMG/M metagenome (GOLD analysis project Ga0126307, IMG submission 89955) | Serpentine soil microbial communities from UC McLaughlin Reserve, CA, USA - Plot28 | ecosystem: Environmental > Terrestrial > Soil > Grasslands | place: USA: UC McLaughlin Reserve, Lake County...
GAGAAGCCGAAGCCCGTGCCGCCGCCGCTCTTGTGGATGATCGCCTGGTGCTTGAGGGTGTCGTAGATGCCGTCTATGGAGTCCTCGACCGGCAACACGAAGCACGCGGAAAGCTGCTGCAGCTCCCTGCCCGCGTTCATGAGGGTCGGCGAGTTCGGCATGAACCTCCGGCTGAGCATCATCTGGAGGAACCTCTCCTTCGACTCCTCGTAGAGCCTCTGGGCCTCCTCGCCCTCTTTGAAACGGAATTCGCCCTCCGCGATGTTCGACGCAACCCGCAAGAACATCTCGATGGGCTCCTCTGTAGGCTCGCCCTTCTCGTTCTTTTTGAGGTAGCGCTTCCCGAGAACGGCGCGCGCGTTCTCGGTGAGTTCTATGTCTGCAAGCCTGTTACGGTCTACCTCCATACCCATCCTCTCTATTCTACCGCTCGTTGCTCTTATTCCATCATCGGATTCGCCCGCGTTGCCCAGGATAACGCGGGCCAAATCTCTACCTGCCGTTGCCCATCCCCGAGCCGGCGAGACGCACGAGCTCGGTGCGGAACTGGTCCACGTCCGTGTACTGCCTGTACACGGAGGCGAACCGCAGGTACGCGACCATGTCCATCCTCCTGAGCCGCAAGAGCACCATGTCACCGAGACGCCTCGAGGTCACCTCGTGCCGCCGCCGCTCGCGGAGCTCGGCCTCGATCTCATCGACGATTAGCTCGACCTGCTCGTCGGTGACCTGCTGCTTGGCACAGGCCTTCGCCAACCCCGACCTCAGTTTCTCCCGGTCGAAGGGCTCCTTCCCTCCGTCGCGTTTGATCACCATCAGCCTTAAGGGCTCGCGGCGCTCGTATGTCGTAAACCTCTTCCCGCATGACCGCGATAGACACTCCCGCCGCCTGCGAACAGCGTCCTTCGTCTCCGAAAGCCGCGAATCTATTACCTTCGTGTCCTCGAAATCACAGTACGGACACTGCATCTCACAACCCCCATCACTCCAACACCACATCTGGTACCGTGAAAACCTAGCACACTATATTTTCGAGATGCAATACCCCCGGAATTTACCTTAACTTGAGGTTAAATTGACACTAAACTCTCGAATGTCCCTTCGCTAGCGGAATACGCGCCAAACACCCTGCCCGCAAAATTTTTCAAAGAATTTTTCAGATAAGGGCAATAACGGGGAATATCCCGCAAATCACGCACCGTTATGTTCAGGTCTACCGATATCCTTATAGTGCTGATCGAGGCTAAGATTACTACATCTAGAACTATTTACCTAAGGTTTAACTATACTGTATAGTGTGTTATCGAAACTACGGAAGGGAGGTTTCGGGGGCTTTTCCGGGTCTCCGGCAGCGATGTAGGAAGAAGTCGCGGAGCAGTCCTGCGGCTATTTCTTCGAGGAGGCCGCCTTCGACGAGGGTGGTGTGATTGAGGCGGGTGTCGGCTGGGGTGTTGTGGAGGGTACCGGCGTATCCGGCTTTGGGATCCGGGGCCGCGTACACCAGGCGGGAGAGGCGGCTTGCGTGGGCGGCGCCGGCGCACATGGGGCATGGTTCCAGTGTGGCGTAGAGGGTGCAGCCTGTCAGTCGCCAGCCGCCCGTGGTGGCAGATGCACGACGGATCGCGAGGAGCTCGGCGTGAGCGGTAGGGTCTCCTGTGGCCTCGCGCTCGTTGGCGGCGACGGCCAGGATCTCCTCTCCCCTGGCCACGACCGCCCCGACGGGAACCTCACCCTTCTGGGCAGCATCCTCAGCGGCGAGCAGAGCCCGGCGCATCATGGTGAGGTCGATCTCCGAAGGGTCGTGTGTCGGTGTCGCTGGCACGAAGCCGATGATAGCAGTCTGTGGTCGGATGTTATCCCACTGGCCGGTGCGAGGGCGGGATCATACCCCGGCCTTCACCAGCTCGCCCTCGATACGGGCTCGTAGCGCATCTCGCACTTTCCGAAAGGCCCGCAGGCGCTCTTCGTAGTCACCGGTGACCCTCGAAGGATCAGGGAAGGACCAGTGCAATCGTTCTCTTGCTCCGGGGAAAAAGGGGCATGCCTCGTTTACGTCGTCGCAGACGGTGATGACGAGATCCAAGGGTTCCCCGAGGTAACGCCCCAGTGTCTCCGACTCCTGGGCCGAGATGTCCACTCCGATCTCCGCCATGACCGAGATCGCCTCCGGCCTGACGTGCGTGGCCTCCGTCCCTGCGCTGAACACCTCGAAGCGGTCCCCAGCCATGCCCCTCAACAACCCCTCGGCCATCTGGGAGCGGGCCGAGTTATGGGTGCACAGGAAGAGTACCCGACTTCCTGCTCGCCGGTCAGCCATCTGCGCCGGGGCTGCTGTCCAGGTGGGCCGCGGTCTCGGCGAGGAGTTGTCCTGCGGCCTCGCGGTCGAGTGAGTAGAAGCTCCACTTGCCGCGCCGCTCCTCATGTACAAGCCCGGCCTCTTTGAGTTTGCCGAGGTGATAGGAGACCTTCGATTGCCCCACGTCGAAATATCTCTCGAACTCGCAGACGCAGATGCCGGCATCCTGGTCCTGGGCCGGAACGCCACAGTCAGGGAGCTCGCAGCACCCACGTCCCTCGGCGAGCATCCCTAGCATCGCCACCCGGATCGGGTCCGAGAGCGCCCGGCCCAGCGCGACGAGGGGTCTCAAGCGCTCCTCCTCGCCGATATCTATGGTCCCGAAGGTGTGGGCGCTACCCTCCTGGAGTACTGGTAATTGCCGTCGCACCACGGTTATCTTGCCCCCGGCTTGCGGGCCCGGATAAACGCGCTAGCCGCAGGGACCTCACGCAGAGCCTCGGCGCTTTCGCCGGAGAGCCCTGAGGTCTGCTCCGGTGGATACGTGTGGGTAACCTCTACCGCGACCTCCTCGAAGCCAGCATGAGAGAGCAGCGATTCGTACTCATCCTTCTCCAGCGCTCCTGAGATGCACCCCGACCAAAGCTCGACGCTCCGCGCTACCCCAGCGGGCAACCTGTCCTTCTCTCCGAGAAACACCACGTCGGAGACGGCGAACCGTCCTCCCGGCTTCAAGACCCTGAAGGCCTCAGAGATCACACGCTCCTTCTCTGTGGAGAGGTTGATCACACAGTTGCTGATAACCACATTAACGTGCCCATCCGGAAGGGGCACGGCCTCGATCTCACCCTTCAAGAACTCTGCGTTCTCCACGCCGGCCTCGGCCTGGTTCCTGCGGGCCAGCTCGAGCATCTCATCGGTCATGTCCAGACCATAGGCTTTCCCTCCCGGAGCGACCCGCCTCGCCGAGAGCAGCACGTCAATACCACCGCCGCTTCCGAGATCCAGCACATCCTCACCGGGCGAGAGCGTCGCCAGCGCCACAGGGTTCCCGCATCCCAGCGAAGCATCTGCGGCGAGCCATGGTAACTCATCCCTCTCAGCCTTGGAGTAGCTCCCGCAGACCATATCCACCTCGAACGCAGCGCGCTCCCCTGACTCCGACACCCCGCAACAGGACTCACCGCCCCCGCAACACGACCCGCCACCCTCAGCTTCCCCGAGTACGCTCCTCGCCGCCTCGGCGTACCTGTCCCGTACTCCCTGCTTTAAACCTTCGTCCATGTCTCCTCTTCACATCAAGAAACCTTGATCCGAATATACATCAAAGAACGTCGATGCGTCAAGGGTCAGGAGCCATCAGGGCAGTCGGGACCGGACACCAGGCTCACAGAACCCGGACTTGAGACGATCGCTCACCCACGAAAAGGCGGTATGTACCTCCCCCGACTCACCAGAACGCTGATAACGCCAATATAAACCTGACATCTAGGCTTACAATAAACCTGAAGTACACACTTATACTAAAGGTAGAACCAGAATCGAGTTCTTCTGCAGCAAATATCCTGCAAACTAACCTGTTTTGCTCTACAGCTTGGACCGCAGGTTTAAGGTTATGTGGATGTTGGGCTGTACTCTGTACCGCCGTTGACGCTTGCCCACTGGCGGGCTGAGAGGCCCCAGAGGGCAATAAAGCCTGCGGCGGCGGCCTCGTCGAAGGTGCTGTTGGGATCGTAAGTGGCGAGGTCTTTGCTATAGAGGGCGTTCGGGGCCCTGCGGCCTGCTATGGCGCAGTTTCCTTTGTAGAGCTTGAGGTGGACGGTACCGGTTACGGTCTTCTGCGTCTCTGCGACGAAGGCGTCGAGGGCGGATCTGAGGGGGGTGAACCACAGGCCTTCGTAGGTGAGTTCGGCGTAGCGTTGTTCGACGGTCGCCTTGAAGCGGAGGACGTCTCTGGTAAGCGTCAGGGTCTCGAGTTCGCGGTGGGCTGCGATGATGGCGAGTGCCGCTGGAGCTTCGTAGACCTCGCGACTCTTTATCCCGACCAGGCGGTCCTCGATCATGTCGATACGGCCGACGCCGTTCGCCCCTGCGATGGCGCCGAGCTCGGATATGAGATCTGCCAGCGGAAGTTCTTCCCCGTCGAGGGTCGTCGGCAGGCCTTTCTGGAAGCCGACCTCGACGTACTGCGGCTCGTCGGGGGCGTTTTCGGGTGAGGTCGTGAGCGCAAAGACGTCTTCGGCAGGTTCGTGTGCAGGGTCTTCCAGGGGGCCCGCCTCGATGGAGCGGCCCCAGAGGTTCCCGTCCACGCTGTAGGGAGACTCTTTCGTTGTGGGGACCGGGATGCCGTGCTCCTCGGCGTAGGCCATCTCCTCGGGGCGGCTCATGTTCCAGTCGCGGACGGGTGCCACGACGGTCAGGTCAGGGGCGATGGAGGCTGTCGTAACGTCGAAGCGGACCTGATCGTTCCCCTTCCCCGTCGAGCCGTGCGCGATGTGCGTCGCCCCTACCCCCCGCGCAGCCTCGACGAGCTTCTTCGCTATGAGCGGGCGTCCGAGGGCCGTGAAGAGCGGATACTTCCCGCCGTACAGTGCGTTCGCCTTTATCGCCGGGGCGATGTACTCCTGGGCAAACTCCGCCCTCGCGTCCCGCACGAAGGCGTCCGTGGCGCCTATCTCGAGCGCCTTCGCCATCACGTCCTCCGAGGGCTCTCCCTGGCCGAGGTCCAGGTACAGCGCGTAGGGCTCTGCCCCCTGCTGCTCCAGCCACTTGACGCAGACCGAGGTGTCGAGCCCCCCCGAGTAAGCGAGCACGACCTTCTTTCCCTCCAGCATGGTTCCTCCTGAATAGTATCTATAGCGTCAGACGGTAATTGGTCCTTCTAGCACCGTCAGGGTAAGCCCTGACGCCGCGTCTGTGTTCTTCGGGGTTTCGGCATTCGACTACTCGACGCTGCCGGCTGGCCGCGTCTTCGCCCGGCAGACATCCGCGATGAGGTTCGCCACCTCTCTGGCCGCGGCCGTGTCGGGGGCTATGGCGAGCACGGTGTCCTGCCCCGCTATGGTACCCAGGACTTTCAGTCCCTTCACCCTGTCGAGGACGCTCGAGACGGCCCCGGCGGTCCCGTCGCGGGTGTGGATGACGACCTGATTCTGTGCTGGCACGAGGCCGAGGACGAAGCTAGGGAGGACCTCGATACCGGCGGAACCGGGATCGTGCGGCAGCGCCAGGTAGCGGCTCCCGACCTTGAGGACGCCCAACTCGGCGAGGTCGCGGCTCACAGTCGCCTGCGCGACCTCGACGCCTTCGTCGGCGAGCGCCCCGACGACGTCCTGCTGGGTGCCGAGGTCACGCTCGGAGATCAAACGCAAGATCAGGTCCTGCCTCGTCGTCTTGTCCACGTGCGGGCCCGCCGCTCCCAAAACCGTCCTCCTACTCGAGATGCTCGAGCCCGAGGTCCTCCTCGTAGCCGAGCGTCAGGTTCATGTTCTGCACCGCCGAGCCCGAGGCGCCCTTGAGCAGGTTGTCCACAGCCGAGAAGAGCAACAGTTTCCCGGCCCGGCTATCTACCGCAGCCGAGAGCCTGCATCTGTTGGTGTTCGCCACGTGCACGACGTGCGGATACTCCTCCCGCGCCTCCACGAAAGCCCACCCCTCGTAGTCTTCTGCGTACCAGCCGAGAACCTCCTCCCCTCCCGGCACATCCTCGACATCGACCACGATGGTCTCGAGCTCCCCGCGCGTTATGGGGATGAGGTGCGGAACGAACGTGACCTCGGGCACCTCCCCCACACGCCGCAACATCGCCTCGATCTCGGGCGTGTGCCTGTGCCGCGGCGCCCCATAGGCGCCCGCGCTCTCGTTCACGCTGACGAAGTGCGTCTTTACGCTCGGTTTCGCCCCGGCCCCGCTAACCCCCGAGAGCGCGTTGATCGTCACGGAGCGTATCCCCGCCCCCATCCGCCTCACTACCGGCGCCAGCGCCAGAATAGCCGCCGTCGGATAGCAACCTGGGTTGGCGATGAGCCGCCCCTCGGCAGCCCCGAAGACCTCGGGCAACCCGTAGTGCGCCTCCGCAAGCAGCTCGGGCGCGGGATGCTCTCCGTACCACTCCCCGTATAGCTCCTCATCGGGCAACCGGAAGTCCGCCGAGAGGTCTACTACCAGACGGGTACCCGAGCTCAACAACTCCTCGACCGCGCCGGCGCTCTCGCCGTGCCCGTAGGCCACGAAGGCCACGTCGAGGTCGGAGGCTTCGATCTCCTCCGGAGCCACGTAGGTCCCGTCGACGGCGAGCTGCGGATACACCTCACCGATCCCAAGCCCCGCATACCGGCGCGACGCAACGCTCATCGCCCCGATCTCAGGATGCCCACAGAGCAGCCGCACGAGCTCGATCCCCGCGTACCCACTCCCGCCATAGACGCCGACCTTCAGTCCCATGCCGCCCATTGTAGAACCTCCGGATATTTATTCAAGTTTCTGCATAAACTTGTTGACGCCCTCCCACGCAGGTGCGACAATACGCCCCCGTGATGAATAAAGATTCAACAATCGGAATAAAGTCTCTCTCCCCTGGTGTGGCTGCCGCCTCGGGCTTTGTGGCGGTTGGGGTTGCGTGTGGGGTACGTGATGCTGGGAGGCGGGATCTCGGGCTCCTCTTCTCCGAGCTTCCCTGCGAGACGGCGGCCGTGTTCACCAGCAACGCCGTCAAGGGCGCGCCGCTCGTGGTGACGCGAGAGGCTGTGGAGGCTGGTGGCGTGCGGGCGGTCGTGGCGAACAGCGGTAACGCCAATGCGGCGACCGGCGAGCAGGGCATCGAGGACGCCCGCACGATGCAGGCGCTCGCAGCTGAGGCGCTCGGGATCCAAACGGGAGAGGTTGCGGTAGCTTCGACTGGTGTCATCGGGGTTCATCTGCCGATGGAGAAGATCTCATCCGGTATAAGGGCGGCATCGGGCGAGCTGGGTGAGGGCGGCGCTGGCTTCGCCGAATCCATCCTGACCACGGATACTCGCGTCAAAGAAGCAGCGGTGCGGGCGGAGATCGGGGGCAGGACCGTCACGGTCGGGGGGACGGCCAAGGGGAGCGGTATGATCCACCCGAACATGGGTACCATGCTCGCCTTTCTGACCACGGATGCCGCCGTTGAGAAGAGATGTCTTAAGGAGACTCTGAACCGGGTCACGGATCGCACCTTCAACCGCGTCACCGTGGACGGCGACACCTCCCCGAGCGACATGGCCCTCCTCATGGCGAACGGCTCGGCGGGTAATGAGCCGCTTACGCTCGACTCGCCGGACTATCCGATCTTCGCGGAGGCCGTCGAGGGCGTGGCGCAGACGTTGGCCAGGGAGATCGCACGCGACGGCGAGGGGGCGACCAGGCTCGTCGAGGTCGCCGTCGAAGGCGCGGCGAGCGAGGAGGCCGCGGTGGCGCTTGCGAAGAACGTCATAGGGAGCAGCCTGGTCAAGGCCGCGGTCTTCGGCGAGGACGCCAACTGGGGAAGGGTGCTCACGGCGATGGGCAACTCCGGAGTTACTTTCGATCCCGACGGAGTAGAGCTCTGGTTCGGTCCTGTCAAGGTCTTCTGCGGCGGAGAGCCCGCGGCGCACGAGGAGGCCGAGGCCAACGCGACGCTCGCCTCCGGAGAGGTGAAGATCGCGGCGCGGTTGAGTGAAGGCGACGCATCGGCCACAGCCTGGGGCTGCGACCTGAGTTATGAGTACGTCAGGATCAACGGGAGCTACAGGACGTGAAGCCCGTGGTGATCAAAGTCGGCGGCGGCGCCCTTGCCGGAGGGGCGCTGGATGACCTGCCCGACCTCCTTTCGGCCGGCCGCAGGGTCGCAATCGTTCACGGCGGAGGTCTCCAGCTCACCAGGATGCTAGACGCGCTGGGAATCCCCACGCGGTTTCACGCGGGACTCAGGGTAACGGATGAGGAGGCGCTCGAGGTCGCCGAGATCGTGCTGGCCGGGGGCGTGAACAAGACCCTCGCGCGCTCTCTGGACGCGCTCGGGGTGCGGGCGGCCGGCATCTCGGGGACCGACGGACCGACACTGTTTGTCGAGCCTGTCCCGGATCTGGGCCGGGTTGGCAAGGTGGTGCGGGTCGAGCCACATCTCATCGAAGCCCTCTGGGCCGGAGGGTTCGTCCCCGTCGTCGCGCCGCTAGGTCTCGGTCAAGAAGGCGCATACAACGTCAACGCCGACTCGGCAGCGGCGGCGCTCGCCGTCGGGCTCGGGGCCGGATACCTGTTTGTGCTCACCGACGTAGACGGGCTGCTCGAGGATGGCGATACGGTGGAGGCGCTCGCCCCTGACCGGTGCGAGGCCTACGTCGAGCGTGGGCTCGCGGCGGGCGGGATGGCGCCCAAGCTGCGGGCCGCGGCCGAGGCCGCGCGCGGCGGGGTGGAGGCCAGGATCCTCAACGGAAATAGAAAAGGTGCGCTCGCGGCGGCTGTCGCGGGCGAGCGGGTTGGAACCCTCATATCCGAAGGAGTCGCGGCATGCAAGCAGTGATGGAGACCTACAAACGTCTGGGGATAGCGCCAACGGGGGGAGAGGGGAGCTGGCTCTTCGACGAAGGAGGGAACCGTTACCTCGACTTTATAGGCGGGATCGCGACGAACTCCCTGGGGCACGGCCACCCGGCGCTCGTCGGGGCCATACAGGAGCAAGCAGGGAAGCTCATCCACTGCTCCAACCTCTATGAGGTCCCCATTCAGGCCGAGGTAGCGGAGATGCTCGTCGGTGCGACGGACTTCGACAGGGTCTTCTTCTGCAACTCAGGAGCAGAGAGCGTAGAGGCCGCGATCAAACTGTCACGCAAGTACGCCCACGACACCCACGGTCCCGATAAACACGAGATCCTGACGTTCTCTAAGTCCTTCCACGGCCGCACCTACGGAGGTCTCACCGCCACAGCGCAGCCCGCACTACAGGATGGCTTCGGCCCGATGCTGCCAGGGATAGTCCACGCCCCCTTCGGCGATCTCCAAACCGCAGAGGCGCTGGTCGGCCAGCAGACCGCGGCCGTGCTCGTCGAGCCGATCCAGGGCGAGGGCGGCGTGAACGAACCACCGGAAGGCTTCCTTGACGGACTGCGCGAACTTTGCGACGAGCACGGTGCGCTCCTCATCTTCGACGAGGTCCAGACCGGCGCGGGACGCACGGGACGTCTGTACGCCTACCAGGGGACGGGCGTCGTTCCCGACGTTCTCACCAGTGCCAAGGGGCTGGGGGGCGGCTTTCCCGTTGGGGCGATGATGGTCAAGGAGGAGTACGCCGCGCTCGGGCCGGGAAATCACGGCTCGACCTTCGGGGGCAACCCCCTGGCGATGGCCGCGGTGAAGGCCGTGCTCGGCGTGGTGAACGATCCTGCGTTCCTCGAAGAGGTGCGGTTCAAAGGCACAGTGTTGAAGAACGCGCTTCAGAAGCTCGCCGCAAGGGTGCCTGACGCGGAGGTGCGGGGCGAAGGGCTCTTGCTCGGGTTCGACCTCGGCGACGCCGGCCTTGCCAGGGAGGTCTTCGAGCACTGCCTCGATCAGGGCGTCCTCGTCAACCTGGTGGGTGGTACGACCATACGTATGGCGCCCCCGCTCACCGTGAGCCGAACGGAGGTACGGGCCGCGCTCGATACCTTTCGAGGCGGCGTTCACGAAGCTGTAGAGGCGGCCGTACCCGAGGCGGCGGTAGCGTGAGCGTGGCGATCCCAGACCTCCAGGGCGCTCCTCCATCATCCCTGTCGGGCCGCGACTGCCTGACGCTCGGAGAGTTCGCCCCCGAGGAGATGGCCCTGATCCTAGACGAGGCCTCTCGGATAAAGACGCTGCAGAAGAGCCGCATACCCTACAGGCCCCTGCGCGGGCGCACGCTCGCCATGGTCTTCCAGAAGCCGTCAAACAGGACCCGAGTCTCCTTCGAGGTCGGGATGTACCAGCTCGGCGGCCACGCGCTTCACTTGAGCCCCGATGAGATCCAGATCGGCAAACGAGAGACCCCTTCTGATACAGGCCGCGTCCTGGCCCGCTACATAGACGCCATCATGGTCCGCACCTTCGACCACGGGGACCTCGAGGAGCTCGCCGGCGCCGCCGACGTCCCCGTAGTAAACGGCCTCTCGGACACCCACCACCCGTGCCAGGCCCTCGCCGACCTAATGACCGTACGCGAGGAGTTCGGTTCGGTCGAAGGATGCAGGATCTCCTACGTCGGCGACGGCAATAACGTGGCCCATTCCCTCGCCGTAGCCTGCGCCCTGAGTGGCGCAGAGCTCACCATCGCCCACCCAGAAGGTCACGGCCCGAGAGCAGAGATAGTCGAGCTGGCCGGATCTCTGGGCGCTGCCTCGCGCCTTACCGAAGACCCCGGCGAAGCCGTCAGGGATGCCAGGGTCGTCTACACCGACGTATGGGCCAGTATGGGACAGGAGAGCGAGGCCGAGGAGCGCAAGGAGAAGTTCGCCCCCTACCAGGTCGACGAGGAGCTAATGGACCTCGCCGCAGAAGACGCTATTTTTCTCCACTGCCTGCCGGCGCACAGGGGCGAGGAGGTCACGGCCGGGGTCATTGACGGCCCGAGAAGCCGCGTCTTCGACCAGGCCGAGAACCGTCTGCACGCCCAGAAGGCGTTGCTGTATCTATTGATGGGTTGATCCCGGGCGCTTCGCGAAGCGCTCCTACGGTCACGCGTCCCCACGCCGTCATCTGGATACGTCCTAATGCCCCTACGCACGACAAAGGCCGGGTTTGTGTACCCGGCCTTTGCGCTTTCTCTTGCTTCTCGGGTTCTACGCCGGAGTAACGTTCTCCGCCTGCATTCCCTTGCGTCCCTGGGTCGCCTCGTAGGTCACCTTGGCGCCCTCGTCGAGAGTCTTGAAGCCCTCACCTGCTATGCCCGTGTGGTGCACGAAGAGGTCCTCACCCCCGTCGTCTGGGGAGATAAAGCCGTAGCCTTTCTCGTCGCTGAACCACTTTACCGTTCCTTGGGCCATATACCGGAGCCCACCTTTCGTGTTCCTGGGCCCCACTATACGAAAAAGCCACCCTCTTTCACGGGGTGGCGCTCCGTCTACTGTAAACCCACCTTACGTTACCAACACGTAGTATACCAGAACTCTGCCTGACGTCAGCACGCCTGACGATTTCGCTTTTGGTAAGATGTTTGGTCGCCAGCCGCGGACACGGATCATTCTCCCCTTGCAACCCCTCCCAACGCTTCGGTGAACCTCCCGACCTCTTCTTCTGTGTTGTACGGGGCGAGGCCAGCCCGGACGAACCCGCCGTTGTCCACGATGTCTAGCTTCTCGGCGAGCGTCGAGGCGTAGAAGTCCCCCGCCGCAATGAAGAAACCATGCTCCAGCATCCGCTCGCAGACCTCTTCGGGCGCATGACCCTCCACCCTGAAGGCGATGGTGGGGGTCTTGCGGACTTCTTCGGGGGCGGCGTAGAGCTTTACGCCGGGGAGATTCATGAGGGCCGTGCGGAAGGTCTCGGCGAGCGCTGCTTCGTATTCTTCGATCGTCTGCATGGCACTCGTGAGCTTCTCCCGCTGCGAAGTGCCTTCGCCCAGGGAGGAGATGAAGTCCAGGGCGCCTTTCACCCCAGCGATCCCCTCGTGGTTCTGGGTACCCGTCTCCAGTTTGTCCGGGATGCGATCCGGCGCCGGGTCGAGCCTGTAGACGCCCATCTTCTCGAAGAGGTCGCGCCTTATGGCCGTCACGCCGACGTGCGGGCCGAAGAACTTGTAGGCCGAGCAGGTGATGATGTCGGCCCCTATCGCGTTGTAGTCTACGGGGATGTGCGGGGCCGCGTGCACGGCGTCGACGGCGACGAAAGCGCCTGTGCTGTGGGCTCTCTCGGCGACGGCAGCCACATCGTTCACGGTACCGACCGCGTTCGAGGCTAGGCCGATGGCCACGAGTTTCGTCCTTTCGTTGATGTTCTGCTCCAGGTCACTCTCATCGAGGGTGAGGGTTTCGGAACTCACCCTGACCCAGCGCGCTCTCGCCCCCTGCTCTGCGGCGGCGACGAGCCAGGGGTCTACATTGGCGCGGTGGTCGAGCTCCGTGACGACGATCTCGGAGTCTCTGTCCCACCCTCGGGCAAGGGCGCGGGAGACCGCGAAGGTCAGGGTGGTCATGTTGGCCCCGAAGGCGACCTCGTCGGGTGCGGCCCCCAGGAAATCCGCCGCTGCCAGGCGTGTTTCGGCCAGGATCTCCTCCGTCTCCGTGCTCGTCGGGAAGACGCCGTGGAGGTTCGCCCCGCCGCGCTCCATGTACCCAGACATTGCGTCGATGGCCTGCCACGCTACCTGCGAGCCGCCTGGCCCGTCGAAGTAGACGACAGCGCGGCCGTTATGCGTCCGGCCGAGCGCCGGGAACTGCTCGCGGACGGCCTGTACATCGAACGTACGCTGCATAAATCCTCCCACCTCAGAACCTCCTGCCCGGCGCAGTTTACATCAGACGAGGACAAGGACTGGAGGCTGATGCTACCGTACTCCTGGGAGTGGAACAGAGCCAAGGAGGTCGTTTTGTCAAGGCGGGTGATCAGTAATCCCAGTTTGCCTGCGCCCATGCGTGGGGGTGCTTTCTCCTCTGGGATCGAGGCTCCGGCGGGGCGTACGATCTACGTCTCAGGGCAGGTCTCGATGGATGCAGATGGAAACGTGATCGGAGAGGGAGACATAAAGCAGCAGACTGAGACGGTGCTAGAGCACGTGAAGACCGTGGTCGAGGAGGCCGGCGGCGGGATGGATGACATAGTCAAGGTAACCGTCTTCATAAGGGACATGCGGCTCTACGATGAGATCCACGAGGTCAGGAGGAGGTACTTCGGTGAGCCCTATCCGGCTTCCTCGATGGTCGAGGTCTCCGCGCTCATAGACCCCAGGCTCCTTATCGAGATCGAA
>Ga0126307_10002169_pt1 | contig 13206 bp, 12 predicted proteins | sample Plot28_FD_89955 | JGI IMG/M metagenome (GOLD analysis project Ga0126307, IMG submission 89955) | Serpentine soil microbial communities from UC McLaughlin Reserve, CA, USA - Plot28 | ecosystem: Environmental > Terrestrial > Soil > Grasslands | place: USA: UC McLaughlin Reserve, Lake County...
CGCGTTGCCCGCAAGAAAGGACGCAGGCTTTGCCGGTGTTCCTCGAGTACGCGATCGCGCTTGGTGCGATCGTCGTAGCCGCCGCGCTGTTCACCAACGCCGTCGAGATCATCGGCGGCCGCCTGAGCCTGGGCCAGGGGGCGGTGGGGAGCGTCCTCGCCGCGGTCGGCACGGCGTTGCCGGAGACCATGATCCCCGTGGTCGCGATCCTCGCGGCGGCCTTCGCGGCCCGCGACCCCGAGACTGCGGGTGAGATCGGCATCGGGGCCATCCTCGGGGCGCCGTTCCTGCTGGCTACCCTCGCGATGTTCGTCGTGGGGGCCAGCGCTCTGGCGTTCCGCTACCGCAGGGCGCAGGGGTCGGAGATACGTTGCAGGGAGGTGGCCGCCGACGAGTTCCCGTGGTGCAAGGCGCCGGGCAAGAGCGTGAACATCGACGCGGACACCATCGCTCGGGACATAGCCTTCTTCCTCATCTTCTTCGCGGTGGCCGCCGCGGCCGGGGTAGTCGATTTGCTCTACCCCTTGAAGGTGGTGCTGGCGCTATTGCTGGTCGTCGCCTACGCCCTCTACGTGCGCCGCACGCTCCACTCGGGCGCGGCGCTCGAGGAGGTCCCGGAGAGGCTTACGCTCTGGCGCCGGAGCTCCGAGCCGCCATCGTGGGCGGTCGTCGGCCAGGCGTTACTAGCGCTTGCGCTCATAGTGGTCGGGGCCCAGATCTTCGTGGACGCCGTCGAGCACACCGCCGAGGTCGCCGGGCTGCCCGCGGGTCTGGTCGCGCTCGTGCTGGCCCCTCTGGCCACCGAGCTGCCGGAGAAGATCAACTCCGTCATCTGGGTGAGGGACGGCAAAGACACCCTGGCCATGGGCAACATAACCGGCGCTATGGTCTTCCAGAGCACCGTCCCGGTGACTTTTGGCGTGCTGTTCACGCGCTGGGAACTCGGGCCGCTCAACCTCTTCTCGGTGGTGCTGGCCCTGGTCTCAGGGGCGCTCATCTACGTCGTGCTCAGGCGCCGCAAGACGCTCCAGTCCTGGCAGCTCATGGTCGGCGGGGGCTTCTACCTGATCTTCCTCGTCGGCGCCGTCTTGGCCGTCGCCTGACCCGGAAGGCTCGCGCGCCATGACACGCTCAAGGATAACCGTCTGGATATCCCTGCCGGCCTCATCCCGATTCCTGCTGTTCTGCGGAACGGTCGGGCCGTCCCGGAAGCGTCCGAGCGGTGCCGTTACTTCTTGTTGCGGTACAGGTACATGGTGAGCGGTCCGAACACGGCGACGAGTGCTCCGGACGCCAGGAGCACCCAGCCGATCTGCCCGGCAGTTACCGTGCCGTCCATCAGGCCGCGTACCGCCGTCACTAGGTGGCTGATGGGGTTGGCGCCGACGACCGCCTGCAGCCACGACGGCATAGTCTGCGGGTCCACGAAGATATTGCTGACGAACGTGAGGGGGAACAGCACCATCATGCTCACGCCCATGACCGAGTTCGGCGTTCGCAGGATCAACCCGAGCGCGGTCCAGATCCACGACAGGCTGAACGAGAACACGAGGAGCAGCGCCACCGAAAGCAGCACGCCGGCCACGCCGCCGGCGGGCCGGAAGCCCAGTATCAGGCCCAGCACGACGACCATCGTCGACGCCATCGTGTAGCGGGCGACGTCGCCGAGCAGCGCACCGACGAGGGCGGCGGGCCGCCAGATCGGCAGCGACCTGAAGCGATCGAAGACGCCCTTGGTGATGTCGGTGTTCAGGCCGAACCCGGTGTAGATGGTGATGAACACCACGGTCTGGACCAGGATTCCAGGCAGGAGGAACTGCAGGTACTCGCCGGTCGACCCGGCCAGCGCGCCGCCGAACAGGTAGGTGAACATGAGGGTGAACATAATCGGGAACGCGGTGACGTCGAACAACTGCTCGGGGACGTGCTTGATCTTCAACAGCGCCCGCCACCCGAACGTGAGCGAGGCGGACAGGGCGTTCGGACGCGGCGGCCGGACGCGGGAGGACAGCGCCGAACGCAGCGCACTCTCTCGGATGGGTTGGGCTGACGTGGCCGGCGTCGTCATGCGGCATCCTCCTCGTCGTTCGCCTCGTCGTTCTCGACCGGGCGGCCGGTCAGGGCAAGGAACACCTCGTCGAGGCTCGGTTGGCCGAGCGCGAAGTCGGTGACCGCAACGCCGGATCGGGCCAGCTCCGCGAGCGCGTGCGCTACGCGTTCGGCGTCTGAAACCCGGGCCGTGATCGCCGCCGGGTCGGACTCGAGGCGCACGGGCAGGCCGAGCGCCTGCGATAGCACCCGCTCGGCCTCGGGCCGGCCTTCGGGGTCCCGCAGCCGTACGTGCAGGGCGCCCGAGCCGACCGAGGCCTTGAGCTCGCCCGGGGTGCCCTCGGCGATGACCCGTCCGTGGTCGATGACGGCGATCCGATCGGCTAGCTGATCGGCCTCGTCGAGATATTGCGTGGTGAGCAAAACCCTCGTGCCGCCTGCGGAGAGGGCTCGGACGATGTCCCAAACCTGGTTGCGGCTGCGCGGGTCCAGCCCCGCGGTGGGCTCGTCCAGAAAGATCAGGTCCGGCGTGACGACTATGGACGCCGCGATGTCGAGCCGGCGCCGCATGCCACCGGAGTACTTCTTCACCTGACGGCCGGCCGCCTCGGTCAGGCCGAAGGCGTCGAGCAGCTCTCGAGCGCGCACCCTTGACTGCGCCCGCGAGTGGCCCAGCAGCCGGGCGACCAGGACGAGGTTCTCGAGTCCCGTGAGGTCCTCGTCCACCGAGGCGAACTGCCCGGTGAGGCTCACCCGTCCGCGCACTGCGTCGGCCTCGCGCACGACGTCGTGGCCGAACACTCGCGCCGTGCCGGAGTCCGGGCGGAGCAGGGTGGCGAGCATGCGGATCGTGGTGGTCTTACCCGCGCCGTTAGGGCCGAGGAAACCGTAGATCTCCCCCGGCGCCACCCTCAGATCGACACCGTCGACCGCGACGTTGTCCCCGAACCGGCGGACCAGCCCCTCCGCGTTAATCGCCAGGCCGCCCGCATCCTCCCCAGAACCGCGTCCGGCACTCATCTCCCCTTCACCTCTCCTCGCGCCTCCTTCCTCCGGCAGGGTGCCCCAAGCTAGATCTCTTTGTGGCACTTTCGTGCCTTCCTGAGTATGGGGCAGGGTCCCCCATTTCACCACACCGTTATTCGCTGATTTGCCGGATCGTCGAGCCCAGATGGCGTCGTGCGTGAACGCCTGCTGCGAACGAAGCAGGGGCGAGGCCGGGCGTCCGCTCTCGGCCGTGGTTAACGGCTCAGGCGTTGGTAACGCCGCACGGAGAGGGGGAAGAAGGCCGCGAAGATAGCCAGAGGCCACACGAGCGCCATCAAGGACGCGTGTTGCGCGATCCAGGACTCGCCTCCCCATCCCGGGTTGCCGAACAGCTCGCGGGTGGCGGCCACCGCGGCCGACAGCGGGTTCCATTCGGAGATCGCGCCGAGCCAGCCCGGCATCGTGCCGGACCTTTTTCGAAGAGCGAGTCAGGAACCAAGCTCGACGGTGAACCCGCCCGGCGCCTCAACATAGAATGTATAGGCATGATGCCACTTAGGAGGCGCCACCTCGAACCCGTCGTCCTTCAAGCGGCGGTTGATCTCGTTCACAACCTCGTCGCTCTCCACAAAGAAGCCAACGTGGAAGTTACCGGGATACGCTAGGTCGGTCGCTTTACCGGCCTTCATCAACGTCAGCACGAAGCCGTCGTCCGATAGGAAGGACATACCGGCGTTCCCTCCCGAGCTCCGTAACCCGAAGTACTTTTCCAAGAAATCACGGGCCGCCAGAACGTCTGTGACGGCGAGATTTAGATGGTTCAGTTTCACGACGGTACCCCGCAGGTTCGCGAGAGCGGGGGTACAGAAAGGTTCCGATTGCCGTCAGCCCCGGGTAGCGAAATCTTCTGCCAGAAGCGCAGGGCGCCGGCCGCTATCCGACGGCGGCGAGGGTCGGGGTCGCGGCGGGGAAGGCCTACGGGGCCGCCTTCGATCCCGGGCATGCCTTCGAGTTCGGCCTGCAGCGTGTGCTGGACGGCATCGAGGCGTTGGTCAGGGCGCGTTCGGCGCAGCCCGGTCGACAGTAGCCGACGCCGCGCGAGCTCGGGCGACCGGTCGAGGTCTCGCCGCTACGACCTGGACACGGCGCGTACGACCAGCTTGCTCACCTCGCGCAGCCAGAGGACGGAGCTGGCGACCGCCGCGCAGAGTAGCCAGTCGCCGAAGTTCAAGGCGACGGTGCCGAAGGCTGGTTGCAAGAACGGGGCGTAGACCACCAGGAACTGCAGGAGCAGCGAGAGCAGAACGGCGCCCCACAGCCACGGGTTGCGGAACAGGCCGTGGAAGGCGCTCTGCTCATCCGAGCGGGCGTTCGGGACGTTGAAGAGCTGGAAGAGCATCAGGGTGGTAAAGGCCATGGTGCGGCGTAGGGTAGGTCGCCTGAGCCGGCGATCAGGCCGCCCGGAAGGGCGTGGTCGAGCACGAGGAGCGTGCCTGCGGCCATGATGAGGCCGACGAAGGCCATGCCGGCCCACATGCGGCGCGTGATGACGCCGGAGCCCTGCGAGCGTGGGGGCCGGTCCATCACAGCCCGGTCGGCAGGGTCGAGGCCGAGCGCGAGCGCGGGCGGGCCGTCGGTGACGAGGTTGATCCAGAGGATCTGCGTCGCCAGGAGCGGCAGCGCGACGGCGGCATCGCCCTCGACGCGCAGCCCGATCGCGCCCGCGAGCAACACGCCGAAGAACATCGTGAGGACCTCGCCGATGTTGGAGGAGAGGAGGTAACGCAGGAACTTCTGGATGTTCGAGAAGATCGAACGTCCCTCCTCGACGGCCGCGACGATGGAGGCGAAGTTGTCGTCGGTGAGGATCATGTCGGCGGCCTCCTTGGAGACGTCGGTGCCCGTAATCCCCATCGCGACCCCTATGTCCGCGGTCTTGAGCGCGGGCGCGTCGTTGACGCCGTCGCCGGTCATCGCCACGACCTGCCCGTTGTTCTGCAAGGCCCGAACGATGCGCAGCTTGTGCTCGGGGTTGACGCGCGCGTACACTGGGGTCTGGCGGACCTCGCGCTCGAGCTCCTCGACTGGGAGCATCTCGAGCTCGGCGCCGGTGATCGCACGTCCCTCCGTCGAGATGTCCAGCTCCTCGGCGATGGCCGCGGCCGTCTTCGGGTGGTCGCCGGTGATCATCATCGGCCGGATGCCGGCGCCCTTCGCGAGGTCTACCGCGTCCTTAACCTCTTCGCGGGGAGGGTCGATCATGCCGACGAGGCCGAGGAACACGAGATCCCACTCGATGTGATCGTCCACCTCCCCGTCGAGCTCCCCAGGCGGGAGCGACCGGAAGGCGACGCCCAGCGTGCGCAGCGCCTCGCTCGCGAGCCGCTCGTTTTCACCCCGGATCTCCTTGCGGCGCTCGTCGGTGAAGGGGCGCGCCTCGTCGCCCACGATCTCGTGCGAGCAGCGCGGAAGCAAGACGTCCGGGGCGCCTTTGGCGAAGGCGGCGAGGCGCTCCGGTTTCTCGGCGTCCTTGTGGACCGTGCTCATGAGCTTGCGCTCTGAGGAGAAAGGCACCTCGCCCACGCGCTCGAAACGCGCGTCCAGCGACTCGGGGGAGAGGCCGGCCTTGCGCGCGGCGACGATCAGGGCCCCCTCCGTGGGGTCTCCCTGCACGCTCCAGCGGCCGTCGTTGTGGCTGAGGGTTGCGTTGTTGGCTAGGTCGGCGGCCCTGAGCGCGCGCTCGACCTCGGCGCGCAGGGCGTCGTCCTCTACCGGCTGGCCGTTGCGCCTGAGCTCGCCCTCGGGTGCGTAGCCGGTCCCGCCGAGGTCCGCGCGGCCGCTCGCCGTGACGACGGTGCGGACCGTCATCTCGTTCTTCGTGAGGGTGCCGGTCTTGTCCGAGGCGATCACGGTCGCGGAGCCTAAAGTTTCGACGGCGGGGAGCCGGCGCACGATGGCGTTGCGGCGTGCCATGCGCTGGACCCCGATCGCGAGCACCGCCGTGACGATGGCGGGGAGTCCCTCGGGTACCGCGGCGACCGCGAGGGCGACGCCAAGGATCAGGACGTCGAAGATCGCCGCAGGCTCGCGCACCCCTTCGACGAGCAAAATCGTGGCGACGATCACCGCGGCGATCACCAGCACGATGGCGCCGAGCAGCTTGCCGGTGCGGTCGAGCTCCTTCTGGAGAGGTGTCGCCTCGTCCTCGGTGCGCCTGAGCATCCCGGCGATCTTGCCGAGCTCGGTCTGCATGCCCGTCGCCGTCACCACGGCCCTGCCGCGTCCGTAGGTCGCCGCCGTGCCGGAGAAGACCATGTTGCTCCGGTCCCCGAGCCCCACCTCTTCCTCGATGGGCCGCACGTCCTTGTGGACTGGCAAGCTCTCGCCGGTGAGCGAGGCCTCGGAGGCCTGCAGGGCGGTTGACTCCACGAGGCGGGCGTCGGACGGGATCGTGTCGCCCTCCTCGACCAGTATCACGTCGCCCGGCACGAGCTCGGAGGCGGGGACGCTCCGCCGCTTGCCGTCGCGCACCACGCTCGCCTCGGCCGCGGACATGGCCCGCAGCGCGGCCACCGCTCTCTCGGCCCTTGATTCCTGGACGTAGCCGAGGACGCCGTTGAGGAGCACGATGGCGAAGATGGCCAGGCCCTCGTAGGGGAGCGCCGAGTCACGCTCGTAGGCCCACAATCCCACGGAGACCGCAGTCGCGATCAGGAGCAGGATAACCAGCGTGTCTTTGAACTGCGCCAAAAAACGCCGCCAGGCCGGCACCGGCTTCTCTGCCTCGAGCTCGTTCGGCCCGTAGCGCTCGAGGCGGGCGCGCGCCTCCTTGGAGCTCAGGCCGCGCCGTGGGTCGCTCCCGAACCCGGAGAGGACCTCTTCGACCGTACGCCGGTACTCGGTCCTTGCTTCCGTCCCGGTCATCCTCCTAAGTCTACCCGCGTGGTAGCGTCCGGCTACCCTTCGACGTGCGGGACGACCAGCACCGGTCCCGGCGCGGCCGTGACGACCTTGGTAGAGACGCTGCCCAGCCTCGTGCGCGTCAGCCCCGCCAGCCCCTGGCTGCCGACGGCGACGAGGGGTGGCGGCGTCTCCTTCTGAGCAGCCTGAAGTATCACGACGGCCGGGTAATCGTCGGACACCGTGACCTCGGGTCGGGTCCCCAGGATCTCCTCCAGCTCGCTGGCCCGGCTCTCCAACCTCTCTTCGTCGCGCTCCCGTGTGTCGCCGAGCTCCTGTACCGCTGCGTCCCTTGCCTCTCCCGGGGGCACCTCGGGGAGGCCCGGGTGGGCGTAGACGAGCGTGACCTGCGAGCCGTAGAGTGCCGCGATGTTCGCGGCGAGCTCCCCCGCCTTTTTCGCGTCGTCGGAGAAGTCTTCCCCGATGACTACCCGGCGCGGGGGCCAGGCGCTTTCCCCGCGCCTCACCACCAGCACAGGGACGTGGGCGTGGTGCACGATCTCCTCGGAGTGGCTCCCCATCAGGATACGCCGCACTGTACCCATCCCCCGGCTCCCGACGACCAGGACCCCCACCCCCAACTCGTCGCTAAGCCCGATGACCTGGTTGGAGGTGCGTCCTCCCCTGAGGTGGGTCTGCGTGACGGTGCCCCCGGCGCTCTCTACCTTCTGGACCTGCTCGTCCAGGATCTCCTGGCCCTGGCGTCTGAGCTCCCTCTTCACGAAGGCGTGGCGGTAGGGGCCGGGCACGTCGTGCCAGACGTGGACGACGTGCAGTTCGGAGCCACTCCTGTTCGCCAGGTCGGTCGCCGCCTCGGTCGCCTGGGCCGCATCCTCGGAGCCGTTCGTGGCCAGGAGGATCCTCGTCGGGAACACGCTCATCTCGGACTCCTTTTACGCCTCCACACTAGTTCCCCGAATACTACCAACGCCGTCGGCCTCAGGGTGACGTCGCACTGCCGCGGCACTTGTTCTTCGTCAACTATGATTACATCGCGAAAACCGGCTCGTAGGCCGGGTCGGTGAGCGCGGGCCGCTCGGGGCGGAACGCCTCTATCGGGTACCGGGTCTCGCCGTGGACCGCAAGTTCGCCGAGGATCTTACCCACGAGGCTCGCGAACTTGAACGCGTGGCCCGCCCCGTTGAAGACGGAGATCTGGGGGTGCTCTGGAAGCGCGCCGAGCACGAACTCGCGGTCGGGGGGCATGTCGTAGAGGCAGGTCTTGGAGTAGAGTTCGGGTCCCGCAAAGCCGGGGATGTACCGCTCGAGGAAGCCGTACAGGTTCTCGCGCACCCGCTCGTTGGGCTCGAAGGTGCGCGTGTCCACCGTCACCACGTCGCCGCCGACGTCTTGGCCGGCCTTGGTGGCGGGCTCGCCGTAGACGGGGACGCCGTAGAAGGAGTTCTGGGGGCCGCCGTGCCAGATCCAGATCGGGAACCGCTGCGGGGAGAACGCCTCGAGGTCCGGCGCCCGGAAATACGTGACCTGCTCCTGCGTGCAGGTTATGGGTAGCTCCACGCCGACGTGGCGGAGCACCTTGTTGGTCCACGCGCCCGCCGCCACTACGAGCCGCCGCGCGGAGACAGTCCCACGCTCCGTCTCTATCTCAACGCCGTCGCCCACGGACTGCACGCCTCGCACCGGGGTGTTGTCGAGGATCGTGGCGCCGCGCGCGCGGGCGAGGGCGACGTGGGTCGCGTTGGCCTTTGCGGCGTCAACGATGCCGGCGTCCTCCTGGTAGACCGCGCGCACGCCGTCGCCGAGACGGAACTGCGGGAAGCGCTCCATGGCCTCACCCGCGGAGAGCTCCTCGTGCGGGATGCCCGCGGCGCGCATCGCGCCCGCGTACTGGTTCACGTATTTCGGCTCGTCCTCCACCGGCTCGAGGTCGAGCCCCCCGGACTTTACGACTAGTCGGGTCCCGGATTCCTCTTCCGCCTCGGTCCAAGCCTCGTAGGTGTGGGGGGTGAGGGCCGTGTAGTGGGGGGCGTGGTAGGAGAGGCGGATGATGCGCGAGTGGTCCTCGGAGCCGCCCCTGTCGTGTCCCAGGTGGAACTGCTCGAGGGCGAGCACCTCCCCGGCCGCCTCGCGGGAGAGCCAGTAGGCGGCGGCGCTCCCGATCCCGCCGCAGCCGACGACGACGTACTCGAAGGTTCTTTTCACTCGCGCCTCATCCGGTGAAGTTCGTAGCCGGACTGGGCCTTGCCGGTCTGCGAGCGCCACTCGCGCTCCCCGGTCGGCAGCTTGCCGAGGGCGCGGGCCATCTCCCTCACGTGGGCGGCGACCGAGCCGCAGCAAGACCCGATGTAATCGTAGCCCATGTCGCGCGCCTTGATGGCGAAGTCCCCGAACGCGGTGCGGGGGAGCGTGATCTTCTCTAGCTCGTAAGGGAACTCCGGCAGGGAGACGAAGTTCGGCTGGTGAGCCGGGCCGTGGAACGCGACGGGTTGGCTCGCCAGGTAGACCGAGTCCGGCGCGGCGTCGCGCACCTCCTCCATGATCGGGAGCATGTGCTCCGGGGAGCGTAGGCAGTTGACGCCCACGATCTCCACCCCCGCGTGGGCGAGGCGGCGGGCGCACTCGCCCGGTGGGTGGCCCTCGAAGGAGTTCGGGTCGTTATCCGGGCCCACCGTGACCATGGCCGGCAACCCCGCCGCCTTGATGGCCTCGGCGGCGATCAGGGCCTCCCCGAGCCAGCTGAAGGTCTCGGCGATGACGAAGTCCACGCCCCCCTCGGTCATGGTGGCGAGCTGCCTATCGAACATCTCCTTGACGTGGCGGCGGGAGGCCGCATCCTCCGGTTCGTAGGCCCACGTGCAGCTTAGGTTGCCGGCGACCAGGACGTCGCCCGGGCTCTCGTCGGCGACCTCGCGGGCTATCCGGACGGCGGCGCGGTTTATATCGTCCACCCGGCCCTCCAGGCCGACCGTCGCCAGCTTGTCCTCGCTCGCGTAGAAGGTGAGCGTCTGGATCACCTCGGCTCCGGCATCGACGAACTCCCTGTGGAGCTCGGCCAGCGCCTCCGGACGCGTCAGGCTCACCTCGGGCACGAACGGGCCGGCCTGGACGTAGCCGCGCCGCTCGAGCTCGAGAAGGTAACCGCCGTCCCCCAGCACCACGCCCTCCGATAGCCGTTCGAGTATCCCTTTTGGCATGGGGTTCTCCTCTAGATCTTAATGCTACTTTCTGCCCGCAGCCTAACAGAGACGCCGGAGCGCTTTCAATCCGAATCTTCGGCGACGGTTTGCTCCCGCGTTGACGTGGGTGAGAGCATAGGCGCCGAGGCTCGTCCACGAGAATCGAGAGGAGAGCTTGTGCGCCCTTCACACGTTAGCGATCCCAGCGACTGGCGTCTCCGGCGCCGCGTCCGGCTCGCCGGCGGCGAGGTCGCCTTCGACGTGTTTGGCGAAGGTGCGCCGGTGATACTCGCGCACGGGACCCCGAGCCGTTCGTTCATCTGGCGTCGCGTCGTGCCGGTGCTCGCCGAGCGCCACGCCGTTTACGTCTTCGACCTGCTTGGCTTCGGCGACTCCGAGAGGCGTGAGGGGATGGACGTATCGGTCCCGGCTCAGTCCCGCGCCCTGGCCGGGTTAGTCGAGTCGTGGGGCCTCGAGACGCCGGCGATCGCCGCCCACGACATAGGCGGGGCGATCGTGCTGCGTGCCCACCTGCTCGAGGAGGTGCCCTTCGACCGCATAGCCCTCGTCGACACGGTGGTTCTCCGACCGTGGATCACCCCCGCCACCAGGCACGTGCAGATCCACCTGGAGGCGTATCGCACGATGCCCAACCACGTCTTCGAGCAAGCCGTGATCGCGCACCTGCGGACCGCTACCGCCAGGCCAATGGACGGGGCGACGTTCGGCGCCGCGTTCGGGCAGTGGCGCGGCGAGGATGGGCAGGCGCACTACCTGAACAACGTGGCGCAGCTCGACGAGCAGTACACGGCGGAGTTCGAACCCCTCCTCGGTTCGATGCGAACTCCCGTGTATGTCATATGGGGAGAGCAGGACGCCTGGCTCGACCCCGCCTTCGCCAGGCGCCTGCACGATCTGCTTCCAAACTCGGACCTGGTTCTGATCCCCGACGCCGGGCACTTCGCTATGGAAGATTCCCCCGACCGGGTAGCCCGAGCTCTGGAGGAGTTCTTCCGCGTGTAGGTTCGGGGCTGCCTTCGGGCTGTTACCCGCGTCCGGCGGCGACGGCCTCGCGCACGGCGGGTACGACCTCGCCCGCGAAGTGCTCGACCTGGCGGACGTGGTCCTCGGAGGGCCAGTAGATAAAGGTGTCCATCCCGAACTCCAGCGCGAAGCGCGAGAGCTGCTCGACCCACCTTGTGGCGGGCCCTTCGAGCAGGCCATCGCCCTCGGCCCCGATGGTGCCCGAGAGGTTGTAGACGCGTTGGACCTCGCCCGGATCTCTGCCGGCCCTGGCGGCGCCTTCGTCTATGCGCCCGTGCATCTCGGGCAGCCTGTCGGGTGTAGCCCAGCCCATCGAGGGGACCCAGCCGTCGGCGAGCCGCCCTATGAGGCCGAGCATCCGCGGACCTCCCGCCCCGACCCAGATCCCTATCTCGTGGGCGGGACGCGGCCCGGGCTTCAGGCCCTTAAGGCTGTAGATCTCGCCGTCGAAACGCACGGATCGCTCCCCGCTCCAGACGAGCCGCATTACCTGTATGGCTTCCTCCACGGCGCGTACCGCCTCACCGGGACTCCTGCGGGGTCCGCCCATCGCCTCTATCGCCTCCCAGAAGGCGCCCGCGCCCAGGCCCACCTCCACGCGGCCGCCGGAGAGCACGTCGAGGCTCGCGGCGGCCTTCGCGAGCAAGGCGGGGGGACGCAGCGGCAAACTGGCGACGTCGGGGAAGAAGCGTACCTGCTCGGTGACGGGGACGAGCGTCGAGATAAGGGTCCAGGTGTCTAGGAACCGCCGTTGGTAGGGATGGTCCTGTATTCCCACAAGGTCCAGGCCCGCCCTGTCCGCCGCCACCACCACCCGCTTGACGAAGTCCGGCGGGTCCGCCAGCGGCGCGACGCTCGCCCCGAACTCCAGCTCCCTGCCGTAATCTGACATATGTTACTCTCCCGTGCCTTGCGTCGCCGCGCGGCGTTCGGACGCGGCCTTCGCCCGGTCGTAGTTCCGGCCGAGGATCCCGAGCACCGCCGAGACGTCCTCCTGGTCTTCGAGGGGGTGGCTCACGTAGCCCTTCACCCCAGCCCGGTGCGGGCGGGCGCGGCCTTCCGCGAGGACCTGTTCCCGCATCTCGGCGGTGACGGGGAGATCGGCTATCCGGTCGCGGTGGATGTGCCCGATCTCGCGCTTCCCGTAGCGGAACGAGGTGGCGCCGAACCGCCCCGGCTCCGACGTCACACCCGGCCAACGGAGCACCTCGCGCTCGACCCTCAAAGCGTTGCTGTCCACTTCTCCTCCTTGGCTAGCCCTCCGGGACCCGCGCCTTCTTGCCGCCTCGCAACCCGAGCGAGGCCACCAGCGCGAGCATCAGCGCGACGGTCAGGAGCAGGAAGGCGTCGGAGAAGGGCGCAGCCCCGAGGTGGTAGAGAGGGTTTAACGCTCCGGTGCCCGCCTCGCGGCGTGCGGCGAGGAAAGCCCCGACGACGGCCGGGCCGGTCCCCCCGCCCAGGAAGAAGAGGCCGTTGAAGATGCCCAGGCCCACCCCCGTCTCCTCCTGGGGCAGCGCGGCCGCGGCCGCGTTGACGTTCGGGGAATTGGTGAGCGCGAAGCCGGCGCCGACGCCTAGCATCCCGATCGCGACGAGGTAGGGTGCCCCCCCGGCGGCGAAGGCGGAGATGAAGACGACCGAGAGGAGCATCACCGCCAGACCCGCGTAGATAAGCGCCTTGAAGCCGATCCTGTCCGAGAGCCGGCCGGCAAGGGGGGAGAGGATCGCGAGCGCTATCGCCCCCGGCGTCAGCACCAATCCCGCGCCCGCCGGGGAGAGACCGTTCGCCTGCTCGACGAGCAGCGGCACCGAGACCAGGCAGGAGACGTTGGCGAGCATCGAGAAGAAGCCAACGATCACCGCCGCCACGTACCCGCGGTTCTCGAAGAGGGCCGGCGAGACGAAGGGGTGGTCGGCGGTCGTGATCCTCCAGGCGAACCCCGCCGCCGCGAGCGCCGCGCCCGCGAAGCTGCCCCAGGACGAGACCGAGCCGAACCCCGCCCCCTGACCCTGCGTTATGCCGAACAGGA
>Ga0126307_10002171_pt1 | contig 13203 bp, 11 predicted proteins | sample Plot28_FD_89955 | JGI IMG/M metagenome (GOLD analysis project Ga0126307, IMG submission 89955) | Serpentine soil microbial communities from UC McLaughlin Reserve, CA, USA - Plot28 | ecosystem: Environmental > Terrestrial > Soil > Grasslands | place: USA: UC McLaughlin Reserve, Lake County...
CGCGCGCTGAGCGCCTGATCGACCCGGCTGACGATATGGTCGAAATTGGCCGTGATCTCCGTGCTGCGACGGGCGGCCTGTTCCTCGAGGGCGCCGAATTGGGTCTCGACGGTCGTCGCGGCCTCGCGGGTGCGTTCGCTGAGGGTCTCCGCCAGCGAACGTCCCTGGACCGTCAGGAGGCGATCCATCTCCTCGAGGCGGCCGCTGATCGTGCCCGTCAAAGACCCGACCTCGCCGGAGATCCGGTCGGCTATGGACCCACCCCGGTCCATGACCTCCTCGAAGGCCGCAAGCCGGGCGGAAAGCGTCTCCTCCATCGCGCGACTGCGGCTGTCCACGGTCGTGACGAGGGTTTCTGCCGTCCTGTTGAGGGCCTCGTTCACGCGAGCGCCTTGCGTCGCGATCGCCAGCACGACCTCCTTTCCGGTACCGGCCAGCCGGGCGTGGGCGTCGCCGGCATGGCGGGAGAGCGTGTCAGCGAAGTCCTGCCCTCGCGAGTCGAACAGGGACTGGAAGTCGGTGACTCGGCTCCCCATCACGGAGGTGATCCGGTCGCCTGCGAGGGACAGCCGCTCCTCCAGGTTCGCTCCCTCCTGGGTGACGGCGTCGCTGACCCGCCGGCTCGCCGTCTCGAGGCGAACGGTGAGGTCTTCGACGCGCGTCCCGATCGCCTCGTCGGCCAGTCGGACGGCACTTTCGAGCCGCTCGCGGATGTCGCCGCCCCGTTGGTCGATCTCCCGAGCGATGTCCGTACCGACCATCGCGAGGCGTTCGCGCAGCTCGCCGCCGCGCTCGACGATCTCGCCCACGACCTGCGTCCCTGCGGCTGCAAGCTGATCGCGCAGGGCGGCGCTGCGGCTCGCGATCTCGTCCGCGAAGGACGACCCCGCGCCGGAGAGTTCATCGCGAACCGCACCGGTTCGGCTAGAGATCTCGCTGAGGATGGATGTGCCCGTGCCCGCGATCTCGTCCCGGACGTTGCTTCCGGTGGCCGCAATATCGGACACCAGGGACGCGCCGGTTGCTTCCAGGGTCTCGCGGATGGTGCCTCCCTGCTGGGCCAGTTGGGACACGATTGTGGAGCCGGTCGCTTCGAATTCGTTGCGCAGCGCCGTGCCCCGGCTCACGACCTGGTCGAGGATGGACGTATTCGTGGCGATGAGTTCCTCGCGGAGATTCGTCCCACGGCTGCTGATTTCCTCGGCGAGGCTGAAGCCTGCAGCCGCGATCTCATCGCGCACGCTCGCTCCGCGCTTGGCGATCTCCTCGGTGACGGCGTTGCCGGTCGTCGCGATCTGCTCCCGAAGGTCGGTGGTCCGGGCGGAGATGTCGTCGGCGATCACGCCGCCTGTAGCGGCCAGCTTCTCCGTGATCTCGGTTCCGCGTTGGAGGAAGCTGTCCTCGAGAGTCTGCGCGGTGCGCTCGAAGGCCTCGCGCACGTCGGTGCCTTGCCGGGCAAGGGCGTCCACAACGCCGCGGCCCGTCTCCGCAAGGGTCCGCGTCATCTGGGTCGCGCCGTCCTGGAGATGGCGCGTGAGCAGATCGCCCGTTCGTTCGAAGGCGCCGTTGATATCCTGCGCTTTCACCTCCAGGGCGGTCGTGATGGTGGTTCCCACTTCGGCGACGCCCGACTTGATCTCCTCTGTCGTGTTCGAGAGGCGGTCCACCAGCTCGACGCCGCGCTCCGAGAGTTCTTCGATGACCCGCTCGCCTGCGCGTCCCAGCGCCTGAGTGATCTGCTCGCCCTTCTGGTCGAGCGAGCTCGAGACCCGATCGCCCGCCCCGTTGACGGCGGCAACGACCCGCTGCGCGGCGTTCTCGAGCTCCGACGCGAGGTTCTGATGCGAGCCGTTGATCGCCGCGCGCACGCGCTCGGCATTTCCGACGATCGCCTCACGCTGCGTCACAAGCTCGTCGACGAGCAACCGGATGCGGATCTCGTTATCCGAATAGGCCCGCTCCAAGGTCGAGATCTCGCTGCGGACCAAAGTCTCGAGTTCGCCGGCCCGTGCGAGCGCGCGCTCGACGCCGTCGCCCACGGCGGCGACCTCGCGGCGGACCGCCTGCGATACCGAGAGAACGGCATCGGTCGAGAAGCTTTCGGGCTGAGCCAAACGAACCGCGACCTCGCCGACTGCACGCGCGACCAGTCTCATCTCCTGCGATCGGACGGCGAGCATCGCCGCGATGAAGAACAATACGACGGGCGCGAAAAGGACGAGACTCCCAACGGCAAGCTGTGCCGCCGAATAGACTCCGAGCAGGGTGTCGGGGGTGGTGACCCCCTGCGAATAAAGGAGAGCCGCGAGCCCGCCTGTCCAGAGGAGAGCCAGAACGGCGGCCAGGACGTAGGGGCTTCGCGAAGGACGGACCTGGAGCGCCTGGAGCATCACCCCGACGTCCTGCCGGTCGTCATTGGCGACGGAAGCCCGACTGGGAGCGACGAGCGCCGGCCGCGCCGGCGGTTCCGGTTGATCCTGTTTCGGTTGGGCGTCCCGTACCGGGGCGGCCGGCGCGTCGGCGGGATCGGGGGAGGGGTCGGGCAGGAAATCATGCTCGTCCACGTCCGGAAGCCTCGGTCGGCTCTCGTGCCATCCCGGCGTCTTCGTCTCCGGCGGCCCGCTTGGCAGGGCGTCGTCGAGGTTGAGAGCCTGTTCGATCGCCGACAAAGCCGCTTCCGCCGGGTCCTTGATCTTCTTCTCAGTCGCCATGATCCGCCCTCGATGACGCAACGTCAGGCACGTGAAATCCGGATTGACAACGCAACAGTTGCTGAATCAGCAATTCGCCACGCAACCAGTAGAGGCAGCCTCCGGCCCCCCTCGGTTGGAATTCCCGCCATTTACCAATTAACTGTAAACGCCGGGCTAGGGGATTGGAACCCAATCTTCCCCGACTCCTGCGAACGTCGTTAACGGCTTGGTTACCTTACGTCATCGCACGGCGTCGCGGGCAGGGGAAGGCGACGGTCTCGGCAGCGAACGATGATTGAGCTGTCGCTGCGGTCTGTCTCGGTGGGGGTCACAAGGCTCGCTTTCGGGCTTGCGCGCGCCTGCACGAGGCCGCGAGCAGGGCCGTTTTCGTAACGGCCACCCTTGAACTTCTTTGGGGAGCGGGCGTTATGGTGTAACGCACGGCGGGTCAATGACGTGGGTAGCGGAGAGACGATCCTGATCGCCGGCGGATCCGGCCTTCTGGGCGCACCCGTGGCGAGAGCCCTGGATCGGGAAGGCTACCGCATTCGCATCCTGACGCGCCGCCCCGACCGCGAGCCTCCGCGCCGGGACGGGTACGAAGTCGTTCGGGGAGACGTGGAAGACGAGGCGTCACTGGAACGAGCCCTCGCCGGGTGCATGGGGGTCCACATCAGCCTGAGGGCCGGTCCGACGCGGGAATCCTTCGATCGAGTCGAGCATCACGGCACCGCGCGGGTCGCTCGCCTTGCAAGGGCATCCGGCGTTCGCCGGTTGACCTATCTCTCCGGAATGTATGTCGCTGGAGCGGCGCATCTCGACCGACCCGCGGCCGACGAGGCGAAGGCCGCGGCCGAGGCGGCCATCCGCGATTCCGGGGTCGCTCACACGATCTTCCGCCCGACCTACTTTATGGAGACGCTGCCGCGTCACCTGAGAGGTGGCCGGGCCGTGGTGATCGGTCGGCAGCCACATCCACTGCACATGATCGCCGCCGACGATTACGCCCGCATGGTGGCTCGCGCTTATGCTCTCGACGAGGCTGCGGACCGGACCTTCTACGTCCAGGGTCGGGAAGCCTTCACGATCAAAGAGGCTCTCGACCTCTACTGCCGGATCGTGGGACCGGCGATGCGGGTCGTCACGGTTGCCATCCCGGTCATGCGGATTGTCGACCGGCTGTTCATGACGGGCGAACTCGGCCCGACGCTCGACCTCATGGAGGTGATGCAGCGAACCGGCGAGGTGGGCGACCCGGCCCCGGCCTGGGCGGTTCTCGGTCCGCCGACCACGACCCTGCGCGCCTGGTGCGAGGCGCGGGCGACCGACCGCCAGGCGCTGTCGCCATGAATCTCGCGGTCCTCGGTGCAACCGGCGCGACGGGGCGCCTGCTCTGTGATCAGGCGCTCGCGGCAGGCCACACCGTGGCAGCGGTGGTCCGGCGTCCCGAGGCCGTGGGAAATCGGCGCCTGCAGCTCGTCAAGGCCGACGTGCTCGACCCGCAAGCCCTCGAGGGCGCCATCCTCGGCCGGGACGCCGTCGTTTGGGCGGTCGGCGGCCATGACCGGCTCCGCGCTGCGGTCAGGGGCGAGCACCGGGCGAGCGACCTGAACAGCCGCGGCACCCGCAACGTGCTTCACGCCATGACGACCGAGGGTGTGGACCGGCTGATCGTCATCTCCTCCTGGGGCGTCGGGGACAGCGCGCCGCGCCTGCCTTTCCTGTTCCGGCGGATCGTGGTCCCGCTCCTCCTCCGGGACGAGTTCGCCGACAAGGCCCGGCAAGAGGACGTGGTCCGCGCCAGCGCGCTGCGATGGACCGTCGTCCGCCCGACGCGGCTCACCGACGGACCCCGCACCGATCGGGTGCGTGCGGGCCACCCGCTGCCATTCACGACCAGGTCGCACATCGCGCGAGCCGATGTGGCAGCCTTCGTGCTGCGCACGCTCGAGCAGGACACGCACGTTCACGAGACGGTCGAGATCACGAACTGAACGGCGACGCTCCGGCGGCGCCGCACGGACACCACCGAAGCGAGGAACTCGCCATGTCGCGTACCAAGCCTCCGATCGACAACGGCCGGGTCCTCGTCACGGGGGCCTCGGCGGGCATCGGCCGAGAGCTTGCTCGACAGTTCGCGCCCCGGGCCCGAGCGATGACCCTGGTTGCGCGCCGACGGGATCGTCTGGACGAGCTCCGCAACGAACTCCTGGCGCGGCGCGATGGCCTTGAGGTCGAGGTCGAGCCCTGCGATCTGGCTGACCTTACGGCGGTCGAGGCTCTCTGCGCCCGGGTGTTGCAGCGGCCGGAAGGCATCGACGTTCTGGTCAACAATGCGGGTCTCGGCGACCTCGCGCTGTACGAGGAGGCCGACTGGGCCCGCATCGAGCGGATCGTGCGCGTGAACGTGCTGGCGCCCGCGCTGCTCACCCGCCGCATCCTGCCCGGGATGGTGGCGCGGGGCCGCGGCGGCATCCTGAATGTGGGGTCCGGCGCCGGTCTGAACCCCATCCCGGGGGCGGCGATCTACGCGGGTAGCAAGCACTTCATCGACGGATGAACCGAATCCCTGCCGGCGGAACTGGATGGCACCGGCGTGATCGTGACTCAGGTCGCTCCCGGACCGGTCCGCACCGAATTCGACGAGGCCGCGGGGATCCCGGAAGGCGGCATGGCCGCCGGCGCCGATGCCTTCATGGCGATCTCGGCCGAGCAAGCAGCACGCGAAGCCATCGCGGGGTTCGACAACGGCGATGCGCTCGTCCTGCCCGGGTGGAAATACAAGCTCGCCATGGCGGTTCAGGGAAGGGCGCCGCAGGGCCTGCGCCGCGCGATGGCTCGAACCATGGGCCGGCGCGTCCGCCGGCGTCTCACCTCCGGACCATCCTGAAACCCTGGCCGGTTTGGCCCGTCGGGGCGCAAGGAGTGCGTGGCCCCCGGCACGCTTTCACCTCTCGCATTCCGTCCAAGCTTATCCTAAAGCAGTGACGGGCGAAGCGGATCCCGCGCCGCTCCGATCGGCACAGGACGACAGAGGCCGCAGGCCTCGCTGGGGCACCATGGTCAAGATCACCTACATCGATGAACAGGGCACGGCCCGCAGCGTCGAGGCCGAGGAGGGCTCGACCGTCATGGAGAATGCCGTCCGGAACGGCATTCCGGGCATCGAGGCCGAGTGCGGCGGAGCTTGCGCGTGCGCGACGTGCCACGTTTATGTCGCGGAGGAGTGGCGGGAAGCTACCGGCGAGCCTCAGCCCATGGAGGAGGACATGCTGGACTTCGCCTTCGATGTCCGGCCGAATTCACGGCTCTCCTGCCAGATCCGGGTCACCCCGGAATTAGACGGCCTGGTGGTCCGCACGCCCGCAAGGCAGAGCTGACGGGCCGGCCCCGGAACCTCCCTCCAGCAGGACGCATCGCTACTCGGCGGGCACCACGCCCCCGGCGGGGCTGAAGACCGTTTCCTGTCCGGGTTCCGGATGTCGGGGCACCAGGAAGGCCAGTCCCAGAGAGGCGGTCGCGATCAGCGCTCCGACCGTGAAAACGAGACTGGGATCGTGAATCCAGATCCCGCCGAACAGGATCGGGATGGCCACGGCCGCGATGTGGTTGATCGTGAACGCCACGCTCGCGGTCGGGGCGATGTCGGCCGCATCGGAGATCTTCTGGAAATAGGTTCGCTGGGCGATGGTCAGAGTGAAGAAGACGCCGTCGGTCACGAACAGCGCGCCGGCCACGATCCCGCTCGTCGTGAACGCGTAGCCGAGGAAGACCACGATCAGCGAGACGTTCTCCAGAATGATGGTCGATCGCTCGCCGAACCGCGCGACGAGGCGCCCGAACAGGGGCCCGGCGACCAGATTGATCGCGCAGTAGATGAAGAGGAGCACCGAAAAGCTCGCAAGGTCGTATCCGAACCGCTCCACGAGGAGCCACCCCCCGAACGCCATGAAGAGCTGGCGGCGGGCGCCGCTCAGGAAGGTGAGGGCGTAATAGAGCCAGTAGCGCCGTCGCAGGATGATACCCTTGCGCTGGGGCACGTCGCCATCGAACCGGCGGAAGAGGGCCGCCGCGATACCGATGAGCAGCACGGTGCCGAGGCCGAAACCCAGATAGAGTGCCTGGTACGAGGGCTTCAGGAGCCATGAGAGGAGTGCGATCAGCGAGTAGGCCACGAGCTGAGCCGCCGCCATCGCGCTCGCGACCTTTCCGAGAACCTTGGGGGCCTCGCTCTTCGGAAGAAGCTGAAGAGCGAGAGCCTGGTTGGCGGTCTCGAAATAGTGAAAACCCACCGACATCACGAAGGTCGTGAGCGCGATCCCCTGGTAGGAGGGCAGATAGCCCGTGGCCGCGACCCCGATCGCGAGGATCACGACGCTGGCGTAGGCCAGCATCTGCTCGCGCATGATCATGAACCAAAAGGCCGCCGTGAAGGCCAGGAAGCCGGGGATTTCCCGGACCGACTGCAGGACACCCACCTCCCAGCCAGTGAAGTGGGCGGTGTCTTTGGCAAAGTTGTTGAACAGGGCCTGCCAACTCGCGAACCCGAGCCAGTTCACGAAGGCGACCGTCATCAGGAAGGCAGTCGGAGAGGCGAAAAAGGCAAGTCGTCCGGCGGCGCGGTCCATCGCTGTCCTGGCGGGGCCGGGGGCCCCCGTGATACCATTGCGCCGAAGACGTTCCGGTTTCGGCCTTGATCCATGTCATCGCGCCTTCGCGCCCAGGAGGCAACCGTAAGCGCGCACAAACTTGCCATGCGGCCCGCTCACGCCGCGACAGCGGGGCAGGACCGAGCACAGGGGAGCCAACGGATGTACAAGACGCTTCTCGTGCCGATCGATATCGGCGACGTGGAGACCGCAGGGCCAGCCCTCGACCGGGCCGTGGCGCTGGCCGACGGTTCGAACGGCACCATTCGCCTCATCCACGTCCGTTCGCTCGTCCCGGTGGCATACATGGAGTTCGTTCCGGCGACCTTCGACCTCGAGCAGCAGCGGGATGCGGAGTCGAGGCTCGCGGACCTCGCCGCGTCCGTGGCCTTTCCGGCGGAACGGATTTCGACGGTCGTGCGGCTGGGGTCGGTCTACAACGAGGTTCTCCAGGAGGCCGAGACCACCGGGTCCGACCTCATCGTCGTGGGCTCCCACCGCCCGACGATGGCGACCTACCTCCTCGGATCGAACGCGTCCGCGATCGTGCGTCACGCAACCTGCTCGGTGCTGGTGGTCAGGCCTTGAGGGGCGCTGGAGCGCGCCGGGCCGGAGTGAGCACGCGACCTGCTCGCTGCTGGTGGTCAGGCCTTGAGGGCGCTGGAGCGCGCCGGGGTGGAGTGACCACGCGACCCGCTGGAGCGCGCCGGGCCGGAGTGACCACGCGACCTGCTCGCTGCTGGTGGTCAGGCCTTGGGGCTCTGGAGCGGGGTTCGGCACGCGGCCTTATCGCAGACCGGGTTCGGGCAGGCGGGCCACCTCGTCCGTGAATGTCAAGTGGGCATCCGGATGCCGCTGGATCAGCGATGCGGGGACCGTGGCCGTGACGGGGCCGTGGAGAAGCTTCCGGATGACGGCGGACTGCCAGTCCCGGTTCATGTAGAGGCGGATCTGGCGCGACTCGAGGATTTCGCGCATGCCGACCGTGGTTGCGAAGCGGGGGATCCGGTCGACGTTCCCGCGGGCGGCCGTCACCGAATTGATCAACACCGTCTCGCGCGACAGCCGGACGATCCGCGTCGGAAGCTGCGCGAACGTCTCCACGTCGACGGGATCCGGGAACTCCGGAGGGTCGTTGAAGGCGACATGGCCCATGATGCCCACGCCCCCGAAGCAGATGTCCACGCCGCCGCATCGGCCGATGGTCCGCCCGACCCCGGCGATGTCGGCCGGATCCGGGAACACCCGGTGCTCGGGGAGAGGAGCGAGGTCCGGGGCGAGCTTCGCGTAGAAGTGGTCGCGCATATGGCCGCGGAAGCTCAGCGGGTCGTCGATCGCGATGAAGCTGCGTCCGTCCGTCTCCAGGTACTCGTCCATGTTGACGAGGACGAGGTCGCGAAGGCTCACCCGTTCCCGGTTGCAGCGCTCGGCCCACAGATCGAACTGCCCGACCGGGCCCACGGGCACGATGAAGACCACCGGCGACCGTCCGGCGTTTCGCAGAGCCAAGTAACGCTCGTGCAGATCGTCCGCGAAGGCCCGTCTGAGGCTCTCGCGGTCGGCGACGCGTCGCGTCGCAATGGTGGACCCGCGGCCGATGTCATCGGAAGGAATCGCGAGGACGCGTGCGAGGTCCGTGGGAAGAGCGGTCATAGTCGTCTCCGGATTGCCCGGTGCCATGTCTTCCATCAGGCAGGCCGGTGCAAGCGGTGTTTCGGGGCTTTGCGACTGTGCTAGGCTCGGACCTCAGAGGATCCAGGAGGATGGCTTGGCGGACGTGTCTCTTCGCAAGGTCTCCAAGAGCTATGGCGCGGTCGAAGCGGTGCACGCGATTGACCTGAACATCCAGCAGAACGAGTTCGTCGTGCTCATCGGGCCGTCGGGTTGCGGAAAGTCGACGATCCTGCGGATGATCGCGGGTCTCGAGGACATCACCGGCGGGTCGATCGCCATCGGGGGCACCGTGGTCAACGAACTCGAGCCGAAGGATCGGGACATCGCCATGGTGTTCCAGGATTATGCGCTCTACCCGCACATGAGCGTGTACGAGAACATGGCATTCGGGTTGCGCTACCGCAGAATCCCAGGCCCTGAGATCGAGGCCCGCGTACAGGAGGCGGCGGCGATCCTCGGCCTCGAAAATCTCCTACACCGCCGCCCGCGCCAGCTGTCGGGCGGACAGCGCCAGCGGGTCGCCATGGGGCGCGCCATCGTGCGTCAACCCAAGGTCTTCCTGTTCGACGAGCCGCTGTCGAACCTCGACGCCAAGCTGCGCGTCCAGGTCCGCACCGAGATCAAGAAGCTGCACGATCGGGTCGCGACGACGATCATCTACGTGACCCATGACCAGGTCGAAGCCATGACGCTCGCCGACCGCATCGTGGTCCTCAAGAACGGCCGCATCGAGCAGGTCGGCACCCCCGAGGAGGTCTACGACACCCCCGCCACCGCCTTCGTGGCGGGCTTCATCGGCGCCCCGACCATGAATCTCGTGAGCGGCCGTCTCGTCTCGGACGGGGCCGCCCTTTCCATCCGCCTGAGCGACGACTTCGTCCTCCCGGTCCCGGCCGACCGCGCGCCTCGGTTCGACCGGTTTAGAGACCGGGAGATCCTCCTCGGCCTGCGCCCGGAGCACCTTACTGTCGCTCCCGGCCCGGACACGGCCCCGCCCATCGACATCGCCGCCGACGTCGTCGAGCCGCTCGGCGCCGACACGCTCGTCTTCTTCAACACGGGCGGGCGCGAGCTCGTCGCCCGCGTTCCGCCGGGCGCGGCCCGCCGCCGGGGAGACCGGGTACGGCTCCATCCCGATCTTTCGCGCATGCATCTCTTCGACCCCGCCACGCAGGCGCGGATCTGAAAGGGGTTGCGCGGCGCAAACCGTCCCGCATAGTCTTGTCCAGGACGTCGGTTGCGGTCTTGCATCGCCCAAACGAGGAGCCGCCATCTTGTCCGATCTGCGTTTCGGATTGATCGGCTTCGGCGCGTGGGGCCGCTTCCACGCGGCATCGATCGCCAAGGCTCCGGGGGCACGGCTCGCCGCCATTGCGGCGCGGAGCGACGCGGCCGCGGAGGCGGCGCGCCGCACCTATCCCGAGGCGGCGATCCACCGGGATTGGCGAAGTCTGCTGACGGACCCGGACATCGACGCGGTTGATATCGTGGTTCCCAACCACCTCCATCGCGAGATCGGGGTCGCGGCACTCGAGGCGGGCAAGCATGTGCTTCTCGAGAAGCCGATGGCCAACAGCATCGCGGATTGCGATGCCCTCGTCGCGGCCGCCGAGAGAAGCGGCAAGCAGCTGGCGATCGGCCACGAGTTCCGCCTCTCGACCCAATGGGGCCTGATCAAGCGGGTCGTCGACGAGGGCCGGGTCGGGCGCCCGCTTCATGCCTTGTCTCTCTGTTCCGCTTCCCCTATCGCCAGGGATCCGGCGGCTGGCGGTACGATCCGCAGACGGTCGGCTCCTGGATCCTCGAGGAGCCGGTCCACTTCTTCGACATGCTGATGTGGTACTTCGAGGGGGCCGGCGATCCGCTGTCGGTGCAGGGGTTCGGGAACTCGAAGGGTCGCGAGCACGGGATGTACGACAATTTCTCGACCGTGATGCAATTTCCGGGGGGCGCCTACGCGGTGGTCAACCAGACGCTCGCCGGGTTCGAGCACCATCACGTCGTCGAGATCGTCGGGACCGAGGGATCGATCCGGACCTGGTGGTCCGGCGCCATGGACCGGACCCTGGAGCCGCGGCACGAACTGAAGATGCAGCTTGCCGGCGCGAGCCAGCCCGAAGTGGTGAGCCTCGAGAAGTCCGGCGAGGTCTTCGAACTCGAGGAGGAACTCGCTCAGGTCGCCAGGGCCTTCCGCGAGGGACGGACGATCGTGGGCGGCCGGGAGGCCCGCAAGCGAATCGTCGTCTGTCTGGAGGCCGAGCGGTCTGTCCGGGAATGTCGGGCGATCGCTCTCAACTTCTGACGTTCGAAGCAATAGAGAATCGGGAGGAAGCCCATGAACTTGGATCGCAGGACACTCGTCAAAGGCGCAGCAGCCGCTGCCGCCACGGCGGCTCTGCCAGCTCGCATCGGACAAGCGCAGGCGGGCAAGAAGATCAGCATTCTCACCTGGAACATCCCGGACCAGGCCGACCTCATCAACGCCTGGATCAAGGCCTTCCAGACGAAGCATCAAGGGGTCGAGGTGGAATGGCTCGACAAGAAGGGCCCTGAGCTTCCGACCTTCTACCAGACCCAACTCGTCGCCGGGACTCCGCCGGACATCATCAACACGCAAGGCGCGCTCTGGCTCGAATACGCGGCGAACGGCGCGCTCCAGGACCTGACCGATCACTTCAAGAACGATCCCGAGGTGAAGGACCGCTTCCAGAAGGACTACCTCGCGAACTGGACCTACGAAGGGAAGAACTTCATGTTCCCCTTCTACATCACGAAGACCCTGCTGTTCTGGAACAAGTCCATGTTCAAGGAGGCGGGGCTCGCCGGACCTCCCGAGACGTTCGATCAGGTCATGCAATATGCGGCCAAGATGGCGGGCGGCGAGAAGACGGGTTTCATCACCCTGAACTTCGACTGGCTGTTCTGGCCGCTCTTCGCCGCGAACGACATAAAGCTCCTGACGCCGGACATGAAGCAGGCGGCCTTCAATACGCCCCAGGCTCAGGAACTCGTCGCCAAGCTCGCCAAGGCGACGGACAGCGGCGCCATCAACAAGGTCTCCTGGACCGGCCGCTGGGTCGAGAACAACGGCGCCTTCGCGGCCGGGAACGTGGGCATGCACCACGCCCATTCGCCGGCGTTCTTCTTCGTCCGCGGTCAGGGAAAGTGGGTGAACCCGGAGACCTTGGGCGCCGCCCATTTCCCGGGCGGCTGGTCGACGCCGAACTCCCATGGCCTCGGCATCTCGAAGGGCTCGAAAAGTCCGGAGCTGGCCTACGAGTTCCTGAAGATGATCACCAACGACGAATGGACGAAGCGCTTCGCCACCGAGCGCAAGGTCCTGACCGGGAACGTCAGGACCGACACGGCCGTGCTGCAGGAGATGAAGACCTCCGACCCGCTCGCCGAGCAGGTGCTGCGCACGCAGATCGAGCTGACCGACCGTCAGGTCGGCAACTGGGCGACCCCGGTGGATTCCCAGCTCAAGGAGGCGTTCTATCCGGAACTCCAGAGCGCGCTCCTCGGCCGGGTCTCGGCCAAGGACGCGCTCGCCGAGGCCGAGCGGAAGGTCAACCGCGTGCTGCGCCGCGCCTGAGCCGAGGGCCGGAGGACCAAGAGCCGTGGCCGAAGCGGCCCGTCAAGCATCGGCCGCGCCCGTCGCCGGAAGGCGGTCGCGGGCGCGGCTTCTGTTGCGCACGCGCCGAAGTCGTCGGGCGGTGCTGGTGTGGTGCTTCCTTGCGCCGTCGCTGGCGATCTTCCTCATCTACCGGATCATCCCGCTCGTCTGGAACGGCGTGCTGTCGTTTCAGAAGTGGTCGCCGTACCGCCCTCCGCAATGGGCGGGCCTCATGCACTACGAGGAGATGTTGCTCTATGACGACGTTTTCTGGACGGCGCTGTGGAACACCCTGCTCTTCATGACGAGCGCGCCGGTCGGGATCGCGCTGGCGCTCGGCATCGCGGTTCTCGTCAACGCGGACATCCGAGGCCGCGACGTCTACCGCACCATCGTCTTTCTCTCCTACCCGCTGATGACCGTGGCGGTGGGCATCATCTGGCGCTGGCTCTACGACGAGCGCGTCGGGCTCATCAACTACGCCCTCCAGAGCTTCGGCATCCTCGACCAGCGCCTCGCCTTCCTGCAGTCCTTCACCTGGGCGCTCCCCGCGGTGATCGCCGCCAGCATC
>Ga0126307_10002172_pt1 | contig 13197 bp, 14 predicted proteins | sample Plot28_FD_89955 | JGI IMG/M metagenome (GOLD analysis project Ga0126307, IMG submission 89955) | Serpentine soil microbial communities from UC McLaughlin Reserve, CA, USA - Plot28 | ecosystem: Environmental > Terrestrial > Soil > Grasslands | place: USA: UC McLaughlin Reserve, Lake County...
CCATCTCCTCGCTCCAGGCCCGGAACCTCGGATCGGCCTCGATCTTTTCCGGGTCGGCCCGACCGGACTCGTCGTCGCAGATCATCAACATGTACCGCACGGTTCCTCCTAACTTCGTTTGCAGCGCACTAATACGACGAATGGGCGCGCCTCAGATGGACAGGCGGTCCCCGCCACACAGGGGTAAGTACGAGACAAGCGCCGTAGTCGGCGACCCCTCGCGCGACCTCCAGGGCGCGTTCTCGTTCCTCTGGGGACAAACCATACGCCGTCTTCGCTTCTGGATCCTAGTCCTTGGTGAAGGTGCTAATCCCATCTGTTGCCTTCTTTGCCAATGTACTCGGTAACCATCGCTCGCATGTGACGCCGATGCGTAAACCCCTGATCTGTGTAGTCGCCATTGTGAATCTTGCTCTCCGGATGCAGATGGTATTGTGACAGCGGGTCGTATGAGAGGTAGTGAGCGATGGCGCAAGGAGCCCAGGCAAGCGATGGTCTGACGACAGTTTGACGACAACCGGGGCGAACGATGGCGGACGTCCACGGCCAGAGTACCAAGCTTTAGGCCTGGGAATGCTGAAATCGGATAGCAGCGAATCACAGCGAACGAGCTAGTTTCGCCTTCACACGGCAGAGGTCGCTGGTTCGAACCCAGTGTCGCCCGCGCTCAAAAAGCGGTGTTTCCCAGGTAAAACGTCGAACAGGGGCGAGGGTCACGCACATTCATCGCGGCCTTGTGCAGCAACCTTGCAGCGACCGCTGGCAGTGACGTCCTGAGAATCTCCCTTCCACGCACTCGGGTGAATAAAGCCTAAAGTATGCCGTCTGGCAGACGCACCCCCTCATCCCTCTCGTCATAATGGCAAGACGTGACAGGGCTCCTGCGACCGCGCGAACAGGTGGGGATTCGTCTCGATGGGACACCACGACCCGATACACTGGTACAATCCGACGCTCGAGGACTTCGAGTGGCGCGCACTCCCGCCAACCGACGAGCAAGCCCTCGGGTTGCTGGATGGCTCGCGTCACTATGCGACTTGCACCCAGACCTACCGCGAGTGGCGCGAGCTGGGCGCCTCCATCGGAGCGGCGCTAATTAGGGCGGGCGAGGCGGCCAAACAACAGAATGAGGACGAGAAACGGGAGGGCGACGACGCTCGCTAAGAGCACGGCTTGGGGACGGCCCTCCGCCAGCGGAGACGTAGTCCTCCCACGCGACCCGCTCTACCTCCTTTGCCACGAGCCACTGACCACTGAAACGCGCTACCACCGAGCCGTCGGTCCTCGTGAGGACCAAGACGTCCGGGTCGAGGTGTGCATGGTATCCGGACGGTAACCGCAGGTGCAACTCTCTTGCTCCTCGCCTACTTCTATTTAGAGGTAGCCGATTTTCTTTGTAGTAGTGCTATGCGCCGAAACTTACTCAGAAATACACGCCGAGGCGTAGGACGCAAAAAGGGGGGACCCCCGAAGGACCCTTCCTACGCCCTGGTTCTGAATGATCACTAAACGTAGTAGAACTCCGTGAAGGTGAAGCTCGCAGAAGCTGCCTTGCGCACACCCGAGTCAATAGAGGCTAGATAAGCTGCTCGACCTCGTCGAGGACCCCTAGCATCTGATCTAGCGTGGTATTAACATGCTCCGAGTAGTTCCCGTCGATGCTGACTACGGCCGGCTGGATAGAGCTTTCCAAGGACAGCTCCACCCAGCAGAGTACGTCCCCATAGCCCGCGGTGAAGGGCAGGCTGCAGATCACCAGGTGTGGATCTAAGCACCGCACCTCGACTTCGAGCCCGTCAAGGTGAGCGGTGAGTACCTCCGCATGGGGGCGCAATATCTGGATACTGGCCGCAATTACCTCCCGGTAGGTGCGATAATCGTCCTCCAAACACAACAGTATCCGCAATGCGACTACTCTCTCGCTACCGCCCCTCCTTAGACAACCGGTTCATGGCAGCAGCACGTGTTATTGGACGAATAGAAAGTCGGCAACTAGTTTGAGAAGAAGTCGCGGGTTCGCAACCCGCTGACGAGCTGCTCCACCACGATCAGTATCCTCTCGCCTGGTTCGCCCTTGTAAAGCACTTCGTCCGCCCCCGCCTCTAACACCCGTACGTAGCGTTCCAGGCTTCGATCGCTGACGAACGCCACCACCGGCAGCCCACGTAGTCGCTCGAGCAGTTCGATCCCGTCCCCGTCCGGCAGATCCAGGTCGACGACCGCACAAACTGGCTCTTCCTTCGCGTCGGCTAAGATACGCTGTGCCTCAGCGATCGATCCGGACTGGACATTATCCAAGCCCGTTCGCCATTTGAGCAAGAGCGCTAGTCCCTCGCGAAACAAAGCGTGGTCCGCTACAAGCAACAGCCACCTCAACTCAGTAGTACCTCCGGATCACGCGCGTATGACTACCTCCCTGTCTTACTGCTGCCTCGCAGCATCGACACAGGACCACATCCAGCGCCGTCATGCGTGGGATCGCTCTCTGGCACAACCTGACACGCGGTAGCCTGACCCGTTGCGGCCAACAAGGCCGCCTCGGTGGCAATCTCCTACCCCCGCGGCAAGACAATCCTCTTGCCTCTAGGCTCCGAGAAGCGCTACGTGGCCCTCGAGACATATCCGCCTCTCGACGGTTCGGCTGCCTCGAAAAGACCCACCGCGTTGCACCCTCTCTTGGAGACTGGTATCTCCTTTCTGACGATGTCACAACTAGTGTTATGCCTTTGAGAGGACCGATAAATACTCAGGAACCCAGCCTTTGCGCACTAATCTCTACGCTGATGCTCCGGTTCGCCCTTGTAGCACTCGCCCCGGGTTGTCAGACCCAAGGGTGTAACGCCAAGATCGGACTGGTTTGGGGTCGAAAGGGATCAAGTAGACCGGATAACCCAGCTCGGGCACTTGGATCAGTGTGAGATGAATACAGTAATCAGGACGTACGAAGATGATTATGTGGGAGATGCGACTGGCTCGCCATGGTGCTATAGTCTCACCCACGAACAAGGACAACAACCATAGTATTAGCGTAGAAGCCGAGAAATCCGCCCCCTATTTCTGGACACTAAAGGGGCGGATGGAGCTAGTGGTGTAACCGGCTACGAGAAGGCGTTGAGACGTTGGTATGTAGGCGGTTTCTAAGGGGAAGATAATGTCTTTCGCATTCCCGCAATGGCGATCCGTGACGGTGGCGTTTATCCTGGCGCTCTGCATGCTAGTACTGTCGGGTGCTGCCAGTCGCGCGCAGGCTGATTGCGGACCGGGGCTCTTCGTGCCCCAGCAAGTCATCGTCAAGCTGGATCCGACAGTTGGAGCTACGTTACAGAAGATCAACTCCACCTACGGAACGACCACGCTCGAGGCCTTCCCAGGCAGCACGAATATCTACCTGCTCAGGCTGCCGACCGGCTCGGGGGTGACGCAGACAGTGAAACAGATGGCAAACGACCCGCTTCTCCTTTACGCCGAACCCAACTTCTTTTCCCAGCCACCAGAGGGAGGTGGCCGGCACTATGCCTGGGGTGCCAGCGACGACGCGCCGACCTCCGATGAGTACGCGATCAAGGCGCTGAGTCTCGCTAGCGCGCACGATATCAGCCGGGGTGAGGGCACCAAGGTAGCCGTCTTGGACACAGGTGCCCAGCTCGACCATCCGGCGCTGATAGATAACTTCGAGGATGCCGGGCGCTACGACTTCGTCGAAGGCGACAAGAACCCTTCAGATCGACCGCTCGGCAAGGACACGGACTGCGACGGAGCCAAAGACGAGATGGTGGGCCACGGCACGCACGTGGCGGGGATAGTAGACATCACAGCCCCCGCAGCGAAAATAATGCCGCTCCGGGTGTTAGATACGGAAGGCTACGGCAACGTCTTCACGATAGCCAGGGCGGTCTACTTCGCCCAGCACAACAAAGCAAATGTCATCAATCTCTCCCTCGGCTCGCCGAGTCGATCTAAGTTGCTCCAGGATGTGATCAAAGACGCCACTACAAGCGGTGTCCTGGTAGCTGCCGCAGCGGGCAACTCGAACAACCTGGTAGCGGAGTATCCCGCCGCCGGAAATGGGGTCGCGGCCTCCTCTGACGGGCTTGTGGCCGTGACCTCCGTAAACATGTACGATCAGAAATCCGACTTCGCTAACTACGGGACGTGGGTGGACATAGCAGCGCCGGGCGAGAGCATCCGGAGCGCCTTCCCGGTCAGCAAGTACGCCTACTGGAGCGGCACCTCGATGGCCACGCCCTTCGTCTCCGGCCAGGCGGCGCTCATCCACGCGGTCTACGGCAAGCTCGACCCCGCGGGCGTAGAAAAGCGGATACGCTGCAGCGCCAAATCGCTCCTCGCGACAGATCCAGTTTACGCTGCCATGATGGGCGCCGGCCGCGCCGATGTGGGCGCGAGCCTCCGCGCGGGCGCCTGTCCCTAGGTTCATGTACTGTACAGTTAGATTCTCAGCGAGCGGGCACGAGCGAGGAGGTCTGCAGTCCAAGCCCGCAAGAACTTACAGGTCGCGAACAGATTAGACCGAGACCTCCTCCTGGAATGCCGCAACGGAGATCTCGGCGCGTGGCAACGCTTGCTCGACAGATACGAGCGGCTTGTGTTCTCCGTGCCGCGAAGATACGGGCTCTCCCGGGAGGACGCCGCCGACATCACGCAGCTCACGTTTACGATCTTATTTCAGCGCATGGATACCTTGTCGGAGGACAGTACCCTGGGCGCGTGGCTTACCACCGTAGCCCGCCGCCACACCTGGCGTCGCCTCGACCGGAAACGTCGTGAGGAGGCCGGTTGGTACGGAAGTTCGAGCGAGAAGATCTCGATGTTGGCGGACACTGGTGCCGAAGATATAGAGCGCTGGGAATTGACAGAGTGGTTGGACTATGGTCTATCCCTTGTCGGCAAGCCTTGCCGGGACCTCCTGTCTGCTCTTTACCTGGATCCTAAGCAGCCGTCTTACACCGAGGTTGCCGCCCGCTTGGGAATGGCTATCGGTAGCGTGGGGCCCACTCGAATTCGCTGCCTGAAGCGTTTGAGGCAGGTCTTGGGTGAGTAAGAGCGGGTGGTTTGACAGGAACCGAGGCATGATGGGTTGCACCGAAGCACGATCCTCTGGTCTCCGCACAGATCAGTGTACTTTTGGGTGCATCAGTAGGCATTCACAAAGTAAGAGGAAATGAAGACGCTTCGGAGGTGGCTGACCAGTGCCCTTTCCTAGAAAGAGGATAGCGTTCTCTCAGCTAGTCGACTGGGTCGAGGGCCGTCTGCCGGAGAAAGAGGCACAGGCCGTGGAGGAGCAAGTGAAGGCCGCCGATAGTGCGACGCTCGCCGATGTCGCCTGGCTGCGCAAGTTCGTCAGCGCCACGGAAAATAGCGTCCTCGAATCGCCGCCTCCAGAAGTGAGGAGCAGGTTGATCTCTCACTTCAGGGCGCACGCGGAGGGTCGCCGGACGCCCGGCCTCCTGAAACGCGTCATCGCGACGCTGACGTTCGACGGTGACTTGCAACCAGCGGTGGGCGCAAGGTCAGCGGGCACGCAAGGGGCACGGAGGCAACTCGTCTACTCAGCGGAGGCGCTAGACGTAGCCCTGAACGTCCTGCCACGTGCCCGCGACAAGAACTTTGACCTCGATGGACAGGTCTTGCCCCGTGACGACGTGGAGCCCGGATCCTTCAGCGTCCAGTTGTTGCAGAGCGAGACCGAGCTCGGCATAACCGCCACCGACGAGCTGGGCGCTTTCGCGTTTGAGTCCATACCGTCAGGCGTGTATGAGGTCATCATCAGCACCGACCGGGTCGAAGTTTCGATTGCGCCCGTCGAACTGAACGTGTAAGACGTGACTCCGGTCTCCGACTATAAGGTCGACGCCGGGTTCCTTGAGGAGTTGCTCGCCCTGCCGACGTTGGAGCAACGATCGGCTTTCTTGCGCACCGTGGGCCTGCTCAACGCTGAAGGCCTAGAACGTCTGCTCGACTTCGCCGACCAGTTGGTACACAGTGATCCGGGTAAGGCGCAGCGGTTGGCTGCACTCTGCGCGGACTTGGCGAACCTGGTCGGGGCGCCCTCCGCCGTGCCGCGTGCCTCTTACATCCGCGGTCAGACATACTTTGCGAACGGCGAGCTAGGCGCCGCGCTGAGCATGGCCGAAGCCGCTCACGCAGGGTACCTAGCCTGCGGCAAGAACCTGGAGGCGCTGCGCACCCACGTCGGGCGGATGTCGGTGCTGCTCAAGTTGGGGCTCTATCGTGAGGCGCTTGACGTTGGACAGACCGTCCTTGACACCCTGGGAGGCAAGGTCGAACTCGGCATTACGCCCACGCGGCAGCAGTCCGACCTGCTTACCGCGCTCGTGCACCAGAACCGCGGCATTTGCTACGAATACATGGGCCTCTATGAAGAAGCGCTCGCAGCGTACGCCGCCGCAGAAGAGATCTACCGTGCCCTCGGCATGTCCGAACGCCTCGGCGAGATCCTGGACAATCGGGGTGCCATCTTCCTCCTTCTCGGTCGCGGTAAAGAGGCGCTTGCGGCCCATGAGGCGGCGGAGGCCGTCTTCGCCGCCGCCGGGCTTACCCTATCTCGCGTCAAAGCTCTCAACAATATCGGGGAAGCGAACCGGCACCTGGCGGACTACAGGCGCAGTCTCGACGCTTTCGAGCGGGCGCGTCGACTGCACGACTCCCTCGACGCGCTCGCGGACAAGGGCTTGCTCTTGATCAACACGGCTGGCGCCTACCTGGAACTCAACCTCTACGCCGAAGCGCTGGCAGCCTACCAGCAAGCCCACGACCTGCTACGTCACACCGGGATGGTCCACGATCGTGCACGGGCGCTGTGGGGAATAGGCTCAACGTTGATCGCTCGCTCGGAGTTCGAAGAAGCCGAGACCGCACTGGCCGAAGCCGCAGAACTCTTTGCGGCGGCCGACAATGTGCCATTGCTCTCGGGGGTGATGCTCGAACAGGCCGCTTTGCAGGAGACGCGCGGGGATCATGGGACGGCCGTGGCAACCGCGAGGCGGGCACTGGACCTCGTCTCCGGAAAGGAACGCTCGGTACAACGCGTCTACGCGCATCTGCGACTCGCCGACTTGCTGCTCCCGGACACTTCAGAAGCAGAGTCGCATCTTCTAGAGGCACGTCGGCTGGCCGAACGCCTGGCGCTGCCGCACCTGCGCTACCGGCTGAACGAGCGATTCGGCAGCTTGCGACGATTGCAAGGTCGCGACGAGGAGGCGCGGGTGCTGCTCGAGGCGGCGGTGAACGAGATCGAACGCCTGCGTGGCACCGTCGCCCATGAGACTATGCGCGCTTCCTTCCTGCGGGACAAGACCACCGCCTACGAGGAGCTGTTGAAGCTACATCTCGCAAGGGGGAGCGAAAAGGGCTCGCAAGGCGCCTTTGCCATCGCCGAACGTGCCAAGTCCCGCGCCTTGGTAGACTTGCTCACCGGGGTTGTAAAGGAATCGGTAACACCCGCAGATGATGCGGTGGAGGAGCGGATCCGCGATTTGCAGTCGGATCTGAACGTGACTTACACTCGAATGCTTGGCGGCACCGACGACGATGGGCACGATATGCCTCTCCCTGACCTGCGGGGGCGCGCCGTCGAGCTCGAAAGGGAGATAAGCCAGCTGCGCTTGCGCGTCGCCGCGACGTCAGACCTGTTCGCGCCTCCAGCGGCGTCGGATAGCTCGGAGCATCCCCCGTCCGACGTAACGTTGGTGGCCTACCATCTAGTGGGCGATGAGATCGTGACATTCTTGCAGGATAAAGACGGCATCAGGATCGTGCGGAACCCTGGCTCAGCGACGAGGGTCGCGCATCTCGTGCAGCAGCTCGACGTGCAGTGGGATCGGTTGGGGGCGGGTAGGGAGTTCGCAGAGCGGCACATGAAGTTGCTCGAGCGATTGACGCGACGGGTGCTGACTTCGCTATACAAGGAGTTGATAGAGCCGCTCCTTGACGAAGCCGTAAACCTGAGATCTGCAGGAACGGGAGTGTCGCGCAAACTCGTCATCGTGCCCCACGGCTTGCTGCATCGGGTGCCGTTCCACGCTCTGTTCGATGGCAGATCGTATCTCTTAGAGCAGTTCGAGGTCTCCTACGCCCCCAGCGCGAAGGTTTACTCGCTCTGCCAGAATAGAATCCCACGAAGGCTCGACAAGGCACTCGTGCTGAGCGTGGCCGACCCCTCGATTCCGGCCGTGACAGAGGAGACGCAAGCCGTCGTCAGGCACTTACCTGCCGCCGAGCTGCTGAGAGATCAGCGAGCCACCATGGAGGCGCTGCGTTTGAAGGCACCGGGTTGCGGCGTCTTGCACCTAGCTTGTCATGGTATGTTCCGGGCGGACAACCCGATGTTCTCATCGTTGAAACTAGGCGATGGTTGGCTGGCGGCCAGCGACGTGATACGGTTTGATCTCGCGGGCACCCTCGTAACCTTGAGTGCCTGCGAGTCGGGGCGCAACGCGGTCTTCGGTGGCGACGAGCTAATGGGACTGACACGCGCGTTCCTCGGGGCCGGGGCCACGACGCTCGTGGCCAGCTTGTGGCTCGTGCAGGACGAGACGACGGCGGAGCTGATGGAGAAATGGTACGAACACCTGCACGAAGGCGTCGGCCGGGCGACAGCTTTGCGCAACGCCCAGCTTGCACTCAAAGATAGATACCCACACCCATATTATTGGGCACCATTCATACTCATAGGCCAGCGATAACGCAATCACCCACTAGAGCGAATCGAAATGGAATCGACCCTCTGCAATTTGCTCTTGCCGCAACCGTACTGCAACGTGCTGCTGTAAGCCCACCGCAGTGCTTTTCCAGGGTTTTTGGGGCCTTCAGCGATGGCAGAAGGGTCTCGGGCTCGAGCAGACCGACCTACCTGTCGTGGTGCCGTGCAGATTGGGGTCGGGACATACACTCGGCCTTTTCTACATTAGTCCAACAACCGCGACATTAATCTATGTCGGCTGTCGCCGCGCTGGTGCCCGGTTCGGCGGCTGGGTGGGAGCTTTGCGAGACGGCGGCTTCGGGTTCGGGCGCGTTATTGGTTCGTTGGGCGCCAAGGCGACGGTGGCGCCGTGGTGCGCGACGTCCAGCGAGGCGCCCTGGAGCAGGGTGTAGCGAGTCTGCCGGTGGTCTACCTCTACCCTGATGCGGCGTCCGCGAAAGCAGAGCCGGAAGGCCAGGCTAGACAGCTGCTGTGGGAGCTGGGGAGCGAAGCTGAGCGAGCCACCGTAGTCACGCATGCCGCCAAACCCAGCCACCGCGGCGATCCAGGCTCCTGCCAACGAGGCCAGGTGAACGCCATCCCGAGTGTTGTGATGGAGGTTTCCCAGGTCCAGGAGAGCGGCTTCTCCGAAGTAGTCGTAGGCTAGTTCGAGATGCCCAACCTCGGCCGCGACCACGGCCTGAGCGAACGCCGACAGTGAGGAGTCGCGGACCGTCAGAGGCTCGTAGTACTCGAAGTTACGCGCCTTGGCCTCCGGTGAGAACGCATCTCCTCTCAGGTACAGAGCCAGCACCAGGTCGGCCTGCTTGACGACCTGCTTGCGGTAGAGATCGAAGTAATGAAAGTGCAGCATCAGCGGGTACTGATCTGGGCCTGTGTGCGCGAAGTCCCAGACCGCATGCTCGGTGAATTGCTCGGCCTGGGGATGCACTCCAAGCTTCTCGTCGTAGGGGACTAACATGGCCTGGGCTGCCTCTTGCCAGGAGGCCGCCTCCTCCGGGTCGACCCCGAGCTCCTGGGCACGCTCCGGGTTGCGCTTGACGGCGTCGGCCGCAGCCTGCAGGTTTTTCTGTGCCATGAGGTTGGTGTACACGTTGTTGTCGGCGATGGCGCTGTACTCGTCAGGACCCGTAACGCCGTCGATGCGGAAGCGGCCGTGGGCATCGTAGTGGCCCAATGAGAGCCAGAGCCAGGCAGTCTCTACGAGCAGCTCGAGGCCGACTTCGCGCTCGAAGGTATCGTCGCCGGTGGCCACGAGGTAGCGGACGATAGCGGCTGCGATGTCGGCGTTGATGTGGAAAGCGGCCGTGCTGGCAGGCCAGTACTTCGAGATCGCCTGGCCGCGGATGGTGCGCCAGGGGAAGGAGGCCCCCACTAGACCAAGCATCTTCGCGCGCCCGCGAGCCAGGTCGAGCGTGGCGTGGCGCCACCGGAGCGCGTCGCCAGCTGCGTGGGGGACGGTGTAGGTCAGGGGCTGCAGGACGAACGTCTCGGTGTCCCAGAACGTATGTCCGTCGTAACTCGGGCCAGTCAGTCCCTTGGCGGCTATCGCCCGCCCCTCCGCGCGGGCGCCCGCCTGCAGGATGTGGAAGAGCGCGAAGCGGACCGCCTGCTGGAGCTCAGCATCCCCCTCGAGCTCCACGTCGGCGCGACTCCAGAAGTCGTCGAGGTAGTCGCACTGGGCGCTTAGGAGCCCGTCCCAGCCGCTGCGCGTCGCAGCGGCGAGGGCCGCCTCGACCTGGTCACGTACTGACGGCAGGGAGCGTCGGCTCGACCAGCCGTAACCCAGGAACTTTATTAACCGAAGGCGCTGCCCCGGCTCGAGCTCCGTAGCAACCGTCACCCTACCGAGATCCTCACTGCTCTCCGCAGTCGTCTGTGTGGCGGGTGGCCCTTCGACGACGTGGTCCATCCCCGCAGCCATCCGCAGGCCGCTCCTTTCCGTGGAGTGGACGAGAACGACCCTGGAGTCGTGGTGGGAGAAGTATTCGGAACGCAGCGCCGAGCCGATCCCAGAGCTGGCACGGGGATTGTTCTGGACGGCGGCCGGCAGCGGCTCGTTGGTCACCAGCTCGGACTGCACGACCAGCCTTGCCGGGGCGCCAAGGGGCTCTACCTCATACAGGATGGCCGCGACACCGCGCTGCGCAAACGAGACGAGGCGCACCGATGACAGCCGTACCTCCTGCCCGGCCGGGGAGACCCACTCAGCCCGCCGTCGCAGCACCCCAGCACGCAGATCGAGGACGCGCTCGTGGGCGCGCAGCCGCCCGTAACGGACGTCGAACGGTTCGTCGTCTACGAGCAGGCGGATGATCTTGCCGTTGGTGACGTTGACCAGCGTCTGGCCGACCTCAGGGTAGCCGTAGCCCGCCTCTGCGTGGGCCAGCGGATAGGTCTCGTAGAAGCTGTTGAGGTACGTGCCTGGCAAGCCGTGAGGCTCGCCCTCCTCGAGGTTCGCCCGTAGCCCGATGTGCCCGTTAGAGAGGGCGAAGATCGCCTCGCTCTCGGCTAACCTGGACAGGTCCAGCTCGGTCTCGCGGACAGCCCACGGTTCGGGCGGGAATGAACGGTGCTGGATCATCGCTCCTCCAATAGCTCGGAGAGATCGGACACGACGATGCTCGCGCCGTGCTCGCGCAACGCCTCGGCCTGGCCTGCGCGGTCTACGCCGACGACGCAGGCGAAGCCCCCTGCCCTTCCCGCTTCCACGCCGGCTAGCGCATCCTCGAAGACCGCAGCTTCTGCGGGTCCCACGCCTAGCGCTTGCGCGCCAGCCAGGAAGGTGTCGGGGGCTGGCTTGCCCTTCAGTCCCTCGCGCTCAGCCACCACCCCGTCAATGCGAGCCTCGAAGAACCCTTCGATGCCGGCGGCAACCAACACATCGCGGGTGTTGGCGCTCGACGAGACCACGGCGCGGTGCAGTCCGGCATCGTACGCCGCCTGAAGGTAACGCACCGAGTCGTCGTAGACCTCTACACCCCTGTCGTGGATCAACCGTAAGACGAGTTCGTTCTTGCGGTTACCCAGCCCGCGCACGGTCGCGGCAACCGGCGGGTCGCCGGACTCGCCCTCAGGCAGCTCGATGCCCCGTGAAGTGAGGAACGACCGCACCCCATCGTAGCGCGGTTTGCCGTCCACGTACCGAGTGTAGTCAGCGACCGGATCGAAAGGGATGAACTCCTCCCCTGTTTGCGCTGCCCGCTCGCGCAAGTACCCGTCGAACATATCCTTCCAGGCAGCGGCATGGACTGTGGCTGTCCGGGTCAGCACCCCGTCCAGGTCGAACAGGCAAGCCCGTACGCTATCGGGCAAACCGATCACAGCCAGCCCGTCTGCCTTGTCCTGCGACTTGTCTCTTCCACACGCTCCGCCTTCTGATACTTCCCCGTTAGCCCTTGGATCCTCTCAGTACGATTCTTGCCCCCCGACAGCATTTTCGAATCCTGTTCCTGCGTATTCTCATACTGTGGGTCGAGACCGACCGTTGCATCACTCGGGCGGTGTACGCATGCGAGCTAGCGCCCATACAGAGATGCTATTAGGCCGGCGTTGCGGTGAGGCCCGTGCGCCCGACACGTGGTAGACGAGAAAGGTGAGCGGCCGGAGGTGATCCTCCCTATCGAGGAATATGAGCGCCTTCGGATCGCGGGCACGCTCAACTCCTCGCTTGCCGGGAGGAAGGTGCTGCCCCAGACCCCCAACTGCACGAGGACGGGAACCAGCGCGATGGACTTCTCGGTGAGGGTGTAGGTCGTGTTCTCAGCGGCACCTTCAGCGGCGTCAAGCTCGCATACCTCCCCTCCGACCACGACCTAGGGGTGATCATCGAGATCTTCGAGGGCACGCCCGGCGCCGAACAAGGGCAAGACGCGACCTAGGCCGCCTGCGGCGAACGGAGGTGGTGGTGGAGGTTGTTCGGTAGCTGAACCGACCACGCTGCGCTACCCGGCCTCCCCGGTACCGCGAGACTTCTAACCGCGCCAGGCCAAATGCCCCGTTGCGGAGACCACGCACACGCCGTACCTCTGGTGGCCCGTGACGTTCCGTGTTTGAGGGTCCCAGGCTCCTATTCACCGGAATGCGTGGAAGGAAGGTTCTGCGAACTTCGCCTCGAAACTGTCTGAAAACTCTCATAAGCGAGCCAATCTCCTCGCCATAAGGCGGCTCATCGCCGCATAGATAAAGCCAGACGGCGCCCCTGTCCTGGCCAGTGTATCCGGCGTCCAGCCACAGGTGAGGGAGGCGCGGGAAACTGGTGCTCGCCGCGGGTTCGAGCAGAAGCTTGATGCCGTCACGATCGGTGACGTTCGCCCTGTGGACCTTGGCCGCGAGTACCAAACCCTGGGTGTCCACCAGCAGATGACGCTTTCGGCCCTTGACCTTCTTGGCCCCGTCCTAACCGCGCTCCGTGCCACCTACTCCGGTCGTCTTGACCGACTGGGAGTCCACAATTC
>Ga0126307_10002173_pt1 | contig 13195 bp, 9 predicted proteins | sample Plot28_FD_89955 | JGI IMG/M metagenome (GOLD analysis project Ga0126307, IMG submission 89955) | Serpentine soil microbial communities from UC McLaughlin Reserve, CA, USA - Plot28 | ecosystem: Environmental > Terrestrial > Soil > Grasslands | place: USA: UC McLaughlin Reserve, Lake County...
CACAGCACCCTCACGTCCGCCTCACGGGCCGACTCAAGCGTGGAGGCGAAGGAATGCACCAGTTGCGTGGGAAGCTTCCTTATAAAGCCCACCGTATCGGTGACGACGAAGTCGGGGCGCCCGGCACCGTCCCCGCCTTTGGTGCCGCTTCCCTCCACCAGGCGCGTGGTGGTCTCCAGCGTCTCGAAGAGCCTGTCTTTGGTGGACCTTCTGGCCCCGCTGAGGGCGTTGAGGATGGTGGTCTTGCCCGCGTTCGTGTAGCCGACCAGCGCCACTGTGGGCGGACCCGCCTCCCTGAGGCGCGCCCCGCGGACGGCCCTGCCCGCTTTCTCCTCCCTCAGCTTCCGGTTTATGGTCGCCATGCGCTCCCGGATCACACGCCTGTCGTACTCGAGCTGCTGCTCGCCGGGGCCCCTCGTGGTGACCCCACCGCCCCCGAGGCGGCTGAGCTCGGGGTTCTTGCCCTTTACGCGCGGCAGGCGGTACTCCAGATCCGCGAGCTCCACCTCCAGGCGGCTCGCGGCATCCCTCGCGTGCGCCTCGAAGATGCGTATGATCAACTCCGTCCTGTCGACGACCGAAACCCCGCAAGCCTTCTCCAAAACCCTGGCCTGCGAGGCCGTGAGCTCGTCGTCGGCGATCACGAAGAGCGCCCCGACCTCGGAAGCGAGCTCACGCAATTCCTCGCGCTTGCCCCGCCCGAGATACCCCGTGCCGTCCCTGCGCCCCTGCTCCAACACCGCCGAAACCTCGATGCCCAACGTGCCAGCCAAACGCCCGAGCTCGGCCATGTGTCGGCCCTCCCCCGCGCCTACAAGCACCGCTCTCTCGTCGTTCATGCCCCGATTATATCATGCATATTATGCAAATTTGTCGCTTGCCTTCCGTCTAGAACCGGGATCACCCTCGCGCGCCCTTCGAGGGTACGGACGAGCTTATCGAACCACCGCATCTGGCGCCTGGCCAACCTCCTGGTCCTGGCCGAGATCTGCTCTTCCGCCCGCGCTAGCGTCGTGCTTCCAGCGAGGTGCCCGACGAGCTCGCGCACACCGACGGAGTCCATGACCGAGGGGCTTATGCTGGCTCCCTCGGCGAGCATCTTCAGGAGGCTTTCGGCCTCTTCACGACCGTGGTGTGCGATCTTCCTCGACCGTTTTGCGATGGACGCGTCGATCTCGGGTCTCTCGGGACGAACGTAGATGATGGTCGTGTCGTAGCGAAGGTTTCCGTCCCAGACAGAACCCCGCGTGCCGGCCCCGGCGAGCTCGAGTTCCCTGGCCCGCGCCGCCCTGCGGGGGTTCGTCGCCTCCGCGGACGCCTCCTCAGCCCGGCGGCGCAGCGCGGGGTCGACCCTCGGCGCGAGGGGGAAGTCGAGCAGGATGGCGTTCAGGTACATGCCGGTTCCCGCGTCGAGCACGAACGTCTCGTCGGCGGCGATGACCTCCTCGGCCCGCTCCCTGTGACGGGCCAGACTCCACTCTTCGGTCACGGAGACGATGCCGGCGAGCTCCGCCCGGCGCCGGCGGGCCTGGTTGGTGATCACCGGCAGCTCTCTGTAGACCTGCATGGAATCGACCACCAGGGTGGACACGTGCAGGCCTCGCGCGCCGGTGAGTTCCTCGGCTACGGAGTCCGAGAGCTCGCTCTTCCCGCCCGCCGTCGGCCCGCATACGACCACGGCCCTCTTCTTCAGCGGCTCACCCCGATGGCTCGCCGGCGTACAGGACGTGCGGTCCGGCCGACTCTATGGTGGCCTTCACGTAGCTCCCCGGCGCGGCGTCCGTCCTCACGTGAACCGCGTGGCCGCTCCACGTCTCCCCGATTGCCTTGCCATCATCCGTGCAGCCGTGGCGGATGTAGATCTCCTCCTCGCCCCCGACCCTGCTCTGGTTTCTCCGGAAGGCGTTCTGCTCCACCCCCCTGAGAACCTCCAGAAAGCGGCGCTGCACCACGGCGTCAGGCACGCTATCTGGCAACTTTGCGGCCTCGGTACCGCGCCTGGGGGAGAACTTGAAGATGTAGGCCGAGTCGAAGGCGCAGTCCTCGACGAGCCTTAGCGTCTGCTCGTGGTCCTCCTCGGTCTCGCCGGGGTGGCCAACGATGATGTCGGTGCTGAGGGTCCCCTCAGGCGCCGCCTCCCTGAAGACCTCGATCTTGCGCCTGTACCTCTCGGCTTTGTAGCCCCGGTGCATCACCTCGAGCATCCTGTCCGAGCCGGACTGGACAGGCAGATGCAGACGCTTCACGATCGTCTCCCTCTCACCCATGGCCCTTAGCGTCCGGTCCTCCATGTTCGACGGATGGCTCGTCGTGAACCACACCCTCCCCGCCCGCTCCGCCACGGCCTCGAGGAGGTCGCAGAACCTCCTGCCCTCGTGCCTCCAGGCGTCAACCGTCTGACCGAGCAGCGTCACGTAGTTCGTGCCCCCGCCCACGAGCCTCTCGACCTCAGCGGTCACGGCCTCCAACGGCCGACACACCATGCGCCCCCTCACCGTGGGCACTATGCAGTAGCTGCACTGGTAGTTGCAACCCGTCATTATCGTGACGAACGCGCTGTGCTCCCCCTCCGTCCCCGGTAACTCCGGTGTGTACGTCTCCCTCATCGTCGGTAGCCCCACGAACTCAGCCAACTCGTAGGTATTATGGGTACCCAGGACGATGTCTATGTTGTAGGTTTCCTGCAATCTTGCCGCCTCGTCGGCGGCCCCGATGCAGCCGGTGAGGGCGACCTTTTCGACGCGGCCTTCGCGTCGCAGGCGGTTGAGTTCGCCGAGGTGGCCCTTGACGCGGTCCACGGCGTTCTCGCGGACGTAGCAGGTGTTGAGGATAACGAGGTCGGCGTCCTCGTAGCGTTGCACCTCCGCGTAGCCTGCGTCCTGGATCATGCGCCTCATCCGGTCGGAGTCGTGGACGTTCATCTGACATCCAAACGTCCTTATGCACGCGGTCTTCGCACCGGACGAACCCTTCGCCGCGGGCTTGCTCGAGAGCGGTACGGTCGTGCTACTCATACTCTTCCTCCGGCTCGTAGATGCTGGCTCTTATAGAGACCTCGCCCGGACGGCTCTCGAACCTGAGATCCTCGACCTCGAGGTACCCGGCCCGCGCCGCCCGCCCTAGTATATCCGCGATCCCCTCCCTTTCCTCCTCCCCAAGCTCCAGCACCGGGCCCGCATCATCTTCCCTCTCGACTTTTCTCCTGCCCACCCCATGAGCGCCCTGTCCTCCCGAAACAGCCTCCACAGCACGCACCCCGCCACTCAGTACCCTCTGCACGCTCCTCACGGACATCACGAGGCCGAGAGAATTGGCCACCTCCCGCATGCGCGCGCTGCCAGCCTCTGCTTGTATTATGCGGTTATGTAGCAAGGTGGCGAGGATACGGGCGGGGGCTCCGTAGTAGGTGCTGAGTATATTGGGGCCGTGGCGGTTTGTGTTCGTCCTGGTGGTGAAGAGGTGGAGGGTGGCCCTCAGGTTGGAGTTGGAGGGACGGGTGGTGGATTGGAGGGCGCGTTCGGGGAGGGCGTGGGTATCGAAGGTGGCCTGGATCGAGGTGGGATTGGAGGTGGAGAGGACGGCGAGGTTCAGGGAGCGAGCTTTGATCTGGTACAGAGAGAGGCCAGCGCCGTGGGGTATGGCGTCTTCCGTTGTGGGGTTCAGGTGGCGGGTGGTCACGCCGGGCTCCAGGATCAGGTCCTTGTGAGTTTCGGGGATGCCGTAGCCGTCGTCGATAACGGTGAGGGTCCTGTAGCGGCGGGCTTTCAGGGTCGAGGCCACGAAGATGCGGGTGGCGCCAGCGTCGCGGGCGTTGCGGGCGAGCTCGAGGAGGGCGTCCTCGACGTGGGTGATGCGGGAGGGGGTGCGGCGGGTCCCTTCGAGGCCCGTCAGGCGGGCGAAGCCCGCGCCGAGGTCCCTGTAGGGGCCCTCCATTATGGCTCGTTTCCGATCGACGTACCGCCCCTACGTTTACCTTGCGACTTCGCTGACCCGGCTCTCGCGGATGACGGTGACCTTGATCTGGCCTGGGTACTCCAGGTCAGACTCTATCTGCTTGGAGATGTCGTAGGCGAGCTTGGCGGCGATGCGGTCGTCTACTTCGGAGGGTTGGACCATGACCCTTATCTCGCGGCCGGCCTGTATGGCGTAGGCTTTGTCCACGCCCCTGTGACCCAGGGCGATGTCCTCCAGAGAGCGCAGGCGCTCGATGTAGGTCTCCGTGGTTTCGCGCCTCGCGCCCGGACGGGCGGCAGAGACCGCGTCCGCGGTCGCTACAAGGACGTCCTCTGCCGTCTCCATTTCGATCTCGTGGTGGTGGGCGCTTATGGCCCGAACCACGTCGTCCGATTCGCCGCTCTTCTTGGCGAAACGGCCACCGATCAGGGCGTGCGTCCCTTCGACCTCGTGGTCTATCGCCTTGCCCACGTCGTGCAGCAGCGCCGCCCTGCGGGCTAGCTTCACGTTCGCGCCAAGCTCCTGGGCCATCATGCCGCAGAGGTTGGCCACCTCGACCGAGTGGGCCAGCACGTTCTGCCCGTAGGAGGTGCGGTACTTGAGGGCGCCGAGGAGACGGATCAGGTCGTTGTGCATGCCGCCGGAGATCTTGGCGTCGTACAATGCCTGGCGCCCTGCGGCCTTCATCTCTTTTTCAACGTCATTTTTGGCCTTGGCTACGTTCTGCTCTATGCGTCCTGGGTGGATGCGCCCGTCCTGGACCAGGCGGCTCATGGAGACCCTGGCGACCTCGCGCCTGACGGGGTCGAAGCTACTGATCACCACCGTCTCCGGGGTGTCGTCGATGATCACGTCCACCCCAGTGGCGGCCTCGAAGGCCCTTATGTTCCTGCCCTCACGCCCGATCACACGCCCCTTCATGTCGTCTGAAGGAAGCGTGACGGCCTTGACCGTGGACTCGGAGGTCAGATCGGAAGCCAAACGTTCCATGGTGGTGGAGATAAGGCGCCTTGCCTCGTTGTCCGCCCTTTCTTCGGCCTCAAGGGTCTTGTCGCGGACCATCTGCCCGAGCCGGCTCTCCAGCTCCGACTCGAGGTCGGTGAACAGGCGCCTCTCGGCCTCAGCGCGGGTGAGGCCCGAGATCTCCTCCAGAACCCTGAGGTGTTCGGCTTGCTTTTCTCTAAGCTCCTCCTGCTTGCGGCGTATCTCCTCTTCGGTCTGCGAGAGGCGGCGCCTGCGTTCGTCGAGCTCGCCCTCGCGCCTCTCCAGGGCCGTGTCCCTGTTGTCCAACCTCTCCTCGACGCGCGCGATCTCCGCCCTCCTGGCGCGCACCTCGGCCTCGGCGTCGTCTTTGACCTTGAGCGCCGCCTCCTTCGCTTCGAGGTCGGCCTCGCGGCGCTTGGTCTCCGCCTCGCGCTCGGCGTCCTGTATTATGGATTCCGCGTCGGTCCTGGCCCGGGCCTGACGGCTGTCCGCTCGGGATCTCAGAACGAAATATCCAAGGGCCACGCCGGCGGCTACGCCGACGACCAGTCCCAGGACCAGTAGAGAGATGTTCACAGGTTGTCCTCTCAGCGGGCCCAAGGAGGCCCGGCATCATGCTAGCTCGACTATCCCCTAGGCTTCCGGAGGTTCCCGGTACTCCCGAGCAACCTGGGCGCACACCTCCGCCGAGTAACCCCGGCGGACCAGAAAGCCGTAGACCCTCCGCGCTTCCGCGTCGGACCCGCCCCTATTATACCGCCGCGCGGCCGCGGATCGAGCCTCCCCCACCTCGGAGCGGCCCGCGAACTCCTCCTCGACGACCTCCCGCGCCAACTCCTCACCCACCCCGCTCTTCCTGAGCTCTACCGAGACCCGCCGCGGCCCGTACCTGCGCGCCTTCTCGCGCGCCTTCAGACGCGCAAACTCCTCGTCATCGAGATAGCCTAGCTCGAGTAGCCGCGCGACCACACCCTCTATAGTCTCCCCCGCAAAACCATAACGCCCGAGCCGATCCCGGACCTCCGCCTCGGAGCGGGCCCTGTACCCGAGCAAATTCAGCGCCCGCCCCATCGCAAGCGGCCCCTCCCCCGCGACACGCACCCGGTCGAGCTCCTCGCGCGTAAAAACGGCCGCCTCCCGGAGGCCACACTCTATCGCCACACCAGCATCCAACTCCGCCCAGAACTCCCCGTCCACCGAGATCCTGGCCCTGTTCCCACGCTCTCGAACACCAGTTATCTCAGGCACAAACACTCCCAGAGAAGTGAAAGCTGTCAAGCGAAGGCCTGAAAGGCCGAGCGTGCTGACAAACCGCCGAGCGAAGCGAGGGCGGCGTGCCGAAAGCGAGGCCGCAGGCCGAAGCGTGCTGAAATGCTGACAAGCGGAGCCCGAAGGGCGTAGCGTGCGGGCGAGCCTGCAGGCTCGCCCTAAAACACCTGGGTGGCTGGCTCCTCGGCCACCTCTTCGGCCGCCTCGGCCGGCTCGTTGAAACCGAGCTTGTCGTAGATGTCGTCCATGATCCGCTCCCTGACCTCGGCGTTCTCCTTGAGGAACTGCTTGGCGTTCTCGCGGCCCTGCCCGAGCCTTTCGTCACCGTAGGCGAACCAGGCGCCGCTCTTCTGCACCACGTCGTGCTCTATCCCGACGTCGAGCACGCTGCCCTCGCGCGAGATGCCCTCCCCGTACATCACGTCGAACTCCACCGTCTTGAACGGGGGCGCCACCTTGTTCTTGACGACCTTGACCCTGGTCTGGTTGCCCACAGCGTCCGTGCCGACCTTCAGCGCCCCTATGCGCCTGATGTCCAGACGCACGCTCGAGTAGAACTTCAGCGCCCTTCCGCCCGGCGTCGTCTCAGGGGAGCCGAACATCACCCCTATCTTCTCCCTGAGCTGGTTGATGAAGATGGCCGTCGTGTCGGAACGTCTGAGCGAACCCGAGAGCTTCCTCAAAGCCTGACTCATCAAGCGGGCCTGAAGCCCGACATGAGAGTCGCCCATCTCACCTTCGATCTCGGCCCGAGGCACGAGGGCCGCCACCGAGTCTATGACGACCACGTCGAGGGCACCGCTCCTGACGAGGGTGTCCGCTATCTCAAGGGCCTGCTCGCCGTTGTCGGGCTGGGAGAAGTAGAGGTTTTCGAGGTCCACGCCGATGGCCTGGGCGTAGGTGGGGTCAATGGCGTGCTCGGCGTCCACGAAGGCGGCGAGGCCCCCGGCCTTCTGGGCCTCGGCGATGATGTGCAGCGCGAGGGTCGTCTTGCCGCTCGACTCAGGGCCGAAGATCTCCACGACGCGGCCCCTCGGCACGCCGCCCACGCCGAGGGCAAGATCGAGGGCCAGTGCTCCGGTCGGAATGGAGGCAACGCTCTGATGGTGCTCGTCGCCCATGCGCATGATCGAACCCTTCCCGAACTGCCGCTCTATCTGGGAGACGGCCGCGTCTATGGCCTTGCTCTTGTCCAATGCATCCTCCAAAAAGCGGGTGTATGGGCACCAAAATGTTATCGGCAACTTCTGCGCCTGATTATACTGTAGAGCCTTTTGGCTCCCAAGGGGTTTCGGGGCGAGCGTTCTCTCTCTAGCTCGACCTCTTCAGGGTGTAGGTCTTGTCGACGATGTAGCCCGTGCGGCCGAGCGTGCCGGCGTCCTGGCCGTTGACCTCGACCGTCACGGCCCCGGCGTCCCCGGCCTTGATGTATAGGCTCCTGTCGGCCTGGAAGGTCTGTGAGAAGCCCGGCTCGGCCACCTGCTCGTAGGCCGGGGTCCCGTCGGCACGGATGTACAGCCACGAGGGCCGCTCTCGAACGTTGATCAAGACCCGCAAAACGTCAGGGGGAACGCCCTGCCGGTCTTCGGGCCTGGCCTCCCGTCCCGCCTCCTCCTCGGCCGGTGCGGCCGCCTTCTCCTTTTTGGCGACCTTCTGCTGGTCTTTGTGCGGAGGGTGCTCGGCCTTGGGCGGCTTGTTCTCGGAACGCGACGCCTCCACGCCGCGTCCCACGAAGTACAGGGCCCCGATCACGGCCGCCAGGACCAGCACGGCGACGAGCAGCGTCACGACGGCCGCGGTGGGGAACTTGCGTTTCTCCGTACCCTGCAGGCCCGTGGGGGCGATCAGGGGTTCCCCGAAGCCGTCCTCGGGCTCGGTGTCGTACTTGATCCCGCGCTCCCTGCGCGGCCTTCTGCGGCTCTTGAGCTGCCTGCTCAGGGCGTCCCCGTCCAGGCCCAGGTAGTTGGCGTAGGTCTTGAGGAAGCCCTGGGCGTAGACCCCGTCAGGCAAGACGGCGTAGTCCTCGCGCTCCAGACCCTCCAGGTAGCGCTTGCGGATCTTCGTCGCCTGCTCGACCTCCTCCAGGGAGAGGCCCCTCTCCTTGCGCTTCTGCTCGAGGCGGCGCCCGATCTTGGCTTCGTCGTTCGGCTCGCCTCCCTGCGCCAGATCCCGGGTGTACTTGCCGTCTGCCATGGCGCCTAGAAGCCTATCACAAAAACTAGAAGCCCTCGGCCAGATCGCCCTTCCCATCCGGGTAGACGCCGGTGTCCTCGTCCTCGCCGAACAGGGCCTCAAGGTCCATCGCGGAGGCCACCACGGCGCGGCTTTTGGAACCCTCGTAGGGACCGACCACGCCCTTGCGCTCGAGGGCGTCGATGATCCTGCCTGCCCGCGAGTAGCCGACCCGGAAGCGCCGCTGCACCGCGCTCACGGAGGCCTGCTGCGTGGAGACCACGAAGCTGGCCGCCTCGGGCAACAACTCATCCTCGGGCTCGTCGTTCTCCTCCCTGACGTTCCTTGGCTCGGTTACCTCCTGTACGAACCTGGCCTCCGCGCGTCCGGAAGCGGCGTCCACGGAGGCGGAGACCACCCTGTCGACCTCCGCCTCGGAGATAAAGGCGCCCTGCACCCGCGAGGGCCTCGCCGCCGAGACCGGCTTGTAGAGCATGTCCCCCATCCCGAGCAGGGCCTCCGCGCCGGGGGAGTCCATGATCACGCGGCTGTCCACCTGGCTGGAGACGGCGAACGCGATGCGGCTAGGCACGTTGGCTTTGATCATGCCGGTAATAACGTCAACGCTGGGCCTCTGGGTGGCGACCACGAGGTGGATTCCCACGGCCCGCGCTTTCTGGGCGAGCCTGATGATGGCGTCCTCCACCTTGGCCCCTGCCTGCATCATGAGGTCGGCCAGCTCGTCTATGACCACGACCACGTAGGGCATGGGGGTCTCGGCCTTGTCGTTGTAGCCCTCGAGCGAGCGTACCCCCATGCTCTCGAGCACCTCGTAGCGGCGCTCCATCTCCGCAACGGCCCAACCGAGGGCGTTGGCGGCCTTCTTCACGTCGGTCACGACTGGCGTAATAAGGTGGGGTATCCGCCCGAACTGCGAGAGCTCGACGCGCTTGGGATCTATCAGGACCATCTTGACCTGCCGCGGGTCTGTGGTCAACAGCAACGAGCTCAAGAGCCCGTTCAGCATAACGCTCTTCCCGCTACCTGTGGTCCCCGCGACGAGCAAATGCGGCATCTCGGAGAGGTCGAAGAACACGGCCCGCCCCGAGATGTCTTTGCCCAATCCCACGGGAAGCGTCCAGTCGTTGGCGTCGGGGTAGGACTGGAACACGTCCCCGAGCGTTACCTTTGCGGGCCTGGTGTTCGGCACCTCCACCCCCACCGCGCTCTTGCCGGGGATCGGGGCCAGTATCCTGACCTCGGTCGCCGCCAGCGCGTACGCGATGTCCTGCTGCAGATTGCGTACCTTGCCGACCTTCACCCCGCTCCCCAGTCGCAGCTCGTAGCGCGTCACCCGCGGTCCCACCACGGCCCGCACCACGTGGGCCTCCACCCCGAGGTCGGCCAGCGCCCGGGTCAGCCTCTCGCTGGTGCCCTCAGCGTCGTGCTCGGGGTCCCCACGCCCCAGGTCCAGCAAGGAGAACGGCGGCGGGGTGTACTCCCCGGGGGCCAGCTTGCGCTCCTCGGTAAAGGCCTGCGCGGGCCTGCGCTCTGGCAACACGACCTCGAACTCCCTGGTAGGCGCGCCCTCCAACTCGCCTGTCCCTTTACTCGGCGCCACTACGTCTCGAAGGTCAGGTACGCCGGGACGAAGCTCCTCGCTTTTCTCGCGCGACCTCGTCTTGCTAGACGGGTCGGGCCGCCCGGCCCGCCTTTCCTTAAGCTGGGACAGGAGGTCCCGCGTCCACCCGGCCACGTGGGCGAGGACGGTCTTCAGCGCCCCCATGAAGGCGGCGAAGCTTACGGTTGTCACCAGGGACAGGCCGAGCAGGTAAAGGAGCCCGATCACCACCGCAGCCCCGATGGCGCCCCCGACCCCCTGCACCGCCGCGTAGAGCCCGCTGCCAAGCAATCCCCCGGCATCGGGGTAGTGCTTTACCGAAAAGAGCTGCCCGCGGTGCAGCGAGGCCGCGAAGCTGGCCGCACCGGCCAGCAGCAAAAGGACGGTGCCGGCGGCCAGCCGCCCCGAGAGGCGGCCTAACAGGAGCAGCAACCCGAATACCGCCACTATCGGGGCGAGCGCGAGGCCAAGGACCCCGAGCAAATGGCCTGCGACGAACGCTCCGGCATCCCCAAGGAACGCGCCGCGGCCGCTTGCGAACGCGGCGCTGTAGAACAGCCCGACGGCGAGCAGGAAGACCCCGACGGCCTCCCTCGTCACAGCCCCCGCAAGCCCCTCGCGTACCCGCGCGAACGGCGAGGGACCCTTTCGGGACGCCCTTCCGCGCGCCCCCCTGGAGGAGCCCTTTTTCGCCGTTTTTCCGGGGGCGCGCTTGCTGGTAGCCACGCCCCCTAGTCTAGCCCATAAGCCTCAAGTGTAACGTCAACCGCAAGGTATGGTGCAGGGTTGGATCTAGACCTCAACTATTAGCGGCAGGATGATGGGGCGTTTGCCCGTGCGGTTGGCGAGGAAACCCGAGAGGTCTTTACGTATCTCGTTCTTGAGTTCGCCCCAGTCCGTTATGCGACGGCTCGCGGTGCGCTGAAGGGTGCGGCTCACCACCTGCATCGATTCGTCCACGAGGCCGTTGGCGCTCTCCGGGCTGACGAAGCCGCGGGAGATAACGTCGGGGGGTCCAAGGAGCTGGCCGTCCTGGGCGCTGATGCGGGCGACCACGATGAACATGCCGTCTTCGGAGAGCTGCTGGCGCTCGCGCATCACGCCTGATGAGCTCTCTGCGATCGCGCCTGCGTCGACCAGGAAGTTGCCTGCGGCCACGTTGTCTTCCAGGTGTGCTTCTCCGTTCTCGAACTCGAGGCAGGCACCGTTCTCCAGGATAAAGATATGGTCCTCGGGAATGCCGAGGCTGATCGCGGTGTTCGCGTGATGCCTGAGCATCCTGAACTCACCGTGCATGGGGACCAGGTATCTGGGCTTGAGAAGCGAGAGTATAAGCTTCTGCTCCTCCTGGGCCGCGTGGCCCGAGACGTGCACGTTTTGCAGAGGGCTGTAGTAGACCTCAGCGCCGCGCTTCATCAGGTTATTGATGGTGCGCGAGACGCCACGCTCGTTGCCTGGAATCGGGTGGGCTGCTATTACGACGGTGTCGCCGGGGCCGGCCTCTATGGTGCGGTGGGTGCCGTTGGCGACCCGGCTCAAGGCGGCCAGTGGCTCGCCCTGGGAGCCGGTCATAAGAACCGCGATGTCAGAGTCTGGAACCTTGTTGATGTCCCTCTGCTCGACGAGCATCGAGGAGGGGATGTCAAGGTAGCCGAGCTCGCGCGCGATCTGGACGTTACGGATCATGGAGCGTCCGGCCACGCCGACCAGCCGGTTGTGCTTCTTCGCAGCCTCCACAACCTGGCTGACGCGGTGGATATGAGAGGCGAAGGACGCGACGATGATCCTGCCCTCAGACTTATCGAAGACGTCCTGGAAGGTAGCCTCGACGGTTTTCTCGGATGGTACGTAGCCTGGTCTCTCCGCGTTGGTCGAGTCGCCGAAGTAGGCGAGGACCCCCTCCTTGCCAAGCTCGGCCAGCCTTCCCAGGTCTATCGGCTCGCCCTCGATGGGCGTCAGATCCACCTTGTAATCACCCGAAAACAAGATCAGGCCTGCGTTGGTCCGTATGGCTATGGCCACGGCGTCGGGTATGGAGTGGTTGACGTTGATAAACTCCAGGCCGAAACCCCCGAGGTTCTGCCTGGCGCCGGCCTTTATCTCGCGCAGGTCGCCCTTCTTGATCCCGAACTCCTGCAACTTGCTGCGCACGAGCCCGAGCGTGAGCTTGGTCGCGTACACGGGCACGTTGAACTCGCGAAGCAGGTAGGGCAGAGCCCCCACGTGGTCCTCGTGGCCGTGCGTAAGCACGATCCCCTTCAACTCATCGGCGTGCTCCCGCAGATAGGTAAAGTCAGGCAGAACGAGGTCGATCCCAGGCATCTCCTCGTCTGGGAACGACATGCCCGCGTCCACCAGGACGATTCCGCTCGCCTGGCGCACGGCCGTCATGTTCTTGCCGATCTCACCCAACCCTCCCAGGGGCACGACCTGCAAGGTCTCGTTGTCTAACAGTAGCTCCTCCCTTCGGTCGAAAAGCTTTTGGCTAAAAGCCAACCGCTAGTTCAGATACCCTCCCAGGTCGAGCTCCTTCGGCCCGACGGCGGAGAGGTACATTTTGTCTGTTCTGAGGTGCTCCCTGGCGAGGCGCGTGATGTCCTCTGGCGTCACCGCCTCTATGCGGGCGGAGATCTCCTCCGGCGTCAACAGCTCGGCGCCGGTTATGATGCTGCGTCCGACGCGGTTCATCCTCGCCGAGGTGCTCTCCAGCGCAAGGAGCGTCGAGCTCTTGAGCTGCTGCTTGGTGCGCTCCAGCTCCGCATCCTCGACGGGCTCACGCATGATCCTGGCCAGCTGCTCGACTATCACCCTCACGGCCTCCTCCACGTTGCCCGTGGTGGAGCCTACGTAGGTCTTGATGGCCCCGGCGTCGGAATATCCCTGGTGGTACGAAAACACGGCGTAGGCGAGCCCGCGCTTCTCACGCACCTCCTGAAAGAGGCGGCTGCTCATGCCGCCGCCCAAAACGTTGTTGAGCGCCGCCATGGCGTAACGGTCCTCGCTCTTTGCCGGGATGCCCAGGGAGCCCAAGGAGACGTGGTACTGCTCCGTCTCCTTGAACCTGAAGTAGAAACGGCTCGCCGGCGGCGTAGGGCTCGCCTCCCTGAAGAAGGGGTCTCCCTCGGGCAACCCGGAGAGCTTCTCCTCTACTATGTTCTCGACGTCGTCGGGATCGAGCTTGCCCGCCGCGACGAC
>Ga0126307_10002174_pt1 | contig 13194 bp, 15 predicted proteins | sample Plot28_FD_89955 | JGI IMG/M metagenome (GOLD analysis project Ga0126307, IMG submission 89955) | Serpentine soil microbial communities from UC McLaughlin Reserve, CA, USA - Plot28 | ecosystem: Environmental > Terrestrial > Soil > Grasslands | place: USA: UC McLaughlin Reserve, Lake County...
GTTCGCTCGTCGCGAGCCTCCGTGAGGACGCGCACCAGGTCGGCCGCACGGTAGAACGCCACCCGGAAGCGACGTCTGGCTGCTTCTACGCCAAGAGAGATCGCCAGGTGGGTCTTGCCCGTTCCGACCGGGCCGGCAATGATTACGTCAGCAGCGGCCTCCAGGAACTCGCAGGTGGCCAGCTCCATGATCTTCTGCCGGGAAACACCCTTGAGAACCTCCCAGTCGAGCTGCTCGAGGGTCTTCACGTCTGGAAAGCGGGCCTCCTTCAGGCGCCTTTTAGCGGTGCGCTCTTCACGAGAGCGAAGTTCCATCTCCAGTAGTTCCCTGAGAAGTCTTCGTAGTCCCAACCGCCTTCTGTGGCCTGACGGACGAGTCCTGGGTACTCAGTGGCAAAGGCCGGGAGCTTGAGGGCTTTGAGGTACTCAGCGATCACCGCTTCTCTGGCCGCCGCGTTGGCCTTGGTGTTAGACCTGGGTGTCTGCTTGGTGGCGTTCACGCTCCACCCCCGCTGCCTCTGAGCAGCCGATCGTAGTCGGTGGCGTTGGCACTCTGCACGCGGTAGCCCGAGAGCGCTTCGGGTACCGCCACGCTGCCCGATCGTCCTTGACGATCCTCGAGGTGTTTGCCTAGAGCGAGCAGGTCGAACCTGCCCTGCGAGAGGGCGGCTTGCAGGGCTTTGCCGACCAGCTCCTCACCATGATCCACAGCCGCTCCAAGGATGCGGCAGAGTACCCTTGAGGCCTCCTTCTCCCCGTAGCGTTCCGTGAGCATCTCCCAGAGCTTGCCGTAGGGCTCGCCCATCTCGCGGATGAGCTCGGGAGCCACCTGCCTGAGTGCCTGCGGTTTTTTGGCCAGCTCCGAGAGGTAGTGACGGTAGCGGATCGTCCGCTTCCCTTTGCGCTCCTTTGGGTAGAGTATTGCCTGCCCGCGACAGACGAACCTCACATCTTCGACCCCTACGTAGGCCGTCGCTCTAAGCGATGCCCAGTGGGAAGGGACCGAGTAGGTTGCCCCTCCAACGCTCACCGTCGAGCGGCGGGAGACCGAGACGAGCTCGACCTTCCTGGCCTCGAACGGACGCTCGGGCAATTCTCTGAGATGTCTCTGTTCTTCTACGAAACGCTGCTCGCTCGTGAAGGACATCTCCACTTCTCGCAAGAGGACCCCGGAGATCTCTGAGAGCGTCTTGCCTTTGGGTATGGGTGTGAGGTGAGCGAGCCTTATGCCCTTGCCCCTCGCCTCCACTCCTCCCTTGTCATGGCCTTCGCCGGGACGGGTGAAGCACGGCTCGAAGAGGTAGTGGCTTGCCAGAGCCGTGAAGCGTTCGGTTAGCTCCCTCTCTGAACCGACGACCTTCTTGACTGCTGCGGCGAGGTTGTCGTAGACGATGCGGCGTGGCACCCCGCCAAGGTAGGAGAAGGCCAGAACGTGGGCATCCAGAAACGAGAGTTGGTCACACCTCTCGTAGAGCCTTACGAAGTCCCTCCCCGAGTACATCAGGCGCATCACGAACTTCCATACCTTCTTCATCTGCCCATCCTCTTCAACCCTCACCTCAAAGAAGTCCACCTGTGCTTCGTCGCCTCGACGGTGGACGAGTGGGACGAACACCTCCGCCTCCTTACGCTGTTTCTCCCGAAGGTAGTCCCTGACGGTGGTGATGCCGACCTCATAACCTTCTTCGAGGAGCTGCCTATGGATTCTGGTGCCGGTTATTCGCTGCTTTGGGGTGGTGCGTTCTGTCCACTCCGAGAGGATCTGCTCGATCCTCGGAGCGACCATCTCCATCACGGGGGCACGCTTTTGTTTGCGCGCCACCGTCCTCCTGGGCTCGGGGTTCTTGAGATACTTGGCCACGGTGTTGCGGCTGACGCCCATCTCCTTGGCCACCGAGCGAGCACTCTTGCCCTCCAAGAGCACCTTGTGCCTGGTCCATCCTCAGCATCCTTCCTCCAGCAGCTGCTCCGAGAACATCTCCCGAAACGCTACCGGATCTCTAGGGCCGAAGGTGGCTCAGTTTTTCGGCGTTGCGTGGCTCAATTATCTAGCGTTGCGTCCACCTATAACCCACCTTCCGCTCGAACCTATTAAACTGCCTCTCGTGCCAGTGAGCTGTGCCATCTCTACATCATGGCGCTTCAACACTTGTGTGCAAATGGTTATGAGCTCCTTCACGCCGTTGATGACCACAGCTAGGAAACCGCCTCGCTCCGCTTGCACATCTCTCGGTAAACCTCAAGAGTACGCTGGGTGCTCTCCTGCTGTTTGAAGTATTCGCGGATGTAATTGTGATTAGCTTGCCCAATCTCCTGAAGTGACTGGCGAAGCGATCCCCGATCGGCTAGACCAGCCATCTGCTTCATGCCGTACGCCAAGGCGTCACAATCTCCTACGGGTACCAATATGTTGCCTGGCACCCGAGAAAGTGCTCTTGTCCCAAAGACGCTGGTGGAGACAATGGGCAATTTCGCTGCCATGGCTTCCATGGTGCTGTAAGAAAGTCCTGCCTCATAGAGGCTGGAGACTACAAAGACATCTAGCTCTTGCAACACGGCTCTAACATCTGCCCTCCAGCCAAGGAGAGATATCTTTTCACCCAATCCACTGGCTTCCGCTTGCCTCTTGACTTTGCCTATAAGTTCTCCATCGCCTGCAATTACCAACCGCATGGGAACACGAGGCAACGCAGCGCATAACCGAACGAACGCTTCTACCAGGCAGCCCGGTGCTTTCTGGGTATCGAGGCGCATGGTCGAACCGAAGGTTAAGGGCTTCCGATTGATGTCTTTCCGTATGGCATCCTCGGAAATGTGCCTTAAATCCTCATCGGAGATACCATTCTTAATCAATGTGGTACGGTTGGCCGGGACCAATCTTTGTTTAAGACTAAACTCATACTCTTCATCGGAAACTGCTATAAATCTGGAAGTCGCCCAGCGACCTAGGATACGTTCAATCATGGTATAGGCGGCACCATGCGACCTTGAAATTGCGGGAGACGTCATGATCAGACCATGCGGCGTATACACAGTAGGGATGCCAGACCAGCGACCAACGATACGGGCGATCGCGCCTCCCTTAGCGCTGTGTCCGTGAACGACGTCGAATGGCCCCTCGCGCTTTATTAAGCTTAGTAACTGGTAGATGACAGGTAAATCCGACATAGGCGATATTTCACGTTGAACACTTAGCGGAATATGGCTGATATCATTGTGTCGTTCGGCCACAAACTCCTTCAACGCTCGGTCGAAGCGGTGAGGAGCGGAAGCTATAGTTACCCTATGCCCTTGAGCGACAAGCCCTTGGCACAAGCTGCGAACGTGGCGGCCTGTGCCTCCATCACAAATCCCGGCCACCTGAAGGACATTGATTCCCCTTTTCATCCCGTCTCCCGACTCACTCTGTTCTCGATGGTCTCTGCCGTCCCCAGTCCGGCCAACCGGGACAGGACTGCGGGCGGTATCTTGCCATGATCATACGACCGTGAGGCTCCGGTGCGGCAGAAGTGTGAACCACCTCAACTAATCGGTGCGCCAGCCGGGAGGTGTCTTCGAGTAACCGAAAGAACGCACCCGGTCCGCTACACCTCGAGGTAACTCAAAGCACTGCTACGGTTGTAGGATTTGAGCATAGATCTCCTCCAGTCGCTGCACGTGGAGCTCCATAATGGCCGGGTTTGTCCAGTAGCGCTCGTAGGCGGCCAATCCCATCTCGCGGGCAACTTCAGCCTCCCGGAACACTGCCATCTTGTCGACCAGGTCGTCTACATCACCACCTTTAAAGAGCAACCCTGTAACGCCATCCTCAACCGTGTCTCTTGCGGCGCATGAATCCGACACGATAGCGGGCACCCCCAAAGCTGCCGCTTCGTAAGGAACCAGTGGCTGAGCTTCATACCACAGCGAGGGGAAAACCAAAACTCTAGCTTTGGCCATATAGTTCATCACCTCGCGATGGAGGATCCATCCGGTGATAGTCGCATCGGGGTTAACACCTGAAACCAAACCGCGGCACTCGCCATCCCCCAAAAAGACTGTTTCAACGTTAAGCCGCTGCGAGGCTTCCGCCAAGAGCTGCGGTCCCTTTTGCTGCGTCAGTTCTCCTGCAAAAACAAACGCTGCATTTTGGTCCACCTTTATTGGATCCCTTTTCGGAACACTAATCGGGTTGCCCACGATACGAACCGAGGCGTCGTCGGGCACATAAGGCTTCAACACATCATAGCTAAAATGTGAGACAGCGATGAAATGTTTGATACCATCGGGTATTAAGCCAAACTGGCTCTGAACCGCTTGTCGGCCGACTCTCCACAGTTTGTGACGATAACTTCGGGGATCGCAGTTTGTCCGCACGCATTCGGGACTCATGCCTCGCAGGTGGCAGATTTGATTCTGTGGGTAGAGGAAAAATCCGCCGTTGGGACAAGCAGAGAAGTAATCATGCAAAGTCAAGACGACGCGGAAGCCCCGTTTGATGGCCTCGCGTATGGGACTGGATGACAACGATTTGGTCCAACTGTGTATGTGAACAATAGTGTCCCCTAAATCGCAGGAATCCAGTACTTTGGACAACATTTTCGCCGCTTTTGGATTCCAGATCCCTTGCCTGGCAGCGCGCAACCGCTTCGGGTCCTTTAGAATCTGATATTGATCGGTGCACACGACCTGCAAGTTGGGCTGCAAAGTCAGTTCCGGCATGACTGGGCCCACCGCTGAAAACAGCGTCACGCTGTGGCCCCGTTGCGCTAGTGCTCTAGCGCTTGACAAGGCCACTTGGCTAGCGCCGCCACTGACGTAGGCAAAATCGCTGAGAACTACGATCTTCAGCTTACTTTCCAACGCTGATAAACGTCCTCTCTTCTAAGTTCAGCTGAGTCAAAACACTCTTTCGCCTTTGACCCCTGTATGCTCCAAAATCTCTTCATACAATTGCACATACTGCTCCGACATCCATTGCCAACTATACTGTTCTGCAACCGCACGTGCCGCTTGGCCCATACTCTTTAGATTGTCCGGATCTCGCACCAACCGCCTACATGCCGCGGCAAGGACACCGGAATCGTTCGGGTTATCTATGATTATTCCGCACTCCGCGCCTGCTGCGCTCACTAGCTTAGGCATCCCTACCGTAGAGGCCGTAATAACGGGTAGGCCGGAGGCCATCGCTTCTAACAAAACCAGCGGGCACGACTCGTGGCGCGAGGGGAAGACGAACACATCCGCCGCCCGCATGAGTTGCGATACATCTCGCCGGTATCCTAGGAAATGTACCCTAGGTGCTAACCCGAGTTGCCCTGCAAGTCGAGGGTAGGGACTGCGTGTGGTATCGCCTGCAACTGCTAAGTGTAGTTCAGGCACCTTGACTAGGGCGTTTAGTACCGTATCTAGGTTCTTGCGGGGGATTTTGATGTCCCCCACAAAAAGCGCGAGGGGAACACCCTCGGGAAGCCCCAATGCTCTTCTGCTGGCCGGACCCGGGGAAAACTCCTGTATATCTACACCGTTCTCTATGGTACGGGTGCGCTCGGGAGGGACGCCAATCTCCACCAGTTCTCTACGGACCTTCTCCGATACCGCCACCACCACTTTGGCCCGATGGTGTGCTCGTCCCTCCATAAGTGCACACAGAGCTTGGTAGAACCAATGGTAAAAGCCGTAGGCCCATTGGTAGATATCGTAGAAATTGCGGCGCAGCCGTGTGATGAGAAAGGGCGAACGCAGCCATGCGCGGTGCACATAGTGGGCTGTGGTCACGTCGGAAACAGCCCAAGTATGAAGGCCATTAACATGCACCAAATCAAACTGATGTTTATACCTTCTCAGCCAGCGGAAACTCCGCCAGGCAAAGATCTGCTCGCGCAGCGGGTGCGTTGGCCAGCGCCCTACGGGGATCCGTACCCAGCATGCGGACTGATGTGAGTCTAGTTCAGGAGCGACTTCGTTAGCTATCAAGACCACTTGATGCCCCTCTCGAAGAGCTCCTTGCGCTACCTCATAGGCCACCCGTCCCTCGCCATATCCTTTGATTGCTTTCTGCACCACGAGAGCAATTCTCAATCGTAATCCTCCCTAAGCTTTTGAAGTTTGTCGAGTGAGCCGATGCAAAACCAAATTAGTGCGCTCAACGCATAATGGCCACCATTGAGCCACTGTCCTAGCTCAACTACAAGCACTCCGAGGATGGCCAAGGCTACCAGATTGCGGGACTTATGCCAGTAGCGGAGAGCGGTCAACAATACCAAGGCAATGACCACCATATAGATTACACCACCAGCTATCCCCAGAGAGACAAACATATTGCTTAGATCTACCTCTGTACTTCCGGTACCACCGGTGGCAGTACCCAGGGTACCGAGGGCGTCAGCGGTTATTTCGGTACTGCCGTATTTAGCACCGGCTATGCTGGTGGCACCCAACCCTTGCCCGAATGGCTTGGCAACGCCCTCGGTGAGACCCTGGACAAAGAAATCGATGTGTAGGCGCAAGGTAGACTCTGCGGGATCAAAAGGGTTGAGCAAGCCCGAAACTTGGTGATGGACTAGCGCTCCGACCCGTCCGGTAAGGCTAAGTTGCTGTAGCAACGACAAGCCCAGGGCGAGCCCAGCCACGATGAAAATCAACCCTAACGCGAACCGAGGTAACCATGCCACTAAGCTGCGGGTTTGCAAGGCCCACAGCAGCACCACGGTGAACAGCAGAGCGACGATGACCAACCGGCTAGACTCTAGGAAGAGCGCCAAGGCAAGCAGTGGAATCAGTACTAGGGCGATGCGTGCTCTTCCCAACAAGTCAACCCAGAGGACAACGAGCGCTATGCCAAGATACTGAGCAAATTCCGACGCGGAGACAAAGAACGAAATTGGCCGAATGTGTCCTTCAACCGAAAGCGCGGAATAACCGGCGAGATTCACCCACTCTTGTTCAAAAGGCAGCAAGCCATAAAAAGCCTGGTAGAGTCCTAGCAGTGCAGCTAGCACCGCCAGAGGAATCACTACTCGGTACAGTAGAAATGCCATAAAGTTCGGCGTAGCGTATGAGCGCCCAACCCAGAACCATAGCAGGGGAACAATGTAAAATAACGCTCCGGCCATGCCTACAAAGATCCCACCTTGCAGAGGGTTGAACACCTGAAAAAGCATCAGGATCATCAGTACCAGGAGCCAGTACGATAGGGGGGTATCCAGGTGAAGCCGCTGTCCGGCCACAACGAATCCGATCAACAAAACCGCGATGGTGGGTCCTACTAATAGGAGTGGATCTTCCGAAGGCCAGCCTGTCAGCGGTATCAGTGCCCGACGGAAATCTCCCAGCACCGTGAGATAGACAAGGGTAGCAACGATAGCATATCGCGGGTTCATCAAGGCCACCCCACCTAAGGTTGCCACCAACACCGCCGCGATCGCCAGCCTTAGGTTTTCCGTCCCAACTAGCCATGCTATCCCAAAGGTCGCCACCGCACTCGCACCTACAAGCCACCAAGCCTTACGCCACCACAGACGGGTCAACAAAAAGCCCATTCTTGTCATTGTGCCACCCGCGCCATGGAGGCAGTCTGTGTTGTGGTGCTCGGCCTATATGCGAGCGGCTTTACCAAGCGCTCTGCGGCTGTCTGGGTGCTCGACCAAGTGTAGGATTGAAGCCATGGGTACAGCATCATCCGCCTGACCAAGCAACCGGTTTTTCTTATATCGCTAAGAATGTCTAATGGACCACCTTTACGGGATGCGATGACCGCATTATGCGATACCATTGCTTCCATAATGAGAAATTTCAAAGGCTCCGGCTTGACAGGCTATAACCCTCGACCTCATCCAAGCCTGACTCCCCAAGCCGGATTTTCTTTGATGTTCCGGAGAGAACCCATTCCACACTTCAACTCGCCGTGGTTGCTTAACAAGTTCAGTGGCGTAAGCAGATACGGATAACCTACAATCACATATTCACCCTCAGCAGAAACTCGCGCTAACCGAGATGATACCTTCTGAAACACATGGTACATTTCCTCCAAAAAGCATTCTACAACCATAAAAGGAACGTGGTGATCCTAACCTGAAAGGAAAAAAAAGTAAAGGTGCAAGTTCTAGTTGCCGCAGCAACTGCAAGTGGACTTGCCCGGTACAGTAAACGCATCTCTGTCACGTGGCATCCTCTTCTCCCAGTCTAACCTCCTCGAACTCAGCAGGGCTTAGATGCCCTAGAGTGGAAGGCCTTATTCTGAGTTGTGAGAGCCCTCGATGTGCTCGAAGGTAGCAATCCCCCCTATATTTTCCCGTCGTCTAGGGGCGTACCCTGGCGACCTCGTCGCCGACAGGACCGCAGCATCACCCGGCTCAGGGAAACGCTCCTGGTCTTCCCAGTCGGGAACTACCCGCGAGAAGCTAAGGGCCCGCAGCCTCGTCCCTACGATCTACGAGAAGGGCAAGCCAGCTCCGCTACAGACCGGCAGCGATTGGGTGGTGGAGCACACGAATTCCTGGAATAACGCTCATAAGAGGTTTCTGCGGTGCACCGAGCGTTAACAGCGGGCCATCGACTTTTGGTTTGCCTTCTCCAACCTGATCACATTGTCGTATGTGAGCTTATCCAAGGGGCCTGGACGCACCACCACTGGGAGGCCTGACCTCATCGTCGGCCGTGACTTGCCTCTTGGCACAGGTTCGTAAGGGGTTCATCTCACCATTGATGGCGACATAGCTTATACACCCACCTTGGTTGATCAACAGCTGCTTCTCGTACGCGCTTGGGATTGAAACTCTTTGAGGCTTGGGCGACGTCAAGCAGCCTACCTACATAGCTCTATTGCTCTATTGCCCCGCCCCTCAGAGAAGAGAAAGGCGTTCAACTCAATCGGCCGGTGCTCGTAGGGCGCCGCGTTTTGGAGCCGCAGGGCATAGCCATAGCGGCTCGCGATATGCTGCACCTCTGCCAGCAGATCGCGAGAATGAACCTCGACGAATAGGTGCGGGTGAAAGCGTTCGAGTGTTCGAGACGCTCCACGCAGTACATCGGCTTCCGCGCCGTCCACGTCAATTTTGATTGCATCAACACGTCCGATCGGAGCGTTATGTACCACACTGTCTACCGTCACGCTGAGTAAGTCGCTTTGCTGTGTTTCGCTACCCACGAACTGATCGTACACGGTTACGGGAGCCAGGTCGTGTTTTCGGCCATTGAGATCAACGTGGTATGCGATGCGTTCACATAGCTGCGATGATGGTTCGAAAGCGTAAACTGCACCCTTGGGGCCAGCTAGATTTGCCATCAGAACCGTATAATATCCGTCGCTTGCACCGATATCTAGACACGTACTCCCTGGTTCTACGTACTCACTCAGCCACCGCTGGAACAGGCGCTCATGGACACCACGCCATTGCTGTGTGGACTGCCGCAGGTTGAATCGGAACCGCAAACCCCGCAGCGCACCAGTTAGCACCGCCCGCTCCTGCTCGCCAGGCCGAAAGAGAATGGTCTTGATAAGGTTCTTGAAAGGTACATTCTTCAGTACGTTGTTGAGGACATTGTTGACAGTATCTCTAGTTTGCATCCCTAGGCTACTCTCCTTAGGATGTCGTCAAGCTTTTCTGTTGCTCAGCTACCTGCTATCTTATAACATCGTCCACGCTCCTTTTATGCATCGTTCTAGCAATTGTTTTGCAGAGGAGCTGTGAGCCTCTTCTGCCTCCTCTCTGCACGCGGGTTTCCTTAGCAAACTGCTCGTGCGCTCGTGTGAGTCGCCGCAACATGGTGCGGCTCATAACCGCGTAGATTCATTGCCACCGCGGTTTCTGGCAGCCGCTGGTAGTCCTTTGGAATTACCTCGGTCTCGTGGACGGGTAGCATCTACGCCACAGCCACTCCTTCCATTGTAGCCTCTTCGTAGCTCACAGGGCTCCGGTAGCCCAAAGTCGAGTGCAGCCTACGTCGGTTGTAGAACCCTTCCAGGTACTCGAAGATGGCACTCCTCGCTACCTCTCGATCGGGGAAACGCCGTCGATGCACGAGCTCGGTCTTCAAGGTGGCGATGAAGCTCTCGGCCATGGCGATGTCCAGGGCCGTTCCGGTCCTTCCCATCGAAGGAACGATGCCGACCTCTTCGAGACGCCTGCCAAACGAGAGCGCCGTGTACTGGGCGCCGCGATCGGAATGATGCACGAGTCCTGCGGATGGTCTGCGCCTCCATACCGCCATCTCCAGGGCGTCGACCACAAGCTCGGTCCTCTTGTGAGAGCCCATCGACCAACCGACGATCCTGCGAAAGTGGGTGTCCAGGATGAAGGCCAGGTAGAGAAAGCCCTCCCGCGTCGGTATGTAGGTGATGTCCGCCAGCCAGACCCTGTTTGGTCGACCAGCAACGAAGTCCCTGCCAAGCAGGTCCGGTGCAGGAGCGGCCCACGGATCACGGCGGGTGGTTCTACGCCTCTTACCCCTCATACAGCCTCGAAGCCCTGCGGCCCGCATTACCCTCGCCACTCGCCTTCGATCGCAACCGATCCCCAGCGAACGGAGCTCGGCATGCACTCTCGGATATCCGTAGGTCTCGCGGCTCCTGCTATGGATCTCGCGGATCTTCTTGGTGAGGAGAGCGTCCTGTCGTCTTCTCTCCGAGGGCGGCCTGCTGCGCCATGCGTAATAGCCGCTCTTGGAGACTCCGAGCATCCTGCATAACACCGCCACCGGGTAGTTGACCCTCTCCGCATCGATGAGCCTGAAAGCGCTCACCGACCCCCGATCTCTTCCCCGGTGAAGAAGGCCGCTTTTCTCAAGATCTCTTTCTCCTGGCGGAGGGTCTTCACCTCGCGCCTGAGTTTGCGCAGCTCTTCCTTCTCCTGAGTAGTGAGCCCTTCTCGCTGGCCGGAGTCGATCTCGTCCTGGTTCATCCAGTTCCTTAGGGTGCCATCGGAGACACCGATCTCGCGAGCGATCCCGGGGATGGGATGCTCCTGGTCGGAGGCCCTAACCAGCCGGATAGCTTCTCGTCTAAACTCCGGCGGGTACGCCGGGTTTGTTCGTGGCACTGCTCTCCTTTTCGCGCACTATTCTCAGCCTGAAACAGTCCACGGAACCGATGCAAGTCCAATGGCTTATAGTTGGAACTATTTCATGCTTGTCCTTTGCTACTTCTTGCTAAAGAGCTCACGAAGATCCGCGTATTTGGGCCAGAACCTGGGTGGCCTAACTTTTAAGATCAGAGGAAAACTAAGCAGCACGAGGACGAATCGAACGGCCGTCGGAATCAATATGGCCAGGCCTGCACCCTCGAGACCATAACGTGGCACCATCACAAGTAAGAGCGGAATGGTTAATCCCACTCCTATTACCTGCAATACGGTCACTATCCCAGGCTTTCCTATAGCCATGAAAGCCTGGGCCAGCACCCAGATGGTGCCGGCAAGCACCAGCTCCATAAGTAAGATCCTAAAGACTGCTACCGCGCCCAGGAACTCTTTCCCGTAGACCAAACTTATAGCCCAGGGGCCCAGGAGCGCAAGCCCGATAGCTGCAACTGCAGTTAGTGTAGTACTAGCCTTTGCGGCCCTCCCAGTTAGGGTTAGCACCTCCTCAACGGGACGTCCCGAGGCCTTGGGAAACAGAACCGAGACCGCAGCAGATTGGAAAACATCGAGAATCCGCGCCGTACTCACGGCTACCACGTAGAGACCCATAATAGACGGTGCCAACAGGCCCGCCACCAGTGCCCGATCAAGCAGAGGGACCGCCAGCGCCAATACGTCAACCCCATACGAGCGCAGGCCGTACGAGGTGAGGCGCTTGAACGCTGTGCTGAGACCCTGCCAGACAGGGTGGTAGGACCTCCACAACCTAATCAGAAGCCAAAGAAAAATCGGTACTTCAGGTAGCAAGTAAGCCAGCGACGCGCTAAGGGGCGTCAAGCTCTGAACCAAGGCCAGCAAGGCTACAGCGAGTAGAGCTGCGAAGGGTACGAAGTAGCGACTTGCATTATAAAGGCTAAACTCTTCGCGGGCTTGCAGTGCAGCTATAAACATTAGATGGAGCAACACTAGCGGAGCTAAGAGCATGAGCCACTGGGCAAGGCGTACTGCCTCTGGCGGGTACTCGTTGAGCCAGAGCGGGATGAATATCACACCTGCAATGGTAGCGAGTAAGCCCATCATTGTCCCCAAAAGCAGCGCAGCAGGGAAGAGCTGCGCTGCTTGGGCGGGGAAACGCTTGAGATTATAAAGTAGAGCAGAGGGCAGCCCAAGCGTAAGGGTATAGGCAACCGCCTGGGGCCACACTACTATGGCCGCCTGCTCGCCCCGTCCAGAGGGGCCGAGGACACGGGCGGTGATGATACCGGTACCAACGTAGAAGCACAGCAGAAAGATGTTCGCTAGCACGGTGTGCGCGCTTGCGGCTACGCCACCGCGTGAGGCAAAAATGGTACGCGTTAGATCTCTGAGAGCCAGCAAATTCGCTCTCAGTCTTACGTTCCTCTCTATTCGGCGCAAGACGTAGAGCTCTTAAAGCCCTTTAGCCCGTCTGCAACCATCGTGTACCGGCCGCCTCCGCTTGAAGGTGAAGCCGTGAGCTTTAAAGAGAGGCTCTGTGTCGCATTATGGTCAAGGATGCCTGTCCTCCACACTCGCTCCTTGACTGTAGCCGTAGCCATAGTTGTAGGCATAGTAGCCGTCCTTGGAGACTTTGACATTGTTCATTACCGTGCCGAGGACATTGGTGCCAACAGTTTCTACACTACGTATAGCTTGCCGGACTGACCCCTTGCGGGTATTTTGCGCGTCCACAACGAGCAAAACTCCATCCCCCTGGGTAGCGAGGATGGCGGGGTCGGAGACCAAGCCTAGGGGAGGTGCATCAACCAGGACGTACTCGAACTCTTCTCGGAAGCTTGCAAGGAACTCAGAGAAGCGCCGGGTACCCAGAAGCTCAGTGGGGTTGGGCGGTATGGGACCCACAGTAACCACCTTCAGTCCTTCCATCAGCTCCTTCCAGTTCTCCTGCAGTTTGCGCTCGCCTACCAGCACGTCCACTAACCCGTGTAGGTTCCGCAAACCAAATAACCTGTGTATTACAGGCTTGCGGAAGTCGCAGTCAAGGATTAGGGTGTTCTTGCCTGCTTGTGCCAGGACTACGCCCAGGTTGGCGCAGGTGGTGCTCTTCCCCTCGCCCGGGCCGGGGCTCGTCAGCACGATGACCTTGGGTGGGTCGTCCA
>Ga0126307_10002175_pt1 | contig 13194 bp, 14 predicted proteins | sample Plot28_FD_89955 | JGI IMG/M metagenome (GOLD analysis project Ga0126307, IMG submission 89955) | Serpentine soil microbial communities from UC McLaughlin Reserve, CA, USA - Plot28 | ecosystem: Environmental > Terrestrial > Soil > Grasslands | place: USA: UC McLaughlin Reserve, Lake County...
CACGGTCGCACCAGGCGCGAACCGCCTCCTCACCGTGGAGGATGTCGACGCTGCTTCCGAGGCCATAGAACAGGCCAGGGTCCTCGTCGCCCAGATGGAGATACCACCCGAGGTCGTTCTGCATGCCGTCGAGGTCGCCGCCCGTGCCGGAACCCGCCCTCTGGTAAACCTCGCGCCTCCCTCCGAGGTTCCACGTGCACTGCTGGAGAAGCTCGACCCCGTTGTGGTCAACGAGCACGAAGCGGCTTTCCTCCTAGGGGAGAAGGTCGAAGGGTTGGACGGGGCGCTAGATGCCGTTCCGGATCTGCTGTCCCTGGGGCCTAAATCCGTCGTGATCACGCTCGGAGAGAACGGCGCCGTCTTCTCCGAAGGGGGTGGCACAGTACACCTTTCCAGCCCGAAGGTAGAGGTCGTTGACACCACCGGCGCGGGGGATGCCTTCGTCGGGGCCCTCGCCGCGAGGCTCGCGGACGAGGCCTCACTGGAGGACGCCGTCGCCTACGCGGTGCGGGCCGGAGCCGCGGCGGTAACGAAGGAGGGCGCCCAGGGAGCGCTCCCTACCCCCGAATCACTGGAAGCAGTATAGGAGATCCGTCCCTACCAGGAGGTTTCGTGTATCTCTCAAAACCAGTGGATCGACGCCTCCAACCGTCATTCCCGCGATAGCGGGAATCCACGTGTCTCCGAGGTGCGACGGTAGTTTTCACTACGAGTCGTCAGGCTCTTTGATCTAGGACTCCCGCTCCTCCAGCTTCTCGACGACCCGGCGTTTCTCCTGGTCCTCGGTGGGATCCCGGGACCCTTCGAGGCGGGAGGAGGCGTCACCCTTGCTCTTTTTGGGAACCTCCTCGCCGGCCTTGGCGTCCTTCTCGCGCCGCTTGCGTTCCTCCGTATCGCTCCACCGGTTGATACCCACGTCTCGTCCCTCCTGCCGCCGTACCCTCTTTCCGACAACCCTTGTATACCCACTCGGGGACGGTATCAGGCACTCTACGACGCGGGTGTCAATCCCTTCGGGTCGCGCCCGCGAAGAAGACGGGGCCCACGGTCTGGAGGGGATCCGGCGCGAACCCCGCATGGTCGAGGAGGCTGTGTAGCTCGTCGGGGTCGAAGAACCTGATGCCGCCCGTGGAAAGCAAGCGTTGAAGGCGGCGCCCGCGCGGCGTGCCGGAGCGCAGGATGCCCATGATGGCCAGCCGCCCTCCCGGCTCGAGAACCCGTCGGGTCTCCCGCAAGACGCGCGCTGGGTCGCCGAACTCGTTCAGGGTGCCTCCGCAGACGGCACCCTTGAACGTCGCATCGAAGAACGGGAGGTTCGCCGCGTTGGCCCTGACGAAGGACGGCCTGGTGCCGGACAGGCGGGCGCGGCGCTCCGCCTCCCTCAGCATGGAGGGGGAGATGTCTATGCCGACGGCGTGGCCGCCGTCGAGGTTTTGGGCGAGGGCGCGGGTGTAGAGGCCCGCGGAGCAGCCCAGGTCGAGGTAGCGGCCGCCGGGGGCGGGGGGGACGAGGCTGGTGATGATCGACAGCTCCCGCTCGTTCGGGAAGCGTTCGCCGGTGAGCAGGCTGAGGGAATGGACGCGCCATAGGGGTTCGTAGGCGCGTCCTGCTCCTGGCAGGAAGTTGGAGAGGTTGGCGGGGCTGTCCGCGCCGGTGCGTCCCTTCAGGAGGTCGAGGTAGCCGCCTTTGATCTCGTAGGTCTCGCCCGTCGCCTTCGAGCGGGCTGTGCCGCCCAGGATCATGCCGTCGGCCTCGATGCCCCCGGCGTAGACGAGACCGTCGGAATCCGAAGGCTGGGGACGTACGAAGGGGAGCAGATCTTTGCTTAGCATCTAGCGCTGTCTTCTGTCGCGCAGCCGGTTTATGCGGGCGTCGAAGCCCCTGACAGAGTCCACGAACGCCCCCGACTCCTGGGGGCGGGGGCTGGTTTTCAAGCCGGGATAACCGCCCTCGTGGAAGATCAAAGGTCCCTTGCGCGTGTCACCCAGGCGCACCGCGACGACCCTGCCGAGGAACAGGTCGTGGTCCCCGCCCCAGTAGGTCTCTTCCAGCTCGCATTCGACCACCGCGAGCGCCCCTGCCGCGGGCGGCGCCCCGGTCGAGCCGTAGCCGCCGCCCAAAGAGTGCAGGGCCCGCAGCCCGCTGGAGCGTTCGGGTGAGGCGAAGAGCCTGCTCAGCCCTTCCTGGTCGTCCGCCAGAACGCTGACCGCGAAGTAGCCCTCCTCCTTGATGCGGGGGTTCAAACGCGCGTCCTTGTGGACGCTAACCAGGAGGAGCAACGGGTCGAGCGAGACGGAGATCACCGCGTTCGCCGTCATGCCTTCGACTCTCTCTTCCCTCCCGCTCGTCACGACCGTCACACCGGTAGGAAAATGGCTCATAGCGCTCCGCAACGCGCCCGCGCCTGCGTCCGTGATCTCCCACGGATAGTCGTTCATGCCGTCAGGTGGCATCCTCGTCCCTTCCGCTCTGCGGGATGCTCTGCAGGCTCTCTTCCTCGCGCAGATCTTCAGGCCACCATCGCCCGACCGTCTCCCCGTCCGAGCCGTACCAGCGGCCTAGACGCCGGTTGTGATGGACACCATCGACGATCAGGTTCTCCGAGCCAGGAAGCAAGGCGGCTTCGACCGGCACGACGCCGTCGCCATCTACCCTTCCATCTTCGACGAAGCGCGCGTAGCGCTCGCGGATCTTCTCCGAAGTCGCGCCGCTTACGGCGTCTCCCGCGACACAGAGGTAGCGCAGGCCTGCCTCCGCGTGGAGGGCGCCGGGGAAGAGCTCGTTTATGCGGGTGATGGGGGCGAGGCGATCACTGTTCGCGACGTTGTGTGGGGTGCCCAGCGTGATCAGATGCGACACGCGACGGTGTCCGGAGTAGCGCCGGCCTCCGTAGGGAGGGTCCCCCCCGATGTACACCCTGCAGGCGAGCCCGCCCGCCGAGTGTCCCACGAGCACGGCCTGCTTCGCCTCGCTCTCCAGCAAGGCCCTGTCTACGGTGCTAGCGACCTCGAAGACGAGCTGCCCGAACCCACGGACGTATCCCAGGACCCAGTCCAGGGGCGTGATGGGGGCCACATGCACCTCGGAGCCGGACCGCTCGCGCAAAATGTTCGCGAGGTCGCGGTAGGCGGCCGGCCACCAGGTGGCCCCGCCGACGATGACTATGGGTGCGCCAGGCATGCCGAGAGTATAAGCGGTATTCAGGAAGATGGATTTTGGGATGAGCCATCAGCTGTCAGCCAGAAACGAAAAGCTGATAGCTGACCAGCTCCTATGCGAGGCTCGTCTTGAGGCCGTCGATCACGAACTGGACCGCCAGCGCGGCGAGCAGGACGCCGAGGACGCGCGAGAGCACGTTGGCGCCCGTCTCTCCCAGGAGCCGCATGACGCGCGGGGCGAGCAGCAGGGAGATCAGGGTCAGGACGAGCACCACTAACAGCACGACTATGAACAGGGCCACCTGGCCTACGGTGCTGCCGCCGGTGAAGAGGAGGACGGTGGTGATGCCGCCGGGGCCCGCGAGGAGCGGGATGGCCAGGGGGAAGACGGAGATATCCTGCTGGTACTCGTCCTCCTCCTGTTCGCGCACGGTCGAGGCGCGCATCCCCGAGGGCCTGGCGAAGACCATGTCGAGCGAGAGCAGGAAGAGCAGCAGCCCGCCGGCGATACGGAACGCCGGAAGCCCGATGCCGAGGGCCTCTAGCAGCACGTCGCCGGCGAGCGCGAACACGAACAGGATGAGCGAGCCGAGCAGTGTGCCCCTGATGGCCGACTCGCGCTTCTGCTTCTCGGAGAAGCCCTGCGTGAGGGCGGCGAAGATAGGGGCTAGACCCAGCGGGTCGATGACCACGAGCAGGGTTACGAACGCGTTGAACACGAACTCCATGGGGCAAGGCTGTACCCTAAATGGAGGTGCCTGAATCAGAGATAAAGCGCCACTCGCCACGCAGCGCCAGGGCGCGTTGCATGGTCTTCTCGCCGATCCCTACTTCCGAAGCTCCGTACCGTCCGCGTACCTCTTGCGAGAGCGCCCGTACAATGCGCGGCACGTCCGCCGGCAGGTCCCCGACGCTCCCGGGGCGGAACGGCAGGCCCAGGAGACCGTAGAAACGTTCTAGAACAGCCCTGACCTCCTCCGTCCCGGAGACCAAAACGAGGGCTTCGAGGCGGGCGGCCCGGCGCGTGACCCTCTGGGCGAGCCCCGCGTGCTTGACGCCCCGGGGACCGCCGGAGCGCACGGAGTAGGCTCCGGGACAGAACTCGCCTTCGACCTCGCCGCGTTCCGCTTCGACCCCGACGCTCCGCAGGGCCGAGGCGATGAGATCCAGGCCCCCCGAGTAGCGCTCGTAGAGGCCGTGGCGCAGATCCTCGACGGGGAAGGTGAGCGAGAACGAGAGCGATCCTCTGTTCGCCGCGACGGCCCCCCCGCCGGAGTTCCTTACCAGCACGGGGAAGCCGATCTCCCAGACCGCCTCCGTCGCCGCCGCGAAGCCGGACAGACGGGTCTCCTGCCGCGTCGCTCCGACGTAGCGCGAGGAAGTCCACATCAGGGCCGTGGGACCGCGCTCGCCCGCCGCGACCTCCTCCAACACGGCCTGTTGCAGCCCGAACCCGACTTCCGGATCATCGAGGGGCCCTGCGACCAGTATCTCCACGCTTTCACCTTCGCGCAACGAACAACCCCGTGTCCTTGGTGACAAACATCTCTCCCCGCGGAACGTTGGAGGTGTCGCGGTACCGCCTCACTACGTATTCAGGCTCCGAGTATGCCAACTCCCCTCTCCTTTCGAAGGTCCCGGCCTGCCCGATCCTCCGCAATGCTACGATACCAAGCGTGACGGGTGCGGGCTCTTGCAGAAGGGAAAGGATTCTTGTGTCGTGCGATGAGATAAGCCTCGTGGCGCCCGAAGAGCGCCTGGAGACGCCCCGACTTTTGCTCGAGCCCCTGTTGCCCGCCCATGCCAGGAGGCTGCACGGGCGGTTGCAGGACGAACGGCTGTACACGTTTGTCCCCCAGGACCCCCTTGTTTTGCGGGCGCTGGAGGACCGTTACGGGGCGCTGGCTTCGCGGCGTTCACCCGACGGCCGTGCCACTTCAAAGGCTCCTCCAGCGACGAGTATCGCTACGAGATAGAGCGCAGCACCTGGGCCGAGGTCCGTTCCTGAAAGATCCGATCTACCGCGGTGCTAAGATAGCAGCCCGGAAACCGGGTCGAGCGGCACGGAGGACGATGCTCCAGCAGAGAACCATGATCGAGCGCACGCGCCGCGTCTGCCGGGAGGACGGGCGTCTCGTCGCGGCGATGATGTACGGCTCCTTCGCCCAGGGGGAGGGCGACGGGTTCTCGGACATCGAGTTCGTCCTGTTCTTCGAGGACGACGAGTTGGAGGATCTCGATCAGGAAGAGTGGGTCGAAAGGATCTCACCCGTAGGGCTGTACTTCGTGAACGAGTACGGGAACGGCACGGCCATCTTCGATAACCTCGTCAGGGGCGAGTTCCATTTCGATGGTGCCTCCGACATCGAGAAGATCGTGGGCGCGGCGATGAGGGACGCGGACTGGCTGCCCTCCCTGGAGGACACGCTCGTCCTCGACCGCACCGGAGAGCTGACCTCGCGCCTGCGCGCGATCGTCGGCCCGCCGCCGGACCGCGACACGCCGGAGCAAATCCGGTTCGTCTGCAACTGCTTCGTCAACTGGTCCGTCTTCGGCTGGAATCTTCTCGCCAGGGGCGAGCTCGCGCGTTCGCTCGACCTCCTCGGCCTCGTGCGCGACAGGCTGCTGCAGATGGTGCGGGTGATCGAAGGCTCGACACTGCACTGGTTCAACTCCTCCAAGTCCCTGGAACGCGAGATCTCTGCCTCCTCCTACGCCCGTTACGCGGCCTGCACCGCCCGCCTGGACAGGAACGAACTGCGCAGCGCGTACCGCTCGGCCTGGGAGTGGGGGAGGGAGATGATGCCGTCCTTCGCCGACCGTCTCGACGTGACCCCGCCCGAGGACCTCCTCCAGCGGCTGGACGCGCGCTTCGCCCAGATCTTCGAAGAGGTAGGACCCGGGTGAACGTCGGGCGGGAGGAGAACCCGTGGCGCACGCTCGGTTCGAGGCGCGTCTACGAGAACCCCTGGATCTCGGTCCGCGAAGACCGCGTGATCCAACCCGACGGCGAGCCCGGTATCTACGGCGTAGTCCACTACAAGAACACGGCCGTCGGCGTCCTGCCGGTGGAAGACGACCACGTCTACCTCGTCGGCCAGTACCGTTATGCTCTGGAACGCTACTCCTGGGAGATACCGGAGGGCGGCTGCCCTGAGGACGAGGAGCCTTTGGAGGCTGCCAGGCGCGAGCTCAGGGAGGAGACCGGACTGGAAGCCGGAAGCTGGAGTCGGCTCGGGGAGGCTTTCCTCTCCAACTCGGTCGCCGACGAGCACGCGGTGTGGTTTCTGGCCAAGGACCTCGTGCCCGGAGAGCAGCGGCCCGAAGGGACCGAGGTCCTCGGCGTGCGGCGCGTTCCGTTGCGCGAGGCCGTGGCCATGGCCCTGGACGGCACCATCACGGACGCCCTCAGCGTCCTCGCCCTCACGACCTACGCCCTCGGCGAGCAATTATCGGGGGTGCGATGAAGGTCGTGGCGCTCGCCGGCGGGGTCGGCGGCGCGAAGCTCGCGGCGGGCTTGCAGGACGTGCTCGCGCCAGGGGATCTCTCGGTGGTCGTGAACACCGCTGACGACTTCGACCTCTGGGGACTCCGCATCTGCCCCGACCTCGACACGGTCATGTACACGCTCGCCGGCATCGCCAACCCCGAGACGGGCTGGGGCATCCTCGATGAGTCTTTCGAAACCCTCACTATGCTCGAGCGCTACGGCGAGGACACCTGGTTCATGCTCGGCGACAGAGACCTCGCGACGCACATTCTCAGGACGGACCGCCTGCGTTCTGGGGAGACGCTCACGCAGGTTACGGCCGGGCTCGCCCGAAGCCTGGGCGTCCCCGGCGCCGTGTTACCGATGAGCGACGATCCGGTCTCCACGCTGCTAGAGACCCCGGCTGGCCGCCTGGAGTTCCAGGAGTACTTCGTGCGTCGCGGGCAGAGGGACGAAGTGCAAGGCATCGAGCTGCGCGGAGTCGATAAAGCGAGGCCCACGCAAGCCGTGCTCGCGGCGATCTCCGGCGCCGGTGCCGTAGTCATCTGTCCGTCGAACCCGCTGGTTAGCATCGGCCCGATCCTGGCCTTGCAAGGCGTGAGGGAGGCCCTGACTTCCTCTTCCGCCCCGAAGTTGGCCGTCAGCCCGATCGTCGGCGGGAGGGCGCTCAAGGGCCCCGCGGACAGAATGCTCGCCTCGCTCGGTCACGAGGTCTCGGCCACGGGCGTGGCCAGGATGTACGGGGGCCTGGTGGACGGGTTGGTCCTCGACAAGATCGACGAGGGCGAAACGGAAGGTATCCAGGCCCTCGGGATGCGCGTCCTCGCTACCGGGTCGGTGATGCGCGACGCCGCGGACCGGGCGCGCCTCGCGTCGGAGACTCTGGAGTTTGGCGCCGGGATGGTGGCCCGTTGAGCGCGCCCGAGAACGTCTCCGCGGTCGTTCCCGTCAAGGATCTGCGGGGTACCAAGAGCCGCCTCGCCCCGATCCTCGATCCCGGAGCGAGGGCCGGGCTCACCCTGTATATGATGGGGCGCGTCATCGTTGCGCTCAGAGAAGCGGGGGTCGAGGACGTCTGCGTGGTCAGCCCCGACAGGATCGTGCTGCACGAAGCGCAGCGGCGTGGCGCGATACCACTGGCGCAGGAGAGCCGCGGGCTCAACCCCGCCCTGGATGAGGGACGCCGCAGGGCGCTGGACCTCGGCGCGTCGACCCTGCTCGTCCTCCCCGCCGACCTGCCCCTCCTCGACGCAGAGGACGTGCGGGCCGTGCTCGAGTCGGCCGAGGGATCGTCTGTAATCATCTCCCCGGACGGGGCGCGCTCGGGTACCAACGCGCTCCTGCTACACCCCCCCGACGTCCTGCCCTTCGCGTTCGGCCTCGACAGCTTCGAGGCGCACCTCGAGGCTGCCAGGGCGCGCGGTCTGGAGGTCAGGGTCTGCGAGCGGTCCCACCTCGCCTTCGACCTCGATACGGCGGGGGATCTGGCCCGCCTCAAGCAGACCGGGGCGGCGCGTCCGTGAAGCGGTTGGAGGTACTTGGGATCGAAGGTTTCCCCGAGGTCCGTCCCTGCGACGATCTGAACCGTATGATCCGGGACGCTGTGGCCGGCGACCTGCGCTCCGGCGACGTCCTGGTGGTGACGCACAAGATCGTCAGCAAAGCCGAGGGACGCCTGGTAAACCTGCGTACGGTCGAGCCCTCCGCGCTCGCGAAGGGTTACGCAGCCAGCCACGGCAAGGACCCGCGCCAGATCGAGGTCGTCCTCAGGGAGAGCCGGCGCATCGTCCGCATGGACCGCGGCATCGTCATCTCCGAGACCCACCACGGCTTCGTGTGCGCCAACGCCGGCGTGGACGCCTCCAACGTCCCCGGAGACGATACGGTCTGCCTGCTTCCCATCGACCCGGACGCCTCAGCGGCAAAGCTCCGCGACGCCCTGGCCAGAGATCCCGCGGTCGATGTCGCCGTGGTGATCTCCGATTCCTTCGGGCGGGCCTGGCGCCACGGCATAACGGACGTAGCCGTCGGCGTGGCCGGCATGGACCCCGTCGCCGACTACAGGGGACTCGACGACCCGCACGGCTTTCCTATGCAGGCGAGCGTCCTCGCCGTCGCCGACGAGCTCGCCGCCGCCGCCGAACTGGTAATGGGCAAGACGGAGGGCATCCCCATAGCGATCGTGCGAGGCTATCCGTACTCGCCTGCTCCTGGCAGCGCCAGGGAGCTCCTCATGCCGCCCGAGAGGGATATGTTTAGGTGACCGGCGCCTTCGGCGCCGGTCAGCACGCTGCCTTCGGCAGCTTGTCAGCGCGGCGCTTGGCTTCGCCAGCGCCTCGTCAGCACGCTCGGCCCTTCGGGCCTTCGCTTGTCAGCACGGCGCCTCGCTTCGCTTGGCGCCTTGTCGGCGCGCTCCAGCCTGCGGCTTCCGCTCGCTGGCCAGGCGGTTCCAACTCTGCTGAAATGCCGAAGTGCTTGATTTGAGGGCATATCCGATGTACCTCGGCATCAGGGGGTCGTTCGCGCTGTTCATGACGCTCTGGGCGACCGTGGCTTCGGTGTACAGGATCGAGGTAGTGGGCCTCGACCCCCTGCGGCTGGTGCTGCTTGGGACGGCGCTGGAGGTCGCGGTCTTCCTTTTCGAGGTGCCCACGGGGGTGTTCGCCGACACCTTCGGACGGCGCCGGTCGGTCATAACGGGCTTCCTGCTCATGGGGTCGGGGTTCGCGCTGGAGGGCGCTATCCCCGAGTTCACAGCAGTACTCGCCGCCCAGGCTATATGGGGGGTCGGGTACACGTGCATCAGCGGGGCCCTGGAGGCCTGGATCGCGGACGAAGCCCCGGAGCGCGACCTGGGAAGGGTCTACCTGCGCGGAGAACAGGCCGACTACCTCGGTTCCTTCGCCGGCATCCCCGCGAGCGTGCTCCTCGGCCTCGTCGCCCTGAACCTGCCCCTCCTCGCCGGCGGCATCCTCACCATCGTGCTCGGGGTAGCGCTCTTTTTCGCGATGCCGGAGCGGAACTTCCGTCCCTCCTCGCGCGAGGGACGCTCGTCGCTGCAACAGGCAGGCGTCACGGCGCGCGGCGGCGCGCGGCTTGTCCGCTCCAAACCCGTCCTCCTCATCCTCCTCGCCGCCGCCCTGTTCTCCGGCATGTCGGAGGAGGGCTTCGACCGGCTGGGCCCCAAGCAGTTCCTCGACGTCGTGGGGCTGCCGGCCCTCGGGGGCCTCGAACCCGTGGTGTGGTTCGGGATCATCGCTGCCGGAGGGCTCGTCCTCAGCTACGTGGCGGCCGGTATCCTGGCCAGCAGGCTCGACGTGGGCAACCCGGCCGTCGCGGCTCGGCTCCTGTTCGCCCTGGATCTCCTTCTCATCCTGGGAGTGCTCGCTTTCGCGCTGGCCGGCAGCTTCGCGTTCGCCCTCGCCTCGTTCTGGTTCGCCACCCTGGTCCGCAGGGTCGCCGAGCCGGTCTACCTGACCTGGATCAACGAGGGCCTCGACCCCGGCGTGAGGGCCACCGTGATCTCCATGAGCAGCCAGGCCGGCGCTCTGGGCGAAGCCTCGGCAGGACCCGTGATCGGGGCCGTCGGCAACGTGCTCGGCGTCAGACCCGCCCTTACGGCGGCGGCCCTGATCCTCTCCCCAACCCTCCTACTCTACGCGCGCGCCATCCGCCGCGGCGGGGTCGAACCAGAGCTCGAGAACGCCACGACTACCGCCAGGAAAAGATCCTTCCCCTCGTAACAAAACAAACTTTTGTTTAATTCCCATGAAATTTATCGGATTTTTGTTGACGTATTGACGTTTGAGGCTTAGTATCCGGCGCATGGAGTTTCATGGCGCGCAGGTTTATGCGAGGGGACGAATGTCGATGGGCTTGGGCGTGCGATGTAGCGTGGGTGTCTGATCTCGAGCCCTGACATATTGTTGGACGATTACAACGGAGGATCGCGCGGTGCACGAAAGCCTGCGTTCTAAGCGCAACGATAGAATTTTGCCAGGTCTTGAGGCGCTCGACCGGGAGGCTGAACTCCTGGAGGGCGCCGACCCGCGAGAGGTAATCGCGTGGGCGGTCGAGACCTACGGTGAGGGCCTGGCGCTCTCGGCCTCGTTCGGCGGTGGCGAGGGGATGGCCCTGCTGGACATGATCTCGAAGGTCACCGACAAGGTAACCGTTTTGACCATCGACACGGGCTTCATCTTCAAGGAGACCGCCGAGTTCCGCGAGGAGGTCATGCGGCGCTACAAGCTCCCTGTCGAGGTATTGAGGCCCGAGATGACCATCGAGGAGCAGGTCGAGCGTTACGGCGAGCAGATGCGCACGTGCACCCCGAACCTGTGCTGCCAGATCCGCAAGATAGAACCTTTGCAGAATGCGCTCACCCGTTACGACGCCTGGATGACCGGCATTCGGCGGGAGCAGACCCTCCAGAGGGCATCCACCAGGGTCGTGGCGTGGGAGGATCGCTACGAGGCCGCCAAGATAGCGCCCATGCCGCACTGGACGGAGGCGCAGGTGTGGGACTACGTGAGGGCGCACGACGTCCCCGTCAACCCGCTGCTGCATCAGGGTTACAAGAGCATCGGCTGCGAGCCCCAGACCAGGCCCGTACACGCCGACGACGACCCCAGGGCGGGCCGGTGGTACGGGATGGACAAGACCGAGTGCGGCATCCATTTCGTGGACGGCCAGGCCAGCCGAGCCGGCGCCTGAGCTTCAGGCACTCCCCCTTTCGAAAAAGGTATGTAAACATGAGATTCCTCAGGGACGACCAGACCCTCAACAAGGTCGAGGAGATCAAGCAGGCGCGCCATCCCCTGGAGGTGCGTCGGGCGATAATAGACACCTATTCCCGAGATCTTTCGGCGATGCACGAGGTCCCCGGCGAGGTCGAGCGGCTCAAGTGGGTGGGCATATACCCGCAGAAGCAGGGCGGCGACGCCTTCATGATGCGGATCAAGGTCCCCGGCGGTGTCCTTACGCCCGAGCAGGCGCAGGTCATAGGGAGGATAGCCTCGGACTTCGCCCGCGGCCCCATCCCCAACCCCCACTTCGGCAACAACTTCCTCGATCTGACCACTCGCCAGGACGTGCAGATGCACTGGATCGAGATGAAGAACGTGCCGGAGATCTGGCGCCGCCTGGAGGAGGTGGGCATCACCACCGTGCAGGCCTGCGGCGACTCGGCCCGCAACGTCCTCTGTTGCCCTGTCTCTGGCCTGGGCCACGATGAGGTCATAGACGCCCACCCGGTGGCGCAGGCCATAAATGCGTACTTCACGGGCAACCGCGAGTACGCAAATTTGCCCCGCAAGTTCAAGATGAGCGTCACAGGATGCCTGGAAGACTGCGCCCAGGCCGAGATCAACGACGTAGGGATGCTCCCGGCCCGCCTCGAAGACGGCACCGTCGGCTTCAATTTGCGCGTGGGCGGCGGCCTCTCCGATGGCCCCAGGATGGCCTCCGATATAGACGTCTTCGTGCGTCCCGAGGAGGCCGTGGAGATAACGCGCGGCATAGCCCAGGTCTTCGGCGAGCTCGGCAACAGGGAGAACCGCTGGACCGCGAGGATGCGCTACCTGGTCCAGGAACTGGGCCCCGAAGTTTTCCGCGAAGAGCTCGCCAAGCGCGTTGCCATAGACCTCACCCCCGCCGGAGAAGACCTCACCAGACGGTACCGCGGAGACCACATCGGCGTTCACCCCCAACGGCGTAGAAAGGGCGGTTCACGAACCGCCCCAACATATTACGTTGGATTGAACGTGCCGGTCGGCCGGATGAGCGGAGGCCACTTCGAGGAGGCGGGCAGGCTTGCCGGGGAGTACGGGGACGGGGTCCGTCTCGCCACGGACCAGAACCTGATCATCACGGGCGTTCCCGAGGATCGTCTGGACGACCTGCTCGCCGAGCCCCTTCTGGAACGCTACTCGCCTGACCCCGGGGCGTTCGAGCGGGGCGTCGTGGCGTGCACGGGGAGCGAGTTCTGCCGTTTTGGCATCGTGGAGACCAAGGTCAGGGCCTTGGAGTGGGCCCGCGAGATGGACGAGCGGGTAGGCGACCCCGGCCAGGAGGCCGTGAGGATGCACTTCTCCGGCTGCTCGGCCTCCTGCGCGCAGCCCCAGATCGGGGACGTGGGGTTCCGCGGCGAGACGGCGAAGACGCGCGATGCCATCGTCGAGGGCGTGGACATAGGGCTCGGCGGTTCCCTCGGCAAGGACGCAGCGTTTATCGATTGGGTGGAGGGCGCGAAGCCCGCCGATGATGTGCCGGATGCCCTCGTCGCGGTCTTCGAACGGTACAAAGAGGAGCGCCGAGAAGGTGAGCGTTTCCACGAGTGGGCCAGGCGGAAGAGGAACGCCGAGCTGCGCGAGGCTTTGAGGAAGCCGCTCCGGACCGGAGCACCTTCCTAATGGCCGGCTTCGACATCAGGGACATGATGAACGACATCGACGAGGCCCCTGGTAAGGTCTGGTTCTGGGACCTGGAGAAGGCCGTTATCGACGCGGACCGCTGCGTGCAGTGCGGCGTGTGCGTCGCGGCCTGCCC
>Ga0126307_10002176_pt1 | contig 13191 bp, 13 predicted proteins | sample Plot28_FD_89955 | JGI IMG/M metagenome (GOLD analysis project Ga0126307, IMG submission 89955) | Serpentine soil microbial communities from UC McLaughlin Reserve, CA, USA - Plot28 | ecosystem: Environmental > Terrestrial > Soil > Grasslands | place: USA: UC McLaughlin Reserve, Lake County...
GGGCTGGATCGAGGCCGGGCGCGAGCGCCTGGAGCGGATCCGCCCGATCGCAGATCGCCACGGGCTCACGCCGCTGCAGCTCGCCTGCGTTTGGAACCTCGCCCAGCACGCGGTCGAGTCCGTGGCGCCGACGCTGATCCAGGAGGCCGGCGGGCACGCCAAGCCGATCAAGCGCAAGCGCGAGGAGCTTGCCGCGGTGCCCTCCGAGCCGGTGCTGAGCGACGAGGAGCTGGCCGAGATCCGCGCGGTCGGCGACAACCGCGGCTCGATGCTGCTGAAGGGCGCCACGCCCGACCACGAGGGCGAGGAGCGCCCGGACCGCTGGGAAGTGAGCACGGAGCAGGCCGAGCTGGCTGCCCAATGGGGCATCGACCCTGAGCGCGACCTCAAGAAGAGCGCGGCGCCGGTTTAGGGGGTCTGCAGCAGCTCGGCGCAGCGCTGGAGGGCCTCGGTGTCCTCGGGGCGCGCCTTGTCGAGGCAGTCGGCGTATTCCTTGAAGTCCTGCGCCTCGGGACTCGTGCCGTCGGTGCTCGGCGGCGTGGGCGTTTCCTGCGGGCCACCGCCGAGGCCCGGAAGCGTGCCGCCGCCGCCGAGTGAGGTAGTCAGGTCCGAGAGCGGCCGCGGGTTCGCGGGCGCCTCGATCTCCTGGTCGCCGTTGACCTTCGCGAATTCGACCTCGAACTCGATCGCCCCGGACTGGATCCTGCCGAGCGACTCACGGCTCTCCTCGGGAACGTCGAACTCGATCTTTCCGGCAACGCGTCTGATTATGTCGTCTTCTTTGCCGACGTAGACGTGGAAGGTGGGGTCGCGCACGACCTCGCCGACCTTGCGGATGTCGTCCTCACTGAGCCGCTTGGGCGGCGTCTGCCCGGTGGCGCCGCCGAGCGTCGAGCCGGACTTGCGCACGAACTCGTTCAGGTTGCGCATCACGGCCTCCACGTCGAGCTCCCCGGACACGTGGCGCGTCTTTACACCGGCGATGTCCTCGTCGCCCTCGTCCTTGGCCTCGGACAGCCAAGTGCGGGGATCGAGGCCGAGTGCCCGAAGGGAGCCGCGCTTGTCCTTGTTCTGCGCGATCGCGCGGTTCGCCTGCGCCACCTGCGCCGCCGGCTGCTCGTAGTAGATGTCCTGGAACTTCACGAAGGCCCGGTCGCCCGTCGAGAGGAACCCCGTGGTCACGGTCTGGCCGCCGCCGTCGGTCCCGATCTTCAGGTCGATGTCGGCCGACGGCAGCTTGCGGTCGTTCGTCCTGAACGGGCCCGAGGCGCTGATCCGCACGGGCTTGTCGAGCCCAGGGCTACCCTTCAGCTGGATCGAGGCGTCGATCTTCAGGTCCGCGCTCTGGATCGACGAGCTGAACGCCTTGTCGAGCAGGTCCTGGACGTTCTCCTTGTCGTCGCCGCCACCGCAGGAGGCCAGGGCCAGCATGGCGAAGAGCAGAGCAGGGAGCAGGCGACGCACGCGGCGCAGACTAGCTGGGCCACCGCAACTCGATGCGATTTCGGACGTTGGACAACCAGATGGGGTACGTGAAGCGAATCGCCGGGATCGCCGCGATCGCGGCGCTCACACTCGCCGGGCCGGCCCACGCCGGGCAGGTGATCGTCGTCCATGGCGATCAGGCCCAGCGTGTGGAGGATCCGGCCGTTCCAAGCCAGGCGGAGATCGACCTCGGAATGCCGGCGCTCGCGAGCGCCTCTCGTGTTCGCGCCCACGCATCCACGAGACAGGGCCGCCGCGCGGTCTACTCGGCGCTCCGTCGGGAGCTCCGCCGCAAGCACATCAGCGGTTCTGCGTACAGGCGCTGGCGCGCGACCTACGTGCGCTCGGTTCGCACGCTTAGGCACCTCAGCGGTGCCCGCGCGGCCCAGCTCCGCTACGTGCTCAGCTCGGTCGAATCACTGGCCCTGCGGCACCGGCTGGGCGCGACGCGCATGCCGGTGGCATTCCTCCAGCTCGAGCGCAACCGCCAGTACTGGCCACGGAAGCGCTACCCCGCCCCCGGCGACCAGGTGAGCTTCCGCGGCAGCGAGATCCTGTTCCAGTACTTCGCGGGTGAGGGCCTCCAGCTGCACCCGCTATCCACGTTCAAGAAGGCCAACCACCTGCACGGCTTCTGCGAGCGCAAGCAGGCGAGCTGCGACGAGCGCGCGCTGCGCCGGATCCTCGACGAGATGACCAGGCTCGCCGTTAAGCGCGGGCGCGGCTTCATCGCGTGGGAGTACCTCTTCTACTTCGGCGGCGGCACGCCGCCGTGGATGAGCGGGATGGCCCAGGCCACCGGCGTGCAGGCGCTCGGCCGGGCGGCCACGCTGCTCGACGAGCCGAACTACCTGGAGACGGCCCGGCGGGCACTTGGCGCATTCGAGGTCGGCCCGCCGACCGGAGTGCGCACGACCGGGTTCCGCGGCGGGGTGCATTACTTGCAGTACTCATTCGCGCCGCGGCTGTTCATCTTCAACGCGTTCCTGCAATCCCTGATCGGCCTGCACGACTTCGGCCTGCTTGCCGACGACGACCGCGCGCGAGGACTCTTCCGCGACGGCGCGCCGGAGGCGCGCCAGGAGATCCCGTACAGCGACGTGGGTGACTGGTCGCTCTACAACTACGCCGGCCACGAGTCGAACGGCGACTACCACGAGCTGCTGCGCGAGCTCCTGGAGAGCATGTGCACGCGCCGGCTGGGTGCGCTCTACTGCGATTACGCGCGCCGCTACCGCGGCTATCAGATCGATCCACCCGAGCTCACCTGGAAGGGTCCGGAAGTCGCGACGGAGAATGAGCCCGCCGCGATCCGCTTCAATGTGTCCAAGCTCTCGGCGATCGAGGTGAAGGTCACGAACCCGAGCGGCAAGCTCGTCTTCAGCCGCCTGGCGACCTTCCGCCGCGGCGACGGCGCCTTCACCTGGACCCCGCATGGCCCGGGGCTGTTCACCGTGAGCGTGGCGGCGAAGGAGCTGCGCACCGGGCTCGGCAAGCGCGATCGCGACGGCGGCGAGATCCAAGTGGAGAACCGGCCGGGTTGAGGGGCTCCGGCGGCGAGGCGGCGCGCGTCGCCCGCCGCGGAGCGATGTCTTTAGAGTGCGACGGCTGATGGCGCCCCGCACAATCCTCTACACAGGGAAGGGCGGAGTCGGCAAGACGAGCGTGGCCGCCGCGACAGCGCGCAACTGCGCAGCCGCGGGCCTGCGCACCGTCGTGCTTTCGACCGACCCCGCTCACAGCCTGTCCGACTCACTCGAGGCTCCGCTCGGGGCCGAGCCGACCCAGGTCGGCGCGACCCTGTTCGGCCAGGAAGTGCAGGCGCAGGAGGAGATGGAGCGCCACTGGGAGGGCGTGCAGGGCTGGCTCGGCGACCTGCTCGCGGAGCGCGGCATCGACCGGATCTCGGCGGAGGAGCTGACCGTCCCGCCCGGCATGGACGAGCTCTTCTCGCTGCTGTGGATCAAACGCCACCATGAGGAGGGCGAGTTCGACTGTGTGGTCGTGGACTGCGCGCCGACCGGCGAGACGCTTCGGCTGCTCTCGTTCCCAGACGTCGTGACCTGGTGGCTCGAGCGCATCCTGCCCTCGCAGCGCAGGCTCGCGCCATTTGCCCGCACGCTGTTCGACATGCCGCTGCCAGGTGAGGCGGTGTTCGACGACGTGGAACGCCTGGCGCGCAACCTCGTGGCGATGAACGGCATCCTCCGGGACCGCTCCCGCACGACGGTCCGGCTCGTGACGAGCCCAGACCGGATGGTGGTGAAGGAATCGATGCGGACCTTCACCTACCTGAACCTCTACGGCTATCTCACCGACGCGGTCGTGGTGAACAGGCTGCTGCCGCAAGACGGATACTTCGCCGCGTGGCGGGAGGCGCAGGAGGAGCAGCTCGCGCTCGTGCGGTCGGCCTTCGCGCCCGTGCCCGTCCTCGCTGCGGACTACTTCGAGCGGGAGGTGGTCGGGCCGGAGATGCTCGACAGGCTCGGTGAAGCGGTGTTCGGTGAGCGCGACCCCGCCGCGATCCTGTACGACCGGCTCTCGCAGGAACTCGCGACCAGCAACGGTGGCGCGACGCTACGGGTGGCCGTGCCGTTCGCCGAGCGTGGCGACCTGAGCCTGAAGAAGATCGGACTCGAGGTGATCGTGCGGGTGGGCGACCAGAAGCGGACGATCATGCTGCCGCCGGCGCTGTCCGCATACGCGGCAGCCGGCGCGCGCTTCGAGGACGGTGCACTGGAAATCGTCTTCGAGAAGGGCGCCGATGGATCCGACTGACGAGCCCCGCCCGAACGGCGAGCACCGCCCGCTTGATCCCGCCGCGCTCTTCGTGATGCTCGACGGGATGCGCCGGATGGCGCCGCGCGAGCTGGAGGGTCAGGTCACGAACCTGATCCGCGAGTTCCTGCTGACGCTGCGCTCGCTGATCGACTGGTACCTGGAGCGCCTGGACCGCAAGCCGCACGAGCCCACGGTGGAGGACATCCCGATCGAGTAGGCGTGACCCTCCCGCCGCCGCGGCAGCCCGCTGCGCTTTGCGCCGCTATTCGAACGTCAAAAGTCAGCATCCCCCGTCGCGGGCGGGGCGAGTTCTCTATCCCCATCCGGGGGACCCCATCAATGCCCGCAGTTAGCGCGGTCCCGGCGCCGGCCGCCGCTCTCCCGGGCGCGCTAGCCCTCCCGGCCGCCCTCCGGGAACCGCGGCAGGTGGCCGCCTGCGTCGTGGAGGATCAGGTTCCAGAGGCGGCGCACCTCCTTCGGATGGCGATGCGCGATGTTCTTAAACTCGCCGCGGTCGTGGCGGCGGTCATAAAGGCGGAGCTCCTCGCGGCGGTTGCCGGCGATCAGGAGCCAGCGGTCGTCGCCCGCGCTCACGTGCGTGTTGTAAGACGCCGTCCTGTAGCCGCGCTTCCTGCGTGGCTGCCGGCCGTTGAAGAGCGGGGAGAGATCGGCGCCGTTCATGCCGCGCGGCGCGTCGACGCCGAGCATCGAGAGGACCGTCGGGCCGATGTCGTGCGTGGACGCGTAGTAACCGCTGGTCCTGCCCTTTGCCTTGCCGGCGGGATGGCGCATCGCCATCGGTACGTGCGTCAGCTCCTGGTGCATCTCCGAGTAGCGCTTGCCCACCCAGCCGTGCTCGCCGAGCAGCACGCCGTGGTCGCTCACCAACATCACGAGCGTGCTGTCGGCGAGCCCCAGGTTCTCTAGGCGGTCGAGGAAGCGCCCGAGCCACACGTCCACGAGCGTGACCTCGGCGGCGTACAGTTGGCGCACCCGGCGAAGCATCCGCCGCGACAGGTCCATGTCTCGGGTTTGCGCCGCCGGCGTGGCGAAGGGCTGGATCGGCTCGAGGCCTCCAACGCGCGCCGGTCCGTACATGTCGACCAGGCGCCGGGGCGCGTCCCAGGGCTCATGTGCGTCGAAGGAGTCAATCACGAGAGCGAACGGCTGCGGGCGCGTGCGTGCCCACTCGATCCAGCCCATCGCCTCGCGGAACACCTTTGCCGCGTTGTAGTCCTCCTCGCGGCGGTTACGCGGGTTCAGAGCCAGGTAGTTCGCCATTCGCCGCTCGGCGGTGGTCCCCCTGAGTGCCTTCGGGAGGTAGTGGTCGAGCTCCCGCCGTGAGGGCAAGCCGCGCGGCCGGCGCTGGACCGGCACCTGCCCCGCCACGAGCTCCATCCGGTCGAACTTGGCCCTGAAGCGCTTGTGCACGGGAAGCAGGAGGTGCGGGTTGTCGGTCACGTAGCCGCTGGTCCAGCCGGCCTTCCGGAGCGTGGCTGTCCACATCTCGCCGTCGCTGCCCACCGGCTCCCAGCCCGGCTGCGGCGGAAGGTCGTGCCAGCGAGGCCGCCAACCACGGAACGGGAAGGTCCGCTTGCCGGCCATGATCGCTCGCCGCGCGGGGATGGTCGGCATCCCCTCCGGATACGCGTTGAGGAAGCGCACCCCCTGGCGGCCGAGCTTATCCCAGCTCGCGGTGCGCGCGCGGCTGCCGTAGATGTGGTCCGCGCGCAGGCTGTCCATCACCACCACCACCACGTTCATCGGCGGCGGCGCCTGCGCGCCCGCGCCGCGCGTGGCGAGCAGCGTGAGCCCGACCGCGCCGGCTCCCCCGGCGCGAAGGAGCTCGCGTCGCGACACCTCCGCCGACATGCCGCGGCTACCGGCCCTTGGTGATGTCGATCGAGCGGATCGCGTGCTCGTCGGGCAGCTTTGCAAGCACCTCGCGCACGATGTCGTGGACGTCGCGCTCGTCGTGCCCGAAGTCGTCGAGGAAAGACTTCAGCGCGGTGTAGGTGATCTTCAGTTGGGCCGGAGTGAGATCGAGCCGGTAGGCGATCTCGTCCGGCCCGATGAGATGCAGTTCGTCGTCGGCCATGGGTGCCGGACAGCGTACAAAGTAGGCTTCGAGCGTGGCCAAGACCTGGGTGCTCACCGGCTCGCTCGACAACTTCCGCGCCACGCGAGGGCGCGGCTTTCGGGTGATCGGCGCCAAGGAGGGCCGGCGCGGAATGGCCGAGCAGATTGCCCCCGGCGACCGGATTGTCTTCTACGTGACAGGCGTGCAGGCGCTTGGTGGCATCGTCCGCGTGACCGGCGAGATGTACGAGGATCGCGAGAAGATCTGGCCGGGGAAGCCCGGGAAGGTGGACGCCTATCCGTGGCGCTTCGAGACCGAGCCGGAGATCGTGCTCGAAGAGGACGAGTTCGTGCCGGCCGTCGAGCTGGTCGGGCAGCTCGAGCACATCGCAAAATGGCCTGCGGAGCACTGGCACCTCGCCTTCCAGGGCCAGCTCAGGACGATCTCCGACGCCGACGCCAAGCTGCTCGAGCGCCGCATCCGCGAGGGCGCCCGCGCCGCGGCGTGATCCACGCGCGCCACTACACACTCGAGGAAGCCTCCGAGCTACTCCCGAGGGTGATTGAAATCATCGAGCGGATGCGCGTGGCCCGCAACCAGCTCGGGGACCGCGAGGCGCGCGATGCCCTCTCGGAAGCGGGGCCGACCAACGGTGGGGGCCCGCCCGGCCGCACCGTTTCGCACGGCTTCCTCGAGCTGCGCGACTCGATGATCGAGCTTCGCGAGCTGGAGGTGGTCCTCCGCGACCTCGACCGGGGGCTGCTCGACTTCCCCTCGCTCCGAGACGGCCGCGAGGTCTACCTGTGCTGGCAGGAGGGCGAGGACGGCATCCGGTTCTGGCATGAGCCCGACGCCGGCTTCGGCGGCCGCCGGCCGCTCGACGATGGCTGAGTTCGCGGCCCGCGTCTTCCGGGCCGCCCGTCTGCTCAACTTCGAGCAGCGCCTCGCCGGAGCGGCCGCCGTCCTTTTGATCGTCAGCACCTTCGGCCCGTTCTCGTTCGTGGAGGCCGGAGAACTGCTGCTGGCGGGTGGAGTGCTAGCGCTGCTGTTCGCTCGCGCCGAGGGCAGGCGGTTCCACCTCCCCTTCGGGGACGGGACGGCGATCGCCGCGGCGGGCGTCTGGGCCGGCGCGCTGATCCTCGCCCGCCTGTTCGACCGCCCACTCGGTCAGAACCTGCTGGCGCTGACCTGCGCCGCGATCCTGGTCCTTGCGGGCGCACGCGAGCGCGCCAAGCGCCCCGCCGACGACCTGCCTCCCGAGCACGAGACCCCCCCGATTCGCAAAAGCCGCCCGCCACGCCGCCCGGGCGCGGCCGCCGAGGCAACCACGGACCCGCTGCCTCCGCCCGAGTTCAAGCCCTACGAGCCGCACTCCGGCGAGCAGCTGCATCTTGGGCCGGACGACCAGGAAGATGCATGAGCGTCACCCCAACCCCGGCCCCCACGATCTGCAGCGTGGCCGCCAGCACGAGCGCTTCCGCGGATCCGAGACCCGTGACCACCGCGCCGGCGAGCGCGGCGCCGAGCGCGAACGATCCGACCTTCAGCCCGACCGCGCTCGTGAACACCTGCCCGTATAGCGAGGGCGGCACGTACTGCTGGCGGACCGCGAACTGGGACGCCAGCGCCGGGCCGTCGACCAACGCCGCAAGCGAAACCAGGACGAGGAACACGGGCAGTGAGCCCGCGAGCGGCCAGCTGAGCATCAATAGCCCGAAGGTCGCGTAGCCGCCGACCACGATCCGCTCGGGAGGAAAGCGCCGCTGGATGCGAACCAGGCTCAGCGCTCCGAGCGTCGAACCAACCGCGAACGCGGCCCACATGTAGCCCGACGCGCTCCGCTCCACGCCGAGGTGGTCGACCGCGAACAGGGGAAAGGCGACCGTGAGCAGTCCCAGCCCGGCCATCCCGAACGCGGCAGCCGCCGTCACGCCGCGCAGCTGCGGCACGAGCACAATCTGGCGCAGCCCGTCCACGGCGATGCTCCAGAGCGTGCGCTCGTCCGCTCGATCTGGAGGCGAGTCGAGAGCAGGGATCCGCACGATCAGCGCCAGCGCTGCGAGGGCAAGCGCGGCCTCCACAAGCAGTGGGATCTCCGGGCCCGCGACCGCTGACAGCGTGCCCGCCAGCGCGGGGCCGACCACCAGCGCCGCGTTGAAGCTGGTGGTCTCCACCGCGTTCGCGGGAGGCAGCAGCTCGCCCGGCACGAGCGTCGGGATCATGCTCGTGAAGCCGCCGAACGAGAGCGGATACGTGATCCCCGCCGGCACCACGACGAGCGGAATGACCCAGCTGGGTGTGTGGCCGATGAGCAGCACGAGCGCCACCAGCACCGTTGCGATCACGATCTGGTCGATAACCATCAGCGTCCTGCGCCGGCCCGTGAGGTCGAGCCAGGCGCCGAGCAGCGGGCCGCTGACAAGGCTCGGCAGTGTGATCGCTGCCACGGTGGCTCCTGCGAGCGCGGGGCTGTCGGTGCGGTCGAGCACCAGCAGCACCACACCCACCCCGAACATCTCGTCGGAGACTCGTGCCAGCGTGGCGGCGGAGAGGAACTTCACGTAGCCGGGCTGCGCGCGCAGACCCCTCAGCGACTCGCGATCCATCAGCGCGCCGGTGGTATCGCCTGCCGGAAGCGAAAGCGGAAGTCGGGGTCCACCCGCTTCTTGATCTCGCGCAGGCGCTCGAGGTTGGATCCGTAGTAGGCGCGCTGCCAGTGCTCGAGCTGCGGGTCGATGTAGTTCTGGTACGCCTCGCCGGACACGTGCGGCCGCAGCGCGCGCCACACGCCGTTGATCCAGCGCCTGCTCGCCCTGCCCGCCGCGCCGCCGTTGAAGTACGCGAGGTACTGGAGCGAGAAGAGCATGTCGCGGTGCACGAAGGCGGTGGCGTCGCGCGCCGGGCGGTTGAGCGCGCCTCCGTACGCGTCGAGGAGCAGTGCGCCGGAACCGAGCGACGGGTTGCGCTGCCGGCGCTCGATCCAGTCGATCATGGTCGCCCGCCCCTTCGGTCCCAGGCGCTTGTCGAAGTAGTCGGACTTCGCGAAGAAGCTCGATCGTGTGGAGCGGTGGCATGCCGCGAAACCGCCGTCGAGACAGCCGGCCCAGCGAAGCACGAGCGAGAAGTAGCTCGAGCTGCCGCTGCTGAGGCTCGCCCCCGCAACGCCGGTCAGCGGCCTCAAGAGCCGACGCAGCTTCGCGGGGTCGCCGAGGTACTGCCCGACCGCGGCCACGCGCGGAGCGCTCGAGCCGCCGCTCGTGCCGAGCGAGAAGATCGAGGTGAGCGCCGGCGGCGCCTCGGGTGCAAAGCGCTGCCACGCCGCAAGCGCCTGCTCGGCCTGGGACCACGGCCACGAGACGCTGAACCACGCGCCACCGGGCGCTCGGTGGGTCTTGAGTGTCAGCGCGGTGACTATCCCAAAGTTGCCACCGCCGCCGCCGCGGCACGCCCAGAACAGGTCCTCGTTCGTGTCGGCGTCCACGTGCCGTACTCGTCCGTCGGCGGTCACGATGCGTGCGGCCAGCAGGTTGTCGCTCGTGAGGCCGAAGCGGCGCCTGGCGAGGCCGTGCCCGCCACCGAGCGCGAGGCCGCCGATTCCCACCGACGGGCACGAGCCCGACGGAACGGTCACTCCCCGCCGGGTGAGCGCGCGTTGCACGTTGATCAGCTGTGCACCCGGGCCGACGGTCGCGCGGCCCCCTGCCATCCGCACGCCCCGCAGCTTGGAGAGGTCGAGCACCACGCCGTCGCCCGTGCTCGAGTAGCCCGCGTAGCTGTGGCCGCCGGACCGGGCCACCACGCGCACGTCGAAGCGGTCCGCCCAGCGCACCGCCGCGGCCACGTCTGCCGTGCTCTCCACCTGCACCACGGCGTCGGGCCGGAGACCCTCGAAGCGGCGGTTGTAGACGATGCGGGTGCTGTCGCGGGGCACGAGCACCCGGCCCCGCACCGCGGACCTAAGCTCCCGAAGCGCCCGCTTCGAGATCCCCGACGACCCCGCCGGCAGCCGCAGGAGGATCGCGCCGCCGGCCGTGCCTACGAGGAACTGGCGGCGGTCGAGCTCGGCCATCCGCTCATTCCAGCAGACCCCTGTTCAGGCCACTGGGGAGTCGTCGTCCGGCGGCGCCTCAAACTGCATGGTCACGAACCTCGTCGGGATGCCCTTCTCCCCGGAGTTCGTGAGGCGCGCGCGGCTGCGCGATTCGATCCTCTCGACCTGAGCGAGCGCTTCCGCGACCAGCTTCGTCAGCTCGCCCCATCCCTCGTCATCGAGAATCATGGGGCTGTGTGAGAGCTGCCTGTCGGTGCGCGCCTCGAACGTGCCGGCCTCCATCGCGTCTGACACGTCCGCCCAGATGATCTGCAGCGCGACGTCGGAAATCGTCTGCCGACTCGACCGCGGTAGGCGCTTCCAGTCGCGGTCACTGAAGAACGGTCGCACGAGCGCACGGTAGTAGTGCTCGATCGCCCCGCGGCGCTGCGCTGTGTCTACAAGCTCGATGCAGCCAAGGTCCTGGAGTGCCCGCACGTGATAGCTCACGTTGGGCAGGCGCTCGTCAATCATCTCGGCAATCTCGTTCGGGCTCGCGGTTCGCTCGTTGAGGATCCCGAGGATTCGAGCGCGCATGGGGTGAGAGAGGGCCTTTGCGATCCGGGGGTCGACCAGATCAAGCGTCGTGCGCGGCACGTAGCGACCTTAATCGAAAGCGGATGCCCGCGACAGGGGCACGCCCTTGCTCACTTCGTCAGGCTGGCGCGCCGTGGCTCGGAGTGACGGCCGGCATCTCGCCGTGCCGGTAGAACTCCACCGGCTCGGCGGCGAGCGGCGCACTTCCGAGGATGAGGTCGGCCGACTTCTCGGCGGTCATCATCACGGGCGCGTAGATGTTCCCGTTCGTCACGTAGGGGAACACCGATGCGTCCACCACGCGCAGGCCGTCGACCCCGTGCACGCGCATGTTGAGCGGGTCGACCACCGACATGTCGTCCGTTCCCATCCGGCAGGTGCACGACGGGTGCAGCGCGGTCTCGGCGTCCTTCGCCACCCAATCGAGGATCTCCTGGTCAGTCTCGACCTCGCGCCCAGGTGACAGCTCGCCGCCGCTGAAAGACTCGAAGGCCGGTGCGTCGAGGATCCTCCGGGTGACGCGTACGGCTTCGATCCACTCGCGCCGGTCGTTCTCGGTCGACAGATAGTTGAAGAGCAGCGCGGGCTTCACGCGCGGGTCGGCGCTCACCGCCTTGCAGGTGCCGCGAACGTCCGAGTACATCGGCCCGACGTGCACCTGGTAGCCGTGGCCGCCGCCGCCCTCCGGGAGCGTCCCGTCGTAGCGAACCGCGATGGGCAGGAAGTGGTACATCAGGTTCGGGTACTTCACTTCGTCGTTGCCGCGCACGAAGCCGCCCGCCTCGAAATGGTTCGTGGCACCGGGACCGGTCTTGCGTAGCAGCCACTCGAGGCCCACCAACGGTCGCCGCTTCATGGCGAAGTAGGGCGCCATCGTGACCGGCTGGGTGGCGCTGTGCTGGATGTAGACCTCGAGGTGGTCCTGGAGGTTCTCGCCCACGCCGGGAAGGTCTGCCACCACGTCGATGCCGAGCGCGCGGAGCTCCCTCGCCGCGCCGATGCCGGAGAGTTGGAGCAGCAGGGGTGAGTTGATCGCGCCGCCGCAGAGGATCACCTCACCGGCTCGCACCGTGCGACTGCCGCGGCCCTTTCGTGAGTAATCGACGCCCACCGCGCGGCTGCCCTCGAACTGGATCTTGGTGGCGAATGCCCGGGTCTCGACCGTCAGATTCGGGCGCTTCATCGCGGGGTGCAGGTAGGCGCGGGCGGCCGAGAGGCGCTTGCCGTCGTGAACGTTGCGGTCGAAGGCGGCGAAGCCCTCCTGGCGGTAGCCGTTCACGTCGTCTGTGAGCGGGTAGCCGGCCTGCTGCACGGCCTCGAAGAAAGCGTCGAAGAGCGGCCCCCTCGCCGGGCCGCGCTCAAGCACGAGCGGGCCGTCGTGGCCCCGGAACGGATCGTCCGCCGCCGCCGCGAGGCAGTTCTCCATGCGCTTGAAGTACGGCAGGCAGTGCGCGTGGTCCCAGGTCTCCATGCCGGGGTCGGAGGCCCAGCGCTCGTAGTCCAGCGGGTTGCCGCGCTGGAAGATCATCCCGTTGATCGAGCTCGAGCCGCCGAGCACCTTCCCGCGCGCGTGGTACACGCGCCGGCCGCCCATGTGCGGCTCCGGCTCGGACTCGTACTTCCAGTCGTAGAAGCGGCTGCCGATCGGGAACGCCAGCGCCGCGGGCATGTGGATGAACACGTCCCACGGATAGTCGGAGCGCCCCGCCTCCACCACGAGCACGCTGGTGCCGGGATCCGCCGACAGCCGGTTCGCGAGCGCGCTGCCCGCGGACCCGCCGCCGACGATCACGAAGTCCCAGCGCTCGCTCACGAGCTCGCGGCCAGCTCCTGCTTCGGCGTCTCTTTCTTCGGGTCGATGAACGGCTTCTCGACGACGACCGCGGAGGTCCGCCCCTCCGGCCGCTCGACCTCGAGCTCCGTGCCGAGCTCGGACTGCTCGATCGGCACCATCGCGTAGCCGATGTTCTTCTCGAGCCGCGGCGAGAAACAGGCCGACGTGACCCTCCCGATGCGGCTGCCGTCCTTATGGACCGTGAACACGTCGATCATCGAGCCATCGTTGTACGAGCCAAGCTGCTCGCCGCCGATCTCCACGCCCACGAGCTTGCGCTTGGGGCCCTCGGCCTTGATCTTCGCCAGGGCGTCCTTGCCGATGAAGTCGGTGCCCGACTCGAGGTCGACCATCCAGTCGTAGCCCATGCCGACCTCGTAGGGA
>Ga0126307_10002177_pt1 | contig 13184 bp, 12 predicted proteins | sample Plot28_FD_89955 | JGI IMG/M metagenome (GOLD analysis project Ga0126307, IMG submission 89955) | Serpentine soil microbial communities from UC McLaughlin Reserve, CA, USA - Plot28 | ecosystem: Environmental > Terrestrial > Soil > Grasslands | place: USA: UC McLaughlin Reserve, Lake County...
CGGCTGGGCATCCGCGTGCAGGACCTGCTCGACGAGAAGATCCTCAAGAAGAAGATCACCGCCGCGATCGAGCCCAAGCGGCTCAGCCTGCGCCCGTACGCGAAGTCCCCGGAGCTCGACCTGCAGTCGATGACCGAGGACTACCTCACGTACGGCCACCGCATCGAGCAGTACATCGCCGACACCTCGCGGCTGACGTGGGATGTGCTGGACGCCGGCGGCAACGTGCTGTTCGAGGGCGCGCAGGGGACGCTGCTCGACATCGACCACGGCACGTATCCGTTCGTGACCTCGTCGAACGTCGTGGCCGGCAGCGCGTGCGCCGGCGCGGGCGTCGGCCCCAAGGACATCGACGAGATCTGGGGCGTGGCGAAGGCCTACGCCACCCGCGTCGGCGCGGGCCCCTTCCCCACCGAGCTCGACGACGACCTCGGCGTCGCCATCCGCGAGGCCGGCGGCGAGTACGGGACGACGACCGGCCGGGCGCGCCGCGTCGGCTGGATCGACCTCGTCGCCCTGCGCTACGCCGCCCGCATCAACTCGCTCGACTACCTCGCGGTGACCAAGCTCGACGTGCTGACCGGCCTCGGGAAGCTCAACGTCTGCACGCGCTACCGCGGCGCCGACGAGGCGACGTTCGACGCCTATCCCTACCACCAGACCGTCATGCACCAGGCGGCCGGCGACTACGAGCAGCTGCCCGGCTGGGACGAGGACCTCGGCGAGTGCCGCGAGGAATCCGACCTCCCGCAGGCCGCGCGCGACTACCTGGCCTACATCGCCGAGTTCGTCGGCGTGCCGGTCGCGCTCGTCGGCGTGGGCCCGGGCCGCGAGCAGGTCATCTGGACCGAGGCCGGCCGCGCGTCACGCGCGGCGGCCGCCCCGGCGCCCGCCTAGTCCATGATCGTGCGCGTGTCCACGACGAAGTCGTGGAGCGCGCGGTTCTCCTCGTCCCACAGTGGCCAGAGGTAGTCGAGAAGCGTGGCGATCCCGCCGGTGACCGTGGCGGCGATCCCGACCAGCAGCGATTTGATCAGCACCTCGCGCAGCATCGCGAACCCGAAGGTGATGTCGCCGCCCTGCGCGCGGATAACCCGCGTGCCGACCGCCATCCGGCCGAGCGTCTTGCCATTCGTGCGCGCCATCAGCGCCGGGGCGTAGAGCAGCGCCACGATGGTCACACAGATCGTCGCGAGCAGCCCGCCGACGATGAGCGACACGATGCCGACGTCCTCGTCGGCGAAGAAGCCGACCGAGAACGGGGCGGTGATGGCGATGAACAGCAGGATGCCGCCGACGCCGACGATGAGCCCGTCGATGACCAGAGCGCCGGCGCGCCGCCACCACCCTGCGAGCACGTAGCGGCCGAACGCCGGCTCGCCACCGGCGCGCGCGCCGACCGGGCCGCCCGCGCCGGGTGGCGCCGGGCTGGTGTACCCGGGCGGCCGCTCGGGCGCCGACCCGCCGCCGAGGGGATCGCCGGGTTGCAGGCCGCCGCGGGGATCGCTCATGCGCGCGACTCTATCTCCACCGCTCGAGCCGCTCCGCCTCGCCGACCTCGCGCACGACCCGCGCCGGCACGCCCATGACGAGCGCGCCGGCCGGCACGTCGCGCGTCACCACGGCCCCCGCCGCCACGAACGCCTCCTCGCCGATCTCCACGCCGGGCAGGAGCACCGCGGCGCCGCCGACCCGGCACGCGCGCCGCAGCCGCGCGCCGCGCAGCGCGTAGTCGGGGGCGTGGCGACCCATCGTGTCGTCGTTCGTGGTCAGCACGCCCGGCGCGAGGAACACGTCGTCCTCCACGACGGAGAACGCGGTGAGGTAGACGTCGGTCTGCATGCGCACGCGCGCACCGACCTCGACGTCGTTGTCCACGACCGATCCGCGGCCGATCACCGAGTCGGCGCCCACCACCGCCCGCTCGCGCACGTAGGCCTGGTCGCCGACGATCACGCCGTCCGCGAGCCGCGCGCCCGTGAGGACGACGGCACCGCAGCCGACGACCGCGCCCGCGCCGACGGCGAGCGGCGGCGGCGGCTCGCGCCGCGCCGTGGAGTGGCGCCCGAGCGCCGGCGGCTTGCCGAGCACCGCGTGGTCCTGCACCGCGCAGCCGTCGCCGAGCACCGTCCCGGCGTGCACGACCGCATGCGCGCCCAGCCGCACCCCGTCGCCGAGCATCGCCCCGTCGCCCACCACGGCGAAGGGCCCGAGCTCCACGCCCGCGCCCAGCCGCACCCCGTCGCCGATCGCCGCCTCAGCCCGCGGCGGCACCCTGCTCCCGGCGCGAGGCGTCGAGGCTCTCCTGCAGGCCCTCGAGCACGCGGACGACGCGGAGCCCCGCGTCGCCGTCGGAGACCGGCGCACGCCGCTCGCGCACGCAGGCGACGAAATGCTCGCACTCCAAGCGCAGCGGCTCGCGGTTGTCGATCCGCGGGCTCCAGATGTCACCCGACCGGGTGATGTACTCGCCGTAGGAGCCGGCGTCCTGGTCGAACCCCTTGTCGTAGACGGTGACCTTGCGCTCCAGCGCCATGTCGTCGAACGTCGCCATCCGCCGCGCGCCGACGACCGTGAAGCGCCGCTCCTTGTGCGGGTCCAGCCAGGAGAGGTGCAGGTGAGCGGCGAGGCCGGACGGGAAGCGCAGGAAGCCGAAGACGACGTCCTCGATGCCCGGGCGCATGTAGGACTCGCCGCGCGCCTCGACCCAGTGGGGCTCCTCGCCGGCGAGGTGCAGCACGACCGACACGTCGTGCGCGCCGAGCGACCACAGCGCGTTCTCGTCCGCCCGCAGCTTGCCGAGGTTCAGGCGGTTCGAGTACAGGTAGTGGATGTCGCCGAGCTCACCGGCGTCGGCGATCTCCTTGAGCTTGGCGACGCCAGGGTGGTAGACGAGCAGGTGGCCGACCATCAGCGTGCGGCCCGTCTCGCGCGCCGCCGCCACCGCGCGCTCGGCCTCCGTCGCCGACTGCGCCAGCGGCTTCTCGACGAAGCAGTGCTTGCCGGCGCGCAGGACCTGCTCGGCCAGCGAGCCGTGCGTGGGCACGGGCGTCGCGAGCACGATCGCGTCGAGCGCATCGTCGGCGAGCAGGTCCTCGAGGTCGGCCGTGAGGCGGGTCTGCGGGAAGGCGGGCGCCCAGCGCACCCGCGCGGCCTCCGAGGCGTCGCAGCACCAGGCCAGCTCGCACCCGGGCAGGGCCGCGAAGTTGCGCGCCAGGTTGGGCCCCCAGTAGCCCAGCCCGGCGACGCCGATGCGCAGCGGGCCGCTCACGCGCCGATCATCCCAGACAGGGCAGCCACCACCCGCTCGCCCGCCCGGCCGTCGCCGTAAAGCGGCGGGCGCTCCGCCGGAGGGGCACGGTCGAGCGCCGCCCGCGCGGCCGCGGCGTCGAGGTCGGCCAGGACGTTCCAGCCGGCCGCGACCGTCTCCGTCCACTCCGTGCGGTCGCGCAGCGTCACGCACGGCACGCCGGCGAGGTAGGCCTCCTTCTGCACGCCGCCGGAGTCGGTGAGCACCGCGCGCGCGTGGACGAGCAGCGCCGTGAACTCGATGTAGCCCAGCGGCGCGACGACGCGCACGTCGCCCAGCTCACGCGCCAGGCCGGCCGCCTCCAGGCGCGCCCGCGTGCGCGGGTGCAGCGGCAGCACCACCGGACCCGGCAGCCCCGCGAGCAGCGCGACCAGTCGGCGCAGCCGCTCCGGCTCGTCGACGTTTCCCGCGCGATGCGCCGTGGCCAGCAGGTAGCCGCCGGGGCGCACGCCGTGCGCCTCGAGCACGTCGGTCCGCGCGCGGGCGCGCGGCTGGACGAGCTGCGCCACGTCGACCATGACGTCGCCGACGACGACCACCTCCCCGGCCACGCGCTCGGAGCGCAGCCGCTCGGCCGGCGCCTCGGACGAGCACAGCAGCAGCGCGGCGGCGTGGTCGGCGAGCACGCGGTTGAGCTCCTCGGGCATGCGCCGGTCGTCGGAGCGCATGCCGGCCTCCACGTGCGCCACCGGCACGCCGGCCTGAGCGCCCGCGAGCGCGCCGGCCAGCGTGGAGTTCGTGTCGCCGTAGACGAGCAGCGCGTCGGGCGCCTCACGCTCCACGAGCGGCGCGAGCGCCGCCAGCATCCGCGCCGTCTGGGCGCTGTTGGACCCGCCGCCGAGCTTCAGGTGGTGCTCCGGTCGCGGGAGCGCGAGCTCCTCGAAGAAGATCCGCGACAGCTCGTCGTCGTAGTGCTGGCCGGTGTGGACGAGGACCTCCCCGGCCACCGCGCGCAACCAGTCCGAGACGGCGGCCGCCTTGACGAACTGCGGCCGGTTGCCCACTACGGTCAGGACCCGCACTATGCGGGAAAGGCGGTTAACGCTGACCGCGGTCTGGGGTATGACATGGCGTCAAGAATGCCGGTGCTCCTCCACAGCGTCCGCGGCACCGTACAGGGCGTCTTCGCCGCCGGCCGGCACGTGCTCTGGTACGTGAACTGGCAGACCGGCGGCGGCCGCGTCGTCGTCCGCCACTCCCGCTAAGCGCGCACCGGCGCCTCCAGCTCCCGCTCGATCCGCGCCCGCAGGCGCGCCCGCGCGTCCTCGGTGACGGGCCCCGGTGCGGCCGGCAGCTCCATCGCGTCGATCGCCGCAATCGGCATGACCTCGCGGACGGTGGACGCGATGAACGCCTCCTCGGCCGCGGACAGGTCGTCGAGCGTGCACGGCGCCTCGCGCGCGCCGGTGTCGGCGATGACGCGGTCGCGCGTGATCGAGGCGAGGATGTGATCGCCGAGCGGCGGAGTCAGCAGCACGCCGTCGCGAGCCCAGAAGAAGCTCCACGTCGGCCCCTCGAGCACGCGGCCGTGCGGCGTCACGAGCAGCGCCTCGTCGTAGCCGCTCTCGCGCGCGAGGCGGCCGGCGAGCATGTTAGCCGCATACGAGAGCGTCTTGAGCCCGTCGAGGATGCGGTTGGGCGCATAGGGCACGGTCATCACGCGCGCCGCCTCGGCACGCTCGGGCAGCGCCTCGACGATCGCGAGCCGCCGGCCGCCGCGCGTGACCACGAGCCGCAGCAGCGCGTCGCCCGGCGTTGCGGCCTGAAGCAGTGCGTCGACCTCGGCGCGCAGGGAGCGCTCCTCGAACGGGAGGCGCAGGCCGGCGCACGAGCGCCCGAGCCGGGCGTAGTGGTCCTCGAGCGCGAACGGTCGCCCGTCGTAGAGCCGCACGACCTCGAAGCCGCCGTCGCCGCGCAGGAGCCCCTCGTCGGTGACCGGGATGCGCGCCTCGCCGGCGCGGCCGATCGCGCCGTCGACGCTCGCGAGCTCCATGGGCGCATGCTGACAGACACGCGAGTGACGACTGACAGGAGGGGCGGGGCGGGTACGACGCCCGCGTACCTACGACGGAAGGAGCCGACATGGGCGACGGGACGAGCGACGATCTGAAGGGCCGCGTCAAGGAGGCCGGCGGGGACCTGACCGGCGATCGGAGCCTGAAGAACGAGGGCAAGGTCGACCGGGCGACGGGGACCGTGAAGGACAAGGTGGGCGACGCGGCCGACAAGGTCAAGGACGTCGCCAACCCCGACCGGCGCTAGCCGGCGTCAAAGCCGCGCGGCTCACCAGCCCCCGGCGCCGGACGGCGGCGGGGGCGGCAGCTCGCGCACGGTGGGGATCGAGAAGGTCCGGGGTGTGAGCACGCTCATGCCCCGGAGCCTCGCCGTCCCCGGTTGGGAAACGCTTGCGGCGAGATTGCTGCCGGCGCGGCGGCTGCCGGCGCAGCGCACAATGCCGGTGTGATGCGAGCCGTCGCGGCGATCGCGGTCCTGGCGGCGGTGGCCGTGTGGACGCCCGCCGCATCGGCGGCCGGCCTGCGCGCGGGCGTCGGCAAGGCCGACATCACGCCCCGTACCGGCTACTACCTGGGCGGCTGGACGCGCGCCGACCGCACCGCTGGAGGCCAACACACGCGCCTGTTCTCGCGCGCGCTGGTGCTCGAGCGCGACGGCCACAAGCTCGCGCTGGCCCAGGTCGACCTCTTCATGGTGCCGGGCGGGATGGTGCAGCAGATCGGCGAGCGGCTCGCCGATCTCGGCCTCTCGGAGCGCAACATCGTCATCTCGGCCTCGCACACGCACTCGGGCCCGGGCGGCTACGCGAACTTCCCGACGCTGAACACCGCGGCGCCGAGCCTCGAAACGGCGACGGACCCGTTCTCCTTCGCCCGGTTCATCACCCCGCAGCCGGCGGACCCCGCGCTCTACCGCTCCTGACCGAGCAGATCGCCACGGCGATCCGCCGCGCCGACGCCGACCTCGGCCCCGCGCTCGCCGGCTGGGGCTCGGCGCGGCTGCCCGGGCTCACCCAGAACCGCAGCCTCGAGGCGCACCTCGCCGACCACGGCGTGCTGGTCGAACGCGGCCAGGGACGGGTCGAGCAGGATCCCGGCGGCTACGAGCACACGATCGACCCTGACGTCGACGTGCTGCGCGTCGACAAGCTGGCCCGGCGGACCGCTCCCCGCCCGCCCGCCTTCACCGGCCGCGCCGCGTTGCGACGGGTGCCGATCGGCGCGTGGACGACGTTCGCCGACCACGGCACCGTGACCAAGTCCTCGTTCGAGTTCTACAACGCCGACCACCACGCGTCGGCGATGCGGGTGTTCGAGCGGGCGGTCCGCCGGCGCGGGCGCGTGCCGCGCGGGCAGGAGGTGCTCAACGTCTACGGCAACTCCAACGAGGGCGACATGTCCGCGGGGCTGACGCGCAGTGGCCCCGCGGCGTCCGACCACGTCGGCCGCGTCGAGGCGGCAGCGATGCTCGAAGGCTGGCGCGCGGCCGGGGCGCGGCTGTCGCGGCGGCCTGACCTCGACGTCCGCTGGACGCGCGTCTGCTTCTGCGGCCAGCAGACCGAGGGCGGGCAGGTCGCCGCCCGACCGGAGGTCGGCCTGCCGTTCCTCACCGGCTCCGAGGAGGAGCGCGGCCCGCTCTTCGACCTCACGCGGCAGCACTTCGAGGGCGTCCGCTCCCCGCTCGCCGTCGGCCCGCAGGGCAACAAGGTCTTCGTGCCGTTCGCCAGCAACGTCCCCACCTCGGTGCCGCTGCTCGCGGTGCGGGTCGGGCCGCGGGTGATCGTCTCCGTCCCGGGCGAGGGGACGAAGGAGGTCGGGGCGCGGATCCGAGCGGCGGTCCAGGGCGCGGTGGCGGGCGCCGGGATCGAGCGGATCGCCGTCTCGGGCCTCGCCAACGAGTTCATCCTCTATCTCACGACGCCCGAGGAGTACGCGCGCCAGCACTACGAGGGCGGGAACACGCACTTCGGCACGTTCTCGTCGAACCTGATCGGCGTCGAGCTGGCACGGTTGGCCGGGACGCTCGTACGCGGCGAGCCGGCGCCGCCGCCGGCGCCGTACGACCCAACGAACGGCGTGCGGTCGGACGGGCCGCCCTACGGCGACGGCGCGGCGAGCGGGTCGCTGCTGGAGCAGCCCGCGGCGGCGTACCCGCGCCTCGGCCACGCGACCGTCAGCTGGCAGGGCGGCCCGCAGGGCCTCGACCGGCCGGTCGACCGCGCGTTCCTCATGGTCCAGCGCCGGCGTGGCGGGCGCTGGGTGCGCGCCGACGACGACCTGGGCCTCGCGATGCTCTGGGAGGTCGACGGCGGCGGCCGATACTCCGCGCGGTGGGAGATCCCGCGGCGCGAGCCCGCCGGGCGCCACCGGTTCGTCGTGCACGCCAAGCGCTACCGGCTGGTGTCCCGGGCCTTCGACGTCGTGCGCTCGCGCGCGCTGACCGTGCGGCAGGTCGGCCCGGCGGCGGTGGAGCTCGAGTATCCGCGGGCGCGCCGCGACGTCGACCTCACCGCCCGGCCGCGGCGCGCGAGCGGGGGCGTGGTCGACTTCGTGGTGGACGGGGCGGTCCGACAGGTCGTGCGGTCGCGCGGCGGGACGTTCCGCGTCGCTGCGCCGGACGGCGCGAGCGTGTCCGTGCCGGCGGGCGCGGCGCGCGACCGCTTCGGCAACACGAATGCCGCCGCGCTGACGCTCAGCCCGTGAAGTTCGGCGCGGTGGCGCCTTGCTCGCGACGGGCGGCAGGGCAGGCGTGCACGGTGCGCCGGCGCTGCGCCACGCGCCCGTCGGCGGTGTGCACGCGTGCCCACAGCGGGTCCCCGAACCGGCTCAGGTCGCGGGCGGGCACGCGGACCTTGAACGGCGGGGTGGTGTCGGTCTTCAGGCGGCGCCCTGCGAACGCGAAGCGCACGCGGCGGAGCGCAGGCAGGTCCGCACCGCCGACGCGCACGCGGGTGCCGCGGCGTCCGCAGTGCGCCAGCAGGCGCACGCGCACCGGCAGGCTGGCGGGCGAATCGGCGTCCGCCAGCCGCACGAGCCCGCCGAGGACGCCGACGTACGCGGCGCCGTCTCGGGACAGCGTGATCGGCGCGTAGTTGTTGTTGAAGCCGAGCCCCTCGCCGGCGAGGCGGTCGTAGACCGTGCGGCCGGTCCGGAAGTCGATCGCCGTGAGGTACCACGCGTCGATGCGGTCGGCCCGCCGCGGCTTCGAGTAGACGTAGACGAGCCCGTTGGCGAGCGAGAGCTTGGGCACGGAGGTCGGCGCGCGGACGTCGCTGTGCCAGCGCTTGACACAGCGCCCGTCCCGCGTCACGTCGACGCGCTCCACACCGGGGGTGGTCGAGGCGCCGCCCTCGGTCGCAGCCGGCCCGGTGTAGCCGTAGTTGTTCTCGGCGACGATCGCGCGGTCGGTGACGATCAGCGAGTTGTCGGTCGCGCTCGCTCCGCGGGCGAACACCGGCGCGCTGCAGACGGGCTGTCCGCTCGCCCGCTGCAGGACGACCACGTTGATGGGGTCGGCGTTGTCCGTGATGGCGACGTAGCCCGGCGCCATCAGCGACGGCGTCGTGCCCGACCCCGCCTGCGTCTGGCCGGGCTTCTTGACGCCGTCGTTGGCGTAGACGCTCCGCCAGGCGACCCGCGGCGGCTGTCCGGCGTCGGCCTCGAAGCGATACAGCGCCGTGTCGGTGACGATGTAGACCTCGTTGTCCTCGCCGACGGCGACCGAGTTGCTGATCGGCTCGCCGGTGTCAATCCAGCGGACGGCCCCGGTCGGCACCTCGACGTAGCCGACGACGCCGGCGACGGAGACGAACCAGATGCGACCCGACCAGTCGGGCAGCGCGGAGATGATCGCGTCGCCGAGCGGCACGGCCGCGCTGAGATCGTAGTCCTGCTCCAGCCGGAACCCGGGCGGCTCGGTCTCGCCGACGACCCAGATGTGCCGCGTCGTCGTGGGGATGACCGCGCGGTCGCGCTCGTCGAGCACGAAGTAGCCGCCGCCGGAGAAGTTGGTGAACGGGTTCGTGCTGCCCTGGGTCTGGATCGTGCGGGGCGGGAGCGGGAACGTCGCCAGCGCGTGCAGCGTGTCGGCCTCGAAGAGCATCAGCCGTGGTCCCGCCACGCCGACGCAGACCGTGACGATTCGACCGCGGCCGTCGAACGTGTGCGACGCGCAGTCCGCGCCCTGGAACGACGACGTCCGGGTCATGCCGCCGCCGAGCGGGCCGAACCAGGCGTTGCGATCCGTCTGCCAGGCGTCGACGTGGATGTTGCTCGCGCCGTTGGGCGCCAGGAACGGATGCGCCGGCGGTTCGGTGGCGAACACGGGGCGCGGCGTCGCCGGCGAGCCGGTGAACGGCGGCAGCGTCGCGGCGTCCGGCCCTTCGGGGATGGGCTGATGCCCCGCCGTGGCTGCGGCCGGAAACGCGCCGAGGAGCCCGAGCACGACGACGATCAACGCGACGCGCGCCACGAGCGGAACGTACCGCCGCGCGGCCGCCGCCTGCGTCAGTCCTTCACATAGACCGAGACGTGGCCGCGGCTGAGGTCTGCGAACGGCTCGCGGCCCCAGCCGGCCCAGCGGTGCTCGAGCCGCATGCCCGCCAGCCGCGCCATCAGGTCGAGCTCGGCCGGCCAGGCGTACCGGAACTCGACCGGGAACGCCTCGAGCCGCCCGTCGACGAGGTAGAAGTGCTGCGAGCTGAAGCGCTGCGTCGCCACGTCGTAGACGTCGAACGAGAAGCCCTCGGGATCGGCGCGGAACGGGATCACGGTCTGGCCGACCGGCAGGCTCTGCAGCGCCGGCACGCCGGTCTCGACCACGAACCGCCCGCCTGCCGGCAGGTGCGCGGCGGCGTTCTGGAAGCACGCGACCTGCGCCTCCTGGGTGACCAGGTTGAAGATCGTGTTGAAGACGAGGTAGACGAGCGCGAAGTCACCCGCGACGCGCGTGTCCGCGAAGTCGCCGAGCGCGACCTCGATCGCGTCGGCGCCGGGCTTGGCCCGCAGCCGGGAGAGCATCGCCTCGGAGCTGTCGATGCCGGCGACCCGCACGCCGCGCTCGGCCAGCGGCAGCGCGATCCGCCCGGTGCCGATCCCGAACTCGAGCGCCCCGCCGTCGCCGGCCAGGCCCGACAGCACGTCGACGACAGGCCGGACCACCTCGGGGTCCGACGTCCCCGCCGACCGCTGGTCGTAGAACGCGGCGACGCGCTCGCCGAAGAACCCCTCGTCCGACCCCACGATGCCCTCGCCGGGAATCGTACCTGTGCCCCGCAGCGAGTAGTGTCACCTCGTGAGGCTGCGCGACGGTACTCGGGTGGCGATCATCGGCGCCGGCCCCTCCGGCATCGTCGCTGCGAAGCACGCGCTCGAGGCCGGCTTCGACGTGACCGTGTTCGAGGCGAGCAGCGCCCTGGGTGGGCAGTGGGACACCACCGCAGCCCACAGCGGTGTGTGGCCGGGGATGCACACGAACACGAGCCGCGCGATGACCGCGTTCTCCGACTTCCCCGCGCCGGCCGAGCATCCGCTGCATCCGGCGGCCGAGCAGATCCACGCCTATCTGGAGGCCTACGCGCGCTCCTTCGGCGTGGTCGAGCACATCCGCTCTAACACGCGCGTCGAGGAGGTGCGCCCGGGCTGGTTCGTCGACGGCGAGCGGTTCGACGCGGTGATCGTGGCGTCGGGCCGATTCCGCAGGCCGCGGCTCCCGCGCGTCGTCGACGCGTTCCGTGGCGACGTGATCCACGCGTTCTCCTATCCCGGCGCCGGGCCCTTCGTTGACCGGCCCACGCTGGTGTACGGGAACGGGATCAGCGGTCTCGAGATCGCGTCCGACCTCGCACCGCGCGCCCCGGTGATCTCCGCCTTCCGCAAGCCCCGGTACGTGATCCAGAAGGTGGTCGACGGCGTGTCGTCCGACTGGCAGTGGTACACGCTGTTCGGTGCCCTCGAGCGGCGCCGGCTGCCGGCGGACGAGTGGAGCCGCCGCCAGCGGGAGCGCATCGAGCGGGTGGCGGGCAATCCCGCCGACTTCGGTGCGCCCGCGCCGAGTGACGACCTGCGCGTGGCCGGTCTGTCGTTGTGCCAGGAGTACCTGACGCAGGTGCGCGACGGCAGCGTGGTCTGCCGCCCGGCCGTCGCGTCGATCCAGGGACGAACGGTCACCTTCACGGACGGCTCGACGGCAACCGTCAGCGCCATCATCTGCGCGACCGGATACGACGTCGACATCCCGTACCTGAGCGACGACGTCCGCCGCATGCTGGGACCGGACCTCGCGCTCTACCAGCGGACCTTCCACCCGGATCTGCCCGGATTCGGCGTGATCGGCCAGTTCCTCGCGCAGGGACCCTACTTCCCGCTGCTGGAGCTCCAGGCGCGCTGGATCGCGGCCGTGTGGAGCGGCAGGGCGGCGCTCCCGGACGACGCCGTCGTACGGCGGACGGTGGCGGAACCGCGGCCCGCGCTCGACGCCCACAACGCGCTCGCCCTGACACTCTCCGAAGAGCTCGGGGTCGCCCCCGAACCGACCGACTGGCCGGAGCTCTCCGAGCCGTTGCTCTTCGGGCCGATGCTCCCGCCGCGCTACCGGCTCTCGGGGCCGGGCGCGACGCCGGATGCGCGCCACCTGTTCGAACAGCAGCTCGCAGCCTCACCGCGAGCGCCGGTCGAGCCGGCAGGTGCCGCGGCTGCGAATGCTCTGTAAGCAAACGCCAGGTCGATTGCCTCAGGGACGCTCAGCGCCGCCCCCCTCGCGCTCCGCACGATCCGAGACCTCCACTCCATAGCGCTCCCGAGACACCGTGTATCACCACGGTCAGCGCGCGCTCTTACCGGTGGACGGAACGGCGGCAACCACGATCACGACAGCCGCTTGCCCACCGCTCGAGTCCGCCGAGAGCCGCGGTGGGCGGTCTGTTGGCGGATCGCAAGCGCGAGGCGAGCCGGACTCGTGACGTGGTGGTCGCCGACCGTCGGCCCTTTCCCCCACCACAGGAGCACCAGCTCATGAGCATCACCCGCACGCTGGCCGCCACGCTGGCCGCCGGCGCCATCATCGCGCCGGCCGCGAGCGCGCAGCCCGCCGACATGCACGCCTCGACCGCCCGTGCGGCCGCGGCCGAGCAGCAGCCCAAGCAGGACCTGCGCTCCGCCGACGCCAGGGACGCCGCACAGAACCCGCGCGGCGTGGCTGACGCGGCGCTCAAGCAGGACCTGCGCTCCGCCGACGCCAGGGACGCCGCACAGAACCCGCGCGGCGTCGCTGACACGGCGCCCAAGCAGGACCTGCGCTCCGCCGACGCCAGGGACGCCGCACAGAACCCGCGCGGCGTCGCTGACACGGCGCGACCGCCCGCTGCCCAGCCCATCACGCCGGCCCCCGTGGCGGAGGCGCCCGATAGCGGCGGCATCAACTGGACGACGATCTGGATCGGCATCGCCGGCAGCCTGGTCGCCGTCAGCGGCCTCGCTCTCCTGGTCGGCCGCAGCCGACGCATTCCGCGCCTTGGCACCGGCGGCTAACCGCGTCACACCGCAGCGACGAGGGGCCTGCCTCAGGGCAGGCCCCTCGGCATGCCCCCGCCAGGAATCGAACCTGGAACCTTCGGATTAAGAGGCGGGCCGGGTACTCCTACTTGGCTCTACGGCGTGCTTCCCGGCCCGCCCAGTTGCGCTCAGTTACGGGTGCATGACCCCGGTTCGGTGCACGTCCGGGTGCACGGATCGATGGACTGCCGCTTCTGCCTGAGGCTGTCGCATAACTACCGCCCGAGCCGGCTCCAGGAGGAAGCCGACTCGTATGAGCCGTTCTAAGGCTTCTGAGAGGGCTCCGCAACAAATCAGTCGCCGAGAAA